>OCPW01000082.1_pt1 | contig 64028 bp, 72 predicted proteins | sample 1538761 | NCBI WGS metagenome assembly OCPW01 (sample SAMN04571724, study PRJEB22368) | human gut metagenome | biome: human gut; material: stool | host: Homo sapiens | place: Luxembourg | collected 2012-09-20
GCTATATCCTTCCCACTACCGGGCGGATTCGGGACTTTAACCCGTTAGAAACGTGCGCCGCTAGGCGCACTTACAAAAAAGGAGAAATTTCCCTATTTCGCTGAAAATTTCTCCTTTTTTTGACTATTTCACCACGAAACCCTTCGTGATTTTATTATATAAAGTTTTTCCCGTTTGGTCAACCAGAATAACGCAGTGCGTCGATCGGATGTTTTCTGGCGGCTTTCCACGCCAGAGTATTCGTCACGCTCTCCATCGTTTCCATAACAGCTGACTGGTTGACGATCGTAAAGGCATCTTCGTCATTTCCGAATCGCTCCGTCTGCGATTGACACCAGTACGATCAGAGACGCCACACCGATGATGATGCCAAGCATCGTCAGAAAGGAACGCATCTTATTCGATGCGATGGAATTCCATGCCATTTTTATCGACTGAAAGATCATTCCATCACCTCCCGGACATGCCCGTCAAAAATCGCAATGCGGCGTTCTGCCTGAAGTGCCACGCGATCCATTGCTTCTTTCACCCGCCTTTTGCACTCTGGTGCCGGAACCCCCAAAAAAACTGCTGCTTGCGACTTTTTCCTGTCACTAAAAAAGAAGCACAACCGTCTCCGGCCATGCCTCTTTTATTATACTTTTTAAAATCACTCTGTCAGTCTCCCTGACGGCAGTAAATCTTACAGATTTTCTTTGAAGAATTTCTCCATAGCTTCCGCTGCTGCATCTTCATCCGCACCTTCACAGGTAACGGTTACTTCTGCACCCTGCTTAACGCCCATGCTCATGATTGCCATGATTCTCTTAACGTCAGCTTTTTTGCCGTTGCTGCTGATCTCAATCGTTGTGTCTTTGAATGCTGCTGCAGCTTTTACAAGCAGACCTGCCGGTCTTGCATGGATACCCATTGAATCCTGAATTGTGTAAGTAAACTGTTTCATCAAAAATCCCACCTTTTCGTTTTGTTGTATAAATCGTTCATCACCTGCCAGATCTGCCTTGGACAGTTCCTCCTGATGTATTGCGACTACTGACGCAATCATATCAAAATTTGCATCAAAAGTCAAGGCAGAGCAGCTTTTTTGGAACAGCCGCACAGCAGCGTCATGCCAGGGCAGAGCAACAGTACTGCCCTCTTTTTCTCAGCCCAGCACCGTCGTCTCCATGATCTGATCGTGTACCTTTCGCTCCTGATTCTCTTCTTCGCTCTGATTTTCTACATTCTGAAACTCTTCATCGATACGGTCCTGAATATCCTGCAGACACTCCAGCAGCAGAGGATTAAACTGTCCGCACTCACCGTTCAGGATCATTTCCACTGCTTTTTTATGCGAATATGCCTTTTTGTAGACACGTTCGCTTACCAGTGCATCATAGACATCTGCGATCGATACAACCTGGACTTCGATCGGGATCTCTTCGCCCTTCAGTCCGTCCGGATAGCCCCTGCCGTCATAACGCTCATGATGCCATCTGCAGATATGCATGGCCAGCTGAACCAGCTCTTCATTCTGATAAATACCGACGTTTTTCAGGATAGACTCTCCGATGATCGTGTGCTTTTTCATCTCATCAAACTCTTCCGGTGTCAGTCTGCCCGGTTTATTGAGGATCTTGTCATCGATGCCGATCTTGCCGATGTCATGCAGTGCAGAAGCCGTCGTGATCAGAGAACGCCTCTGTGCCGATATCTGATATTTATCCGTCTTCTGTACCAGACGCTCCAGAAGCAGTTCTGATAAAATATTGATATGTAATACATGAAGTCCGCTCTCACCGTTTCGAAATTCTACGATCTGGCTTAGGATACTGATCATCATCTGGTTGTTCTTTTCTTTTTCGTAGATCTGATCGGTAACCAGCGTCACCAGTTTTCTCTGTTTTGCATACAGTTTGATTGTATTATACACCCTCTGACATACTATTTTTGCATCAAACGGACGGTTGATATAATCTGATACGCCAAGCTCATAAGCACGCCGGATATAAGGTTCTGAATCCTCACTGGAGATCATAATGACCGGAATGTCCTCGATCCAGTGGTTATGTACCATCACATCCAGCACTTCAAATCCATCCACAACCGGCATTACGATATCAAGCAGCACCAGGGAAATCCCCATGCCGTACTGCTGCAGGATATCCAGACATTCTTTTCCGTTTTCTGCCTCCAGAATATCAAAATCCTTTTTCAGCATCTCTGAAAGAATGGCACGGTTCATCTCCGAGTCATCCACGATCAGAATCTGCTGCCGTGCCTTTCTGTTTGCCACTCCCGGTGCAACATAGGAGGCATTATCTTCCGTAACAACCATATTTTTATGCTCTTTTGCCTGATACATCAGTTTATCTGCCTGCATAACTGCATGCTCGACCGTCTCTTTTGAGGATATCACTCCGCCGATACTGACCGAAAGCTGAAGCTTTGGAAATCCCGGTACGTTTGCAGCATGGATATCACTCTGGATCTGGACCAGTTTATTGAAAAAATTTTCTTTTTTGATGTTCTCCAGAATCAGAATAAACTCATCTCCACCGTAACGGATCAGGATATCCGTCTTGCGGATACAGTGTTTAACTGTCTTTACCATCGTTCTGAGTGCGGCATCTCCCACACTGTGACCGAGCGTATCGTTGCACAGTTTGAAGTCATCCATATCAATGACAGCCACCCCGGCATTTTCATTCTTTTTCTTGATCTGCTCTTCAAAATAGCGACGGTTATATACACCGGTCAGTGCATCTTTATACAATCTCTGATCATACTCGATCAGCTGATTGACCAGCTTTTCACAACCACGGGAATCCACCAGCGTATCCATGTCCATGTATTTGACAAGCTCCATCACGCAGTCTCTTCCGTCTACTTTTATGTATCTGGAAGTGACCTGATAAAGCTCATCCTCGATAAATTCAAGCTTGGTCTTCTGTGTCCGCTGATACAGTGCCTGCAGGGAAGTGCAGTTTTCACACGGATGGTCTTTATTCCATATTTCATAGCACTCACTTTTCTCTTTTTCGTCTTTACAGTCCAGCTTGCATCTCTTATGCATCTGCTCCAGATGTTCTCCATCCAGCAGCCGCACAACGGTAAAGACTTTCTTGAAAAGCTGCATTTCGTCTTCTGCCTGCTGCCTTGTTATACCGTTTGCCGATTCCATAAGTTCATCTCCTCACTGCAATTTTCTCTTTCGCATCCGATCTTCTTCCGATCTTTTTAAAGTTCTGATTCGTACTGCTTTAATACAGCAGTCAGGGCACGGTATTCTTTTTCAACCTGTTCAAAGAGCTCTTCGCTCTCTTCGATCTCTCTGCCTCGCAGTTTCTCTGTCAGCTCTGCACTTACGTTATAAAGCCGGTCAAATCCCAGGTTGATGCATACGCCTTTCAGCGTGTGAGCTGCACGGAAAGCTCTTTCTCCATCTTTTGCTTCCAGGGCATTTTTCAGATCCGAAAAACTGCCGTCCTTTAAAAACTTCAGTGCAAATCTCTGGATCATCGCTTCGCTGCCAAATCTTTTTAAAATGTTTTCATAATCAGACCCGGTCTTTTCGTAACATTCTCTTATTGTCATGTCTTTCCTCTCTTCTTGCAGAATCGAAGAAAGCGGATATTTCATCCGCTCCTTAGATCTATCTTAAGTAACTGTTATCTTATTCCATACTTTTCATTATATAAGAAACCGTTCCCATTGTCCACTGCTATTTGTGTTCGGTCTGATTTAAAATGCACCCTGCAAACTCCATCCCGGCTTCGGAAAGTTCCCTTATTCCTTCCGTCAGGATCCTTACATCAGCAAAATCCTGTCTTACAACAAAAACACCTCCGTCCACGCAGGAAGCAATCATTGCCGCATCCGACAAAATCCCGGCCGGCGGTGTGTCCACGATCACCAGATCTGCCTCCTTTTCCAGCTGTTTTATGATCTCTGCGATTTTCCCTGTGCCAAGGATCTGCTGCGTGGATGACAGGCTTTTCGTTCCCGCAATGACACAGAGCTGTGTATCCCGACAGCGGATTTTTACCTCCTCTGCTGTTCTCTGCCCGGTCAGGACTTCATACGCCCCTTCCGTACCAGAATCCAGCTGAATCGTCCGGCAAACAGCCGGTTTTCTTAAGTCCGCATCGAGCAGAAGTACCGAATAGCCTTTCTTTTCCAGCCCCAGTGCCAGATTGCAGGCAACGGTGGTCTTTCCTTCCCCGGCAACGGCACTGGTGACAAGAAGCGTATGCATGTTTTTCTTTTTCAGCTCCTTTTCCAGTCTTGCACAGATGGCATACCGGGCATCTAAAAAGGCAGCCGATCTCTTTTTTGCCCTGGTTTTCGGAAGACTTCCCAGATAATGGATCTGCGTCAGTCTCTGCAGATCTTCCCGGTTTTTGACGGTCTTTTTCGCCATGGCACCAAAAAGCACGATCAGAATAAAAAGCAGGCTTCCACCCGCTGCCCCTTCAAGAGCTGCCCTTCGACCATCCGGAATGTTGTCCGGCTGATGCGGCACACCGGATTCATCCAGAAGCTCCATCTTCAATACACCGGTCACCGGATGCAGGATTTCCGGGTAACATGCCAGCACTGCCTGCAGAAGTTCATACGCCCTGCCGGCACTTGCAGCCCTTGCCCGGATCGTGATCAGATTAGTATCCTGGACCACCGATGCATCGATACTTCCCGGCATGGTCTTTGTCCCCATCTTTTCACATACTTTTTCCCGCAGTACATCGCTCGTTAAAATATAAGGAAACACAACGCCGATCTGTTCTGCTACTTTCTGCTCATAGTTTTTATTTCCCGCATAGACAGAATCACTGCTCACCGCATAAGCAGCAAATGCAGTATAGACCGGCTGATAAGTTTTTTTCACAAGAAAAGAACAGGCAGCTGCCCCGATCCCTGCAAGAAGCAGCAAAAGCCACCAGAAGCGTCTGCCCTGTTTCCACATCGTCTCTGCCAGAGAGGTAAGGTCGATCCTTCCATCCTCCAATCTCATCTCACCGTTCATAATGTCCTCCATATCTGCCGTAATGATATGCATACTGATAGCCATAAGAGGCCATCGGTCTTAAAAATTCCACATGTGCATTGTTGTAGACACAGCCAAGATTTTTCTCTCCCTGTGCATTTAAAAGATCCAGTGCCGCATTCAGATCTTTCGCCTGTGCCCGGTGCTCTGCAACAACCAGAAGTGACGCATCCGCCATCTGTGCCATCTCCTCCGTATCCGCATTCTGCAAAAACGGCGGCGTATCGATGATCACATAATCATTCTCTTTTTTCAGGTTCTCCAACAATTTCTGAAAATTTTCTATTTTCAAATGTCCTTCTTCATCGGCAAGCCAGGACGCATTCTGCTTCCGGAAATCTGCATTTAACAGAAAAACCTTCTCTTTTCGCATCGAAAGTGCCAGTGCCAGATTTTCCGCCACGGTCGATCTGCCCTCTTTTTCCAGCACACTGGTCACAAGCAGTGTCTGTGCCTTTCGCTCCTCCATCTTTTTCTGGACATGCTGTGTCAGTTTTTGCAGGGATTCCATATAGCGGAAGCTGATCAGCGGATCGTCTATGCGGATGTCAGTCCGTTTTTTTCTGTTCCGCTCATGCCAGAGCGTACCAAGACGTCTCGCCTCCAGCTTCTGTTCAATGTCTTCCTCCGTGCGGATCGTATCCTTCAGCCAGGACAGCCCGCCGAAGATCAGTACCCAGCATGCTGCCGCAGCCAGAAATGCTTTGATCATGATATTTCGCCGCTCAAACGGCTGATCCGGCGTAAGCGGAACCTTCGGTGCCTTTAAGATCTCCAGGATTGCATTACCTGTCATATAGTCCGATACCAGGCTGTAATTTTTCAAAATAGACTGCATCAGTTTAAAGCAAAGCTCCGGTGAGGCCGCAGTGACCGCCAGATTGATCAGATTCGTTCCCTCCACCGCCTCTGCCGATGCACTGCCTGCAAAATCCGCAAGATGTATCTCTTCTGCGACTTTTTTCTGTAAAATACTGCTGTTTAAAATCTGTTCAAAATGTTCCGCCATAACCTGTGCCGAACTTTCATTGTCATAGACATTATTCGGAAGTCCCTTTTTTGTCACATAAAGTGTCGCCTGGGAAGTGTAAGATGGCTGATAGTGCCACTGCATCACAGCTGCCGCAAGCAATGCTGCCGAAACGGCAAAACAGAAAATCACCAGCCACTGCCGCAGAACATCCGTCAGAACCGTATACGACAGTGCCCTGTCCACTCCATCCATCCTGTACTCACCCCGCCTTTGTTCCATTTTCTGCTCCTTCCGTCTCTTTCTGCCCTGTTTCTTCTGTCGCTTTTTCTGTCAGATTGGTCCTTTCCGTCTGTTTTGCTGCTTCTGCACGCTTTGTCCTTTCCGTCTGCTGTCTGTAATCCACCATCTCAAGCGTGACCGGAACCGTCACCATATCACCGCAGCTGTTTGTCACCTGCAGCCAGATCTCATATTCTCCGGCGATATTCAGGAAAAACACCGAATCCCCCGTGATCTCCACCTTATTTGAGATATCTCCGTCGATGCAGTCTGTCGCATAGACACTATCCAGAATATCCTGTGTCCCGACCGGGAAAGAAAATGGCTTTGCACAGGAGATTTTCGGCGAATGATAATCCGTGTAGATCAGCTGTCTGGATGCTTTCGCAACGTGGCCATCCCGGTCAAATGCTGCATAGGAGACCAGTCTGCGTCCTTTTTCCAGAAAAGTCGATACACTCTCGATCACCAGAGAATCCGTGATATCGCCGTCTTTTTCATCATAAGCTGTGATTCCCTTTTTCCATACTTTTTCCGGATCTTTGACACTCACCTGGATCTCATCCTGATCCATGGATATTTTCGGTATGGTTTGGTCTGTTTTTCGTCGGATCTGGTTCTGATTCAGTGCATAGACCGCCACTGAGAGCAGAAAAAGTGTGATTGCAAACCACCTTAATTTTTTCATTCCGTCTTCTCTTTCCGTTTCCGGTCTGCAAAAACGGCTGCCGATGCCGATACACAGGCAAGCAGAAGAGCCACGGACTCTCCCGTACCTTCTCCTGTTTTCGGTGAAACGGCCGTCTTTGTCACCGTACTTCTTCTTACATTCTCACTGCCAGGACTTATCACTGCCGCCTGGACCGGAAGTGCCAGCATACCGGACAGCAAAACTGCCGTGATCCAAAGTTTTTTATTTTTCATGATCCTTCCCCGCCTTTCGATAAAACACCTCTAAAACCATCTCATACATTGCCTGCTCATCCACATGAAATTCCGCATAAGTCTCTCCCATGGATGCTTCTCCTTTGATGCTTAAAATACCGGCATCCTGAAAACCGCCGCGAAAAAGCAGGGTCCCAAGATACGTCACTTCGGCTGCTGAAAGATTCGTGACTGAAAAATCCTTGATTTTCTGATACAGAGTCAACAAAAAAAGCGGATTCTTTCGAAACTGCTCTGCCGCTTTTCCTCCAAAAGCTGCAAGATACTGCTTCTGCCGCTCGATGCGGTCACTGTTGGCATCCGCTGTCGCTTCCTTTTCTTCCACCAGACGACTTCGCACATACCACTGTGCCTGCTCTCCGGTCAGCACCTTTCTCTCTCCTTCTTTCAGGGACGGATCCTGGATCGTCAGATCTTTGGTGACCGTCACCTCCACACCGCCGACTGCATCCGTCAGCACTGCAATGGCATCCAGATCCAGTGCCGCATACGCTGCGACCGGCATCCCGTAAAACAGCCTGGAAACGGCTCTCACCGTATTCTCACAGCTCTTCTCCTTTCCGTCCCCGTACGTGTAGGCAAGACAGAGCTGCAGCTTTTCCGTTCCGATAAAATTTCCAAGGTCTGAATAGACGTTGACATCCGTCATCGTATCTCGTGAGATCGCGATCAGGCGGCTCTTTCCGGTTTTCGTATCCAGCACAAGAAGAAAAAGTGCATCTGCCTGACCTGCTTTTCCATCTCCGACCGTGCCGCCCTCTTCAAACGCTTCCTTATCTACCCCAAGAAAAAGAATCGACACCAGATCTTCGTTGTACACATACTTCTCTCCCTGATATGTGACCTCCTTTCCCTGTTCGCATGCGATCTTTGCCCTGTCGTCTCCGCTTTGCTTTTCTTCCGGCAGATTTTCCGTTTCCACCGCCACATTGCGAAACAGTGCCTCTTTTCCCCTCATGCGAAATCCCTGAAAAAGTGCCACGATCGCCAGAATGATCACCAGAACGGCCGCCACACTTCGCATCACCCTGCCCGCTCTTTTTTCCGTCTGCATATTCCCACACCTTCTTTCTCTTTTTTACTGCCTGGTTTTTTCTTTTTTTCTCAGAACAGCCTGCACCAGGTAACGTCCGTCTGCCTGATCGGATGTGCAGGTGCTCAGGGTCACAAGTTTATCTTTTGCTGTCACCTTTACATCCTCTCTTGTATTCTGTCCCATGGAAATCCCGGCAAACACTTCTCTGATATACGCCCTTCGCACCTTTTTCTTTGAAAAATCAAATGCCCCGAGCAGATGCGTATCATCAAAGCGGTACGCCGCAAAAATTTCATATGTCAGCCGGTAGCCCGGCAAATAAATAAAAAATTCCGGATGTTCCGCAAAAAATGTTTCATCCTCAAAAAAATGAAGATTCTGGAACATCGAGCCGTCTCTCATGTTGTGCCCGTAAAGCACGGTCATCGGATCTTTAAAATCCCTGCTGTTTGCCTCTTCCGTATAAATACTTCCGGCAAACGCATATCTTCCGCTGCTGTTGTGTCTCAAATAATAAGTGTCATTTTCTTCTCTTTGCAGCACCGGATAATCAATCTGCGTATCCGGTATCCGAATCCAGGCATAAATATCCGGATTGATGCTCGAAAGCTCTGCAAAATCGATGCCTTCCGGTCTGTCATCCCCGGCTTCGGACTCACGTTCCATTCCCTTTGCTGCCTTATTTTTTTCTTTTCCCTGCTGCCCGTTTTTTGTCCCCACTGCGAACGCTTCCGCCGCATCCCGCAGTCTTTCATACGACTGTTCTGTCACCAGATTGCTGCAGAACCTCACGCCTGCATAAGAGGCAGACACAATCGTGACCATAAGTGCCAGATAAAACAGCACACCCCAGAATCGATGCGTCCCTTTCTTATCCCTCATTCCAAAACGCCCGCTTTTGCAAGATATGTAAGAAATTGACCGATATCCAGACGTGCCTGTTCTTCTGACACTTCATATTCTTGCAGAACCTCCTGTACCAGCTCTTCCCTCGTCCTGTTTTTTTCCATATGTTTCCACAGAAACGCCCCGCTCTCATTCAAGGTCACCAGACCGTTAAAAGTAAGAGCCGTATTTCCCACCGGCACCAGGATGTTTTCCCCTGCTACTTTCCGCAATACAAATCTCTTCGCCTCCATATTTCACTCACTTTCCCTTGTTGTGTTCATCTTCTCTTTTCCCCGAAAATCCCATATTCTCTTAAAATCTCTTTCCTTTTTCCTCCAGTCTTAACGATTTCTTTTACCGATCCTAAAACCGGACCTTCTCTGAGATAGCCACAGAGCCTCTGCCCCCAGGCAAACGGCAGAAGATATGGATGCTTTTTCAGGTACGGAAAACGCCACAGAAGATTCTTTGCAGGCGGAAATGCCATGTAAAACAGACCGGGGAATATGCCTGACAGTCCTCTTTTTTCCGCCGCATGCAGCGTAAGGGTGCCACTGTGCAGGCGACTCCTTGTCCCTTTTCCATGAATGCCGGAGTGCAGGATATCTTCCATCAGTCTTTCCGTATCCAGTTTCATACTATGCACACCTTCCGGAAAATAGAACTGTTTTTCTTCAAAACCAAGATACTGCACACCAAGGCGAAAAATCGCCTCTGCAAACAGGATACCATCCGTCATCCGGATGCGATCCCAGAAAATCTCCCAATCGATCTCCTTCTCGTAATACTCGGCAAACAGCAGAATATCGCAGATCTGCCGTATCCCGACTCCGGAAGCAAGCAGATGTTTTCTGGCATGGCAGAACTGAAAAAACAGATGATCCGTCGGCTGCGGCATATTGATTTTTACACCTTCTACCTCTCTTTCGATCGCCTGTTTATGGATCTCATCAAAAAATCCATTCCATCCAATACACCATTTTTCATTTTCCGGAAACAGCATCCGGTGCAGCTCGATCACCAGAAAACCGCCTGTTTTTTTATAAGCCGTCTCGTAGTTCTCGGTGCCAGTCTCAGGATTTAACTGCTGCATTCCATATAAAAGCATCGCTTCCTGACAGGCCTCAAACTGCTCTTTTGGTATCAGCAGATCCTCATCAGCAGAAAGCCTCGCATCCGGATTCGGGTACAGACTGCGGCAGACGATTCCTTTTACCGCCAGCGGCTTTACACCCATCTGTTGTAAATGAGCGTACAACTCCAGAAATTCTTCGGTCATCGTCCTCTGAAGTGCCATCAGCCGCAGACTCTTTTCCCGCACTTTTGCAAACATCACACGGTCCGCCAAAGCCGCTGCCCGACACTCCGCCACCGCCTCATAAATCAGCGGCAGCACATGATGCATGTCCGCCAGGGCAAAAACCTCTGACCACTCCTGCACGGAACGCTCCTTCCAGGCCACCCGCTGCCCGCGGATTCCCGCACGCAGTGCCTCCAGAAAAAGCTCCTGGTATTCCCTTGTTTTTATGAACATTTCAGTCCTCCCTGCAATTCAGAAAACATTTCTGATATTTTCATTGTAAAATCCTGCCGAGGCATCTTTTGCACCCAACTATGATGCCTACGGATTGTTCCGTGCGTTGCACTCCCACAATCCTCCCCAGTATTCGCATATCGTGGGATTATCATCCCACTTTTATGCTCATATCGGGGCGGGTCCCAAGGTCTTTCATCCACCTATGAGCAAGCTCATGTGGAGTTAGACCTTTTGACCCTAGCATCATATGATGTTGGAGTCAAAAAAAGACCACATACCGTTTTGGTATATGGTCTTTTTATCTTAGTGGGAGAAGACTCCCTCTTCTTCTATTCGTGCTCTTCCTTAACCAGATATGCCTGTACCAGGTAGCGGTAATTCTTACCGGCCGCATGGCAGGTTGAGAGCGTCAAGATCTTGCTGTCCTTGTCCACCTTCGCCTTCGTGTCAATGGATGCATTCATATTTCGCTGCTCTAAAATATCTTTCAGATAAGTCTCCCTGCTTTCCTCATCTTTTCCCTGATTATAATACATCAGCACATGACGGTTGTCCGTCAGATAGGCCGCAAAAATCCGATATTTCAAGATTGAATCCGGCGTGTAGATGGTCAGATCCTTATGATCTTTCAGGAATGTCTTATCCTCGTACTTGTGCAGACCTGCAAACATCGAACCGTCTTTCATGTTATGTCCGTAAAGCACCGTCAGATAATCATCAAAATCTTTGGCGTTTTCCTTTTCCGAATAAATCGCTCCGCTGTCACTTAAACTGGTATCCGCCGCATGGTTCAGATAGTACGTATTATCCGTGCTGTCCTGTACAACCGGATAGTCAATATCCGTTCCCGGTATCGTGATCCACGCATAAATGTCCGGATTTTCCTTCTGTAAGGTCTCAAAATCCACCGGAATGTCCAGCTTCTTCTTTTTTTCCTTTGTCTTGGACTGTTCCTTCGACTCCTGCGTATCGGTCTGCCGTTTCTCGGAATTCTGCTGCTGCATTTCTTCATAAGTCTGCCTGGCATGTTCTCTTTGTGTATAAATCCGCAAAACGACTGCCGTCAGGATCACTGCCGCCGCAAACGATATCACCGCGATCACCTTCCATGTTCTTTTTTTCACTTCGACTCACCTTCTGACTGTTCTTCGGTATAGAAGGTCTGAATGATCAGATCATAAAGTGCATCATCATCCACATAAACCTCATCATAGACACTGCCCTTCTTGGATTTCGCCTTCAAAGAAACAATGCCGTCTGCAGTAAAATGCATATCCATCGCCTCCGTTGCCAGATAAACCGAACGATCCAGTCTGAGATTTGTGACCATATCATCCGTAAGACTCTGATAAAGGCTGACCGGAAGTCCCATATCTGCTTTCATCGCCTTCACCGCCTGTCCCATAAAATTCACAAGGTACTGTTTCTGACGCTCCATACGAGAATTGTTGGAAAAATCCTTTTCCGTATCTCGATAACGTGTAAACTTCAACGCCTGATCTCCTGTCAGCGTCACCGCCGCCCCCTCTGCAAAGGACGGATCAACCTGCGTCATATCTTCCGGTACCGTCACCGTTACGCCGCCAACTGCATCGTTGATCATGGCAACCGCATTCATATTCAATGCCACATAGCCATTGATCGGCATTCCATAGAACAGGTTGGAGACAGCATCCACCATGTACTGACAGCTTGTCACCTTTCCATCCCCGAAGGAATACGCAAGTCCGAGATGATTCTTTGATTTTCCAAGATAATTTCCCTTATAATCAAACGTCTTGATCTGTGTCATGGTATCTCGCGAAATACTGATCATTTTGATCTCATCTTTGCTCTTATCCATAACCATCAGAAAAATGCTATCCGCCTGACCGCTCTCACCGGAAACATCATCCTTTTCCTCGATCGTATCACTCTCCTGATCAATGCCCATGACCAGCATCGTCACCAGATCGTGATTATAGCGGTAAGCCTTGCCATTGTACCAGATCACATCCGGGTCGGAAGAAACCTTTGCATCACTTCCGTCAGTGTTTTTTGAAATCATCTGATTTTCTGCCGCACTGATGTTCTCATCCATATGTTCCTGTCCGGTCGTACGCAGTACATGATAAGCTCCGAACGCCGCTGTTTCCAGAAGCATCAACACGATCAGAATACTCAGCATCAGACGCATGGCATAAGAGAACGCACTTTTCCTGGAAAACGCATATTTCCAAACGATCACAAACACAATACCAATACCGGCACCGATCGTATGAAAGAGCAGATTCCCCAGATCAAAAACTCCCGTCTTTAAGACAAGCTGGAGTATTTCCACACAAAGTGCTAATGCAAACGATGCACCCATACTCTTCGCAGCCTGATACTTTCCTTTCATCAGGATCATGATCAAAGCTCCAAGTGGAACAAAAGCGACCGTACCTGCTGCCACTTTTACCAGCGTTTCCATCACCCAGCTTCCTGTGAAGATCCCCATATCCACCGCAGAATCTCCGGTTCTCTTTCCAAGAATGGTCACCGCCAGGATCAGCAGCACATAAATCGCAAACATCAGCCACACACAGATGGCCCTGCCACGCTTTCTCTTTTTTTTTCTCCAGGATGGTGTTACAAAAACGTACACAATAAGCAGAAGCAGAAAGCTTGCGGCTGCCGCCGCATATACCATGTCCGGCAGTACGCCAAGCGGAGTCGAAACTGCCTCCAGGCCTCTGCTGATACTCGTTAATACTCCCATAATCCTATCCTTTCACTACCAGTTCCAGCGTAACCGGAGCAGATACATTGCCGTCACTGTCCATCGCAGTGTAAGTCAGCGTATAAGTGCCCGGTTCATCCGTGCTGTAGTCACCCGAAATCTGAATCTGGCCAAACAGAAAAGAACGCTCATCCTTATCATCGGTAATACTTTCAACCTGATAAGACGCATCAAATCCTTCGCCTGCCTGAATCACTGATTTTGTTTTTCTCAGCTTAACTACCGGTGCACCTGATTTTGCTGTTGTTTCTTTTTCTGTTGCTTTCTGTGTTTCCGTTTCCTTATCAGAACTCTCTGTTGCTTTCGTTTCAGAACTTTCTGTTACTTTTGTTTCTTCCACAGATTCCTTCACTTCTTCAGATTTTGTCTGTATTTTTTTCCCAGAAGAACTTTCTGATTCAACATCTTTTTCTTTCTCTGTGTTTTCAGTTTGAAGTTCATATCCTGCAACCAGCATGGTCTTTTGATTTTCACACTGCATATTCAGTTTTTTTCTGATTTCATTATAAGAGGTTGCAGCCATAATCACAGCTGCTGCAGCAATCACAGCCATACCTGCCGTCAGCCATCTCTTCTTTCTCATCTGTCATGCCTCCATCATAAAGAATCTTCTGTATTCATAGTTTCTTCATCATCTTTCACATACTTCTGATAACTTCCGTATTTTCCATAGCCATATCGACCATAACCATATTTCCCGTATCCATACTTTCCATAGCCGTATTTTCCGTAGGAAGCAAATCCTCTGTGGCTGCGATTCAGGATATAACCAATCAGTTTATCCTCCAGAATAAATGGTTCCATTCCCTTCTTAACCTGTGGAAGCTCCGCCATATCGTGACGTACCACATAAAGCACACTATCTGTATAGGTTACCAGAATTGCCGCATCCGAAAACAGGTAAGACGGCGGTGTATCAATGATAATATAATCAAATTCTGCTCTAAGATGTTTCATAAGTTCTTCCATGCGCTTCTCATCCATCAGATTTGATATATTTCCATGCTTTTTTCCGCCCCCGATTACACTCAATCCTTCTCTCTTTACTAAGATTTCTTCCAGTTTTGCTGTTCCTTTTAAATACTCAGCAAGCCCCTGCTGTTCCTGAAGCCCCAGCATTCCCGCAACCGAAGGTCTTCTGAGATCTGCATCAATAAGAACTGTCTTTTTTTCATGTTGGACAAAAGCCAGTGCCAGATTGACTGCCGTCATACTCTTTCCTTCCTGTGGAAGCGTACTGGAAATCATCAACACTTTCTGATTTTCCTGTTCCATTTGTTTCTCAATTCGAAGCTGTGCTGCCTGAAGGGACTGCTTGAAAGCCCAGTCTACCTTTCTGTTTGTCAGCAACAGATGTTGCTTTTTACTCTTGTCACGCTTTTTAATCTGAATTTCCGGTATCATGCTGATACACGATTTTGAAGTAATTTTCTTCATATCACTTTCACGACGTACCGTTTTAATTACCTGTGCATAAAATGCCGCAATCATCAGACAAAGAATAACTCCTACCGCAATTCCTTCAAATAACTGCTTAACTGCTGAATATGCATTGACCGGAGTATCTGAAGCCGGTGCCTGATCCACAATCTGAAGTTCCATTGTTCCGTTTGAACTCGCCACCCATTCAGGATACATTTTCTCAAAAAGTTCCATCACCATATTTGCATTGTTGTAATTATTTGCTGTAACAGTAACCGCAAACAAATTGGAATTTTCCGTATATGCAGATGTAATACTGTAATTTTCATTGACTTCTTCCGGTTCTACACCTGCAAACAGTCTTTCTTTAAATTCTCCTGTGCTCACAACTGCGGAAATGCTTCCGCTAAGCCTCTGTGCTATAGAAGCATCCACTTCTGCTATTGATGTTTTATTTACCGCATAGGTAACTTTTGCCTGATACTGTGGTGTGTAAGCCTGATTACCTGCTATAATAAAAGCAGCGATCATTGTCACAACCAGCATAAGGAATTGCGGCCAGTATTTTTTAAAACACCGGATGGCATCATCCAGCATGCTTATAAGATCAATGGCATTTTCGTCTTCATGGTATTCCTGTACACTCTCCTGCACTTCCTGCTGTCTCTTATCGTTTTCCTGCATTTTGTCCATCCTTTCCGTAGGCATAGCTGTAATAATAACGTCCATACTTACGATATCCGCTTCCTGCAAGCCGCTCTCCCCTTGCCATATTCAACACACCGCCGATTACAGATGCCCCTGCATCCTCCAGAATATCTACCGCATCGTTTATTGCCGTTGCATGAACTTCATCCTGCTTAATGACCATAAATGCAGCCTGTGCATATCCCGCAATAATTTCAGCATCACGCACAATTCCAGTTGGTGCTGTATCCAGGATCACATAATCAAATTTTTCTGAAAGTTCCTGCAGCATCTGTTCAAAACGCTCTGATTCATACAGATTTTCCGGATTTGAAATCGCTTTTTTCTGTAATACACACATAAACTGTCTGTCATCCTGTCCTGCTTTCTGCAAAACCTCATCAAGTGATCTTGTTCCCTTCAGATAATCATAAAGCTGTTTATCCACATCCATATCTATTTCCAGCAGCTTATGGACTGCCGATCTTCTCATATCACAGTCTACAAGAACAACTTTTTTTCCTCTCTGTGCCAGATTCAGTACCATATTTACTGCAACTGTAGATTTACCATCATTCTCTTTCAGACTGGTCACCATGAGAACTTTATACCCTTTTGCATACATCTTTCTCCGCAGTTTGGTAACAATTTTATCAATCGACTCTGAATATTGAGGATCTGTCCTTACGTCTGTAAGCAATATGGATTTCTGATTCTGGTTTTTTCTTATAAACGGAATGCTTCCAAAAACATCCATATCCAACAATTCTTCCGCTTGATCCGCATTATGAATCTTATCCGTAAAGATTGCCATGGCTATAATAATCCCACAGGCAGCTGCAAACATGACTGCTGCCATTTTGAGTGCTGTCATAAGTGCACGCTCTCTGTGAATTTTAATCCCATTTCCCGAAAAACTTCCAATTTTTTTCAGTATATATCCCGTCTGAAAATACCCTGAAAGCTTTGGATAATTATCTATACCGGCTTTCAAAAGACGACACGCACTCTCAGCCGAACTGCTCGTTGCACTCATCACAATGACATTTGTTCCTGTTACGATACTTGCAGATAAATTTCCCTGCATTTTATCTGCATCATCTTCCTTTTTAATCAGTTCTTTCATCATATCGCTGTTTAATGCACTATTACATCTTGATACCGCTGTATCCATCCCTGTCGTATAGAACTTATTTGCTGAATTATCACGTGGAATTACGTAAAGATTCACACTTGCTTTATACGTATTTTGCATATACTGATCCAGGAAAATATAAGAAAGTGTACCTGTCACACAGGTAACTGCAAGGATATATATCAGATATTTTTTCAGACTTCTATAGATATACTTAAAATCAAATGCTTCTGTATTTATATTTGAGTATTTCTCCTGTTTCATCCTTTTCCTCCTACTCAACTACCACAATCAGATTTGCATTGCAGTCGTATCCGGTTTCTTCTGATGTGTATCTGTAATTCACTGTATAAATTCCTTTTTTTTCGGTATTCACTTTTGAAGTAATTTCAATGGATGACAGTGGAATAACATCTTTACTGATCTGATTCTGTTCTTCTGAACTGTCACCAGACGTTGTATCTTCTATCTTTTTCTCTCCATCTTCTACAACATGATCCAAATATGTATTCGCATTAAAATCCTGTCCCTTTTTCAAGTATGTCACGTATTGATTCAGCACAAGCTCCGGTCTCTTGTTTCTTTCATCATAGCTGTCTTCATAAATTTCTACACTGATTGGGAGTGATGTTGTAAATCCGACACTGTTCGTTACGTTTAATGTACATTCATAAATTCCCTTTTTGGGTTCTCCCTCTAACAATTCCTTATCTCCGTCGAACGTGACAAATGGAGTAACATCTCCGTCAATACAATCGTTAGCAGTAATGCATGACAATAAATCAATTTCCTGGTTTTCCGGAAAGCGAAGTGCCTGTGTGATGGAAAAATGTACCTGCCGATAATCTGAATAATGAAGCGTTCTTGTAAGCGATGTCATATTACTGGACTTATCGAATGCAACATATGTAATCAGGAAATCATTATCTGAATCTTCCTTTTTCTTGATATTATCAATCAAAATACTGTCCGATACATCTCCGTCCTTCTCATCCGTTGCTGTAACACCAGAAATCAGTTCTTTATCATCCGCACCAATACTTGCAGAAAAACTTTCCGCATCGGCACTAATCACCGGCGGATCCACATCTCTTTGCTTTTGCCCATTCGAATAATAGACCCAGCCCCCTGCTAATGCCAAGATACAAACTGCTCCTGCACAGACCTTTGCTTTATTCATAGTATTTTACTCCTTTTCTAAATTGCCTGGAAATCCACAAGTGGATTTCCTTTTAAAATCCTGCTTGGATTTTCTGAAGTCCACACCTGAACCTGTTTCCATGGATATCTTCTTTCAAGATATCCCATCAATCTCTCCATAGATGGTGTACGATACTGAAAATCATGTGCATCTGATGCCAGGATGCTGACAATCCCATCATCCATAAACTGCCTTGCCAGATTTCTGCATCTGCTTCCAAACTGCCCAAAAACACTTCCTTTGTTTACCTGAAGCGCACAGCCTTGCTGTGCAAGAAAATATGCAAACTCAGGATCTTTCTGTATAAAAGTATATCGTTCCGGGTGTGCCAAGACTACATTATAACGTCTATTTTGCAAATCATCAACATATTTGCAAACTTTTTCGACATTTTCTTCAAAATCAAATTCAATCAACACATATTTCGTTCCATTTAGCGTAAGAAGTTCTCGGCATTCTAACAAATCTCCCGCATTTTCATCCATAAAAATTTCCATACCCGGATAAAGTTTAACCGGTATTTGCCTTATTACCAGTTCTCTCTGAAGTCTTTCGAAGCTTTCTCTATATTCTTCTAGCGTATAATCATAATAATTTCCATGGCTGGTTGCCGCCATATGAAAAACCCCGCTATGAGCTGCCATTTTTGCCATTCTCACTGCTGTTTCCAGATCTTCTGCCCCATCATCCAATCCCGGAAGAATGTGCAAATGTAAATCAACCATATCCTTCTCCTTTCACTGCCGTGCATTTTTCTTTTTGAAAAAAATCTTTTTCAAGAACATTCCGCCCATACAGGCTCCCAACGTATTACACAACACATCTGTCCCCTGGGCAATCCCTGTTCCTGCTGCAAACTGCCAGCTTTCTATCCCAAGCGACAATAGAAAAGCAAGCCATATCACATGACAGCCTGTAAGTTCCCCCAGCGTAAGTCCCAGTGGAAAATACAGAAAAATATTCATGATTATTTCTCTGTAAAATTCGCCCGAATATTCTGCCATCACCATAAAACAATGTTCATTGGATGACTCTCTTCCAATCACTGTGAATCTAAGGATTATTAAAAGTGCCACCACAGCCCCCACTGCATTCATTACTTTCCATATATCCTGTCTTATACATTTGGCCAGAATCCTCCAGATTATCAGTGATCCCAGCATTGCCATACCTACGCTTCCATAGCTCCATGCATAAACATTTAACATTTTCAATCCCCTGTCCACTCTTTCTCTTTGTTGTTTAAGATTATACTATCCGGTGTATATTTCTACAAGGAATCTTTTTCGTCTTTTTTTCTCTTCATTGTCTCCTCTACCTTTTCCGGAACTTCTATTAATCCAAATCTCCATAAAATCGGATATATATAGGAAATACCTCTTATGTCCCCAAGTTCCTTGGGTTTGTTCACCGTCCCTGTAAACTTCCTGCTTTTTTCAAATGCCAGCACAATACTGCTCCACGCCAGACTTTTGCTCTTTTCCCTTCGATCGATCAACAACTCTTTATTCCATTCTCCGTTTTTCCCGATTTTCAGTTTATAGTAAAATGGCAGACCTGTCATGGTTTTAAATGGATATTCCTGAAACGCAATAATGGTCTGCCATAAGTTTTCTTCTGTTTTTTCTTCTGCTAATTTTTTGATTCTTTCCTGTCGGATACGGTATATTCTGCAATCTTTTTCCCGCATCTTTCGTTCTTCTTCATTATAAGTACATTTTTTGTATGATATCCCTTCTGTCATCTTACCTTCTCCTTTTACGATTCCTCACAAAAAATACTGTTATTTATATTTTTACTTCTCTTTTGCACTTTTCTTCCGATACTTATAAAGAGCTACGATTTCTCGCAGCTCTATTATATATCATCTTAAAATTTAAACGTATCTTTCAGTCCCAACCATTTCTGGTCTTTATCACTCAGGTTCAGCGGTGTACCGTCTGCCAGCGTATAACCTTCTGCCGATGCACTGCCTTTGTACTCGCCCTTCACTTCCGGCCACTCGATGCCGATCTCCGGGTCGTTCCATGCCATGCCGCCCTCATCGTTTGGATGCCAGAAATCGTTCACTTTATAGCAGAATTCTGCCTCATCGCTCAGCACAAGAAATCCATGTGCAAAACCTTCCGGAATGAGGAACTGCTTTTTATTTTCCGCAGATAAAACCACGCCGAACCATTTTCCATAAGTCCTGGAATCGGAACGCAGATCCACTGCAACATCAAATACCGTTCCGCGTACCGCACGGACCAGCTTGCACTGCGGATACTGTTTCTGGAAATGCAGGCCTCTCAATACTCCTTTTGTGGACATGGACTGGTTATCCTGTACGAAATGAATATCAATGCCTGCCTCTTTCATATCTCTTTCGTTGTAGGTTTCCATGAAATACCCACGCTCGTCACCATGAACGGCCGGTTCTACGATACAAAGGCCTTCGATGCCGCCTACATTTTTCTCAACTTTGATCTGTCCCATTTTTTTTATCTCCTTCTGCAACTATTCAGTATCTTTTTATCTTAGTCGGTGAAGACTCCCACTTTTTATTTTTTGTACTTATGATGTTGGGGGCAAAAGTCCCCAACTATGATGCCTACGCTTTGATTTCTTTCAGATAACGGCTCAGTGCGTCCTGCCAGGTCGGAAGCGGGGTAAATCCATTTTCCACCAGCTTGCTCTTATCCAGACGGCTGTTAAACGGTCTTGCCGCTTTGCTTAAGCCATATTCTGCTGTGGTTACCGGCAGAACCCTGGTCGTATAACCTGCCTGACGGTAGATTTCTTTCGTAAAATCATACCAGCTGATGTATCCGCCCTCGTTCGTCGCATGATAATAACCATATTTTTCTGTTTCATTCATATCAACCAGCAGACGTGCCAGATCATAAGTGTAAGTTGGCGTACCAATCTGATCATTGACCACACGAACCGTGTCATGCGTCTTGCCGACATTCAGCATCGTCTTGATAAAATTCTTGCCATTTAAGCCAAATACCCATGCAATGCGGACGATAAAATATTTCTCCAGTGTCTGGCTTACTGCCAGTTCCCCTTCCAGCTTCGTCTGTCCATAGACATTCATCGGCTTATAATCCTTGCAGTCCGGCTTCCATGGCTCTGTGCCCTGACCGTCAAATACATAATCTGTGCTGATGTAAGTCATCTTGCAGTCCAGCTTCTTGCAGACATCCGCAATGTTCTGCGTGCCGCCCGCATTGATTGCACGAACCTTTGCAACCTTGTCATCATCTTCCGCCATATCAACGGCCGTCCATGCCGCACAGTGGATCACCGCATCTGGTTTTACGCTCTCAATGACACGCTTTACTGCTTCTTTATCTGTGATATCCAGTGAAAGATAAGGTGCTTTTGTCACCTCAGAACCATCTTCCACACCGCTGTACTGCTCCTGAATATCAGAACCGACACCCTCGTGCCCTCTCTTGATCAGTTCGTTCATTACATCATGTCCAAGCTGTCCGCCGACACCTGTTACAAAAAATTTCATGCTGTTTCCTCCACTAATTATGCTCATGAGCGACTGGCTCACAAGTTACTTCTTTTAAGTATCATAACTCATAGCATTTACTAAGTCAAACCGAAAAGCTGAAATCATTCCCTGACTGCACCGGAGAGTCATGTAAAATCAATATTCTCCAAGATCAAACAATTCCTCAAAGGTTATTTTCAAATTCGGGAACATCACCAGTTGTAACTCCTCTTTATTCTGTGCAGTAACTGTTTTATAAAGATACGGATATCCTGTTCCATCCTCTTCGAAGTCAAAAAGATAGATTTCTACGGACTTTTTTCTCCAATCAACGATCCAGTATTCAGAAACTCCGACTTTGCAGTAAATATTCATTTTTTCGTGCCTGTCGTATTTCTCTGTAGCATTGGATAAGACCTCCATCACAAAACGAGGAATACCTGTAAAAGAAATATTCTTTCGATCTCTCAAGTTGCAGATAATGGATACATCCGGAATCATTACTTTATCATCGTTCTCACGCCATTCATACTGCACACCATCACCAAAGACACGACATAAGCTGTCTTTAATCTGACTGCCGATTTTGATAACAAAATTGTTGATAACCATAGCGTGTTCCAGGTAAGTTTTACTTAAATCCTCAACAGGTAATACATTACTCATGCAGTGCTGCACCTCCTTGATATATAGTATTGTTTACGTTCTCTGAAATCTTTCACCGCTGCTGCGTCTGCTTTGCATGTCATACCGCACCTGATGTCACTCTGATATCACTCTACCGTCACGCTCTTCGCCAGATTTCTTGGTTTATCCACATCCAGTCCTTTTGCCACGCTGACATAGTATCCGATCAGCTGCAGTGGAACCACGGCCAAGCTTCCGACAAAATGCTCATCTACTTTTGGTACATAAACGGTAAAGTTCACCTGATCTTCGATTTCGTATTTTCCATAGGTAGTCAGTCCCATCAGGTAAGCTCCACGGCTCTTACATTCGAGCATATTGCTGATGGTTTTTTCATAGAGTTCGCTCTGTGTGAGGACTCCGATCACCAGGGTTCCCTGTTCGATCAGGCTGATGGTTCCATGCTTCAGTTCTCCTGCCGCGTAGGCTTCGGAATGGATATAAGAAATTTCTTTGAGTTTTAAGCTTCCTTCCAGGCAAACTGCATAATCAATGCCACGGCCCACGAAGAATACATCATGTGCGTTTGCATATTTGGAGGCAAACCACTGGATCCGTTCTTTATCTTCCAGGACTTTCTGCATTTTATCCGGGATGGTAAGCATCTCAGAAATGTAATAGCCGTACTGTTCTTCTGAAATCTTTCCTCTGACTTTTGCGAACTGCACTGCCAGGCAGTACATTGCGGCTAACTGTGCACTGTAGGCTTTCGTTGTCGCAACTGAGATTTCCGGGCCCGCAAGTGTATAGAATACCTTATCGGCTTCGCGTGCAATGCTGCTTCCAACTACATTGACGATCGCCATTGTGGTAATATTCTTTTCTTTTGCCATTCTAAGAGCCGCCAGTGTATCGGCTGTTTCACCGGACTGGCTGACTACGATCACCAGTGCTTTCTGGTTTAATGGCATTTTTCGATAACGGAATTCGGATGCCAGCTCTACCCTCACCGGAATATCCGCCAGATCTTCAAATACATACTGTGCTGCCATACCCACATGCCATGCCGATCCGCAGGCAACAATATAGATCTGATCAAAATTCTGAATCTCTTCGTCCGTGATTTCTACTGTTGAAAGGTCAATTTTATCCTCTTTGATGACCGAATTGAGCGTATCCTGGATTGCTTTTGGCTGCTCATGGATCTCCTTCATCATAAAATGCTCAAAACCGGCTTTCTCCGCTGCTTCGGCATCCCACTTGATCTCAGTTGTTTCTTTTTCAATCTCATCGCCATCAAGATTATAAAAATGTGCCTCTCCCGGAGTCAGTTTTGCGAACTCCAGATTTCCAATATAATAAACATTTCTGGTATATTTGAGAATTGCCGGAACATCAGAAGCAACATAAGTTTCGCCGTCTGCAATACCAATGATCATCGGACTGTCTTTTCGTGCCACCCAGATCTCCCCCGGATAATCCTTAAACATCAGTTCCAGAGCATACGAACCGCGTACACGCACCATCGTTTTCGCAATCGCATCGATCGGACCCAGATTATATTTCTTATAATAGTAGTCCACCAGCTTGATCACAACTTCTGTATCTGTCTGACTGTAAAAAGTATAGCCATGTTTTAATAACTTTTCCTTCAGCTCCGTATAATTCTCAATAATGCCATTATGCACACCAACAACCTCGGATTCTACCATACCTGAGCCAGAACCGCTGCAGTTTCCCGACACATGCGGATGTGCATTTGTCTGACTCGGTTCCCCATGCGTTGCCCAGCGAGTATGACCGATCCCGCAAGTACCTTTTAAGGTATGACCATCGTCCGTTTTCTCCGCCAGATTGCTCAAGCGTCCCTTTGCCTTCACAACCTGTGCCAGATTCTCTCCGTCTCGAACAGCCAATCCCGCCGAATCATATCCCCGGTACTCCAGTTTTGACAAACCATCCAATAAAATCGGTGCTGCCTGATGTTCTCCTGTAAAACCAACAATTCCACACATAATGTATTCCTCCACTTTTTCTGAATAAAATAATTTGAAATTTGCTCTTATCAAAAATCAAACACTTCAGACAATCCTTATGTTTCTCTTTTCCATAATAACTTAAAAAAATTTTTCAAAAATCTCCCTCTACCTGTAGAGATCCTCCAGCGTTACCAGCCGGACTTCATCCAGTGTAATATCTGCAGAAGGTTCGTCTCCCTCCGAATCTGACTGATATGCATATTCGCTGTACATACGGTTATCCATACAAAATTCATACAGATGCTCATCTATAAAATTAAATGATTCCAGGATAATCTGGCACAATTGATTTAATGTACTGTTACCGCAGATTTCGATATTTCGGTAAACATCACGTCCTCTGCCTGCAGGATATATCTTCATCGTATACTGGTTACTCATCATTCCCCTCAAAGTCTGGAAATATTATATTGTTCAATCCAGAACAACATATCTGCATAAGCTAATATATCAAAGTCATTTTTATATGCATCATTTAAAGCTAATGCCTTTATTCTTCCCTGAACATATGAATCATGTCCTTTATTCGTTTCCGGAAACAGGAATGTTCCTTGCTCTTCTAATTTACTATATAATTCATCTTTACCATCTCTCTCTAAATCGGACAGTAAAAACAAATACAATATGTAATTAGATGCCAAAAAAGCAACTGCATAATTTGACATTGCAACGGAAACTGGTACTTTATCATTCATTTCGAAATCAATCAATTTTATTTTCAGTAAAGCTCCTGTAATGCACGCACAAATTTTATGTCCATCAATTTTATGCTGTTCATCTGCTTCATTAAAATACTTCTCTTTTACTTGTTTTCTTAAAAACTCATATTCATTATATAGCCGTTCTAAAGATTTCCTCGACACATCAGACTTAACACCGCAACCGTTTCTCTCTTTTTCCGGAATTTCATCAATAACATTCTTAACAGCTGGAACAATCCCCTGTTCCCACAAATATTCAAATGTTTCAAATTTCATTTTTTATATTCACCTATATTCATCCAAAAATTTGATACATATTTTTTTCCCTTTAACCGCTCAACTTTGTCTTCCACACTCTCACTATTATTATTGAGCTTAAAGTACTGAATCATCTTTGCCGTAAACTCCTGATATGCCGTTTCCTTTCTATATTCCTTTGTAAATACCTCACATACTTTGCTCAACATAATAATCACCTCTATACACTATCCATAAACTGCTGTAATCAAATTTCTTTTTTTCGCATTATTTTAAAAAACAATATTACATAAGATAAAGAAGCCACAGCCATAATAACTGCAGTTATTAAACAATATCTGCTTGCATTTATAACCGCACACACACCATATATAATTGTTGCCAAAATTGTCAACCAAATCCATTTACGAGATAAACCAGAATCCAGTTCCTGTTTATTTTCATCTGTCGTAAAAAACTTATATGCCATACATATTACCATTGAAATAAAAGTTGAAAACGTATTACTGTTAAATATTTCTATATAATCTATAATATGTATTTCATTACCAGACTGATATAATTTAGCTAACGAAAAAGCCATACACGACAGCCAAAACAATATCGGTATTATCGTTAACCAGTCTGCTTTTTTTCTCTTGTCTTTCATTTTCTTTTTCCTTTTAATTATTTCAGATATTCTATAAGTATAGCACATTTCAAATGAAAAACAATCACTAACTATGTTTTTAGAAAATATTTATTGTTTTAATGTTACATTTCATTTTAAGCTCCAACGCACACAAATATTCTTCCTTATTATCTTTTTGAAATTTATATGTTGCTCTTATATTTTGCCAAATCGGATTTTTTCTCAAACTAATATTGATACGACTAAATTTTTGTAAAACAAGAAACACCACAATTTCCATTTCTTATCCCTTTTGCAAGTAAATATGGTGGTTGATACTTTTTTGATTGGTATCACAAAATCTCTTTTTGCTGTAGTTGTAACTCCATAAACTTTATAAGCACGAATTGTAGCTTCGCGTTTAGTTTCAAACATACCGCATTTTTCAAGGATAAGTGAATATACCAATGCTTTGCAGCCTTTACACATGATAATAAAGGAATATCCATTGTTATCGATATAACGGATGTTTTCTTTGCTGAAATAATCACGCTCAAGAATAAAACCAATCTTCTTATATCCGTACTCCAAGACTTTATCAACCATAAAAGTAAACTGGGATACATCCGTAACAGAACCAGGATAGCCAAAATTAGAAGTTTTAGTGGAACTCAAATGCAGCGTTCACATTTATAAAATTCATAGCGTAGTCTTGTGCAATTTTTCAAATTTGCTCATTTATAGTTACACACTTTTATTTTACACTCCCAAAATAAACAATTTCTGATTTTTTTCAAACACGCTCTAGCTCAAATTTAAACTAAGCTGCTCATAGTTTTCTTTTATTTTATTATCCTGCAAAGCAGAATAAACCCTCTTTAATATTGGATTTCCATTCTTATCTCCTCTAAGCGGCATTCCTCCATGTTGTAAAAAGAATTTATTTCCTTCTGCTGTTGGTTTGCTTACACCATACTCTACAACAAACAATGGTTTCTTATTTTTTATGCTTTGTTCTCCTGCATTAAAAGTTCCTCCATCCATGGCAGCCTCAATTAAAATCATAGCATCAGACACTCCAACTATTGTATTATTTCTTTTCATAGCATTTGATGCTGACCAAGTTAAATTTGGCAAAAACTGGGATATAAACAAATGATTTTCATCACTAAGCAATTCTTTTACTTCTCTCTTAATCCTATTTTTTAATATACCTTCAACAATTACAAAAATTGTACTTCCACCTGCCCGAAGTGCGGCCTTATGTGCAGTAAGATCCACCCCTTTAGCATATCCGCTTACTATAGAAATACCATCTGTTGATAATTGTCTTGCCGAACTATCAGCTATTCTTATTCCTGAATCAGATACCTTTCTCGAACCAGTAAATCCAACACACTTATTCTGTAACAATGCATAATTGCCTTGGTAAAAGAGAACTGCCGGAATATTTCCTACATTCAAATTCTTTAATCCTACTGGAAAGCACTCATCACCAATCCAACACATCTCTACATGATTTTGATACAATTGCTCTTCCAAAAAAAGTGCATTTTCCCTACTATCGTAAATATTTTTTGCAACATCTTGATTAATACCCATTGAACACATCAATTCAATATCATTACAAACATCATTTAATATACAAGATGGCTCATTGGCGATATATTTACTTATTTTTTTTAAATTTCCATCTCCAGAACCTTTAGCTATTATTATTCTTAAAACATCTCTATTAATCATGTATTATCACTATCCCTTAAAGATTTCACACACACTATACCGTAAACCTGTTTGGCTCCCATTATTTTTAGATACTTTGCATATTCCCAAATTGTTGCACCTGACTGATACAAATCATCCACTACAATAATATTTTTTCCTCTAACATAACTATTAAGCACTACATTATTATTATCATATATTTTCCTCCAAATTGCAATTTTATCTTCTACTGTAAGTTGCTTCATTTGCGGCTTATCACAATTTAAAGTGGGACTAATAAAAGAAAGATTCATCCGTTCAGACATAGCCTCTGCCATTTGCCATGCCATTTTTGTCTTTCCCTCATTACTAGCCGGCATAGGAGATATACACCAATCTAATGTATTATAAATAGGAAGATGCTTACAGTTATCCAACATTCTATGCATAATAAGGTCAGCATATTGAGTTTGTTCTTTTTTACTTAGATTATCAATATTATACTTTAACTGGTACTCTGCCTCCCCTATTTCCGTCCGACTTACCCCATAAATAATATTAAAATCTGAAGCTATGCAATAATCCAATTCATTATTAAAATAATTCTCAATATTTTTATTTAAGTGTATCCATAATATATTCTGTGTTACATCTTTACACCATTCTAAAAAAATTTTCATGACTTCCTGAGTATAACATCCTTCCGGAAGCCATAAGTTACTCATATTATCGTATTTTTCACTTTTTCTCCATTTTGTCGGACTGCTTGCTACCAAATTAGGAAAAGCATAATTGATAATATTTATATATTTTTCATTCGTTGATATGCTGTAAGAGTCCTCATTTTCATAAACAGTAATCCAAAACTCACTTCTATTTCTGTAAAACTGATGTTTCATAATTTTCTCCCTTGTTTGAATAAAATTGAATAATTCGGGTTCTGTGGTTCTTCCGCAATTATCCGTTTCTTCAATTTCCTACATATCTAAATTTTGCCTCTAATAGACGTTTTCTACAGCGTCCATACATTGTTCGTTTTATTATTTTTAGTCGACTGTTTGTTCCCTCAACAAAACCATTGCTATAGTCATAGGCTACAGCATTTTCAATCGCATCCTTGTCTCTTTTTAATCCTTCAGCAAAACTCTTTAGTGCTTTAATCTCGTTTTTGCAATATTCTTCTATAAACAGATATAGTAGCAGAATATTTCGCTTTTTAACAATATTTCGAAACTCTTTTATTGTTAATTTCCTATAAAATTAACTCTCGTTATGTTTAAGCACCACATTATTCATAGTCAAATTCATCTTCATCCCAATCTGGATACTGCTGAATATTTCCTTTTGCTTTAACTATACGAGGTTTGAAATCTTTCTGGACTTCAACAATCTTAGACACTGTAATTGTAAACATCCAATCATCTCCAAAATCATAATGCAGTGTGAATTTCTGGCCTTTACAAAGTCCAACTTCATCCAGGGTAACATCAGCTGAAGGTTCATCTCCTTCAGGATCTGACTGATATGCGTCTTCACTATATATGCGGTTGTCCATACAAAATTCATACAGATGCTCATCTATAAAATCAAAGGCTTCCAGAATAACCCCACACAACTGATTCAATGTACTATTACCACAAATTTCAATATTTCTATAGACATCACGCCCTCGACCAGTCGGATATATCTTCATCGAATACTGCTTACTCATCATCCACCTCTCTTCCAGACAGACTATTTCTTTTTGAGTTTCAATTTTTCTTCATAAGTGCTTACTTTTCTTCTATCGGAATGCTTCTTCTTGCCATGATTTTTATCTTTCTTTCTCATTCTAAATCAGATCTTCATTCAGTGCAGCCGCCTGGCTTCTGATGTTTGCTGCTGTCATTCTGAATGCTTTCAGGATTTCTTTCTGTGCAGCTGTAACTGCATGATCCATACGGTATCCACGGTCACTTTGCCGGATCAGTTCTATCTTTTCAAGTTCCGCTACAATCACTGCACCTTATCCAGCCTTATCCTGTGATACTTTTCCATAATCCATTTTGGAATCAATGCAGCTACCAGTGGTTTCAACACCCATACTCTCTTGTGGAAAGGAACATTTAGTACTCTATAGCCATACCAAAAAGCCGCCATCGTATGAATTGCTACTTTAACACTTCTTTTATATAAATCATCTCTGCTTTCATGATAACGATATAAAACGTCCTGTATATTATAGCCTTTATATCCTGCTTCAAAAAATCGAATCCATAAATCAAGGTCTTCTGCTCTCATATTTTTATGACCAACTCTATATCCGCCCAACGCATCATATACTGTTTTCCGCATCATTATTGTTGGATGAGCAAATGGTGTATCCCTGATTAAGATATCCCTGGTTGGATATTCCTTTACTTTTCTTATACCATATTCTCCCTGTTCATCAAAAATAATTCTATTACACCCAACGAGATCGACCTGTTCATGCCTTTCAAGAAAATCCACTTCTACCTCCAACCTCTGAGGCAGACTTTCATCATCGGCATCCATTCTTGCTATATACTTTCCTTTTGCATATTTCAAACACCTGTTTAAAGATACAGCAAGTTTTTTATTACTTTTGTTCGAAATCACCTTAATCCTGGAATCTGTCTTTTGATACTCATTCAAAATATTTAATGTCCCATCACTTGACCCATCATTACATATAATGAATTCCCAGTTTTCGTAAGTCTGATTTAAAATTGAATCTATGCATCTTTTAATTGTTTTTTCAGCATTATATACCCCCATTATAATGCTGACTAATGGTTTTTCCAATTTTTCTTCTCCATATCTTCATAACTAATACCACTCCCTTATTTTTAACTTACAATAGTTAGCAAGAAATCACACTATAAAGTCTGAGAGGAGTTGTAAAAATTTTTATTTTCATAGTAGTAAACAATTTTCTATGAACCATAATATTCTGAAAAATCACGCCATTTTATATAGTTTCACTACGCATTGATTGAGCCTTTCGCATATATCAATCTCGTTGAAACAAATCACGGGTATATACTTTTTCTTTTATATCATCCAGACAACTATCATAGCGATTTGCAATAACTGCTTGAGCCTGTTTTTTAAATATAGTCAAAGTATTTACTATCTTACTTCCAAAAAAAGTGCTTCCGTCTTCCAATGTTGGCTCATAAATAATAACAGTCGCTCCCTTAGCTTTGATACGCTTCATGACGCCCTGAATAGAAGATTGCCGAAAATTATCCGAATTAGATTTCATAGTTAAACGATATACACCGACTATAATTTCTTTTTCTTTATCTGCATCATAAGCACTGTTTTCTCCGTATCCGCCTGCAATGTCCAGTACCCTATTTGCAATAAAATCTTTTCTAGTTCTATTACTTTCAACAATTGCAGACATCATATTCTGTGGAACATCTACATAATTTGCCAACAGTTGCTTTGTGTCCTTAGGTAGACAGTATCCACCATATCCAAAACTAGGATTATTATAATGAGAACCAATACGTGGATCAAGGCAAACACCATTTATTATATCCTGTGTATTTAAATTTTTCATCTCTGCATAAGTATCCAACTCATTAAAATAACTAACTCGCAAAGCAAGATATGTATTTGCAAAAAGTTTAACTGCTTCTGCTTCGGTGAATCCCATAAATAATGTATCAATATTCTTCTTAATTGCTCCTTCCTGTAAGAGTTCCGCAAAGACCTTTGCAGCTTCATTCAATCTTTTACTTCCATCAGTAGAAACAATAATACGAGACGGATAAAGATTATCATATAATGCCTTAGATTCTCTTAAGAACTCAGGACTAAAGATAATATTTTCACTTCCCATTCTTTGACGAATATTTGCAGTATACCCAACTGGAATTGTTGATTTAATTACCATAATAGCGTTAGGATTCACTTCCATAACCAACCTAATAACCTCTTCAACAGCCGAAGTATCAAAGTAATTCTTTTTGCTATCATAATTTGTAGGTGTAGCGATTACAATAAACTCTGCATTGCTATATGCTGATTTAGCATCCAGCGTTGCAGTTAAATTCAATTCTTTCTCAGCTAAGTATTTTTCTATATATTCATCCTGTATTGGCGACTTACGATTATTAAGCATCTCAACTTTATCAGGAATAACGTCAACAGCTGTCACTTGATTATATTGAGCTAAAAGTGTTGCAATTGACAAACCAACATATCCAGTTCCCGCAATAGCAATTTTTTTATTCATTCTATTTCTCCTTTAAATTTCATTAAATTATTTTATATTTTGTAAAACTTTTTATACCATTCTGCAAACCGACGAAGTCCAGTTCTTAAATCAGTACTTGGTTTAAATCCGAAATCCCGCTCCAATGCACTGGTATCGGCATAGGTGACTGGCACATCTCCTGGCTGCATTGGCACAAGTTTTTTATGCATTTCAAAATTGTAATCAGTAGGCAAAACTTCTGCCCGAATCAGTTCCTGTTGCAGAATATTCACAAAATCCAAGAGATTTTCCGGCTTATTATTACCAATATTATAAATTGCATACGGTGGAATCGGCAAACCATCTTCTCCATTTTTTCTCTTCGGTGCATTCTGCATTACACGTTTTACACCTTCTACAATATCATCCACATATGTGAAATCACGTTTGCAATTTCCATAATTAAAAATTTGAATTATCTCACCTTTCAACAACTTATTGGTAAAACTAAAGTAAGCCATATCTGGACGACCTGCTGGTCCATAAACTGTAAAGAAACGCAAACCAGTAGACGGAATATTATAGAGTTTACTGTAAGCATGAGCCAATAGCTCATTAGATTTTTTCGTTGCTGCATACAAAGAAATGGGATTGTCTACTTTATCCTCTGTGCTATACGGCACTTTCTTATTTGATCCATACACAGAGCTGGAAGAAGCATAAACCAGATGTTCCACGCCTTTAGCACCATTATCATAGGAATGGCGGCAGGCTTCCAGAATATTGTAAAAACCAATCAGATTAGATTCTATATATACATCTGGGTTGATAATGCTATAACGCACACCAGCCTGTGCTGCAAGGTTCACAACAATATCCGGCTTGTAGTCCTTAAAAATGGAATCAATTAGTTCCTTGTCTGCAATGTTTCCCTTGATGAATTTCCAAGTTGAATCCAGATGCTGTTCTGCACATTTTTGAATTTCAGCCAGACGCCACTCTTTGATAGAAACATCGTAATAATTATTCATATTATCAATTCCAATAATTGTAAGCTGAAACTGCGTTTTAAGCAGTTCCAAAACAAGGTTTGAGCCAATAAAACCAGCACTTCCTGTAATCAATATTTTTTTTCTATTCATCTTAATCTCCATAACACCTAACCCTATTAATAATAATTTTTAAGCTCACCGCCTAAATAATCATTAATTGCTAAACTCATTCTTCGTAATATTATAGAAGCCCCAATGCTTATAAATATAATCACTATTGGCTTAATCCAATGCCAACATTCATATTGGATAAATAGATTCAATTTATTCACTCCCTTTATTACCAAACCATGTAAAACAAAAATATATGTTGAATATTTTTCCCCCATAATCGTCAAAAAGTTTTGTCCCTGCATTTTATATTTAAATGATAAACAAAACACTGCAAATGCTGACATAATTGTGCCAATATACACATATATATTGCCTAATATAGTTGTTTCAATCAAAGTTAAACACATTCCCAATATAAGCATTACCCACAAATTGCACTTAGACATTTTCATACATACATCATTTTTACGAATCCAATATCCCATAAGAAAAAACGGTAATCCAGTTAATAAAAAATTACCAGCTACGAACCACGGCAAATTCATTACTTCTCCCGAAATTATATTTAGTATCAAGCATATCGGTATGCTTTTTATCAAAACATTAAGCTTCCCCCATTTCATCGCCATCAGCACAATATAATACACATACAAGAGTGCTAAAAAATACCACATAATTTCAGTTACGAAAACACTATGATTGAATACAATTAACCCTATTATGTCAGAAACAGTTAAATGTGAAATTAACCATGCGAATGGTAAATTTCCTGTTAATATAGCATCCAAACAATTTGCTACAGAATATATCAGTAATACGATAATTGCCAATTTAGCCGTCTTATGGATTGATGATTTTATTCTCTGCAATCCATCGTCCCTATCACACTTAAAAGCATAGTACCCTGATATCATAAGGAAAATAGGCACCGCAATTCTTGCAGTTGACTTAATATAAATTCCAAACCTTCCTGGGAAACTACTATGTATTAGTACAACTAATAACGCTGCCCCCCCCCGAATTGTATATAATAAATAATTCTTTTCTTTCATCACCAGCACTCCTCAAGTGAATTGTATCTGCTTTCACTAATCAGTAAATCATCGGATAACTCTAAGCATCAAATAATTCTTGATAAAATGATGCTATAAAAAACAGATTAGAATCATTTGTCTTTACTCCGCTTAATAAACATAGAATAAACATACTCGTATATTGATCTGTCAAATAAAAAAACTAATATTGCAATTGTGCATCCCGATACAATCACTGTAATTGTGCATACTACTATCCATGACATCCATGAATTGATACCACATATCTTCTGACATATCATTCCTACTATTGATACATAGACTATAATCAACATCAATATTCCAACGTTATTTACTGTTTGTTTTATTGATCTACTAAGTATACGACAATTAGTATACCAAATAAACATAATGTCTCTATACAAAAAAGAAGCTATTGTTCCTATCAGCACACCATATATTCCGCATACATTAACCAAAATGATTGACACCACAATATTAATTAGTGCTTCACAAATTGCATGATTTTGCGTTTCCTTATAATGACCTGCAGCAGTTACAATGGTCAATTGTGGGATTCTAATATTCGCCAATATTGCCATACAAACAAATAATATTCCTAATCTTTCATCTGCATATTCAATACCATTAACATTTCCCACATATAATTTTACAAACGGACATATAGCAAAACTACAGATTCCAAAAATGATACCGATTATGTAATAATACAGTCTCTCGTATTTATCATAAATATCACAAAGTCCTGTATTCCCCCCTTTATATAATAGATGTCCAAAGTTAGCTGTTACAGCATTAGATAGTGCTTGAGATAAAAATCCGCTAATATTTGAAATTATCATCTGATAAACTCCATATATACTCACAGCCGTATATCCAACTGTACTAGATAAAACAATATTATCTGTGTTGTTAACAACAAGGTTAGATATTTGATGAATCAATGCACTCCATCGCTTTTTTCCAACTTGAAAATTAGGCGATACTGTTCTATCAAGATACGAATATGCTCTATTCACGTAAACACTAATGCTTATCAGTCTTACTGCATATACAATTGCAGGAACAAGCTGAACAACAAAGATACTCATTTTAAGATATATAAATACTATCCTTAATATCCCCTGCAACAGAATCCCCACTGAATTTACTAAATTAATTACATACAGCTTTTTATCCGCTTGTAGTAAAACTCGATATTTGCTAGTAAAAAAGTATTCAATTGTATTTGCAAGTCCAGAGATTAACACCAAAGTAAAAACAAGCCAATAATCTAATCCATCTGCAGACAAAAAAGGATAAAGAGTTGCTATTACAATAACAAGTGTAACAAATATCTTTCCAATTCTAAGATAAAAGATAGCAATTGCATTAAGATCAGCATTTACGAGTTTATAATCCCTTTCCTGTAATGGTGCATATAAACTTTGCACCGATGCTGCTCCGATTCCAGATTCAACTAAAGTCAAATAGGAAATCAAACTAGAAATCGTTGCTGTCAGTCCATGTATCTGTGGTCCATAATAGTTTATCAGTAGTTTTGGGACAACTAAAGCAAACACTAATGTCAATACTTGAGATATTGACGCAAAAAATAAGTTTATCTTTACATTGTAACCTTTACTCATCTTTCTCCTCACTATTTTATAATCATTTAGGCATTTGTGAAACACCATAAGCCGCATAAATACAGCATTTTTTTATTACTAAAATTGAAACAGCTCTTCACCCGATATGGTATAATAGAGTTGCCTACAAACTATAAACCATTTATCCAAGAAAGGAGTTATTCTGATACATATGATACCATATAAACTGCTTTCTTTGACAGATATTTTCCAAGATTGCCAAAATAAATTTGATAATGACAAACCTGCATTTCTATCTCTATTAGAAACTCATATCGATATCAACGAGTTTATTCTGATTTCTTTTAGAAATCATTTTTATGCATCAACGTGAAAATCCCGCAAATACCATTTGCTTGCTTTTCTGTGGGCTCTAATTATCCAACGTATCTTCTCTATCCCTACACATCGGCTAAATCTGATTCACCTGATGAAGACAAGAGTGTTCATGATTGCAGGCTTTTAATTCCTACTCTAAAAAATTTCTTTTTAAAGCATCCATTGATTAACCCAAAAACTTTTCTTAGCGATGCTACTTTTAATATTGTGATACTCTATCCACAGCTTCTTACCGGAAATACTTTCGGAGATAATAAGCACTTTAGTAAAGCTTATATCCCACTTAACTCCAGAGCTGGTCTTGAAAAACAGGATTACAAGATCAATGAAAATGGGATTCCCTGCTGTCCTCGAGATGATTCTCTTCCTATGAAATATGAAGGAATGTCAAAACTTAGAAGTGGTGTTATCAAATATAAGTTTGTCTGTCCCTAAATCAAATGAATCAAAAATGAATCTACTGGCAAGCACCAGCGTCACTGCACATGTGATAATCCTTGCACAACTTCCTCTTGCAACAGAAGGGTGTATATTTATCCCAAAAAGAATCTTCATGCCTATCCTGGAGTTATTCGTGGTATCGAAGAATGAAATAACATCTACAAAATCAGAACCACCGTAGAAAGAGATATTAACTACATCAAGGATAATCTTTGTCTGGATGGAAGAATAACTCAAAATGAGAAAACACTTCATACTGACCTAATTCTTGCAGAAATCACTCAACTGATAACAGTTGTACTTTCTGACAAAATCAATCACTACAAATTTATTCATAGCCTAAAACCTCTTATTGCTTAGGACTTACCAACTCAATAAAGTTATGGCTTATTTAAGTGTGCCTAAAGCGGAAAATTATCCGCTTTTCATCATTAAAATCATGCTATAAACAATTCCTTTTCTGTTTTACTTCAAGATTGCGAACGAATAATGTGAGTTTCGCAATCACCTATTATAATCCTACTACATATTAAGCCACGTAACATAGTCAATATATTTTTGATAATTCCGTTTTCCAAAAGGATTTGCAAAATTCAGCAATCTAGCATCCGTCTTATCAGGAAACTGCCTACAATACACAGCACAATCTATTTCAGGCTGAAGCTTACTAACAAATAAAATTTTATGCTCATATGGAAGGGCATCATATTCTTTCATATCCTCATATGTTAGCCCTTCATCGCAACAAATGACAAAAACATTATCCCAATTGATTCGTTGTTTTCGGCTATTCCAAGCACGAAGTGCCTCTTTTTTAGAATGGTAATGTAAAAATGCGATTTCTACTTTTTCCCTTTCCTCCCCCCCAGAAGTCCAACTGGATATGGCATATCTGTCTGAATAAAAGTGATTTCCTGTTCCAGATACCAATAGATATACTTCATAAATTGTATGAAATCTTTTGATGAAAACAACATGTTCACAGTCGGCGAACGGAACTGAAGTCCTAAATCGTGATACATAATTCCTCCAATACAATCTGCGAAAAAATGGTAAAATCTGTATTTATTAGTTTGCTACGTTCATACTTATTTCGCCAGATTTTTCTGCTGATTCGACCAATTTTGTCACTTATTTGTGAATAAAAAGCATCTAAATAGTACATATTCTCCTCCAATTTCAACCATTTTCTACTTAATCTTTCTCAGAATCAATAGTTCTTTTTTTCAATAGTAAGTTCATATATATGTCACAAAAATAGAACAGATAATAACCGTTCCCCAAAAAAAGGATACAAACTATATTTCCATTAAATCTTAATCTTGTTTCTAAAAAATCCAACAGCCTTACTCCAATTGTTCCAATAACAAGGTTATGAAAACAGTATACTCCCATGGAACATCGTCCAAGAAATACCAAAGATTTCGATTGTACTTACTTCCAACATGGTACATAACAGTATTCAAAACGATACACAATAGAGAATCAATAAGCAACGACCACATCATCCAAAATGCTGAATTAATCGTTGATTGTACAAAGAACAATGCCCCCATATCTTGTAAAACAGCCGTCTTAAATGAGATTGGTTCCATTATGGATATACCAAGATCAGAAACAATCCATGTTAATCCAAATCCAATTTTTTAATCAATTCTTTGGAAATATTCCAATCCATCTTTCTGGCAAAAAATGCTTTTGATTCAATTATATTTTCATAATCATTCATATCCAGTATTCCTGGCTGAGTGCCATGCTTTTTTTCCCATAATGCATATCTGTAATTATTGTTACATACAGTGTCTTTATATGGTGAGTTCATGATAATTGTTTGAAAGAAGAATTCCTCCGGAATAAAACACCATTTAATCCACTCTGAAAAAATCTTCCCCTCTGGTGTATCCAAAAAATGCAAAACATATTCAGCAAACTCCCTTTTTATACTAACATATACCATTCCTTTATACACCTTATAGTTATTAGGCGTCCTTCTATTTATTCCAACCGCTTTCTGCAATATATAAAATGCCTTTGTACAAAATTTTCCAATACAGGATTTATAATTAATCCAGTCATTTCTATAGTAAGTACGATAACGAAAAGTATTTCCAGCATTTGCATCACTTAACGACATATAGTTCTTTGTATTATCTTTGTCAAAAAAAGAAACTAATCTTTCAACAGAGCCACACAGGCAATCCTGTCCTGTCAGTACATGAACATAATCAAATTTTTCATTTTCTTCATACGCCATTTTCAATAAATATAAAATGGCCTGCACATGCTGATAGCCCCCCCACGGAACTTTATATTTTGAGATAGCTTTAACATTTTTTATGGAATTAAGTTTTGTTAATATATCTTCAGTAACTGACTTTTTATCCCAATGTATATATATGCCAATTCCTCTTTCAGACATAGTTCTCGCCATTTCATACAAGTAATCACTCTCTTTATATGCAGTAATTAAAAAAATTTGATTCATCCTCTTGTTTACAACCGTCCTTTCCCAAAAAACTCTTATATTACAACACATTTTGCTTTCTCTTAATAAAATTGTATACCTCTCATTTTTACATTTTTCCAAGAATTCGTCTTAATGGTGTCTTTAAAAATATCTGTCCTATAACCGATATTAGTAATATCGACAAAACAAGCCCCAATAATGTATTAGCCCAATGAATTCTTATCAATATTTTGGAGACAACTAGAATCGGTATATGATTACAGCATAAAAATATAATAGAATTATTTCCAATCCAACTAATGAAATCAGAAATCATATTATCTGGAAGTTTCTCACAAAAATATCTACTCCAGTTCAATCCAACAATTGTTGCTCCTACTGCATTAAGCCAAAATAATATAATATTCGAATATGTCCCTTCATTCATATCCACAGGATCATTTATATTTATCAATATTCCTATAATCAATGCAACTATAATAGTAACTTGCCATCTAAGTTCTAATAATTCTTTCTTCTTTTGTATTATCTTACCTACATACATCAATCCAACACCAACTAACGCTGCATCAAGAGACCACGGAAGCTGTATATAAAAAAAGCATGTAATATGTCCTATTAAAACACATAATAGACACATGATAAAAATAATAGCTTCTTTTTTAAAAAATCTATGTATTGCATCAAAAAGTATTGTAGCCAAAAACAACGCTGTTAAAAACCATAATGCCCCTTCGTATGGCAAGTCATAATCATTAATCCATAATAATCTAAATATTGGACTTAAATCTCTGTTACTTAAATACCAAATCAGGCTATACCCCCCCCCGAATACTATATAAGGAATCAGAAGTGTCTTACTTTTTCCTTTATAAACGAGATATAATTTGTTTTCTTATGATAAAAGTAGCCAGAAATAATAAAAAACATAGGCATATGAAATGCATGTATATACTTTTCTGCCAAATCGCCCACTCCCGGTAGACCTCCAAATGCCATGTGTCCTGCCAGCATTAGAATAATGCCAATTCCTTTAAAAAAATCAATATATTTAATCCTTCCAGTTTTCATAACTCGTTTCTTTCTTGCTAATTCTTCTTTAACGGTTGCAAAATTATCTATGTTCAAATTTTTCTTCAGACATAGACAATAAAATTTCTTTCTTATTTGCACGACCTAATTTATCAATGTTAATACAAATATCTGCTTTTTTTCTCTAAACTGATCTATCGTACAAATCACTCTCGCTGGATTACCTGCAATAACAACATTGCCGTCCAAAAAACTCTTTGTCATAACACTAGAAGCTCCAACAATTGTATTGTCTCCCAATGTCACACCAGGCAATACGGTAACATTCGTTCCTATGAAACAGTTATTTGCCACTGCCGCTCCTGCATTATCTTGATAATAATAATGTATGTGCTGATCTTTTTCGACAAATTCTAAACAAATTTCCTAACTCTGATCTTTTGAACCATCATCTATTAATATAACTTCAATATTGGTATATGTTTGCTCCCTTATTGATTCTATACACTGACGCAAATACCTTTCTGCATTGTAAACAGGTACAATGATACTTATTTTTTTATTACACATTTTTTCCCTCCTTATTATATTAACCCTTACAAATTATATCTAAAAGTAACTTCCATTTTTCAAGTATTTGTTCCTCTGAAAATAATTCCATTCTATCTTTTGAGTCATCAGAAAAATCCTTCCGAAGATTATCATTTTCAATTAATTCACAAATTTTTTCACTCATGGTCTTGAGTTCATACGCAGGAATTAGATAACCATTTACCCCATCCTGAATAATTTCATCAGGTCCAGTTTCAATATCAAAGCTAATCATCGGAAGTTTATTGGATTTTGCCTCCAATAAAACCATTGGTAATCCCTCTTGTAATGATGTCATTACATACATCGAAGCTTCTTGATATGCTGCTTCCATATCATTACATCGTCCGCAAAAGATTACATGATTTTGCAAATTATATGCATCAACCTTGTTTTTAATGGCATGGTACTCATTGCCCTTAATGTCTCCATATATTTTCCATTGCCATTCTGGATGTTTTGAAAACACTATTTTTGCAATATCTGGTATCACAATGAAATTCTTTATTTTCCTTAAATGACCAACGCTTACTATTATTTTGGAGTCCATATCATACAAATGTTTTCCCTGCGGTTTTGCCATATTGTAAATTTGTTCAAGTTTTGTTTTTATCCGAAAATTCCTAATAAAATTATTTCTATCACGTTCTGTAAGAACGACATAAGCATCTGCACTACACAATTCAATCTGACGAATTTTTTGAATCCACCGGCTTCCCTGATTCTGGTAGTAGTTTGCATGTTCCCACACAATATGCTTACATCTCGACAATCTGGTTGCAACGATCGAGAATATACCGGTCATTGATTCTACCGTTATCAAAACATCTATTTTATTTTTTTTTAGATACGTTTTCAAAAACCAAATACGTTTTAGAACACTTCCTTCTTCCAAATAATCAAAAGTAATTGATCTATTTAATTCAAAAGACGGTTCTCTGTTACATGTATTAATCACAAAGATTTTATGTTCATCACACAGACCATTTGCCACTAAAAAGGTAGCACTCTCTGTTCCTCCGGCTGTAAAATGCCCAATAAAACATACATTCAATTATATATCTCCTTCACTAGCCCTATTTCTTATTTCCTAACAATCGATACAAAAATTGGAACTGTCTGACATCCAATATATTAAACAAGAAGTCAATTAATTGTCTTTTGCAGGATCTACTATCTGGCTTGTCCTCTTTACCTTTCCATTCTGTTTTCTGTTTGTATTCATCCCATTTTCCTTTAAGAGGGTGTTTACATCCTTTCACCCATGGTCGTTTTGTAAATGAAGCTGTAAAATGCACAAACACGGGATTATTTATTGCATTCTGCACTTCTGCATCAGAATAATAATTATCCTCGATATTATAATACTCTCTTATTTGATCATATGTTTTTTCATATAATGGAGTTAATACGTTATATTTTAATGGCAATACTTTAATATGATTTTTATATACACCATTTACTACATCCTTGTCATTATGCATCGATGTTGGTATCACTTCTTCTATAAATTTAATAATATTCGGTCTCAAATTTGCCTTTCTTATATTGTTAAGACTCATATACAAAAATCCTGAATTAATATAAGGCTCATTTTGATTAAACCCTATTTTTTCTCGAACAATTAGAGCTGCTATATCTAAAGCTCCGCACACATATGTGTCACTCATGTCAATTTTACACAATTCAGATAAATCTCCCAGTACTAACGTATCTCCATCCATGTATAAAATCTTGTCTACTGTCTCATTTAAAATATATGCCATGAAGTAGCAGGCGTACGCCGTTATTGTTTGCGTATTCTTCATGGTTATTTTGGATTCAAGTTCCACAAACAACTTTTTGGCATCCCAATACTTAATCTCACGATTAAATGTTTCGGCAAGTATATTTAATTTTAATCTGCTATCATTTAATATTCCATTATCCAAAATATGAATTTTAATATGCTCAATATTTGTATTGTTCTCCAGCAATGAATACAATGATATTCCAGTGTACATTGCATAATTTTCATCTGTAGCATATAAAATATTTAATTCCATTTAGAATCCTCCTGTAATAGAGAATTCTACCAAATCATCTCCTTAGTCCGGTAATCATACAATACACTCCTATTGGAAGCTTTCTGTATATCCAGCCTAGTATACGTAACTTTAGCGTTCGATTATCATTGGATAGGACCTTTTCTTCACCCATACCCTCTAATCGGTACTTCCAATACATATCTCTGAACGGATGTGTACAATGCTGCTCCCACGGTCTTGTAGTCATATTAGGTGTAAAATGGACAAAAACAGGATGTTCTTTTGCATAGAAAATTTCATCATCCGAATAATAGTCCGGCAACCGATATAAGCGAAGAATGTCACTTTTTCTCAGTTGAAATAACGATGTCATCACATTATATTGCGGTGGTAAAACCTGAATCATCCCTATTTTCCCAAGAACACCATTAATTGTCCCTTGATCCATTGCATCTACCTTGCCTTGTCTATTACTGATAAAATCCAGACATTGCTTTGTAAACTGAATTTCCCGACACTTTCTTATATTCCACAATATCATCCCAGAATTAATATATACATCATTATCATTCAGTCCAACATTATGATGTCGTTGTATTGGATTCGTATCAACAACTCCGGCAATAGCCATTTCCGATATGTCAATTTGGTATAACTCTCTTAAATCGTTTAAAACAATTGCATCTACATCAAAATAAAGTACTTTATCACTTTTAATTAACTCTGGTATAAAAATGCGAGCATAAGCTGAAAGGCTTCTGTCTGCTTGTATCCCCCCACCAAGTTTTTCTCGTATAATTTTTTCTGTCATTTTATAAAATTGAAAAGATATATTATGAAAATTTTTCTTCATATTATCAATTCTTCTTTTTGCTTCTGACGTCATTCCTCCATCAAAAACATGAATTAAAATCGAATTTACCTGCCTATTGTTAGCACCAATCGATTCTATTAAAGTCATTAAGTGGGGAACATAATTGTCATCACTCGCAACAACAATATTAATTATTTCATTATCATTCATCCCAAAATCTCCATATCGCAAATTCATCAGACATTTCTTTATCTGTTTTATCTTAAACTAATGTATCCAAAAAATCTTCTATCTGTTTTGTTGTTTCTACAACATTAAATTTTTTTCCCCTTTCAAATGCTTTCACGCTTAGTTCTTCCAAAATCCTCCGATTATTAAGGACTTTTTTCACGCCTTTATAAAGTGCCTCCATATCATTATCAACTATTAAGCCGTATTCATTCTGACCTAATAATTCCTCCATCCCAGAACAAACTGTCGTTACAACAGGTGTGCCAACAATAAGTGCCTCCGTCACTGCTGTGCTAAATCCTTCATGTAATGATGAACATACGAATAAATCCGCATTTTTAACGTATTTATAAGGATTCTTCTTATATCCCAGAAATTCAACATTTTTTTCCAATCTTAAATCTCTTACTTGCTTTTTTAATGTTTCCTCTAATTCTCCTGTCCCTAATAGCAACAGTCGCACATCCAATCCATCTGTCACAAGTCGATTTATTACATTGATTAAACGATCAAAAGATTTTTGCGGAACCAATCTGCCAACACTGATTAACGTGAATTCACTATTATACAATTCGGGATTATCAATACTTTCTTTTGATTTTTCGATAATCTTATCTGACTCTACCACGTTATAGAGCACTTTATCATTCTTTTTTATCTCTGGAAATGTATTTAAATAAATATCTTTTACTGTTTTCGCAACATATACAGTAGCATCATACTTTTTTTGTAATCTGATACATTCATCCAAATTTCTATAACATATTGCTATTTTGTTCGGTTCATGAAATTCATTATGTATCCATTGCACTAATTTCGTATTTTTATTTGGACACCCTGCAATAATTCTTGTTGTCGGACTTTGAAAATAAGATACTACTATATCATAATTTTCTTTTATCATTTTTTTATATAAAAATTCTGGTGAAAACAACTTAAAGAGTTTTGTATTTCCTCTTATTACGTTTTTAAATACATAGTCATATTTTATATGCTTTAAAAGATATTGCTTATTCACACCATGATCAAACAACGTTTTTACCGTTATTTCATATTTTGTTTCATCTAAATTATTTACCATATTGACCAGTACTTTTTCAGCTCCACCCCCCGCCAGAGAGGGGATAAAGAATAACAATTTTTTTCTCATTTTTTCTCCTTACCATGCAGAAAACAAATCGAAACGGTATGGTATCAAGTTCGCTTCCCCAAGTATATAAGCACTTAGTACAAAAAGAGCAAAGAACCACAGACAAATCATAAATTTTGCAAGCCAACGACTTCTTTCACTAAATGCATATGGAAGATACCCTGCCAAAACCAACTTAGCTGGCATTTCGAAATAGTATGCCATTCTTTTTACCTGTGGATGTGTAAATCCTGTAAAGCCAATCAAAACCGATATCGTTAACATATTAATCATCATCACAACTGCTTTATCTTCTTCCATATGTTTTTGCAGGAAATATATTATTACCCATTCGATAATATGAACATACAAGTCTCGATTTTGTCCACGTGTACTTATTTCTGCATACCCTTCATATGTAGATAAAAAAGTAACGTGTGACGACAAAAACTCAAGTGCATTTTGATAGAAAAAAACAAGTACTGTAGCTACTATAATAGTTATAATCCGCCTTTTTCCACTAATTGGACAATTGCTTTTATGATCCCATAAAAACCAAATCACAACAGCTATAACTGCAGATTTGTGAAAACCTGTGGCAATCAAGACCGCTATTAGATAAGGCAACAACTTATTTTTATATATAAATTGCATACCCCAGAATATAATAGCTACTGCAATTATCTGTCGTGTAACATTAAAGGCAGTCGTGTAATAGGAGAATCCAAATACAAAAAAACTCACTTCAATTGCAATATCTGGATACTGCTTCTTTAATGCCAGATACGTAGGTATTGTTATTAGTGCTGCAAATGTTCCCCATGTAAGCACGCGTCCACCACACATATAAGTGACTTTCGCAATAATAGCATACAGAACCTCTGAATCAACATTTGCAAAAAATGTAGGCCAATCATAACTGCTATAACGCTCAAATATATTTGTATATGTATTGATATCTGTTCCTACATGATACCTGCCTGCTGCAAATATGATTAATATAAATACCCCAATTATAGCAAACAAATTAAAAGTGTGTTTGTTTACTTTTTGCTGATACATACAGCCGGTAACCACCAGGAAGGTTAATAAATATATTTCAACACTTTCCATGAAACTGCTCCTTATTGCTCTCTATGATATATTTTTAAAATCCTATTTGGAATCAAAACTGCAATAATTGGCTTAATTGCATATACATATTTATAAATTGGTACCTTAAGTAATCTATAACCTATCAAAGCGGTCTGAGTATACATAATTGCAGTCTTTAATGTTCTCTTCTTATAGTCACCTGTACTTTCATGATATATCAGCAATGGTTCTTGTAAGTTATACCCTTTATAGCCTTTTGCAAAAAAACGAAACCACAAATCCCAATCTTGACCTCTAACTGTCCGTTTTGCAACAATATATCCATTTAATATATCATATACATTTTTTCTCATCATAATTGTTGGATGCATAAAAGCAGGTCCTTTCAAAACATCTGTTTTAGTCGGATTTTCTTCAATTCGTCTTATGCCTGTTATCTTTTCTCCATCAAAAATCTTGGCTGATGAACCCACAACTGCTATCTCTTTATGCAGATTCATGAAATCTACTTGTACTTCTAATCTTTTTGGCATGCATTCATCATCTGCATCCATTCTCGCAACATAAACTCCATTACAATATTTTAAACAATGATTTAACGAGTATGCTAATTTAGAATTCTTCTTATTTTGTATTATCTTAATCCTTGAATCTTTTTTGGCATACGCTTTTAAAACATCTAATGTTTTATCAGTCGAACAATCATCACATATAATAAATTCCCAATTCGTGTATGTCTGATTAAGTACGCTCTCAATACATTTTCCCACCGTTTTCTCGCAGTTATATACACCCATGATAACGCTGACTAACTCATTATTCATCTCACTTCTCCATTGCTAATATATTTATTGTCTCTTCAACTACTTTTTTCTTATCAAATATATCTTCCATACGTTTCCGACCAGCCAATCCCATTGCCTTTCTCTCTTCATATGAAAGTTCACATATCTTCTTCATTATTCGGTATAAATCCTCGGGATTCTGTTTCTCACATAAATATCCTGTCACACCATCTTCTACGGCTTCCAGGCATCCATGAATGTTACTTGTGATGATCGGTCTCCCCATAGCTGAACATTCCAGATTTGTATTCGCCATGCCTTCATGCCAGGATGGAAGTACAAAACAATGACATTTTTCAATAAATGGTCTTACATTTTCCTGATAACCAAGGTAATGCAGCCAGCCTTCTCTTTCATATTTGCGGATTTTTTCAGAATAATTTTCTTCAAATCCCCCAACTACATCCAGCATACATTTATATCCTTCTTTGTTCAGACGCTGCATTGTCTGGAACAATTCATCAATTCCTTTTTCCTGCATAACACGCCCAACAAACAAAAATCTTGTTATCTCGCTGTCTTTTGGATACGGTGCATATTTAAAATGTTCAAGATCTACCCCCGCTCCGGCTAAAACATGAGTTTTTTCTTTTGGTATAATCCTTGCTTCTACAATAACATCTCTGTTTTCTGCATTTTCAAAAAATACCACCTTAGCTTTTTTCAGTGCCACTTTATACATCGCTGTTACCAGATGTCTTAACAGCCCATTTCCCTGAAATGCTGTTCCAAGGCCGGTGATATTCACCGCATATGGGACTTTCAGAAGCCTGCATACAAATCCACCATATATATTTGGCTTGATCGTATAGGTAAGTACCAGATCTGGTTGCAGTTTTTTCACTGTTCTATAATACTCAAACATTAATTTTGCATCATGAACCGGGTTCATTCCACGCCTTTCCATCGGAATTCTTTTTAATCCACAATGTAGCTTTTTCAGATTATTTTCTTCTTTTATTTCATTTGGATCTTCAAGTTTCGGAACAATAGCACGTACGGTATGTCCCTGCTTTATCAGTTCTTGAATCAACATACCACGAAATTTATATAGCCCTGATGAATAATTACAAATAATTAATATTTTCATTTTCTGCACTTACAGATCCTTTCAATTCTTTTGGTTACATTATTTTTCTACGCTCTTTACACTTAGATTAAAGATTCAATTTTAAAATTCTATCTATCATTTGAATATCATCTATATCCTCACCCTGATATAAACCATCTTTATTCTTGAAAAAAATGCTTCTCATCCCAAGCTGTTTTGGTGCCTTAAAATCTTTTTCAACATTATCGCCCACATATATCATCTGCTCAAAGGGTATTTTCCATCTATGCTGCATAATCCGAAACGCTATATCACAGGGTTTTCTAAATTGTATTCCCCCCAGCTCATCTGTAATAATAATGTCATTTACTAACTTGTCTAATCCTAACGCCTGAATTTTTTTCTTTTGCCCTGAAACTCTTCCATCTGTAATAATACCAACCTTGATATTTCTATGTAATAATTCAGAGATCAAGTCAGATACTCCTTCGTAAAGTGAAATTTCTGGCATGTGTTCTCGATATATATTCAAGCATTCTTCTTTCTTTTCTATACAGTCCAGCTCATTCAATAGCATATCAATAGCAGGCAAGCCTTGTTCAAAATATTTCCAGAGTTTTTCAGCATACAGTTCACTTCCAAGTATACTGGCAACAGCCTTATACCCACTTTTAATATATTGTTTTTCAGAATATAATGTATCATCAAGATCAAACACAACGCCTTTAACTTGTTGGCAGATATTACCTTGTGTAATTCGAATACTCTGATCGAATCGACTATACACCACTCCATCATCAATTACATCGGAATAATCAACTTTTTCACCAGACAACAGTTTTAAAATTACTTCTGCTGACCTGGCACCTGCTTTCATGCTAAGTGGTGCACCTCCGCCAAAACGTGGATTAATTTCAATGTAATAATCATCCCCTGTTTCATTCTGGCGAATCAACTGTACTGTCATCGGACCACATGGTCGAAAAGCTGTCAGCAGTTTCTGACATTCAGCAATAATTCTCTCATCCATTGTAATCTTGGTTTTAAGAACTTCTCCTGCTCTAACTGCCATTCGTACACGAGGTATTACAAAAACTGCTTTTCCTTCATAATCGCAGAAGATATCAACTGTATACTCTGTTCCCTCAATAAATGGTTGTATAATGTAATCTCCAATTTGTCCGGCATAAACTTCTAATTCTGATTCATTTTCAACTTTAAAAGCATTAATACTGCTGCTTCCATCTTTTGGTTTAATAAAGCAAGGATACGTTCCTTTATAATCCCGATAATTATTGACGGTCTTTGGAGCTTTTAATCCGCAAGATGTAAAAAAATCTGCGGTAAGGTTTTTATTCCTGCATACAGCGATTTTATCTGTTTTACTAACGAGTACTTTTGTTCCAATCCGCTCAAATTTTTCAACATTTTGGCTAAGCACCAAAAGATCTGTGTCTATGGTTGGAATAAGCATATCAATCTGTTCTTTTTCACATATTTTCAGCAGTTCCAGTATATAATTTTCATCTTTCATACTGCATACTTTCTGCACAGCATCACAATAAATTAATGCCGGGGCTGTTTCCAGCATATCTGCTCCATATATTTTTAAATGAATATTCAAATGATTTGCGGCTTGTCTAAAAGCCTGTACCAGTTCTACTCGTCTGCCAATACCAGTAAATAAAAGTTTTAAAGTTTTCATTATGCAACCCTCCTGTTCATTGAAAGCTGCACATTTTTTTCAAAATATTTTATTTGGAGGCATACCCCCCCCATACTTTTCTTACTTAATTTCTTCATTCTTTCTTTCCTTTCTACCGGTACCCCTACATATGTTCCTGGTTGCTTTATATTTTTTACTACTACAGCTCCCGCACCTATCATGCACGAACCGCAGATATTCAAATTGTTGCTGACACTTGCTCCAATGCCGATCCAGCTGGATTTTCCAACGGTCACTGTCCCGGCAAGCTTCGCTCCTACCGATACATGTACATAATCTGCAATTTGATTATCATGCTCTACAACTGCACCTGTATTGATAATGCAATGTCTTCCAATCCTTGCTCCTGCATTAACCACGGCATTCGCCATAATTACAGTTCCTTCACCTATGCTTACACCAAGCTCTGAAATCACTGCCGTTGGATGGATTGCTGTATACCATGAAACATTTTTCAGCTTCTTTACCAGTTTTTCTCGAACTGCTGCATTCCCTATCGCTATCACAAAACAGGCATCTGAATATTTTTGATACTGATCTGTTGTTCCAAGGACTGGAAATCCTGCAAAGCTCTCTGTAAGTTCGGTGTTATCATCCAGAAATCCTACGATATTATCTTTATTTTTTAATACAATATCTGCCACAACTTTTCCGTGACCGCTCGCCCCAACAATAACTACTGATTTATTCATATTTTTGCCTCTTGTTATATATCTTCTGTTTCTTTATTCTGGCTTCCATGAAATGTTTCCATTGTCGCAGCTGTTTCTGAGTTAATACCTTCTTTTGTCAGCACCGTTTTTACGGTCTGAAAAATGATTTTCCAGTCTCCCAGAAATGTAATATGGTCTACATAATAAACATCTTTATCGAATTTATCTTCCCAGGTAATCGCATTTCTTCCATGTACCTGAGCATAACCGGTAAATCCCGGTCTTACTTCATGTCTTCTCGCCTGATGTTCATTATATAATGGAAGGTATTGAACAAGCAGCGGTCTTGGACCAACTACTGACATATCGCCCTTTAAGATGTTGATCAGTTCCGGCAGTTCATCCAGACTGGTAGATCGGAGCAGTTTTCCAAATTTTGTAAGCCGTTCTTCATCCGGCAATAATTCACCATTTGCACCTGTCTTATCTGTCATAGTTCGGAACTTGTACAACGTAAAGATTTTACCATTCAATCCAGGTCGTTCCTGTTTAAAAATAACCGGCGAACCAAGTTTTGTCCGTACAAGAACTGCCGTCACAAGCATCACCGGCGAAAGAACGATGATTGCAGCTAAAGCACAGCAGAAATCCTGTGCTCTTTTTATGTACTTTTCATAAAATCCCGATTTATGTGCCTGTATACTTTTCTTCTGAGACTGCTTTTTCTGTTCCTGCTGGTTTTCCTTTTGCTGTATCTGCTCTTTTTTTGTACGTTCTTTTTTCGCTTTTCTCCTGGTTTTAAGATAAAAAACAGTTGTACCAATCAGTGTTGCTCCGGCAATACCTGTAATTTTTTTTGACTTCTTCATTTTCTTTTCTCCATACATTACAGAAGTTATTATTTAAAGCAATTCTTTACTGTCTCTATGATCACATCCTGCTGCTCTGGAGTCATTTTGTTATCACTTGGAAGGCACAGACCTCGGTGGAAAATATCCATTCCGACATCAAGCGGCTGACCATCTTTTCCAAGTGTGCCACCGCTGATATATGCATTTGTTTTTGCTCTTCCGTTTCCTTCTCTGGTAACAAATGCATTCATGCGATAAATTGGCTGCATATGCATCGGTTTCCAGATCGGACGTCCTTCTGCATTGATTGCTGCAATTGCTTCCAGAATTTCTGTCGGGCAGCTTTTGCCTGCTTCACTTACATATAATGCTTCGCATTCTCCTCTTACCTGTTTGCACATAGCTTCCGGATCAATGATCATACAGCTGAGCCAGAAGTTCGGTTCACTGTTCTTTTCATCGTATGGATTCATTTGAACCGGCAAATCTTTAAATCCTTCCCTGTAGCGTTCGTAGATTGCTTTTTTCTGTGCAATATGCTCTTCCAGATAAGGGAACTGACCACGTACCACTCCTGCGATCACATTGCTCATGCGGTAGTTATATCCCAACTCTTCATGCTGATACCACGGAGCATTTTCGCGTGACTGTGTTGACCATTTGCGTACCTTTTCTGCCGCATCTTTGTCGTCTGTCAGCAGCATACCTCCTGCTGATCCGGTAATGATCTTGTTTCCATTAAAGGAAATGCAGTTGTAGTTTCCAAACGTACCTGTCTGTACTCCTTTGTAAGTTGCACCTAATGATTCTGCTGCATCTTCCACGATAACAGCTCCATGTTTTTTGCACATATCTTTGATTTCATCAACTTTTCCCGGTGTTCCGTAAAGATGTGCGGTCACTACCACTTTTACTTCTGGATACATTTCAAACGCTTTTTCCAGTGCCACCGGATCCATATTCCAAGTATCATACTCTGTATCAATAAAAATCGGAATACCGCCTTCATATACAACCGGGTTTACGGTTGCATCAAAGGTCATGTCAGAACAGAATACTTTGTCTCCTGGCTTTACTCCTGCAAGTTTTACCGCCATATGTAATGCTGCTGTTCCCGCTGAAAGTGCTACGGCATAAGCACAGCCTGTTTTTTCACACGCCAGTCGCTCAACTTCATTAATATTGGCACCTACTGTGGACATCCAGTTTGTTTCATAAGCTTCTTTTACGTACTCAATCTCCGGACCATGCATCGTCGGTGAACTGAGCCAGACTTTTTTTTCAAATTTTTTCATTAATTTATGCCTCTTTTATCTTAATATTACTTTTCTCTGTTGTCTTAGTATGACTAAATCATGCATTTCCTGCGTTTTCCGGATGATACGTCGGTACGACTTCTGCCACAAGTTTTCTCATCCGGTCTGTTTCCTGGTAGGCTGCTTCATCGAGCTGCCGGAGTTTCTTTTTAAATGCTGCATCATCCATCTCAATCGGCTTGCCGATATGGATCAGTTTGTTTGGTGTATCCTGCATGCCTTCTTCTGCCATCAGGAGTTCTTCGAAGAGTTTCTCGCCCGGACGCAGGCCGGTGTACTCGACTTTGATATCTACATCCGGTGTGAATCCGGACAGGCGGATCAGGTTTCTTGCCATCTCATCGATCCGGACCGGTTCACCCATGTCCAGGATGAAGATCTCGCCGCCTTTTGCATAATGTGCTGCCTGAAGAACCAGTGACACGGCTTCCGGGATCGTCATGAAGTAGCGGATGATATTTTTATCGGTGACGGTCACTGGACCGCCTTCTGCGATCTGTTTCTTAAAGAGCGGGATCACGCTTCCGTTGCTGCCAAGCACGTTTCCGAAGCGGACTGCCACGAAGTCGGTGTCTTTGCACTGGCGGTTCATCATCTGCACGACCATCTCACAGAGGCGTTTGGAAGCTCCCATGATGTTGGTCGGATTGACAGCTTTGTCTGTGGAGATCAGGACGAATTTTTTCACTCCGACTCTGGAAGCTGCTATTGCTGTTTTGTATGTGCCCATAACATTGTTTTTGATTGCTTCGTTCGGGCTGTCCTCCATCAGAGGTACATGCTTGTGTGCTGCTGCGTGGAACACAACATCCGGTCTGTATTTCTGCATGATCCAGCGGATGCGGTTCGTATTTCGCACGGAGCCGATCAGCACTTCCAGATCAAGGCTTTTTCCATATTTTCTCAAGAGTTCCTGCTGGATCTCGTAAGCATTGTTCTCATACATATCGAAGATGATCAGCTTTTTCGGATGTGCTGCCGCTATCTGCCTGCACAGTTCGCTTCCGATAGATCCTCCGCCGCCGGTTACCAGCAGTGTCTTCCCGCCTATGGAATCAAATATCTCATCCATATTTACTTTTACCTGGGCACGTCCGAGCAGGTCTGTAATCTCGACATTGCGAAGTCTGCTGATATTTACTTCTCCGTTTACAAGCTGATAAACTCCCGGAACGGTCTGAAGGCGGCATCCGGTGTCTTTGCAGATATTCAGGATAGCCTTTCGATCTTCCGGAGAAGCTGCCGGAATCGCATAAATAATGCGGCTGACCCTGTATTTTTTCACCATTTCCGGAATCTGATATCGGTCACCGACGATCGTGATCCCTTCCAGTATACGCCCATACTTTGTCGGGTTATCATCAATAATGCACACCACCTGTGCATCCAGTTTGTCTGAATTGATGATTTCTTTGATCAGTGCCTGCCCTGCTGCACCGGCACCGATCACCATAATATGTTCTTTTTCTGTTTTTTCACTGTTCAGCTCTGTGTTACTGCTGTTAATATAGAAACGCAGTATCCGATAAGAAAAACGCATACCGGTTGTCAGTAAAAAGCTTAGCAGAAATCCTATGAAATAGTAGGATCTCGGCATTCTCATCTCCATGAACAGCATACCAACAGAATATACCACTGCCAGGACAGCGTATGCGATCAAGATCATCTGAAGCTCTGCAACACTTGCCAGCCTCCAGATGCTGTGATACAGTCTGCAGATATAAAACACGACAACGGTACTGATGATCCAGAATGGCATGGACCACAGATATCCTGTCAGATATCCTTCCGGGATACTGGAAAATACAAAATCAAACCGTAAAAGTAATGCTATAAAATAAGAAATCAGTATGATCAAGCTGTCTGCCAGAAGCAGCATGAGCATTTTTTCTGTCCACTGTTGATTTGCTTTATGTTCTTTTGTTTTTTTCGTATGGCTCATATTAAAATAACTCCTGATGTTTTTATGTATACTGTATGGCAATGAAAAACTGATCATCTGTTACAACGATCAGTCTCTTCATCTCAGAACTCCTGATGATGTCTGACTGCAAATGCTGCGATACCACTGAGCACTGCTGTAACGGCTGCTATCATCGCATGCTGTTTGTCAATCACCACACCACCTATATCTTTATACTGTACACTTATTGTCGGGCTGCTTATCAAGATAACTGCTGCCACAGTTGCCAGTACGCACATAAACAATACCAGAATAATAAACGCACTGCCTTTTTTTCTCTGCTCTTTGCTCTCTCTGCTCTGTCCTTTCATCCTGCTCCTCATTCCTCTTTTCAAACCTAACTTCAGTTATAGCTATTATACACCATGCTTCTGTAAACTACAAGATATTATAAAATTTTTCTTATTTTTTCCGTTTTTGACAAAACTTTTTCTTCAAACTATTGCAGTTTTTATTGCTTTATGCTAAAATAAATAATAACTTATCGTTTTATAACGATTTACAATTTAATATGTTTCAAATGGAGGCGTGAGAAAATGAAGAAAAAGTTTTTCAGCGTTATAGTAGCTATCATTGCCATGCTTGCTCTGTCATTGAATGTATTCGCTGCCAACAGTATTGTCGGTTCGATCGATATGCCGCAGGCATCTTCTGACAAGGGCAGTGTGACGCTGGGTAAGGTTCCTTCCGGCAAATACAGCCGTAATCTGCAGGATGTGATAGACCGCCTGAATAACGCAGCAAGAAACAGCAGCGTCAAAAATGCTTTTGGTGACAAACTTCCATCTTCCGTCAATCTGCATGACAAGAATGGTGTGCTCAAGAAAAATATTGATCTTGGAGTATACAAATTTCTTTCACCGGTGATGGATCTTACTTTCGACGGTGTAACACCAAGTGCTGACAATCCTGTCAGAGTTACTTTTGTCGCCAACAATATGACGGACAACATCCAGGTTGACATCCTTTACTATTGCCCGGAGCATGGATGGGAAGTCCTTCAGGGTGAGAAGGTCAGTGACAATCAGGTTGCTGCATATTTCCATGCAGGATCTTCTGTCGTAGCTCTGATCTACCGTGATAAGACTGCATTAACCGGTACAAACCAGACATCACCTCAGACAGGTGCCCGTTCTGCTTTGCCGATTACATCTTTGGCAATATTTTTTGCAGGATTTGGTATATTTGCTCTTTACAAATCTAAAAAAGCGTAATATAATAATGACATCCATATTTTTATATTTCTCAAACTTAAAAACAAATCGAGAAGCTTTTGAGTAATGCGGCTTCTCGATTTGTTTTTTCATACATTCATTTCTGGATTCTGTCAAAAATTTCAGTATCCATTATTTCTTTCTTACTTTTCCGATCTTATGATGTGAGTGTCAAAAGTCCCCAACTATGATGCCTACGGATTGTTCCGTGCGTTGCACTCCCACAATCCTGGCATCATTTTATATTATTCTTTAATGCTCCGAACTCTCCTCTGATCACTGTTCGCCTGGTTTTTATAAGCCTTAGTGCACGGAGTATCCACGTCACCGGAAGCAAAACCGGGAGTTTTCTCAGGAAAGGATACTGTGCCGCCATTGCATGATAATCTGGAAAGAGCCTGCCCAGCAAATACATTCCTTTTGCGATCCTCGGATTTTTATATTTTTCCAGATATTTTTTCTGCTGTCCGGCATAAGCCCACTGCCTAATGCCAAAAATTCCGGCAAGAAGTATTACCGTCTCATATTTGCTGTCCCCGATTTCCGGCCTGCCGTCAAACCAGCGGTATGCTATCTCTTCCATTTCACGGCAGAATTCTTCCAGCCCGAGTTCTTTTTGCTTCTTTTTCAGATATTCCGGATGAAGCTCTTTTTTCTTTGCTTCCAGAAATATATAGATATCAAGCACAAAGCGTATCCCACTTCCGGATTCATTAAAATGTTTTGCAAAATGTTCTATCAAAAACAGATAATAATCATCCCAGTTCATATGATACACGCCGTTCTCTTCCTTGCAGCGTTCCCATATATCCAGATACTTTTTATGGTTTTCTGCATGGTAATGCATCAGATGACTGTGCATCTCAATTGATACACACGGTGGTTTATAATACTTATCTACCGTATCTTCGCTGTCTCCGCCTTTATATTGATAGCCAAGCTCTTTCATCACGTTATGTGCTTTTTCCATGTTTTTGCGGTCGATCAGGATATCCACATCTGCCATCTGCCGGTACCTTGCCTGCGGATAAAATTCTTTTAAAATGCTTCCCTTTAAGGGCAGTACACGGATTCCTCTTGCGGGCAGTTCTTTTACCAGGTTTTTTGCTTCTCTTTGCTGCATGATGCCCTGGGCGGCACAGATCGTATTTCGGTTTGCCCATTCTTCCATAAGATCCGTATCGGCCTCCCCGGCAATACGTTTCATTCCATCATAAACGATACAGTCGAGATTATGGAGCTTTGCCATACGATAAATCGCCTTCACAGGCAGATCCTCCGGTTTTGCATCTGGCTCTCTTCCTGCCAGGACTGCACTGACCAGTTCTACGATGTAACGTCCTGCCTGAAGTTTTTCTTCCTGGTCATTTAGCTTGAAACTATCTGTGTCAATATCTATCTGTCTTTGTGCTGCCTGCTTTTCTTTCACTTTCATCCTCAACATTTTCTCCTTGCTTATTGCCTGCTGTATTTCCGGCAGTTCCATCAAAAGTCAGTCACTCATCCTGCCGCCTGTCCGTCTGACTGTGAAATGCGTCCCAGGAAGCACGCACTGCATCCTGTGAAATATCACACTGCAGACGATAAAGCGGTACAGACTCTGCCATCTTGTGCAGCAGCTGCAGGGTTTTAAGCATCTTGCCCCGGTCATTCTGCGGCCGGTAAATCTGGCGGTACAGCCCCGGATATGCTTCCGCAGGCGAAATCTGCTGTGCATGGTTTGTCTTTCCTCTCTCCAGCAGACAGATCGCTTTTACCGGTGCTTTCTGATTCACGCTAAGATGATGCTTGCCATTCCATGGTGTCCCGTAAACATAAAAGGTTCCTTCTTCCATGCGGATCAGTGGCTTGTCATCGTTGATCATCACCGCTCTTTCTCCAAAACGCTCCCACCACAGCCGTGTATGTGTGGATTTTCCGGTTCCGCTCGGTGCGGTAAAGAGATAGGCTTCTCCATCTACCGCTACTGCCGAACAGTGAAACAGAAAAGCATCGTAATCCAGGACTGCTTCTGAAATCTTCCGGTAAACGGCAAGGCTTTCCAGATATCCTCTTGAATACGCCTCTTTAAATACATTTTCTCTGTCGATCTCTTCTTCTGTAACCGCAATGCGGATGCTTTTGGCCCCCGGCTCTGTTTCATACTCTCTGCACTGCTCCTCCAGCCAGGGATAGCGTGCATCCAGCGTAAAAGAAATATCTGCAAACCTGTAGTGTTTCATTGCCATCTTTCAGTCCTCCAGAAGTCCCTGGCTCTTGAGTTTTTCCAGAAATTTTTTCACGTCTCCGGCTGCTTTTTCCGTCCCCACTTCATATTGTTTTGTCACATCCTGCACCAGATCCTCTTCTGTTGTTCCTTCCATCAGCTTTTCCCACAGAAACGCCCCGACTTCATTCAGCCGGATCAGTCCGGTCTGGTTGTTTTCGCCTGCACCAAGCGGCACTGCTATTTTTTCGCCGCCGATCGTATCTAACATATAGTCTCCTCTGATCTTCATCCTGTTTCTTCTCCTTTTATCTGCACGGACAGGGATCTACGTCAGACGTACATCCCTGTCCCATTTTACTGTTCTGATCACGCTCTCAAAGCTGCCGTCTTCTCTGCCTTCTGATATCATGACAATGATTTCGGATCCTTCTGAGCAATGCCGTATGTACCCAGAGCATTGCCCACAGCCGGTGTTTCACATCATCCACCCGGATCACTTCGTCGCTGCGGATGATTTCCGTCATCCTCCCGATCATCTGTTCTTTTTTTATGCCATACTCTTTCACAAACTGATTATCCCCGCGAAATATATAACCGTCTGCTCTTTTCCCAACTACTCGATGCAGTACAAATGCACCATTTTTTCTTTTATAAAGTATGACATCGTATTTTCTGACCTGATCCGAAATGGGTGCAAGTGTGATCTTATCACGTCCCTGCTCAACAAACGGATGCATACTCGTCCCTTTCGGATAAAAAGTAAAATCACCGCCAGCTGCAAAGATTTTCCGGATCGTCGGCTCGATTTCCTCTAATTTTATCTCCTGCATTTGCATACCGGTTGTTCTCCTGCTCTTATTGCTGAGGATAACGGATGATTTCTGAGTACTTTGTATATGTGGTTTCTCCATCTGTGTAGATGATATAAGCCCTTCCATACCACACTTTGTTTTTCTCACACTTTAATTTTGCTTTAAAAATCCCGCTGTTTCCTTTTCGTTTTGCTACGGATCGTTTCGTCAGGGCTGCACCTCTTACAAAGCCTTCTTCCTTGTTTTGATATCTTTCCCAGCCTCTTTCGTCCGTCATAACAACTCCGTGTTCCACTACGCTGTATTTTTTCGGAATTTCACGTTTTGTAAGAAAATATGCAGAATCCGTTTGATACCCTGTACTGCAGGTTAAAACTATCTTTTCTTCTGCCGGCTTCTCATCTGTTTCCCCGTAAACAGGTTCAAGATGCGTTTCCCCGGTTACATAAAATGTATATACTGTGCTGTTTGATACTATTTTTGTACCGGAATCCTCCGAAGATCCTCCGTTATTGACCGTCATTTCCCAACCGCTAAACGGTATGTTTCCATCCTTTTCGGACGTTGTTACGGTAACTTTTTCCTTAAGAGGAACATAAAATTCTGCACTGTCCTCATTTTCCGATGCATATTCTGCATGTTCTGCTGTCAGCGTCACTTTTATATCATTTGTAAATCTTTTGTCGACTGTCACTTTACAGAGCTGTTCCAGATTATCTAACGCCTCTCTTAAATCTTTTATCGCAGCTTCCACCTGCTCTTCTGTTGCCCCGGAATTATTTTTTACTTTACGGGCCGCTGCATATTTGACCATCACAGCGTCCTTTGATGCCTGAGAATATTTGATACCGTCTTTTTCTATATTTACCTTCTCTATCGCCTCATTCATCAGAGTTCCCAATGTTTCCCTGGCTGATTCCAGGCTGACAACTGCTGTTTCTTTTGCCAGGGCAGTGAGATTTGCCACGGAAGCATTACTGAAAAGCATGGCTGCCGCCAATGTTCCTGTCAGGATCTTTTTCCACTTCATATGCATTCTCCCTTCTTAACTTCTTCCTCATGCTGTTTCATAATCAGGTATTTCCAGTGTTTCCATCGTCTGGTTTCCAAGAATCATAAGGTCAAAAAGGTCTCTGTCCTCTCAGACAAAGACCTTTTGATCACATGATTTTACTTTTTAATCCCATCCATCCGCACTGTCTTCCCAGGAATCCTCTGCAGCTGTCTCAGCTACTTCTGTTAATTCTTCCTGTGCATCCTGAGCAGAGGTGGTAACAGAACTGTCATCAGCATCTGCTGCACTGCTTTTATCTGACATTTCTGTCTGTGTTTCTTTCTTTTTTTCTGTTTCAGACTCTGTCATCTTCTCTGTATCGGATGTTTGATCGCCGATGCTTTCTCCGACAGTTTCTGTCTGTGCTGCTGATTTTGTTGTCTCACTTTTCTGTTCTGCCTTTTTACTGCATCCAGTTCCCAGCATAGCAAAGAGTGAAATGGCAAGCAGAGTATAAATCACGCTCTTTCTCATCCGTTTGCTCCGCCTTCTGGCCAGCTGTCGGTTTCCCATTCATCCACACCATTTTCCGTACGATCCTCGTTGGATGCCATGATTACATCACTGGATTCAAATATAACCGCCTTAAAATCCGGTTCTTCATAATATTTTCTCATATTTTTTCCCAACTTTCTTATCAAAAATTAATATTTGATCACATTGTCTGCATAAACTGTCTTTTTAACACCCTTTGCATCCTCATAAATCACATAAGGTCTTCCATACCACTTTTCATTCTTATCTGCGACTCTCAGATTTGCCACAAATGTTCCGTTATAAGCAAGAAGCCCGTTACGTTCTACACATCTTCTAGAGTATTTTGTTCTGGTACTGCCCTTTTTGAAAAGTTTTGGATTAGCTGCTCCTACTTTATAATAGGTATCCCAGCCTTTCTGATCTGTAACAACAACACCATACTCTAAAACTTTCTGACATTTTTTGGAAACAGAACGTTTTGCGATGAAAGAACGTATTTCAGTCGTATATTTTGTAGAACCTACCAGTACTACCTCTGCCTCGTCGACTGTGCTTGCATCATAAGTCATCTGAAGATTCATATCACCAACTACATAGAATGCATATTCATTTGATTCAGAAAGCTTCTGTTTATCCCATGTCCATGCTGCAAATTTTTTGTTTTCACTGTTTGTTTCTGGAGCTTCAACTGTTACTTTTGTCGCTACCGGAACATAAACCCATTTATTTGTTTCGCCATTTCCTGTTTCGTTTTCTACTCCGTCTTCAACGGTAATATCTGCCCCAGCCGGAACTGTGACTTTATACATTTCTTCCAGATCATTCATTGCACTATTCAGTGCTGTAGTTGCCTCTTCTACTCTGGTTGCTGTAACTGCTGTAGCTGAAGGCGTTACAGTGCCGTCTCCATTTGCTGCTTTGATATCGTTCTGTACAGTTTTTGCTGCACTCAGTTTTGCATCAAATGCTTTTTTCGTAGCTGATGTGTAGTGTTTGCCAGCTGTTTTTGTTTCTGCCTCTGTAACCTTTGCATCAAGACTTGCTCCGTCAACTACTTCAACCTGAGTAGTTGCTGTCAGGCTTGTATTTGCTTTTAATGTTACTGTCAGTGTTTTTGTTCCTCTTGCAGTAGAATCAAGTGCTACTGTATAGGAATCTGATGCTAATTCCTCAGTTGTATTATTGTCTTTAACAGCCTCTACAACCAAACCTTCTGTATTAACAGCTTCATTCAGATTATATACTTTTTTTGTAGGCTGTGTTTTGATCTGGATACCTATTGTCTCTGCCTTTAAAACAAGAGCAGCTTTTGCATCGTTCAGTGCAGTAACAGCCGTGTTAACCTGTTCCTGAGTCAGAGTATCTTCATAATTTGTGTTTACTGCCTTTGCAGCATCCAGGGCTGTTGTAAATGCAGTTTTTGTTTCTCCATCTTCATAGCTATCAAGATTCAGTGCATCCGCATCTTCAATTGCACTTACCAGATCACTCTTATCTACAACCAAAGTAATGTCAAATCTATCCGTCATGGCCATATTCTTTTTGCCTGTACCACGCTCCGGTGCTGCAAAAGTCAGAGTGCCATCACCAGCTTTTGCTACAGCCACCCTAAATGTCTTTGTCTGTGTCGCTGATGAATCTGTATGTCCGGCCTGTACACTTCCAGGTACAATCTTGTTGTCAGTTGATGACCATGTGTAATGATTGTCATTCGAACCACTTCTATATCTTGCTGTAAATTCATATATTCCTGGTTTTTCAGCATGATAAAGATATGTAACAGAGTCACCTGTATTTACTGAACTTACAAAATATCCGTTTCCTGTTCCATTGTCTGTCCAGTTTGCTGTTGCTACCTTTGCTGGATAACGTCCGTCTTCATCATCAGAGTTTGTGACATCTGTGATAAAGCCGTTTTCTGCCTCCAGAGTAGCTGAAGTTGCATTACTTGGAAACTGAAAGCGTACTGCTTTAGTAATCTTCAAGGAATCAATTCGCGGTGCATCCTGATTCCTGTCAGAAGTAATTTTAAGTGTACCAGCACCGGATTCCTTAACTACTAATAAAAATTTATTTGATGTTCCCCATATCAACTGATCATTGTCATTTTTTGTTTTCGCTACTTTTACTGAAACCTGCTGAATCTTGTTGTTTTCCTCTGATAAAACCATGGTATTGAAAGCACCGCACTGACAGTTAGCTACTACCTCATACAGACCAGCTTCTGCAGTATACGCATAAGTTGCATAATCTTTTCCACCAGCAGCCATATTATGAATCGCTGTCACGTTTTGATTATCACGTACCACTTGCATCGGATATTGCTCATTAGTTCCTTCATTCCACAATGTAGTTGCCAGTTCTGCCTCTAAAGTTTGTACTTCTCCTGCTACCCTTGGAAAAGCAAATGGGCTATTTGTTGTATAACAATTCGGATCCGTAGTTAAATTCGCACCCTCCGCAAACACCGGAACGCCCATTCCCGGAAGTGATGTTGCTACTACAGCAGCAGCCAAAGCTCCTGCCAATATTTTCTTCGTTTTCATTTTTGATTTCTCCTTTCATAAATCCGGTATTTCAAATACTTTTGAAATCTTATTCCTGTTCTCTTATTTTCCCCACATCTCTTTTTTTCTTTTCACCTTCTTTATCATTTTTTGCTGTATTTTAAATGTAATAATCATTATTCACTATACCATGCTGTTTTTTATTATTAAGTCTTTTTCCCTGTTTTTCCCTGTTTTTTCCTGTTTTTTGATTTTTTTATGACGAAACGGCTCCTGATCCGGCAAAAGAAAAGGCACGAAAAAGAACCTGATTCTTCTTCGTACCTTTCTTTTAGATATTTCTTATTTTTCTCTTTCCTCTGCCTTGCTTTCATAAAGCAGCTTCCTGTACTTGCAGGATACAGGAAGCTGCTCAAGTATGAATGAATTACCTGTCTTACAGGCATCTTTATTATAACAAATCTTGTCTGCAATTTCAATGCTTTCGCTGCACTATCAGAGATTTCGCTTTTCGCTTTTCGTTTCATGTATTTTTATAAGAAATTTGTTTCTCCGACATCCGGCTCACGCTCTTTCGTGTGATCCCGCTTTCTTCAAACCTCTGGATCCTCTGGTACAGGTACAGCTCCCTCATATTGAACCCTATGATCATCAGGTTAAATATCACTTCCACTGCCACATGGCCGTAACAGTGCTTTGCATGGTAGTACGTCTTTAACTGGTGGAACCCATTCTCTTCGATATCCCACCTGCAGTTCATCATCTCCCATAAGATCTCAGGGGCTGTCTGTTCCAGCGTTGTTACCAGCCACATCCATCTCTCTGCTTTCTTCCCTCTTTCCTGCCAGCTTTCATGGTATCTCACTACCCGCAGCCTGTGTGGACAGTTTTCAATTTCAAACCCTGAAATATCCCATACCTCGACCGTCTTTTTTCCACGTTGAAACGATCTCTTTTTCTCCTTCCCCCCGATTGAAAAATCCCCCGGCGTCCTGAAAGATCAGACGCTTCTCATCTTTTAGCCGGATGACTGCTTCCAGTCCATTTTCCTTTATGGTATTGATAAATGGTGCATTCAGGTACAATGCGTCTGCCACGATCACATCCGCAAAGTGACCATGTCTTTTTCTGAGCTGTTCGACCAGGCGTTTTCCTCCGGTCAGCTCCCCTTCATCCTTTTCCGCTCCGTCCCTCGGTTTCAGCATTTCCTGCCCTAGGATCACATGCAGTGCTTTTCCAACAGTCATGCAGACCACACTCCGGTGGAAATATTCCGTTTCACCTGCACGGTTTTTCCGGGTAAGGCAGTCCGGACAGGATTTTTTTGTGCTGCTGAACAGTTCCACCCCATCCATTCCGGCTACCACATATCCACCAATGGTCCCCTCCCGGAATACACGGTTCTTTTTTAGTGTATCGACCGTTTCTTCATGGATCTTTCGGACCTCTTCCGGATCAATCCTGGAAAGAAGATCCCTGACTGCATCGACCTTTGGGATCTTTCCCCGGATACAGTTTTTATTCCATATAGTTCTTTACAGTTTTCCGCATAAACTGTTGGTAAAATTGGTATCTTTTTTCTTAAAAGCGAAATCTCTGCTATTTTTTACTGTTCCAAACTTACATCTTCCGGCAACTCCGTAAGTCTCCTGGCTTCTTTCTCATCAAAACCTTCCCGGCATAAATTCCTGTATACCAGTATTTTGCCTTCGATCTTGCCTTCTGTTTTTCCTTCACTCCTGCCAATCTCGATTCCCTTGGCAATGCCCATTTGTTCTAACCTTTCTGCCACATCACACATACTGTGCACTCCTTCCTTCTTTTTCCTGAAAATTTCCTCATAACGTCTATCTCCTGTCATGACCT
>OCPW01000108.1_pt1 | contig 58735 bp, 46 predicted proteins | sample 1538761 | NCBI WGS metagenome assembly OCPW01 (sample SAMN04571724, study PRJEB22368) | human gut metagenome | biome: human gut; material: stool | host: Homo sapiens | place: Luxembourg | collected 2012-09-20
TTATCCGTGTTATATTTAAAGAAGTTCTGCGCTGCCGTTCCATAGTTTAAGAGTGCCTTCACCAGCTTAATGGTTTCTTCCGGATACTCGTTTGATTTTGACAGGAGCTCGGTGGCATATTCTTTTACACTGTAAGTGTACTCATTTCCACTATTACCATCCACCACCATTTTGGCTTTAACCGTATCTGACATCTGTGCAGCATTTAGCGGACATGCAAACTTATATATAACCTTTCCGTTTTTCTCAACAGGGATTGCATCGTTTACGCTGACCTTGTATGGCTGGCTATTATTCACCGTAAACTCCATATATGCGTTGCTGTTTGATTTGATACTTTCAGGAAGCTCCATATAGTAGTTCATGTCAATATTATCTTTTAAAGTAAGGCTCCTGCCAACAAGCTTCTCAGAATCTTTTTCTACATTATTGGCGGTAAATGCTTTAATACAGAAATTACCATACACATTCTGATAATTCCAATTGCGGGAATATGCCAACCCTGTACCATAGAAATAATAGCTTGCCGTATTATCACTTGACACATGATTCTCCCACACCATTTCATTATTATAATTTACATCACCGGTCATCGCTGCCTCAATGTCAATGGCAGGTGTATCAGTAGTCACTACAACCGAATAGCTTGTCCCAGGCTTCAGATTAACCGCTGCTTTAAGTGGAATGGTATATACTCCGGCATAGGTTGTCTGCCCTGTAGTGGTAGCAGTCTCCTGCTTTGTTCCGCTGGTTGGCTTTGTCTTATCTTTTAAATCTGTATAAATCTCTATTGTATAATTCACATTTGTTTTAGATGTAATAGACAGGGAAACTGCTTTTAAGTCCTCAGAAGATACTCCCTGTTTTGTCTGAGTAGTAAAAACATTGGCCAATTTCCTGTAACCGCTTTGATGGGCTACATTTAATCCTCCATCAACCTGATAATTGTTATCATATCCATCATTAGCAGAAAAATCAAACACCCAAGCCGTATCGGATAAAGAAAACGTTTCATATGACATCCAGAAATAACTCTGATTATAATATGAACCGGTTCCGTCTCCCCAACTATTACGAATAAGCCATGCACCATCTTTTTCAGGTTTAACACCGTCTCTGAAATTATCTTTAGAATAGTTATCATCCCATCCAACAACCATTACCGCATGACCTGCTCTGTTATTTGTTTTATCATTATAACTGTTATTTATGTAATGATATCCGGTATCATTATGACTATACATAATTCCCACTGCACCATATTTTTTTATGGCTTTTTTCACATCTGATGCATTTTCCTTGATATTAATCATGTATGTATTTTCCAGATGTGCCTTGTCCTTTAAATATGCATATTCATCAGATAAACCTGTATTAAGAAAAGTATCAATAGTGCTTGCTGTATATCCGTTGCTTGCCACCTTACTATATGGTACATCACTCTCGCTTACCGGACCACACCACTGTCCCATTCTGCGTGCCGCCATCAAATAGTTGCCACCACGATTGAGATAACCATACTGAACACTTGTATTATTCATATAGTACTTTGCATAGTCCCCCTCTGTTCCACCAAGCGGATCTAACAGCGAATTATATGCATAATATGCCAGATGCAGTTCACTAAGATCTATATTTTTATCAAACGCACCATCATTAATCAGATCAAACTCTGCAAGACCTATTGACGAAAATGTCCAGCATGTGCCAAGAGGATTTTGATTACGAACAGACGGATATTTCGCCTTGATATCGCTGACTCCATTTGCCGGATACCTGTTCTCTATAGTTTCATCTGCAGAATATCCCCAATCATCAGAATACGGCACCGCCTCATCCGGTTCATACACCGGTGTATTATAATCCAAATCACTCAGAATATATCCACTTGTAATGCTATTTTCTACAATTGGCTGTTGTTCTGCTTCAACGCCTTGCCCTGCTGACACCGGTTCTGCTGCGACCGGAACAGCCACACCTAATATCATAGCCACACTTAACACCAATGATAAAAACTTTTTTGTCTTCATTCGACTTTCTCCATTGTATTAACTCCTCTTACGTTTCTTCTTCAAATGTAGGTAAAACCACAACTAACGTCACATTAGTCAATCGGTATAATTGGAAGCTCTATCACTCCGTTATCAGATTTCGGTTCATTATTATTATTCATTCCTGAATTGTCATTATCTGAATCATCTGTGCCTGAACCACTATCTCCTGAATTGTTTATTTCAGATTTTTTATCAATCTTATCACCTGTTTTATTTACATCGTCTGAAGTGTTTTCTGATTCATCATTTTTCATTATATCAGTCTCATATGAATCCCTGGAATCATTATTATCGGTGTTTTCTGATGAGCTCTTTGTATCTTTCAAACTTTTGCCCGTTTCTTTTGTAGTTGTTGAACTTTCGTCAGAATTCTTATCCACATTACTAGTCTCTGTATTTTCTGTATCCAATATCATCTCTGTAGCTGATACTGCCTCTGTGGCTATTTCTGAGCTTGTTTTATTTTCAAGCGCTATATTCTTTGCAGACAATGCTGCAGCTGTAATTGCTACGCCAAAAATCAATATCACTATTGTGCTAACCATTTTTTTGTTAAAATTAAATTTCATTTTCTATATCCTAGTATAATTATGATGTAGTCAATCAAGACTACTTGGTTAATAAATTTCTGTAAATCAGATAACAAAAGAAGGGGTTCTTCCTTTATCAGATACTCTTTACTTGTCCAACTATATGGCAAAAATACTTGTGGCATTCCATCTCTTCTTACACTAATTTCAAAATACTGCCGATAATACTCAATTCCTTCAAGCCCAGCCTTGCTCAAATAATCATCAAATATTCTATTGATATTTGCAAATATTTTCAAAGCCTGCTTACGGTTGTGCACTACAATGCACTCGCTTAAATCATCAATTGAATGCTCTTTAATATACTCATCATTGCATATATATCTATGTTCCTTTTTTACCAATTCAGCCAAGCTGCAAGTAGATGACTTTTTAAATTCGAAATAGAAATCTATAGGTTCTGTCTTATAATCGTCAGACGCTGAAAAAGCCTCTAAAAAATTCCACTTTTCATAATTTTCTTTTATATATGCATGCTTCTTAGCAAGCTGAATTTCCTCTAACTTCAACTCTCAAAGTCAGGAATTATACTCTAGTACTATATTTTATGCAACAATTTATTTAATTTTTTGATATTCAAACCAATACATTGCATCAAGCAACGTCTTCAATTCAGAGGTTAGCTTTGAACTGCCATATGCTTTTGCAATGTAGTTCATCGGCTGATAGTCCAATATAGTTTCTGTATTTCCATTCGATACTATCGTCCTCATGCCAGAAAAGAAATTTCTGTTTGTACAAGTTACTTCTATATAATACATGTCTTTATCTTTCGAACGACATGGTGTAGCATAGCCTATCATATCTCCGCCCACATACGTTGCAAACGAATAATTTGATATATCTCTGCCGGAATCAAGCTTAAAATAGTGTCTGAGCTTTACATCATCTCCCACCACAAGGCTCGATCCGTAATAGTGTATTCCACTCATTGAAAATTGGCGGATACTTGAATTGGCAGCATACTGCTTCAGCGTTGCCTGTGGAATTTGTTGTATCGTCTTATCGGCATTCGTAAGGCTTCTGTTGGCTAATGCATATGTCATAAATTCAAAATACTGCTGTGATGCAGCGCCATAATTCAACATCGCTTTTACCACCGGCTTATATGCTGCATATTCTTTTGTATTGCTTGCCAATAAGCTCTTGGAATAATCCTCTACTGATGTTGAAAATGTATCCAGGACTTTTCCACTATTAGAGAGTAACTGTAAATTTACTTTTTCGGTCATCTCAACTGCGCTTATATCAATTCTTGAGCAATATGATTCGCCATCACCAACCGGACTCCGGTTCAATGCCACATAGTGTGGTGTTCCGCTGTCACCTTCATAGGTGTACTTGACCATGCAGTCTCCTATGTCATACGTAGAGCCGGTCATTTTCCAGTAGATATTTAGACCGATATTATGATTCTCCAATAAGGATATACTCTGACTCTTCGATACACTTACCTTTTCGCTTCCTGTGTTTGTATTTTGACTTCCGGATGAGGTATTTCCCGGATTTGCAGTTTCTGATGAATCTCCACGATCTCCATCTGCCTGTCCATCTGTTACCAGATACCATATTGATTCTTCTTCAAAATAAACATTACCGGAAGCATCAAGTGCTCTTATTCCTATACAAAAAGCTCCTGATTCCGAGGCATTTGCTGGTGTTATTTTAAGCTTATTCTGTGCAGTTTGTTCTATGTTTACCGCAACATATTCTTCTTTTTCACTTATATACCATTCGTATGCAACATTATCTACATATTTACTTACAGCCTTGCCACTCTTATCATAGGTTGTCTGCTTTGTTCTAAGATTGCATGTATATGAGACGCCACGGTTTATAAGCATACCAGAGCTGCCACGTTCTTCATCGAGTGTATATGTGGCAGGAACCACTTCATACTCAGCAGTTTTCTCACCGGTACATTTTTCCTTGCCATAATAGTAGTGATAACGTACTGTGAGTTTTGTCTTTCCAGGCTTCATTCCGGTATATTTCCACTCATTACCGACATTGGATATTTTTATGATGCTTTCATCCTGAGAAATTACTGAGTCAACTACATATATGTATTTTTTTCCGCCAGCCTGCGACCGCGCATCCTGTGTCAGTTTGCCTTGTCCGTTAGTTCTGATATTTTCTGTCTGATTGACACACACTGTTCCGGCTGCAAAGTCTATATCAAAGCCATCCTCAGAAACAAGCTTAGCATTTGTCTTAGATACCTCAGCAGTTCCATTGTAAGCAATCGCAGTAATATCAATATCCTGAGGGCTGTACTGGCTCAGCCAATTCGTGGATAAAGTAAAATATACCGCATCCCCAAGAACTCTGATTGTATATGAGTTCCGGTCAATTGCTTGCTCACTTCCGTCCGATATATAAAACAGCTTATATGAATCACAAGCCACAGAAAGATTGCTCTTTGATACACATACTGTCAAATCAGCGCCTTTTCTATAAACGTAGCTGCTCTTAGTGAATACAAATCCTGATTTATATTCTGTCTGTGCAGTCTGAACATTTATCGATGCACTGTCTGAATTGGTGTCTGCATATGTGATTGCGTGAATCGGTGTTAGGGCGAGAGTGAATGCTATTCCTAACGCAATTGGTTTTGTCTTATTAAATTTCATGTAACATTATTCCTTAATTTCCAGTTAATTACTTTGTTGCAGTACCTAATTCATAAATCGCAGTCACTAAATCGGACAATTTATTACTACTATTTTTTGAATTTAGCACTTTATTACAATAATCATTTACGCTATATGTAACAAACGCTTTTCCATTTACATTTATAGTAAATGATTTAGAATAATTGGCTAGTAATATTCCTGTTAAATCAACATAATATTTACCATCTTTCTTAACCGGTTTTAAAATTTGATTTCCTACTGTAAACTTATAATCAGATATATTTTTACTATCAATGCTGAAATAGCATAGTCTTCTAAAACTATAGTACTCTTTCTATATGAAATTTACAAGCAAAACTATGCCATTTGTTGTTTCTGATATTCGAACCAGTACAATGAATTCAGTAAAATCTCTGCATCAACATTGCATTTTGTATATGCCTTGGCAACATAATTCCGGTACCTTGAATTGCTTTCTCTGCTCACGAATTTTTCTGTTATCTGTTCTGTCCTTTTTCCCCATCCTAATCTCTCCGTTCCACTCCGGTCGATGCTAAACCAATGTCCTCCGACCACCCATCTCCCTTAAAAATATCAATACTCTTTAAGGTAGGAATTGCACAATACTTTCCTATCAGATAATTTTTCTCATAGTTTTCGTCCTTACGGATGGGTAATAGTATAGCTAAAAACCCCAAAATACTAGTAAGTTCCTGCAAAATTTACCATATCCACTGATTACGTACCTCGTTTGCCTCATCAGATGATTTACAAATCTCACGCCATTTTTCCACACCCTTACCGCAATTTACTGTCTTCCAATCAAATAGTCTAAAAGCCAGAGCCGCACAAGCCTGTCGAAGCTCAATACAATGCTTAATATCTTTCATAGCAGCATTATCGTAGTTAATTAATTCTGCCAAAAAAAACAGTAATCTATCTATTCTTTCAATTCCAATAGTATCTATAACCGTATTCTTCGCATATACCAGATTATGTAATATCCATATAGCTGAAAGCAATCCTGGTTCTTTCCTAAGCTCAATTAATTCGACTATCTTTCCAAGCATTTCACTGGTAGTAATACTATCAGGATAACGTATAATATACTTTTCCATAGCTCTAAGTGAATCTATTGATTGAGATTCATTCATTGCAAAAATATTCTCTTGTACATCACGCTCCCATTGTTCATCCCGCAAAATAAATATATCAAAACACTTTGTGTAAATCCCCTTTTCATTCATTTCATGTGCCAATTTAATAAGAATCTCTCGTGCTTCATCGGAAATCATACCATTACAATTTTCCAGCACAGCTGCTATTGCATATACAGCTTTTCTAGAATTATCCTCAAACATAATATTTGCTGTATTCTCTGCGATTTTGTACCAGTATTTACTTATCTTATTTATAATAATAAGCACATCGTTTTCATTCCAATAGCCCAGCTCCGTATTTGCACATAAAAGTGTCAATTGTTTTAAATACAAATCATTGCTATCCTTAGCAATATCATTTGTAATAAAATAATTCTTAACCGACAATTTGGGAATTGATTCATCAATGTATGGCAGCGTTTCATATACCCATAAGTAATAACCGGCCAATTTCGGCAATTGAGTTTTCTCGTCAATATTTGACCAAAGTAACTTCACATATTCATCATGCTGTTTAGTGTTTAAAAGATGATATTCATCTAAAATCTTTAATCTTACGACTTTTGTCTTCCATTCGTAATCAGACTTCCAATCATCTTTTAATAGCCAATTTATCACATCTTCATCTATCAACACATGATATTCTTCAAACAAAGTATCCAATCCTTGCTTGTTAAAATAACAGTCAAAAAAATCTATTCCATTTGAACCGTCAACTCTCGAATGCATTGTTACTTGCTCTACAATCTCAGTTTCCATCATTAGATGAAGTAGCTTAACCTTCATACGTTCGGATATTTGCCGTAATAGCTTATCCATTAATTGAGTTACTTCAAATCGAGGTGGAATGTTCCTATAACTCATAATTTTCTGAATAAACTGTAATTCCTTTTTTTGCATCCTTTCAGATGCCCGGCTTGAAAATCTTTGCAATAATATCGGAACATTTTCCCTTATATGCCCAGCTAAATATTCCGGGAAACCATTTCCCATTGCAATTATTTCACCGATATTAACCTCAATAGCATTTATTAAAATATCTATAACATCGTCAATATACCCACTCTCTAAATCCATTACAAATTTTCTATTAACAAGTTTTTCTATTGTCCCTGTACTTGAACAACGAACTAACAGTAACAAACCTAATCTATTATTAAAATTATAAATAGACGCTATCAAAGACAATTCCATATCTGAAATAACAGTAACGCATCCACATTTAAATGGGATTCCAAGTTTCTCTAACACTTTATAAAGCTGGTATCCTTCCGCATGACCCGAACGACTATATGAACATATGGTCACTGTACTCCTGTTTAGTTCAAATGTTTCCTTTTCAAATTGGTTATCAACACAATGGTTAAAAAGTTCTTTAGCAACATTATTTTTCCATGATTCCCAGTCAAAAAATTCTTTTTTTCGCTCAATCTCTTCTAATATCTCATCGATTCCCATTTGCTCAAATTCGTATATTTCTTTATGCAAAGAATATGCCTGCTGACAAATAGAAAGTAATTGTAATACCGATGCCTCTAAACTCTTTAGATAATAATTTTCATTATTCTCATCTACTTTACAAATTAAATCTTGTCTGAGCTGCTTTAACTTTTCAAGTGATTCTTCCAATTTTCCACATTCCAACTCGAGTCCTATTACCAACAGTCTCTGTTCATAACACTCCTTAGGAATATCGCACTGATCCAACTCCTTTCTCAAACTCGGTATGTCTAACTGAAAATAACATGCCTTAGCTCTTTCTATCATTAAGTCGACTTTACCATTATTTCCACTATCCTGATAGACAATCAAAATGTCCATAAGACGCTGCCATTCGTTCCAATTCATAGACTCCCTATAACAAGAAAGCAGTATCTGTCCTATATAGAACCACTTTCGTATTTTGTCTGAACCACCGGCATTTTCCTTAATTTTTATATAATACTTGTCCCATATCTGCCTTAAGTGAAATACTTCATACTCGCTATATGGTAGCATTGTTTTTATACGTCTCCAGCACAATTCATAAGCAAAATCCAACATTACGTCAATATCTTCCGTCTCATGCTTTTGTAACAATCCATTCTCGTCAGTATACATACTTAACTCTACAGCCGTATTATATGGAATAATATACCAACCCGGATATTCATCACGTTCCTTTTGCCACGTTTCTGTTAGTTTAATAATATCATCCGTATAGCTATCTTTGTGCGCAAATATACCATCAACTTCCACCCTCTCCAAATGCCATTCAAGTAATGTATATGAACTCTTATCCTGCCAGTCTTCATGTGTCGTTGGACTCTTTTGATTGTATTCACCATCATTTTGACTCATCAATTCAAGAATCTTATTGAGCGTCTCGTTACTAGATTGCGTTGAAGCCATCAAACTATTAACATTGTCATGGATATCTCCCAGGCAATAAGAACCATACCTTTGCGGAAATAACTTTTTAATTTGATAAATTACTATATCCTCAAAATGTTTCTTGCATCTAGCTTTATTGATGCTATCAAGTTCACTTAAAGAAAGTAAATCATTAACACATCTATCCAAATCCTTTAGCCAATCAAAACTATTACTCTTTCTTATTTCATTAGCTAAAAGTCTCATAGTTTCCTCACAGAACAAAATCCTCCTAATGTCATTCTGCTCTGTGTTATCTTTTTCATATTCAGCAACCGTTTTCCCAGCTGATACGAATATAGCCTCAAACTGTTTCTTATCCAAAATAGATAAACCTATTTTTTTTAAGACTGACTTAGGATCCCCAAAAAGTAAATCAGTTCCAGCTTCCACTACATCATGCTCATCCATTCTTTACCTCTCCTTCACAATAACTCTTCAGATTGCAGTAAAAACAATTTATACTTTACCACTTTTTCCTATGCCAACTCGGACTCATGCCCTCCACCGTCTTAAAAAGTCGACTGAAATATAAGTATAGTAAAACACTAGCATTTTCTGATACTTATTATGAGTAAATAATTAACTTGTTGCAATCCGTCCTTTCGGCAAACATATTTTCGACAAATTATATTATTCAGTATAGCGAATTTTAGGTTAATATTCAATTGATAACTATTATAAATTGCAAAGTTGCGGCAATGAAATGAGCTGATGCCTGACAAAAATGAGAACCGATTTTGGACAAGATAAGGAATCATAAACACCAATATGTTCCGCCCAGATAACAGCTCGATAATTTTATCTTGCATCAACTTAAGACATTTTCCTTAAGTTGATGCTTTTTGACCACATTGGTGCCTGCCCCCACCACTCATTAAATCACACATCTTCAGATGGACTTTGTATGAAAAAAGCAGCTCCCCTATTTTTCATAGACTAACTGCTCAAACCTCTGGTTCCATATTAAATTTTAATTTTCTGAAATGTCCTCTGTCCGGCTTAAATGCTTGCGAACATCACGTCCACGATACATAATTCGAACTATATACACTATTTCATTTTCATCATTTGTCTTATAAAATACCAAATAATTGTCCACCGGAAAGAACCGAAGTCCTCTGCTATGCCATGGTTCTTCATCATAAAGCCGGTTTCTATTCGGCATGGTGTCCAGCTTTCGAATAGCAGCCATAATTCGGTCTGTCTGTCTGGCAGCGTTCTCTGGAGCTAACAGTTCCTCTGAAATATATCTGAAAATATTTCTCAGATCTCTTTTGGCTCCTGCTGTATACATCACTTTATATTTCATATACCAAATTCCCGTTTCATTTCTGCTTCAACTTCATCTGCTGAATATACTCTGCCTGCTTTAATATCTTCCATGCCTTTTTCTATTTCTGCATCGAACTGTTCCTTTGTAAGAGAACCATACGCAACAGGTTCCTCATAAGCCGGAAGTTTCATTTCAAAAGGAATTCCTCTCTGGAGTACAATCTGTCTCAGAAACATTCCTACCGCATTGGACATTGGAATTCCAAGTCTATCAAGCACCTGCTCTGCCTGTTCTTTCACTTCAGGCTCAACACGTGCAAATACATTTGCTGTTCTTGCCATAGATATCGCCTCCTCTTTTTTCTTCATTATATTTCGTTTGATTGCTAATTGCAAGCAGTTTGCACTCTTTTTTAATATCGTCTTTCATCCTAATTCAATGTATTTAGGCAGATAGGTTATATATAAAACTCTGTATTTTTGTAAGAAATATAATGATGCCTAACCCCACTGTTAATTGTAGCAGCTCAATTAAATAGAAGCCCCAGTAGTTCCAGCTACTGGGGCTTCTATTTGGGTGTGCCATGACACTCTTTAGCATTTCAATCCAGAACATCTTATATTTGTGTTCTAAAAATTTTTTAATATATCTCTACTTAAATATCCTAATTTCGGTTTTGTAATTGATTTATTATGGTTTTTCTTTCATCCCCTTGAATTCCCAAAGCATTTAGTGCCTGATCCACTGTAAGTTCCATATTCTCCATAAGATTTTTCACAGAAATCATCTTTTCCTTTACCGCATATTCCTTTGCATATTCCTTTGCATATTCTTTTGCATATTTTTCAACTGCTTCACACATTTGCTCACGCCCCTTTTCAGTATCCTTAAAATGCTTTACACCTTTTGCTAATGCAGCATAATGAATCTTATCTGAATCTGTCTGACGAAAATCATTCATTAGCTGTCCAATTTCATCATTACCTTTATAGTTACCATTTACATATATAATATGGGAACCATCATCAAATAATTCTTCTGTTTCCCTTATATATCGGTCTATGTGATATACTGGTAAACCCTTTCTAAATTTATCATGTTTATATATAAATATGATATACGAATCCTTAAGTTGCCTGAATTCCTGTCCTTCGTCTAACATTTTAGAATCTACCATACTGCTATGATATCTTGCTCGTCTGATATGTGCCCCTGCCGAATTTCCTTGTACTTCAATATCTATTTCATCACCGTTCACATCAATCGCATGAACATCCAATGTTATATTTCTTCCACCTACTTCATGACTTTTTATCTCATCTTGTCCAATAACACTAATTACATTAATGTTCCTTCCCAATATGATTCTAAGCATAAGCTCTGTTGCTTCGATATTATTGTCGAAAACTCTACTCATTAAATCATCATCAAATAGAGTAAGTTTATCCACCAGTTCATTAACATTTTCCTTAACCATTATATCCTCTCTTTCAAATTCATATTACCACGTATCGGTATTTCAATCAAATAAAATAATCATAAAGAATGAATTATTCTTTTTGCATCTGGACAACCATACCCAGTACTCTTCATTTGAATATATAATCTTCATCCTCTCTTGTGAGAATTTTTTCGTTTTTACGTATCATGTGGTACAAAATTACATTTTTTCTAGTTGTTCATCTTCAAAGCATCCATATAGCCCAAAAGTCTCTTTTGCTGCTTATAATCCAACTGCTGATACGTCTCAACTACCATTCCAAGTTCAGTATCTTTTGCAAAAACATATGTCTGATTATCCCTGCTTCTGGTTCCAATATGCTCTGCTCCTGACAATAACTCATATGGCGAAATATCCAGCACCTCGCATATAATCAATATCTTGTCACTTACCGGATTAGTATGTTTTTTCTTCCAGTCACTAATTGAACTTTCCGCAATGCCAGTCTTCTGTGAAAACTCCTTCTGACTCATACCTTTTTCTTTTAATTTTTCAAATATTCTGTCACTTATTGTTTTCATATTCAAATCCTAATAGTTTAATAATTCACAAATTTTAGCCGTTATTAAACGTTCCCTACCTCAAGTTGTTTTTTATGTTATCACACTTAATATACAATTTCAATAGTCCGTATATCCAAATTTATTAATTTATAAAGATTTAATTGTGCCTGACCCCACTGAGTTGTTCCAAGAGTACAAAGCCATCATTTTCCCATAGAAGTGCCTTTACCCTGTCACAATATAAAGCTCGCCGGTAGCTGTTATATCGCCTAGCATGAAAGCTCCGCAAGTATCTGGATTGTTTTAGCAAGAAGCAATGGATCAGTTTCGTTTGAAATACGCAGATTCATGTTTCCAATCATTAACTCCATTGTGGCTGTATCAGTATTTTTATTCATGTCAGTGGGAACCGAAATGGAATTCATCTCGATTTTTACAACTTCCTGATGAGAATGTTCATAAGTTGACAGCTGATTTTTCTCAGGAACATCTCCGCAGCCATTCTTGCGGAGACGCTTAACCCAGTTGTAAAAGGTGCCTGGATTAACGCCATTGTTTAAACACCACTGATGATCAGACAGTCCACTTTTGCGGCATTCCATGATCAGGCGGTATTGTTCTTCGACTGGTACTCTTGGTGCTCTCATAGCTTTTACCTCATAATAATTAGAATAAAATGCCAGCATCTAGCAAACATAAATATAGTAAAATACTAGCATTTCCTGATACTTGTTATGAGTTGATAATTAATTTGTTGCAATCCGTCGAATTATTTTGCGCTTACATTTCCATACACACCATAGGCGTTCATATCAATTGCACAATAAAACCCGTATTTTTGCAAGTAATTTTGCATAAATACGGGCTGTTTTTAAATTTTATCTTCATTAGGGCTACTCATTTTTGGAAGTTAGGGTTATCAGAGCGTAGTGAATATGTTCTACAATTTAATAGCATCTTTGCAATATCAGCATCAAATGCCTATTTACTAAGAATAAGTGCCAATACTCTTGGTCTTGCCCCTCTTTCATATCTAAATCCTAATGCGTGTCTGATTATCTCAGGTAAATATAAATTATCGCCTTCTCTTGTAAGATACCCAGCCTGCTTCATTAATTTTTCTTCCTGTGCGCTAAGCAAATTTTCCTCCTGACTGATAGGCAGATGTTTTTTTTCAGGTGGCAGTTCTTCAAGTTTTTCAAATATTGGCTTTAAACTTTCGTATTCTGTTTTAATTTCATTTATCTTATCCATTGAGCAATTCGAAACCGCATTACGAATTTCCACAGGCATTAGAACTCTGTCAAAATACGCAGGCTTTTTCCCATTCTGTTTAGAAGCATATTTCAAAAATCTTATAATATCTCTAGCTTGTAATTGTCCATTAAAATCTGAAAGAGCCGCTAATATCCATCTTGACGCATATGCCTCGTTAGAACTATTCCTTCCTAATTTCAATCCCCACAACTTTATTAAGTATTTTTCCACAATCTCCTGTGAAGCATTTTCTATCGGCACTGATTCTCTATAAAAATCAGGCACCGCCTGATCTACCAACCAAACCGCAAGTTTCAAAGCCTCTTCAGAAGACCATTTTAATTCTGCATAATCAAAAGTTTGTCTAAACTGCTCGTAATTAACTGTTATTGCATTTTGAGCCATATCACTTCGTAAAAATACAATCAAACCGATATTTTCATATTTAGATGCTAAAGTATTCAGAATCCCCTGACATAATACTTCTATAGCTTTCTGTTGCCACTCATCTGCTGATACAGTTTTAAATATTTCTTCCAGTCCATCAATCAGAAAAATAACTGATTTATTTATTTTCATCAGCTTATCATTAAGTTCTGATAAAGATGATAAATTCTTATCAATAGACGAAACAAAAATTGATTCCCATAATTTCATCCAATCCATATCACCTGTATTCAAAACAGATAACTTATAGGCATTATCAACATAAACCGACCTTGATACATTCGCAAAATCCAATGAGTTATTTACAGAATCAATACAGTCATCAAGTAAAGTCTTAATTTTAGAAATATTTTGTGGTGCTAAAACCGGAATAAAATATCCATCTTCTGAATTTAACTTTTTACTGTCTATTTTTGAGCAAAAATGTCTCCAACTTTTCTGTTCAATTAACTGTCTATATAAAAAGGTTTTACCAGAGCCTTTTGCTCCTTGGACTATTGTGGTAGGAATTTGATAATTAAACCTACCACACAAATTTTTAATAGGTTCCGTCAACAATAGCTCTTCTGCTCCATTTGCTTCTGCAGTAATCTGATTATTCGCAAATTCATATATTTGTTTAAGAACTATCCTATGTTGTTCCTCAGAATAAAATGTTCCTTCTTTATCTATCGATTTATAATTCTGCTCGACTAACTTATAAATTGTTTCATACATTTCCCTATCTTTTAATGTAAAAAGAATCTGTTGTAAACTAGTCAAGTGTATTAGTTCACTTGCAAACGGAAGCTCGATTACCATATTATCAAAAAGCTCCTCATTATCTTCTGTTGTTTTAAAGCAACTAATCATCACTTCTTTTATGGCTTCTTTTTCATTTTGAGGAAATTCTTTCGGAACCATACTTAATAAAATAGTCGGTAACAATGTTGTACTATCTATATCAAGACCTTTTGATATAAAATTCAGAATTTTTTTAGTACCAATTACAGATTGACTAGATGTTGAAGTAACACAGTATTTTTTCACTCTTGGGTCTAACAATAATGGTGCTGAATATTCACTTATTCCTGCTCTTAAATCGATCAAAACTGCCTTTGCCCCTAACTTTACTGCAAGACTAGATAAAATTTCTGCTAAAACATATTCCTTATTTCTACTATTAGTTATAGACTGTGGACTTGCATATAGATCATACAGTTGTTGCTCATACCTATAAGTAGGTAAAAATATATGCTCTACCTTTTCCTGCTTTGTCTCAATAGGTATTGTTAGATTTCCAATTAAATTTGCCGCAATAGATAATACATTCTCTTCATCACTGTTATCTTGAATCAATGTAAGTAAGTCCAAATAACTAAAAGAAATTTCATCTAATTTTCCTTGAATTAAAGTAAGTCCCGGTGCCTCTATATCAGAATCTATAATAAGTAATTTATTATTCTGCGGGTCATTTTGCATATTCGTCCAAGCCTGTGCGAATGCAATTAAAGATAAAGTTCTCCCTACCCCTCCCTTATATGAATGAAACCCTATTACCGGACAGCTAAGTTTCTCCAATCTCTTATTAGGATAAGCAGACTCCTGATAAATTGCTTTTTTAAATAGTGGCATTATATTAACTACATTATCTATATCTCCACATTCATATGAAACTTCTATATACGAATCAATATAATCCAATTTTATTTTCGAACCATCACTCGACAAATTTTTAGGGAAAAGATCATGTAATACTTTTTTACACATATCATATGAATTATCTTTTGAATAAACAATAATCTCATCCGGGTAAACATCTATATCACATATGTGACTATTCCATTGTGTACAATGAAGTAAAATATATCTTTCTATATCTTTCCATGTATAAAATCTCATAATCATACCACCTCTTTTAGCCAATTTTTAATTTCGTTTAATACATTTTCAAATTTAATTACATCTTCTATATCTTTAGGTGCAATATTATATCTACATAACTGATGATACTCTGACGGACAAACTGTATTTCCATATTCTGTAACAAACTGTTTAAATTGAAATTGCCCTGACTGCCCCACTTCCTTTAATAATTTTCTAAAATCATGTGTACACAATACCTCTTCGGTCTTTTCATTAGCCTGCGAAATTGTACAAATATTATCATTGTCCATAATCAAACATTTTAATCCACATTCTACACAATAGCATAGTATTAACCTTCTACTATTATCACTTCCCAAATTCCAATTGTCATATGCATTTGCGTGTATAGTAAATGCTTTTTTATAATTTTTCTTATCCGCTCGTAGTTTTGCCATAATTTACTCCTACATTCATTTGAATATTAAGAAACATTTTCAATATACTTTTCAATATCTCTTATTTCACGCTTCATCATTCTATAAAATTGTATTTCAACAAAGTGTTCCTAATACAATAAATATTTTAACACAATATACTATTTTTTCAATCCATAGCATAACCATCTCACGCTTTCGGAGAGTCCTAACTTCCTTCGTTCCGCCTATCCATATCCAGTGCCTTCCGATGGATGTTTTCCCAGTCTATTTCTCATTCGCATCTTCTCCTATTATTGTTTATGATTGCTTATCTTGTCCATCACTTGACCGTAAGCGCTCAATATTCCAACGCTAGATTTTAATTAACGCTTGCATCATCTTTGCTAGATGCAAGCGTTTTACTACATTTTGATTTTTGCAAACATTTTGAACTTCTTTGCTCCACGGAGTCAATGCCTCAAGCTGTTCATCTGACATGTCTTCACTTGGACGATGCTCCAAAAGATATGTCAAAAAGCTTTAAACAGAACTGGACTCCCTGTACTGCCGGATTGCTGTAATCATACTGCTTTCCTTTTGGAACCGCATCAATGAAGTATCTTCTCGTATGCGCCCAGCAGGAGCAGCGCCTGATACCAGGGAGATTATTATACCCCTGATAACCATCCGTTTCCAGGTATCCGTCCGAAAAACCATCAAGGAAATCAACTGCATTGTATCTTGCCCTTGTTTCAGTGTAATGGTAAAGGACGATAGATGGCAGTCCATCTTCACCTAAGCGGAACAGTCACATGAAATAATCAGTTTCGGGATTTCTTTCCAGCTCCTTCAGTACCTGTATCCATGTTTCATCTGCCATGTGATTTTCTGCTCCTTTTTCGATACTTTTATTATACCACAAAGAGCATTAAAGAAGAAGCAGAAATGCCAGTATTTTCAAGGCTTCACGGCGTTTTAAATGCTTTGGGCTGTTCGATTTCAAGGCCTGACATAAGCCAGTCGAATTGCTGCCATGTAAGCTGACGCACTTCCTGGCTTGAACGTGGCCAGCGGAACCTGCCTTTTACTTCCATGCGTTTATACAAGAGTACAAAGCCATCATTTTCCCATAGAAGTGCCTTTACCCAGTCACAATATAAAGCTCGCCGGCAGCTGTTATATCGCTTAGCATGAAAGCTCCGTAAGTATCTGGATTGTTTTAGCAAGAAACAGTGGATCCGTTTCGTTTGAAATACGCAGGTTCATGTTTCCAATCATTAACTCCATTGCGGCTGTATCAGTATTTTTATTCATGTCAGTGGGAACAGAAATGGAATTCATCTCAATTTTTACAACTTCCTGATGAGACTGTTCATAAGTTGACAGCTGATTTTTCTTAGGAATATCTCCGCAGCCATTCTTGCGGAGACGCTTAACCCAGTTGTAAAATGTGCCTGGATTAATGTCATTGTTTAAACACCACTGATAATCAGACAGTCCGCTTTTGCGACATTCCATAATCAGGCGGTATTGTTCTTCAACTGGTACTCTTGGTGCTCTCATAGCTTTTACGTCACCTCATAATAATTAGAGTAAAATGCCAGCATCTAGCAAACATAAGTATAGTAAAACACTAGCATTTCCTGATACTTATTATGAGTTGATAATTAATTTGTTGCAATCCGTTGAATTATTTTGCGCTTACGAATAAGAGAAAATGCCTCATCTGTCTAATCCCGCAAAACATCTCCCGTCCCCCAAACTAACATATACTTTTTATCTAATCTTTTTAATATAATAGATATTGTTATTATAACTTTTAATTTTATTAAATTTATATGTAACCTGTAATTCTGGTGCATATAAGTCACAACACACCGCAATTTCATTACATTTCTGATTTAACTTAGCAATAAATTCTAGTTTATCCACTATTTGTTTTAATGCTGGAGCAATATCCATATTCTCATAAGTCAATATCCTCTTACTAGAATACAATATATTAAGATTAATATATAACACATTATCATCAAAATTATATTGAATACATCCCAATAATATTTTTGCTTTAAAATGCTTCTTGTATACACTAATTGTCTCTTTATCTTCATCCGTCTTATCATTGTTATTGTTATTGATACAGACTGTATATCCCGGCCAAAAAATAAAAGCAACCATAGACACCACAAGTCCAACTAGTTCAATAATAGCAGGTGAACAAATCAATATAACCATCACACTTAACTTATCATCTTTTATAAATGCAACGCCCCATTTAAGGATATCACTTAAAAGTGCACCTAGAATAAATGATATGATTCCCCAAAATTTATTCATAACCTGTAATAAATACTTATTACTTCTTTGATTATAAGAGAATACAGATACCATTAATACTATATATAACATTAAGAATGTATAAGACACAATTAATATAACATTTCCCTTATACTCAAATCCTAAATATACATCTGCTACTATAATCGCAATCATGCTGAACAAATGCGATATATTTATACTTATTTTCATATATACCTCCAATTACACAATCTATATCTATTAATGATGATTTAAAATGAATAGTCCGTGGTGAAGTTTCTCGCCAACCCGACTTATAGTACTTTCGCAATTATCTGTAAATACTTGTTATTTTTCTGCGTTAATAATCATGTTTATAATGCAAATACTTCCGACAGTATCAAAGCATCCACATTTATACTTTTTGATTATTGGGCCAATATAGCTTTAGCCTCATTAAAGACACTATCTTCAAGTCTAGGAGAAATAAGGCCTGCCTCAAATTTAATTTTTGGTGGCAACTTTTCTCTCTTTATAAAAATTTAATGGTGCCTGCCCCCACTGTGTTCAGGCATCGCCAGCCAACTGGCTGTCATCGTTGCTTATGCAATAAATTGTCCACAATACATTCGAAGCCTAAAACCTTTAATTGCCTGAAAAAATATTCAATTGTCATAATACTTATTTGGGCTTATTAAAGTACGTCCAAAATCTGATGATTTATGTCAATTTAGAAACAATTCTGAATACTGACACTTTTTCTATCCTTATATAGGGGAGAGTTATCCACAGGAACTGATAAAATCATTTATCAATTACCTATTGTCTAAATTCAACGCTAATTTTGTCCGCCAACCGCTCATTTCATTGTCGCAATTAAGATTACATTTGCGATGCATTCTACTTATTTTCACCTCTACCACCATTCATCAATATCATCGACCTGATTATATATATAACTCTCCTTTTTTAGTTCTTCCTTTGTCAATTCCGTTTCAATAGCTTCCTTTTGCTCTTTAGAAATAAGGTTATTCTCTTTTAATATATCTAATAGTCGAACATTTATCGCTCGGAGCTGTTTAATCTGCTTAATTGCTATTGAAAGCTCCGGCTCAGAGAAGCCATGATAATTATCACTTGTATTATCATACTCTTTCTCAACTAATACCAGTGCCATTTTAATGTTTCCATCTTTTTCACTCCATAAATTCCGTCCGAAACGCATTTGAAGTGATCCATCATCTACTCCAAGACGTTTTACATTAAAGTACCGTTCCTCTCTTATATTCAATTTATTAATAATATTGAATTGTTCTGAATCTACATTAACCTTTGCATTTATTATAACTGCATTTTTGGAAATTTTCTGAGATATCTCATATGGTTTTAAACACATTCCCTCAATTTCTATTGTATCGATAGATTTATTGTTGCATTCCTCAAGTTCAATAATAAAAGTATTATAATCCACCATATTACTAGAAGAACTACTACAAATCTTACCTTTAAACCTATGATTATCAATTTCAGGATCCTGATCAATAATCACTAAATCTCCATTATTGCAATCATTGAACAGTTTTTTGAAATTCTGGACTTCATCATTATCAATATTCAATCTTATCTCTAACAAATGAAGCTTTTCATTTGTTAATCTAGAAACAGATATATTGTGCTTCTCTACATTCTCTATCCCATAACTATATCCATGTAATTGTATTCTCATATATTTGCCTCCTTATTTCTTCTTGTTTCTGCATTATATTTTCTTTTTCTATTTCCATGTATCTTAATTGTTCTCTAAGATATGCGTCTCTGCTTATTTTTTTATATTTCTCCCAATCTTTAAGATTAAATGTTATTTCATTCTGATCAATTTCACTTAATGCACAGTATAATTCAGAAAAATAAGCAGTCTGAAAATCTGTAACATGAGACATATCTTTTTTACCATACAAAATCAAAAAAAACTGTACCAAATTATAAAATATATCTTCTGAATAATTTGTAATTACAAGATTAATAAATTTGTATAAATCATTATCCAAGCCATTATATCTAATATTATCACGAATTTCATTCATAAGCATTGATGTACGATCTGCTCTTTTAGATAAATATTCTATTGGTTCATTTTTCTTTTCTGATTTTAACAGTTCATGATACAATTCCAATCTTTCTTTAAATACATCTGATGATATGTAATAATCAGAAAACAAACTGTCAAATATTTTTTGATATCTTCCTTTAGTAATTTTTAAACCACTCTCATATGCAGCTATATATGTATCAAAGGTCGGACGTGACAATTGTAATTTACTTGCAACATTTGAAACCGTTTCATTTTTTTCCTTTATAAATGCTTTTATAGAATATCTCATAATATTTTCTCCTATAAAAGCCTCCCTATTTGGGAGGCTTTTACTTATTTTGTCTTCTTGGACGGACGCTGCGCTAATGCACTTCCAGCGGCAGTTTTTGACTTTGCACTTGTCCTGCCATCACGAAGTACAGCTGATGCTGCGCTGGCAGCTCTAGCTGATGTCTGCTTTGAATTTTTCATAACACAAATTCTCCTTTCTACTAATACTAAAAACAGAAAAGGCGCACATTTGACAACTAAAAAAATTCATAGTAAAATAAGATGCAAACAAATTTTATATGAATTTAGATTAGGGTCACGTCAAACGTGATCCTTTTCTATTTCTATTCTTAGAATATCATATAGTCCCCTCAATAGTCAATGTTTTTTGTCGTTATTTTACATTTTTTGTAAAATTCTATATTCTATTGAGTACACGCCTTCATTTTACAGTCTTAGAAAAAATAGCAGACATGTGAACTTCCAGAAATTTTACAACTAACCATCAGTATCTCAAATGGACTGATTATCAGGTCACGCGGTATGAGCTTGAGGAAGCCGATGAATTATGCCATTGCAATCAGCTGGGGTTGACTTCTCTACGAAAACGTGTTGCTCAGCTGGAGCAATTACTTGTAGATCATGGAATCTCCATTCCTGATGAATCCGTAGATTAATTATTCAGTTGGTATATAATCAACAGGCAGAAGTCTGATGATTAACAAAATATTACATTGGCTCAGTCTCCGTGCAAGCGGTTCATTTGCAACGAAATATACAATAAGACGTAATAAATAATGTCATTGCCAATATAACAGATAAAACTTTAAATTTTCTTTTCATATTTTTGGTCCTCCTCATATTATCAAAATTGACTTAGAATAACATCCATTTTTATATAGTTCTTTTCTTATAGTTCTATATTACTATTTTTATTTGTTCAATGCAATATAAATTAAGATAGAGAACATTGCCGTTCTCTATCTCCTCGTGTTATTATTCAATTTCCCAAGCAATTGCTGCAACTGTATTCCTTAAATCTATTAATTCGAAAAGATAATTATAAAACTTATCTATTTTCCATCATTGAATACTCCATAGCCTTCTGATTATACCAATACATCGCTTTGCTGAGATTTATAAGCTTTGCATTTCCTGAATCCATAGATTTCTTTATATAAATATATGGGCTTGTTGAAACAGACATACTCTGACTGCTGTTTTGCTTATTCGTTATCTGCACCACAAAATTATCATCCAGTTCAGTAGCATTTAAGTCATTAATAGTAATACAAATCATATTTCCGTTTATGGATTTACTGATCTGCTTCTTACAATCTTTAACCGAAATATCATATTTCTTATCAATCTCTTTAAGAGAAAGGCTATTTTTATTTTCAAAATACAGTTTCATTCCTGTATCTGACTTGCATACTAATGAAGCTCCATAGTATTTGAAATCATTGTTTTCAAGGTTGCCGCTTTCCTTATTGGTTATAGCATTCTTAATATCCTGTGCCAAAATCGAATCCACTTTTTTTATCTCAGCATCCGGTAAAGCACTGTTAACTAATGAATCTGTCTTATATCCAAAATATATCTGTGCCCTTGCCCCATAATTCAGTATAGCTGATGCAATATCTGCAGCCTTTCCATACTCTTCTTTTTTATCTTTGTTTTGAACTATTGTATTTAGATAATCTTTGACCGAATACTGCGTCAGAGCATATGATTTATCCTTATAATGTAGTGTTGCCGTAACTTTGTCACCAATCTGAGCTACAGGCACTTCACATGTATAAACATAATGCCCATTAGATGTTTCTCGCTGTTTTACCTTTTGTATTCTATCACCGACTTTAAACTCAATATACGCATCGGTATCATTTGCAGCTTCTTTTGACAAATCAATATAATATTTCAAATCAAAATTTCCCTTGATAGCAACCTGATATCCATACACAGTATATAAAGCTTCCTTTATTTCAAAGTTTTTAGAAACTGTACCTGAATATATTCCGGTGCCTTTTATTGTAACGGTAGCTGTACCTGCTTTTACGTTATTTGAATACTCCACCGTATAATCTGTCCCTTGTTGTAACGTAGCATATCCATATTTTACTGTTACATCCGGTTTCTTCTCTTTGCCATCATATATATAGTTGTTATTTGATAAAGTAACATTTGCCGTGCCTAGCTTTATCGTGTCCTCTTTATAAACATTAAACTCCTGAGCAGTTGTTCCGTTTGGCTCCCATAGCTGTGCATTTGTACCAGCATCCGAACCATCATTAGAAACATCTAAACATAATCCAGTAGCATTCTTTGGAATTAAGACCTTTCCATTTTTTCCCAATGTCAAATACCATCTCTGATTACTATCACCTGTATAATCATAGCAATATACGTTAGCTCCTTTTTGATCGCTAAATTTCTCAACATCAAGATATTTTCCATCAAATAGAGACTGTATGGTATATGTACCATCTTTCATTCGTCTGAAATGCCATATATCGCTTCCTTCTGCTTCACCCTCTCCACCAACTTCCAAATTAGGATTTTTGTTTACAAGAGTACTCCATGTACTTGCTTTGATTATATTTGCATAAAAATCATCTCCAAAATTAATGAAGTTTGGAATTTTCGACTGTGTATATATACTAAATTCCTGGGCTGCCACTCCCGCCTGAGCCCATATTTGTGCATTTGTTCCTACTGCTGAGCCATTATTAGATATATCTAGACACGATCCTGTTGCGTTTTTAGGAATTAATATTTTTCCACTAGAGCCATTCTTTATATACCATCTTTGGTTATTTTCTCCTGTATAATCGCTAAAGCCCACATTCTGACCATTTTTATTTCCACCATCAGAAACATCGAGATATTTTCCATCTTCAAGTGATTTAATTATATATGCACCATCACTCTGTCTTGTGAATTCATAATACTCGTTTGCATTTCCCTCTTCCTTACCTATTTCAGCATTAGAGTTGTTGTTTACCATAGAACTCCATGTATCTACTTTAATAATGTTAGCGATAAAATTATCTCCACATCTGATAAAATCTGGTACTTCTGGATGGTTATATATGCTAAATTCCTGCGCTGCTACACCAGCCTGTGTCCACAACTGTGCATTTGTATCCACCGCGGAACCTCCATTAGATATATCCAGGCATGAGTTTATAGCACATTTAGGCACAAGAATTAATCCATTGGTTCCTTGCTTAATAAACCACCTCTGATTATCTGCCCCTGTATAATCATAACAATACACATTTAAACCATCTCTATTGCCTGCTTCTGAAACATCCAAGTATTTTCCATCTTCCATTGACCTGATAGTGTATGAACCATCATCCTGCCTTTGAAAAAACCAGTATTCATTTGCATTTCCTACTTCATTCCCTATGCAGGCATTCGAATTCTTGTTAACCACATGACTCCAGGAATCTACTTTAATGATGTTTGCTATTAAATTGTTTCCTATATCTAGATACTTATTTTTTTCTGCAACAATAAACCCTACCCTATAAGTGTCAACATACCCGGCGCTGTTAGCAACACTCATATATGCAGAATAATTTCCTGTTCCCAGCCTGTTCGCAGATATAGAATATGTACTTCCGCAACCTTCCGTTACAACACGTGCACCACCGATTTTGTCTATTCCTATAGCAAATCTATCTGCTCCTGATGCAGTAACATTAAATGTAATCGTTTCTGATAAATCGTAAAAATTACCATCTATCCAGAAATTGGAATAGGTTGGGGGATTTGGAACACTATATTTAGGCCTCAAATATTTTCTAACAATTCCATCTCTGTGCTTATAACCTAAATCTCCATTATGAGAATATGAGTTTCCTCTTTCTACCTTTGATACGCCATTACTCCATCTGTTACCTTCAATAGAGTATTTGGAATCCTCCATAATTCCAACATGACACCATTTTCCAGCTGTCGAACTGCATTTTGTACAATAGAAAAATACAATATCCCCCTTTTGAGGAGAACTAACTTCTTGGCAACCATTATTCTTCATACCGATATACATATTGTAACAAGAAGAACTCTTGGCTATACTGTCAACCCCAGCCTGCTGAGCACACCATGAGACAAAATCTGCACACCAAGCACCTTTATTTCCACCATAATATTTACTATAATTTGTACTTCCTAATTCTCCTCTTGCAATAGAAACTATATCGTCAGCATTATTTGCAGCCAACACTATATTTGGTGGCATAATAAATACAACGCAGCTCAAAACAATCACTATTGACATTAATACACTAAATATTCTCTTCATAAGCAATTCCTTTCTTGAACACTACATTTCATACTCCCTTGCAGCCTGTCCATAAGCCCACATTGCTTTGCACAGATTCTGCAACCTGCTATCACCAGACTCCAATGCCTTTTTCACATACACATATGGACTTGTCTCCACAATAACTGAACCATCATCAGATACCAGGTTTACTCCATATACATTACCAAGCTCTGCCGGTTTTATGCCTTTTATCTTTATCCAGAAAATGCTTCCGTCAACACCGGTATCATAATCATGCTTGTTTTTGTCAAGTGTGCTGATATCATATCTACCCTTTATCTGCTTCTCTGTTAGCTTATTCTTATTGTTAAAATACAGCTTTAATGAGGTATCTGATTCACATATAAGTGATGAGCCCATATACCCTAAATCTTTATTGCTAAAAAGCCCCTGCTCACTGTATGTAATAGATTTTATTATATCCTCACTCTTTATCGTTGCAGTATTGTCATCTTTTAATATGGCATTTGCAAGATTAGTTTTGTCCTCACCGAAATATATCTGAGAGTAGGCTCCATAGTTCAGCATTGTCTTTACGAGAGGAAGTGCCTTTTTACACTCAGCATCAGTATCGGCTTTCTTAATCATTTCATTTGCGTAATCCATAACTGAACATATATAAGTACTGCTTTCTGTGCCATCTGATTTTAAAATTTTAAATGAAAGCTTTCCAGACATCTTTGCTGCAGGTACCATACTAACTATCTTTTTTACTGATTTGTCTTGATATGTTGTTGTCTCATATGATGAAATCGGCTTCTTAATTACATTTCCATCCGAATTTGTAATAATCATCAATGCACCATCATCACTCAGCACATCATCGGATATCTGCATGTAAATATTAAATCCAATATTATCACTCAGACTGAGCGAACTGGCAACAGGTGTCAGCTTTGGTTGTACCGAATCATATTCACATACCACAAATCTGCCAGTCTCATTCTGCACATCATCCCAGTTACCTGATGAATACATCTGAAGATAATTCTGTGTGGTTCCACCATTAGGCTCATTTGGTTCCCAGTTATTGTACGTAAACGCTTCTCCTGTAATCCAAGACCATGTTCCCTCATTTGCTGTATCAGAACCTCCAAGCCATATACTCTGCTGGTAATCGGTTGAAAGGTTACGGCATCTCATGCCATTAACAAATTCATTCTCTTTCTCATCTGAAATAGTAACAAGATGTCCTCCCTTTTTCTCGCAAAAGAGCTTAGCCGACTCCCAGGTCATTGATTCATTATAGAGCTCATATTTATGTCCTTTAAAATACGACGTCTCAACCGGTTTACTCATGTTGTCATCACTATGGCTGACTTTTATCACATCAAACTTTTGTGGTCCCCAGTCGTTTCCCTTATCCCATAGTGCCACATTGTATGGAGCAGTTGACTGCATATCCATTACCCTGGTATTACTGATTAAAGGTTTTATATAAAAAGCATTGTCCATTTCATAGAAATAGAATTGCTGATTCCTGTTGCCCGTATATTCATTATACGAAAGGAAATTGGTCTTATTGGCATCATTTGAATTTTCTACATCTATATATGAACCATCCAATGTATTCTGAATAACGTAGGCTCCATTTGACTGTCTCATAAATTTCCATATTTGACTATCATCAGCTGTTGCCGCAGTGCCTGCTACATTACCACTTTGATTTGTTACATATAAATTTGTTCCCTGACATCTGAGCTGTGCATAAAATTCATCTCCCAGTCCGTATGGAATATAATCGCCCATGCCAACCATGTCAAACCTGTATTTCTGCTGTCCAGCATTCCTTGAAAGGTTGTAGCATGCCACATTATATGGCTCTCCTGCTCCCATATCCACGACAAGAGTTTTGGTATTTGCCGGTCGGATATAAAATGCATCATCCAGATAATATATATTAAACCTTTGATTCCACTTTCCTGTTGACTCCCATGCATGCACATCAGCTCCTGCTGGTGGATCATCAATATACGAAACATCCATCATGAGTCCATCTAGCTGACTCATTATGGTATATGAACCATCTGAATACTTATTAAAAAACCATATCTGATTATTATATCCACTCTCAGTGGTTCCAACGATTTTGCTATCTTTGTTTGTAATATAGCATCCGGTTCCTATGTTCTTAATCCTTGCTGAAAATTTATCTCCAAAATTACATTTTTCAGCTACAACAAAATATACCCTGTATGTATCAACATATCCCGCACTATTTGCAACCGTCATATAAGCTGAATACTCTCCTGCTCCAAGCCTGTCAGCTGAAATAGTATACGTACTTCCGCAGCCTTCTGTCACAACACGACCAACACCGTTCTTGTCAATTCCTATTGCATAATTGTCTGCTCCCGATGCCACAGCCGTGAATGATACCGTCTCAGACAAATCAAATAGGTAATGGTCTACCCAGAAATTTGAATAGGTTGGGGGATTTGTTTCCTCATATCGTAATACTCCGTTCCATGAAATACCATATTGATTATTATAAAAATTTTGAACAGATATTTCTTTTCCAGTTTGATCTCCCGTTGCTGGATATCCATAATCCCTATGGGCTCCAATCATCTTTCCATTTCCAATATAGAATTCCGTATGTGTATCTTCATCTAATAGAATATCACCTCTTTTTAAACCACTCTGACCTCCAATTGAGCTCCAAGGAATCCATGTAAATCCTTTTGAGCACAAATACTTCTTCATAGTATAAGTTGTAAGACTACCATTATCATTTAATCCGGCTTTTACAAGTGCAGTACTCACATATGAAGAACAATCATAATCTGGTCCATTTCTATGTTGTTGTGAATACCCATGACTATTATCATCTGCAATTTTCTGTGCCCAGTCCAGCGCCGTCTCAACCTTACTAGATGCTGCAAGTACATTTTGAGCCTGGGGCAGTAATTGAAGCAATAGACATAAGCAAAGGACAACTCCTATCATTCTCTTTAATACATGTTTTGTCATATCAACGCTCCTTTAAAAATACAATATCATACGCCTTTAGTACTAATAACAGATTACCACTATTTACAATAATATGAAAGTAAAATATAAATTTTATATAAAAAACAGAGTGAACTCATGTCCACCCTGACTTTACTTATTCAACCACTAATTAACTACTCAAACGTAAACGTTAAATCATACGCAGGTTGTTAAAATCAACGCCGCCTATTATGAGCGGCGTGGTTTCCGGCATTCATCCGGAAGGCTTTCTGACCATGGCATGAGATAATCCAATTTTGTAGGATCTATATTTCCTCTTTCATCACAGAGTTTAGGCAACTCTGTAAGGATATATTTAAAGTAATAATACGGTCGCAGATTATTCAGCTTTGCGGTTTCAGAAATTCTATATACCATTGCGCTGGCAGAGGCTCCTTTTGCAGTATTGTGGAATATCACCATCTTCGAGAAATACCCTTAGGTATTTTTCCTGATTGATTACGAAATTAAGTCCCTGTCCTGTTTTTGATTTTGGAGGTACTGTACAATCGCTTACCTGCTGTTTTACCCACGCAAAAAATTCTTCAACCATCGGCTTGATCAGTTCCTGCCGTTTTTGAAGACGTTCCTTTGATGAGAGCCCTTTTAACCCGGTATCAGCATTATAAAACTCGGCGATCTTCTGCAAAGCCTGGTATGCAGCCGATTGTCTTACAGACGATGGATCTTTTTTATCTGCAGCCTTAACCGCATCCGCAAAATCACGCCTTGCATGCGCCCAACAGTTTGCGTTTGTTACGTCTGCAAGCTTTTTGTCGACCAAATGGTATTGCTGCAAACTATCCGTTACAAGGATTCCTTTATAATCTTTGTAAAAATCCAGAGGTTTTTGATGATCGCGACCTTTCTGGTATTCATATATCACGATTGGACGCCTGGTATAAAACTCTCCGGAACGGTGCACCCACATATAACACTTGCTGTTATGGTGGTCGCTGTCTGCTATCACCTGCGTTGGTGTTTCAGCCATTGTCGGACGGTTACGTTTGCAGGTCGTTCCTGACATTGATTTATAATATTTAACCAGTTAGCACGCCTTACATTATGGGTGAGTGAATCCATGATAGTTTACCTCCTCTAAAAAACTATTAGTTTTTTCGTGTTTTTTAGAGTGTCTCACAAAAATGCTAATTATCCAAGGCGGGTGGTTTGACGTTTACAAATTCCCCTCACACTCCCTCAAACCAAACCCTCAACCCCTCAAAAACTGGCATTCTAAAAGGGCCAGCCCCTCACGACTGACCCTCATAAACTTTGGCAACCCCACAAAAAGTTTGATTACTCGTATAAAGTTCTATTTTGATTTTAATATTAAATTACATAATTGGAAGCTCCCAATCCTCAACAGATATTATATTCGCCTTTACTTCAGAGCTTATTATGCTATTTCCACTTGCATCCTTTACTATGCAGCGCACAAGCATTCCGTTATGCTTTCCCTCTGTCGTGAAGCTGTATGTTGCCGTTGTTGCTGTTGTTGAGCCTGAATTCTTCCAGCTCTCGTTAGGGAATTTTACCTGCCACTGGTATTTAAGTCCAGTTCCCTCTGCCTTTACCGCAAATCTTGCCTGGCTTCCTACTGGTACGATGCAGTCGGACGGCTGCCCTGTTATCTTGAGCGCCGCTGATGTACTGCATTTTGCCTCATTGCTCGTCACGCTATTTCCGCTTGCATCCTTTACTATGCAGCGCACAAGCATTCCGTTATGCTTTCCCTCTGTCGTGAAGCTGTATGTTGCCGTTGTTGCTGTTGTTGAGCCTGAATTCTTCCAGCTCTCGTTAGGGAATTTTACCTGCCACTGGTATTTAAGTCCAGTTCCCTCTGCCTTTACCGCAAATCTTGCCTGGCTTCCTACTGGTACGATGCAGTCGGACGGCTGCCCTGTTATCTTGAGCGCCGCTGATGTACTGCATTTTGCCTCATTGCTCGTCACGCTATTTCCGCTTGCATCCTTTACTATGCAGCGCACAAGCATTCCGTTATGCTTTCCCTCTGTCGTGAAGCTGTATGTTGCCGTTGTTGCTGTTGTTGAGCCTGAATTCTTCCAGCTCTCGTTAGGGAATTTTACCTGCCACTGGTATTTAAGTCCGGTTCCCTCTGCCTTTACCGCAAATCTTGCCTGACTCCCTACTGATACGCTACAGTTAATAGGTTGACTGACAAGATGTAAAATCTGAACACCGTACAGTCCACACTCACTTGCACTAACCAGCGCAGTTGATTCCAATAACAAGCAGCCACACAGAATAAAGCTTGCAATTATTTTTTCAATAATTAATTTACATTTTCTCATTAGTTACCCTCCTTTAAAATACGCTTTATAGTCCCATGGTACTATACCACTAAATATTCGTCAAGTCCATAATATACTCCTTACTATTTTAGAAAGTTATATTAGGGATATGTCCTTCCGTAGCATTGTCTCTATGATGAATTTTTGCAGGATTTCCAATAACAATCGAATGATCCGGAACATCAAAATTAACAAATGTATTAGGAGCTATTAAAACATCATTTCCAATCTGTATTCCACCTACAATTGTTGAATTTGTACGTATACACACCCTATCTCCAAATTTTGGAACACCTGCTCTTTTCCCCCTAATGTCTCTCCCCACAGTTACACCATGTGTTATAAACATTTGATTTCCAAACTGCACTTGACCGTTAATAACGATTTTTCCCCAGTGTCCTATTATAAGACCATCTCCTATTGTAATATTATCCTCAAAACTAAAACCTGTCTTATTTTCCAGCTTCTTCATTTTCCATCGATAACATTTTCCCCAAATATTATCTTGATTCGCTTGAAATTTTCGATATAAATTTATATATTTCCATTCATATCCATGTAAAAATTCTTTAGTTAATCCCCCACCTCTAAACTCTTGATTAATCAAATAATCCTTTTTTATTCTTTCCTTATATTCTCTATTATTATTTTTATAGAAATTTGTTGTAAATAATTTTTTAATATTCATGTTGCTTTCCCTCGAAAAAATATTGTTCTCTTTGTCGAACAATCTCATCATGACTTATATTCTTATTATACCAAGGATACTTTAAATTAATATTTTTTATATTTAAATACCAATCATCTATCTTCGCAATTACCCGTGCAGGATTTCCCATAACAACTGAATTTTCTTCAATTGAAGTGGTTATAACACTACCATCTAATATTAAGCAATTTTTACCAATTTTAACATTTGGATATAATATGACATTTGAACAAATATAAACATTATCCGCAATATCAATTGGTCCTAAATTTCTTAACTTCTGATTCTCTCCATTATCAATTATACCATCAAAAAATTCTGCTGTCGGTCTATAATTAATAAACTTTGTATTATCCTCTATAACAACATTATTACCTATGGAAATAAGTTTCAAGTCATTACCAAAGTCACAATTACATAATTTGCAATTATTTCCTAAATAGTGAAATGCCATATTCAAATCACTCTCCGGTTTTCTCAGGACTATACGTTTTATCCTATCTGGACATTTTTTTTTAAAATATCGTAAAATTTTTTTAAAAAAAGATAATCCCTTACGTATATAATTACAAAATCTACCTAATGTTGGATATCTGCCACAATAATACGAGATTTTGTCTTTAAAAGACACAACCTTCTCCGAAGATCTAAATCTTAATTTTAATTTATCCAATTTTATGCCTTGTTTCTTTGCTAGCTTATTAATAGCCCAATCAATCCTTCCATCCCATTCATAATCAATGGTTCTTTCTCGTGGGTTACTCTCATAATTTTTTATAGTCTCTGCTATTCCAACCGCAAACGGCTTAAAATTTCTAAAGTCTGGTGCCGCATCCACGATTTTGCTATTGTCAAATATTCTGTCTCTTGCTTTATCTCCCAATAAAACCCCTGAATATTCAGGTAAAACTTTAATAATATCATCTGTTGAAGCAGAAAATACTATAGGCTTTTTTTTCAATTCCTTTCCAACATACTGTAATACTTCGTTCCATGTCAAGACTTCACCTGATGTAATATGAAATGCTTCATTATATGCTTTTGGATTATTTACTAAATCAATATATGCCTTGGCAAAATCAACTGTATTTGTTAATGTACATTTTGCTTTGCCATTGTCCCACAACAATATAGGCTTATCATTTATAATTCTATTTGCAAGAGACCAATACTCTCCATTAACTGGTATAATTCCAAAAGGTATTCTTGTTTTACCATATGTAATATATGGTCTTATAATAGTAAATATAATTCCATATTTTTTGTAGTTATCCCGCAAGAACTGTTCACATTTAACTTTATTGCTTCCATAGTCCCAATATTCATTTCCTAGTTTTGTATTCTCAGTAATAACCTCATCTTCAAAACTATATGCAACAGATGAAGAAACAAAGAAATACTGTTTACATTTTGTAGCCAAATAATCAAGTTTATACTTCAGTCCTTTAACATCAAACGACAAAAAATCAAATATTGCATCATAATTATTATCCAACCCATCTACTACACCATCTAATTTGTTAACATCACCGTGAATAATATTCACTCCTCTTGGTAATCTATAATCCCTAATACCTCTTGTAATACAGGTTATATCATATGATCTACGCAATCCTTCATTTAACACATCTAAGCTTAATATCCCCGAACCGCCTAAAATAAGTATTTTTGTCATTTTTTTAATCTCCTATTGCCGATCTTATTTTACTACATACTTTTCTTAAAAAACTATTTTGAGGATTTTTCCCCATAACACCAAATGCCAATACCGGATAAATATACAATAATTTATAAAAAATATTTCTTCCCTTCTTTGTGGTTGTAGAATTATTATAATTTGAGTTATATTTTAAAACATTGCTATATTCAAATCTTTCTACTATTCCCATTTCTTTTAAAATCCCTATTAATTCATCACTTTTATTTGAATGGCAAATTACCATTGAAAGACCTTTATTATCATCTAACTCTGATATATAATTTTCACAGCCCCAACAATCAGCTATTGTTATATCCGCTATCTTACTTTCACTTTTAAAGCAACAATCAAAGCATGATTTTCTTATAGAAAATCCTTTAAACATACATTGCATATATGTATTATCAAACCCCGGAATCGAAATACTTGTACCATTATTTTTTTCCAATAAAAAGCTGAATTTGTGCCACCCCAAACTTTTGTCCTTAAAATTAATCTTTTTTATTTCAGAGCGTTTATAATATGTATCCAAATATTTATCCCAAGCCAACGGAGAAGGTATTCCCATACATATCAAATCAACACAATATAAAAAATTATAATTTTTTCCTAAATAAGCACGTAATCCCTCAACTTGACAAGTTGTGCCAAAAAAAATAACTTTTTTTTCTTGTTCAAGCTTATTTTTGATTTCAAGATATATATCATTTATTCTACTTTGTACATATTTAGAACCTGCCAATTCAATCACTTCACTTGTTGATGTAGCCGATTTATGAATAACATTATAGCTTCCATCAAATGAAGCACCATATACAATGCCATCGTGTTCAATAAAATAAGTTGCAAGAGATAGAAATACAGCTCCTGAAGAGCATATTCTTCTAAATTCATCATTATTTGATTTAAAGGCATACGCAGTTTTTTTGTCCACAATATTCCTATGATTTTTGTCATAATTAATAACCGGGCATATATTAATGCACATTTTACAATTAACACATTTATTTGAATTAACTTGAGGCATAAAAAAGCCCTCATAATTCTGTACCATATCTATACATTTAGTAGGACAGACCGAAGCACATCCCTCACATCCCGTACATCTATCTTTTATTATAGAATCTATCATTATAAAAGCCTCCTAATAATAAAATTATTATCTAAAAATATTTAAAATTCTATTAAACTTTCTTTTTGTAATTCTATCAATTAAATCTAACATCTGTTTAAAATAGATATTTTTTCTAAATATAATAAAAAGTAAAACATTCGAGATAATCACACATAACAAGGCATTAATAACTAACTTCCAAAAATCACCTATTCTAGATGTAATAAAATTGCAAATAACAAAACAAACAACAGAAATTATACATGCACAAAAAAAGTAAAATATCATATCAACAGTATATTTTCGCCAATCTCTTTTAAATACATATTTAAAAACATTGCTTATCATCCAAGGTATTGCTACCACTATATAACTAATAAGTGTTGACAAGATAATAGCATATATTCCCCACCATCTAACTAATATTAAATTCAACGTTAAATTCACTAAAGCCGCAACAAGCGGTCTGAATCTATCTTGATGCCATATTCCAGCTGCATCTTTATACATTCCAATTATCTGTTGCATTATTACAAAGTAAAAATAAACACATAACATTGCAACAACTAAAGTATCAAATGTATATTTCTTTCCTACCCACAAAATGATAAAAGGTTGGTAAAGACATCCAAAACAACTCATACATATTGTTACTATCCAATTAATTAGAAAAGTAATTATTCTGAAATCATTATAATTCTTATCAATGGTTTCTGTAATCATACTATTTCCTATACCAGCTAAACATGAACTAAAAATTATGGTTAATATTCCCATAACAGAAGACATTATAAAATAATAATTCTGATACATTGCTAATATAGTCAACCCCAAAAAAGCTGAAATAACTACTGTGTCTGCTGAATTAACAATTGTAGCTCCCAATTTTGCTGTAAATAAATCTTTAATTCGTTGATTAATACTTTTCACAATTTTTGGTGCTAGTTTTCCTTTAGCTCTATATTCTGGATACATTTTATTTGCTAAAAAAGCAACAATTAAGTTGTTCAATATTTGTGTAACTAACATTACAATGACATAATAATAATAATTATGAAAACACCATAATACAAAAAGCTGCAGCACATACTGAATTGTTGTAGTAAAAAAAGTAACTTTACTTACAATGTCAGTTCTTTGATGTGCTTGTAGTAATGAATTTTTATATGCAAAAAGCCAATATGTCAAAACTGTCGCAGCAAGATTAAATAAATATAAAATATAAATATTAATATTATTTGGGACTTCACCACTAATTAGTTTTGGTATAAACGGAGTCAGCAATAAACCTATAACTGCAATTACTAATCCTACAAATCTATAATACAACTTATAAAGATTTAATAATGCACAAATAGTAGATGTGTCTTTATCAACAATAGGCTTATACATACTATACACCATTGCAGATCCTACACCTAACTCAGCTAAATTTAACACCTGTAAAATTGAAGTAAATAGGCTATTCAATCCTAAATATTCTACACTCATTAAGTATATCATTGCTGTTCTCATCAAAAACGGCACAATAATTTGATATATTCTTAAACCCATACCAAATATTATATTTCGCATAGCATTTTTTGTTTTGTTCATATCTATTTTTACCTATATTATTATATCTATTTTAATAAATTGTATTTTATAATAAAATATCTTTTAAAATATTAGTTGTCTCATAAGATTCTTTTTTCATTTTGTCATGAACTGAAATCAAATATTTTTTATATTCATCATAGTTATCAGTTAAAATCGAAAATTTCTTTTTTAATTCCTCATCTGAAAGCTTGTCCAAAGAAATACAATACCTATCTAATTCCATTTTTTTCATAAACCCTTGCATTTTTTGTTCATATGAAATAGAAATAAATGGCGTCCCCATTTTTGCTGAGAAAATATTACTATGATATCTCATTCCAATAACAGCATACATACATCCAATAACATATTGTTGAAAATATGTATCATATTTTTCGTCATCAGAACAAATAACAAAATAATTGTCCTCGTCAAAACAATACTCTTTCATTAAATTATAATCATTTCCTAATCCATACAATTGCGGAATAAAAACAATTCCGTAACCATTTTGTACAAAATTCTTTAATACATTTGTGAAAGTTTCTTTAATTTTTATCTTAATTTCATTATTTGAATATTTAGGATGCCAACTCAAATCTGTAATTGTCACACCGATACATTTTTTGTGGTTTTTTATAAAACTACATAATTCTTTATATTTATCTAGTTTAACTTTATTCGATGTCAAATCTATATCATGCTGCAACGCAGAATCCAATGTTAATATTGGTTTTTTCTCTGGGACAAAATTATTGACATAACTATATGAAATAGGATCTCTTACAACAATAGCTGTTGCTTTACAGAGTATCTTTTTTCTCCACATATTTCTCTTTTCATCTTTAAAAGGGCCCATAGATGGAGCATAAAACATATATTTCTTATTCATAGATATTATTAAATCAAATATCGATAGATATGATGGTTCATCATCATAATATAAATCTCCAATACTTGGTCCTCCAGGCGCATGCACTACTATATCAGAATCTTTTATCTCATTTACAAGTATTCTTTCATTATGTGATAATGCTAACGTTCCTTTCGTGATAAGTGCAATATTATGTGCAATTTTTGATTTAAAAGATCCAGGACAAAATTGGCGTATCATCTTGACGTTACTAGGCATATTAGGATATCGTGTTCCAATTCCTCGTATTGCTAGTGTAATGCTCAAATTTGTATATAATTTATTTAATTCATCTACCATTGCATGAATAGCGGCTTCATCTCCTCTATTATCACAATGACAATTGATAACTAATATCTTCATTATATTATTATCCTCCCTACAATCTATAATCCAATCTTTTTTATCCACATATCAATTGACAATGAGTGATAGCTATTTATTACATATTCTTTAGCCATAAAATTATCTGGTATATTGATATTATCCCTATCCACGATTATCATATTATCTGAATAAACAGGATAATATTTCATATATTTATTAACTGTAATAACCTTTGTTTCTGTCAATAAAGCATCAAATGCCCGTGTAGTTGGACCTTTTTGACATATCTGTGGAACATCTAAAATTGCTTTGGATTCTCTCATAATACTAATATATTGTTTATTTGTAAGTGGTGAATTATGACAAAATCTTCCTCCAATATTTTCTTTATCATATAAATAAATAAATAATCTATAACTCGATGAATACTTTTCGTACAAATCATCAGCAATTTTTCTTCTATCATCATTTAAAGAGCCAATAAATACAATATCATATTTGTCCTCTTTACTATGCCCTACACCCGATTCCTGAACAAAAACAGGCAGATAATTCCATTTGTTTTTTTTACATTCAATTATGTTATATGAATAAATTTCATCAAAATACCTAATATGATTTTTTTTAATCAAATTACTAACATCATCCCATGCATAATATATATATCTTGCATTCGGATTTAACATCCTTACCTTTTTATAAAACTCATCTGATAAATAAGATCCATTAATACAAAAAACAACTGAGAAATAATTCTTTTCAAGAATTATTTTATTAAGTTCATTTTCTAAAAAAAAACCTTCTGCCTTTTCTAAGTCATGATTAAAACACTTCCTAAATAAATGTCTAACCCCCCATCGAATTTTATTACATTTAGAGAATTTATCTAATATTTCCTGGTCGAATTCATCACTGTCCAACCAGCAAATCTCATATTTTCTATTCAAGTATTCTTTAAGGCTCTTTTCATAATCCATAAATCTAGGCATTAACAATAAAAGTCTATCCATCTTAATCCTCTCATATGATATTATTTATCTGTATAATACTTCTTAATTTGTCGTTAAATTAACCACCACTTTAGGAAGTTTATCATCCTCCGGAATTCCATCTCTTTTTGATGAATAACCATATTTGTCATCATCATATGACAGAGCAAATTTATCCAAATAATATGCCTCTAATTCAAATGCAATCCCATCATCACAAGCATCATACATTAGAGCATTATTCTTCAATTCTTTTATTAAAAAACTGTTTTCATCCGCAATGTGATATAAAACACTCTTATGAACATTCTTTTTTAGAAACATCAGTGCCGGTACAGACAGATCCTTAATTAATTTGCAAAATAAAAGGCACTCATCAACACTAATAAAATCACGACTCAATGAGTCCAGTAAATATGCCATACACTTTCCCTTTTCAGGATACTCATACGATTCCAAATATTTTAACAGCATAAATCCTGAATCCGCACCATAATTACTTTCAGCCAATTTTTCCCCAACTTTTCTCTTTATAGTACCTTTCTTATCCAAGCCATTCAACATGCATTCAATATTCTTATAAAATAAAATATCAGGAATTGATTTTCCAATTTTTTGTAACTCCACTAATACATCAAATGGATTAATATCTCCTGAAAGAACACCAATCATAGTATCTCTCATTAAATTGCCAATGTCTTCTTTTAATTCTATATCACACATTTAAAATCACCTCATCATTAGTCTATGATGCAAAGTTTACTATTTGATTGTTAATCACCAATGCATAAATATTATATATTTTCTCTTTTTCTAAACTTCCAATTATACTCGTTCTCTTAATAATAGAGTGATCTTCTCAACAATATCTTTCCAAAAGAATCTATTTTTTAAAATCTTTGTAATGGTTATAAATTTCTTAATGCCAGTAGCATTTTTAATTATTAGCTTTTCATCTTTGTAGTGTGAAAGTTGTCCCAATCGCCTGTGAAATCCTTCGGAGTTAAGAAACTTTGTAATGGACTCTTCAGTAATTGAATCAATCTGCTTCATATTATGTGCAAGATAATCTCTCATAAGAAATTGCTCTGCTTCATTTGATTTTGATATACCACTCTGGCGTATCCTATAACTCAATTCAACTTTAGGAATATTTCCAACTTTATAGCCATGAGCCATTGCCCGAAGTATAAAATCGTAATCTTCACAACGCGGAACATTACGATAACCATTTAATTCTTGATAAACTTTTAATTTTACCATCCATGTAGGATGTGCCAAACAGCTTCCCCATCGCATAAATAACTTAACATGAGCCGCTGTAACCGGAAACCGCATTGTCTCCTTTTGAACAACACCTTTCTCATCTATTATTTCAATAAAAGTTCCTACAATATCCAAATTATTTTGCTGCATATATTGTAGTTCATCTTTCAAGCGTGTTTTTTTGCTAATATCATCAGCATCCATTCGTGTAATAATGCTTCCTGTTGCCTCACTAATTGCTCTATTTAAACTTTGAACCAAGCCAACATTTTCTTTATTTTCTAAATATTTAATTCTTTGATCATTAGCTACTTGAACCGCCTTCTTTATCTCTTTGTTTTCTGGATTATCACTAACGATTATAAATTCAATATTCTTATATGTTTGATTTATAATGGAGTCAATACTTCTACTCAATTCATCAAACGACTCGTTATATGCACTCATAATTACAGAAATTTTAGGTGTATTGCTCATTTCTACTCTCCAATTATTTTCTATCAATCTCTTTAGCTGGAATTCCAACAATAGTAGCATTTTCTGTCAGAAAACTTTTTACAACAACTGCGCCTGCACCAATTTTGACCCCATTTGCAATCTGAATATTACCTAGTATTTTTGCTCCCGTTCCAATATCAACGTTATCACCAATAATAGGGCACCCTTCTGTTTTTCCATTATTTCCAATACAGTTATCACCATGCAACATACAATTTTTACCAACTTTTGATTCTGCATTTACAATAATATTACCATAGTGCCAAATATGTAGTCCTTCATCAAAAACACCTGCTGGTATATAAATTCCTAATTTTGCCCCAAGTCTATTTTTACTCAATCGATACATAAACCTTGAAACAATATCTGTTGCTTTTTCTTCTGCTCGCAATTTTTTCTGAAAGCAATATAAATACCATTCATGTTCTTTAAGTATCGCATACTTTAAAAATTTTCTATTGTCTTTGAAATATATTTTTCTTGTATTCTCCATTGTTTACTCAATTTTTTTCTTTTTATTTTGAAGCCAGGTAAGGAAATAAACTGCATTTATCCACATATGTTCCATCGCAAAATTGTAAATATATTGTAACTTATTAAAAGAATCTCTAGGATAGCTTCTTATTAACGTTTGAACATCTTTTCTAGAACAAATTTTTCTTATATTTTTAATTGCTGTTCCATAGCTATTTTTATCTTTATAAAATACTTCAAGTTTAATACAAGTACGAATATGTCCTATAAAATTAGTATCTAAGCGATATTGTGCCTCAATTGGCAAGTTTAATATCTGAATTTTTTTCCCCATATAATGATATAATTCCATAACAAGATTCAACTTATTGGGTTTGTATGTATGTGTCAATGACCCTTCGTTAAAGCAATAATAGTATATTGCTTTATGAAATATATAAACCTTTTCACACTTTGGATACACATCCATACTAAATGCTAAATCTTCCCATATAAGTTTTCTCTCAGATGGAAACCTTAAATTATTTTTAATAAATAGTTCTTTCTTAAATAATTTGGCAGTTGCCGTATATGAAAATGCATCCTTTTTTTTACCGCAATCTCCCATCATATGATTGATTATAATATTTTTTATGTCATCCCCCTCATATAATCGTTCTTCCATCATAACTTTCATTTCTTTGTCTTTGTAAAACATATTGGCTACTACTACATCTGCATTTGTTACAGCCGCTTTTTCCACCATAGTTTCAACTGCATCCAATGTTAAATAGTCATCCGAATCAACAAAAGTAATATACTCACCAGTAGATTTTTCTATACCATAGTTTCGTGTTAATCCAAGTCCTTCGTTTTCTTTATGAAATATTCGGACTCTAGAATCTTTTGACTCATATTCCTTGCAAATTGAAAACGAATTATCTTTCGATCCATCATCTACTAATATAATTTCTAGATTCTTATAACTTTGTTCAATAAGTGAATCAACACATCGTTTCAAATATTTTTCTACATTGTATACAGGAACAATAATTGATACTTTCTGCTCCATTTTATCCTCCATTAATACCAATTCAATAAAATACCAAGTTTTAATGCTACTGTTCCAGCAAACGTCAATCTTTTGAAATCTGGATCAAACAAAAGAGACATTTTATCTTTGAATACCTTTTTATAATCGCTTGCTTTTTTTAAAAATGCCTGATCACTTGGCTTCAAAATATCACTATAAAACTCTAACATTGCTGTACTAATGTTAGGGTATGACTTCTTTTGTAACGTTTTTTTCAATCTATACTGAATCGCAGTTCCTTTTGTTCCCTCGCCAGTAACACTGGTATCATATCTAATCCAATAGTAAAGTTCTTCATCTACATAATATACTTTTCCAAACCAAAAACATAACGTTCCAATCCACATATCATGAGGCAAGTCATCAACCTCTGGCCAAACTCTACAAACCAATTCTTTTGCACTCTTATTTATGACTGTTGCTGCACCATAATTGTATGTTTTAATTAATGTAAGCTTTTTTGTTAATTGCTCAGGTTTAAGAATTTCAACCTGTTCATCCAGCCGATTCAGTTTTATATCACTACGTTGCATTTTACAATATGCCAACTGTGGAACATTATTTTCGTTCTGCATTGCATCAATACACTTAATCAACTTATTAGGTTTCCAAACATCATCCTGATCTGCAAACGCATAGTAATCTGCATCATTACACATCGAAAGACCGAGCCAAAAGCTTTTCGCATAACCAACGTTTTCTCCTTTAATAATCTCAATTCTGTTATTTGGATGTCTTTGTGCGTATTTTTGCACAACTTCAACTGTATTATCTTTGCTGCAATCATCTCTCACTAAAACTCGAACATCTACTCCAATCTGTGCAAAGATTGAATCTAACTGTCGTTCTATTTGTCTAGCACCGTTATATGTTGAGATAACTATTATTACTGTTTTCATTTATCTTCCTTTATTTTTTCAAATTTTACTCTTACATTTTTTATAACATTATTAGTCCCAAAATCATTAAAAGCCCAAAGTATAAACGGAAGGAACGAGTAATCGACCAAATCGTTATCGACAAAGTTTGCTATAAAAACCATCACTATAGTTCCTAATATACATATATTTCTTTTATTTTTTTTGGCCAATAGATACGCAATAAAAAAATAAAAAAATAGAACTAAAATCCCATATCTTAATATTATATATAGATAACCATTATCCAAAACAACTGTACTCAAATCTTGTCCATTAGCATAAGTAATATTATCATTTATAAAATTTTCATTACTCATAACATTTATAAAGTGAAATCCAATTCTTCTCATCTTAAATATAGCAAGTCTAAATCTTCCCGAAAAGAAAGTATCAATCGTATTCCAAATTCCTCCTCTTAATAACAAAAACATCATTGAAAATGAAAAAATCGACATGACTGGAATACTTAAAACCGTTGCATGATATAATACCTTATTCTCACCATTTTCCTTTTTCTTTGCAAGGATAACAAATACAGATAAGAGCAATGATATAATAATTGCATTTCTTGAACGGCAAAAAACATTTACAATCACCGCGAAAATCATAAATAACACTATCACACTGTCGCGTACTCTTTCTTTTACAATGCAAATATAATAGACCTCCAAATAAAAAATCAACAATGGAAATACATTACTATGGTAAAATCCCAATGAATGTCTGTTATAATCTATTTGCTCTAACGTATCACGCGAAGTTAAAACATCTGGCAAAACTCCAATCAAATATAAAAATAAAACACTAATGATTCCAATTATTATTATTCTTAAACTTATTCTATAAACACTCTCTATATTAATTTTTTTTGAATTGTAAATAAGCAAAATCAAAATGCTCCAATATAAATCTCCTGTTTTCATTGCATAAAGCAATGTAATCATAAAAATAACCATCATCTGGAGAAATTCTTTTTTCACAAACCTCAAATTAAAGCATGAAATAGCAATCAATATATATGAACAAATACGTAAATATCTCGCTAGAATATCCAAACCACCAATATTATAAACATCACCAATAAACAATGAAATGTACAATATTATATAGGACAAATAAAATAATATTTCATTTTTTTTAATTTTTGTTACCATTTTTTCTCCTATGACTTAACATATATATAATGCAAAGTAACTCAAATCTATTTTTCCACCTATAATTTACACAAATTCAATACATAAACTTTACTTATTACTTATTCATCAACAAATACAAGTCTTATAGCTAAAACTAATGATTTAAATGTTACAGAATATGATTTGCACTTTTTACCAATCTGCAACCCTAAACCGCAACATTTTAAAAAGCCTAAAAATCTAACTTTAATACCACCAATTATTCTAGTTTGTCTCATAATATCAATAATACGTAATCTTAGCCTCTTCCATCCTGATTCTGCCGAAAGCTTCAAACCTCTTTGGTAGAAATTTTGCTTTATTTCTACATTTAACTTCATAAATTTCTTATTCTTTTTCCTTTGATCATAGAAGAAATTCTGATCCACCTGATCCACAAATAGTTTTTCATTAAACCTATAATTTTGAAACACACGCATTCGAATAGCCAGGCAACTTGCAATAGCATTAAATTCTTCTTGTGGAATTTCTTGACTGCTTTCCTGAATATATTGGCTCCTCATAAAATTGTATCTGTTTGGTGAATAAATTACACCATCTTGACCATAGATAATTGGTGCAAATATATCAACATCTGGATTAGAATCCAAAGCAATCTGTAACTGTTCAAAATATTGTTTTGTAACATCAGTATCATCATCAAACAAAATAATAACATCTTTATCTTTAGATAAATCAATCGCAGCATTGTATGCTTTTGATAATCCCTGATTTCCACCCATTGAAATATATTTAATGTTTTTCTTTTCACAATATGCTTTATTACCATAGTTTGATGTGCTATTATCAACTATTAAAATTTCAATTGAATCTTCATTAAAACTCAAAATATTTTTACATGTAATTGAATTTTCAATGCTTTTATTATAGATAACAATTGTAGCTACAATAGAATTATTCATAATGTTATTCCTTCATCTGCTCTTTTATATCTGCATCAACTATTTCTTCACCAGTTTTCCCAACCAACTGTGCCTTACTAGCTTCACTTAATCCATTATTCACAATGCAGTTCTTATCACATGTACTACATTTATCCAATTCATCTTTAGACACTTTACCATCACGATATTCTCTGCATATTTTATTTTCATACATAGAATACTTTCCACCAAAAATACTCTTAACTTTATGCGTAAATACCCACCAAGCCGGTTTCCAAATATATTTGTGCATAGCCGGAGAAACTGAACCTATCATCCAACAGTCGCGATCACAACAACGTACTTTTTTTCTGACATTCTCTGCTTCCACACTATTCCATAATTCATCCCATGATTGATTATTGAGATTTCCCATAACCTCTTTATCTTTTGTTCCATTACATGGCATAACATCTCCATAAGGATCAATAAAGAATGTGTCAAAACTCATATCACATGGCAATAATCTTTTCTGTCCATATATATAATTAATAAGTCCATGATTAAAATATGCCCTAAACCATTTCTTCGGACTCTTACTTTTCAATAGTTCATTCACAAGATTTTCAAAATTCTTTGCAACCATCGGACGATCATTTATAATATTTTTCGCCTCAACAAAATAAAAACTATTATGTAGACTCGCCGTGGCAAACTCCATTCCCATTTCATTAGAAAGCTCATATAAAGGAACAAGATCCGGAGCATTTTTATCCTGAACAGTCATTCCAAAGCCTACATCCTTCATTCCCATTTCACGTAATTTCTTTAACGTACTATATCCTCTCTGAAATCCATTTTCCAAACCACGAATCTCATTATTTGTTTTTTCAAGTCCTTCAATAGATATTCTTATACCAATTTGAGGAAATTCTTTTGCTAAATCCACAATTCGATCTGTAAAAAATCCATTAGTTGATATAACTATTCGATCGCTTTTCTTATATAATTCTCGCACAATATCCTTCAAATCAGTTCTTATGAAAGGTTCGCCTCCTGTAATGTTTGTAAAATACATCTTAGGAAGTTTTTTTATAGTCTCAATGCTAATTTCCTCATCCGGTTTTGACGGTGCTTTATATCTATTACACATGCTACAGCGAGCATTGCATCTATAAGTTACTATTACTGTTCCATTTAATTTCTTTTCTGACATTTTATTTCCAACCTTTTTTATTTTTATCTGTACAAGCAGCAAGTATCTTTTACAATTTTATTCCAGCTATATTTATTACATACAAATTCCTCTGCTGTACGTTTAAATGATTGCACCTTTGAAGAGTTACAACATATATCAACAAGCTTTGTATATAAACTATTTACATCTGATTTTTGGAATATAAGTGCTTTATCTTCAACCACATCAACACATTCCGGTATATCCGATACCAGGCAACAATTTCCATAGCTCATTGCCTCCAACAAACTTAACGGCATTCCCTCTAAGTCAGATGGAAGTACATACACATATGCATTGCTATACAACTCTTCTAACTCTTGTCCTTGAACAAATCCAGTAAATAAAATTCGTTTATCTTCTTTAGCAAGTTCTTTCATTTCATTTTCAAATTCACTTGTATCCGAACTGCCACCAGCAATAACCAATTTTTTATCTGTATCAACCTGTTTAAATGCTTCTATTAAATACTTGATTCCTTTTTCCGGAACTAATCGTCCCAGGAACAAAATATATTCATCTTTATCTAATCCAAATTTATTTTTAATAATCTGGGGTTTTCTTTCTATATGATTACTTACGCCATTTGGAATAAACACAGTTTTTCTGCCATATATTTTTTCAAAATAATCCTGAACACCTTTACTAAGTACAATAATTTCATCAGCATACTTTACGGCATTCTTTTCGCCTTTATGTATGAATTTTGAGCCGAAGCCAGATTTCCATTTTTCGCGTTGCCAGTCGATGCCGTGAACTGTGACTATCACACGCTTGTGAAAGAGCTTTGGTAACCAACAGAAAAATGCAGGTCCCTCAGCATGAATATGTACCACATCATACTTGCCAAAAGCACAGCATAATGCTGCAAAAAATGAAGACGAAACAGCCGCAAGACCTTTCTTTTCTATTGTTGGGACTGTCTTAAGCTTTATTCCTTTATATTCTTTAAGCCGTTTTGAATCATACTCTGAACCACTTACATGATGCCCACCTCTGTTGTAGCAGGTCACATTATGTCCTTGAGCAACCATCCTTGTGCAAAGTTCCTCAACAACTATCTCAACTCCGCCTTCTCTTGAAGGAATCCTTTTTTGTCCAAACATAGCAATATTAAGTTTTTCCTCACATTGCTCCATCATTTCTTAATACTCCTAGCATCGTCTGAAAAATTATCTTTATATCCCCTTTAACACTCCACTCACCAATATACTGGGTATCCAACTTTACCACTTCCTCAAAGTCCGTGATATTGCTCCTGCCACTCACCTGCCACAGTCCGGTCAGTCCCGGCCTGAATGACATTCTGGCTCTGTGATGCGGTTCATACTTCTCCCACTCATCGAGTGTTGGTGGTCTGGTTCCTACCAGGCTCATATCTCCTACTAGTATATTGAAGAATTGTGGGAATTCATCCAGGCTTGTTTTCCTGATAAACTGCCCGATTCCGGTTTTCTTCTTTCCGTTTGGCAGCACCTTATTGCCTATGATTCTCGGGTCGAAGTCCATCTTAAACATCATTCCGTCGCCCACTTTATTCTGTGCCATAAGTTCTTTCTTTCGCTCCTCGGCATCCATATACATGCTTCGGAATTTATACATCTTGAACTTTCTGCCGTTTCTGCCGACTCTCTCCTGCGAGAAGAATATCGGTCCGGGCGATGCTATGTATATCGCCGGTCCCACAAATATCATTATGATTAGTGTGAACAGGCAGCCCACCAGTCCTCCGACTATATCCATGCCCCTCTTTACCAGAAGTGCGCTTGGATTTGCATAGTTCACGCTTGATGTGACTACTGTGTAGTCGCCTATCTTTTCTATCTGCTTGTAGCCACCCTGGGCTGTACCGTTTTTTGCTATTCCTGTATGTACGGCTATTCCCATCTCAAGGAATATATCTGCCATCCGCTCCGGATATTCATCCACGCTACACGGCGGGATGAGTACCTCATCCACCCACTCATCACACGCATAGTCCACTATGCCATCATGGTTTGCAACTATCGGTATGCCGCATATAGTCATGCCCTTCATGTCTGTATCCAGTGAAGCTGCTACTATCTTTGAATAGCCTATACAGCTTTTCTCCACTGTGCGCAGTGTATCACGAAGCATAACATCAGGTGCTATGACAAGCAGTGATTTCTTAGATGCTCCAAGGCTCTTTTTCTTAAGTAAGCTCTTGAGCGCAACTCTTGCTACATATGTTATTGTCACATAGATTGGAAACATGATATAAAATGATAATCGTGAGTATATATCAGCCATCTGTGTGGTGAACAGAAACAGTGCTGTCACCAGAAATACAAGCATTGCATGCTTGCAGGTCGATATGAACTCATCCAGATATCCTCGCTTCAATACGTTCTTGAATGAGTCTGCCATTATCTCCACAAAGAAATCTATCAGAAGAAAGGCTACCCCGAGTGTACGGTAGTCCTTGTCTACGTATGGATTATTAAATCCAAATCGTATTACATATGAAATAAAAAATGCTATCAATATGCATATGATGTCCAAAAGCATGAAGTCTATATGCTTTGTCCATCCTCTGCCTTTCTTTCTGTACATTCTTTCCAAATTCTCCTTATGGTATCTTTTATTTCCCTCTATACCCACTCCAGGGGAGGTACCTTTGTACCCCCCCCCGAATATTTTTAGCCTGTTTTGTTTTCTGTCTGTTTTATTCGGTTATTTGTATCTTTTTCTGTATCTAATCAGGGTTTTCCAATAATTTATTTTCACCCATTTTTAATTCCTTGTCAATGAATATTAGGTTTTCTTTACAATTTTCGACACATTCGCTAATCGCTATGGTATTGTAGCGCGCATTATTATACATTATTATATGTCATGCTGCTTATTTTTCCTCAAACAGCCTCTGCTTCCTCTCTATCATCTCTTCAATCCTTGCGATATATTGTCCTACATCCTTGACATTCTCGCATCTGTCGATGCGGTGGGTGCCATCCGGATTCGGTACCGGCCAGACTCGTTTGGTGCTTGCTCCGGCTCCGCACGCCACGATGGTCTGCTTTTCCTCCATGATCAGTATGTTGTATACGCCGGCCTTGCCCTTTGCCGCATAGCCCACGTTCTCCATGTTGCCTGCCATGCCCTTCTGCCTGTAGAGGTAATATGGCTCAAGCCCCATCTGCTTACAGTAGGCTGCGCAGAGATCCATATGCTCCTGAGTGTTGACCATCTGCATATCGCTGTAGCGGTCCTTGAAGATGGTGAGTCGTGCAGCTCGCTTTACTGCGAGTGAATGGATAGTGACATTATCAGGCGCCAGCTCCTTTACAAGCTCCATTGTGTGCCTTACATCATCGAGCGTCTCCTCGGGAAGTCCCATGATGAGGTCCATGTTTATGTTGTCAAAGCCCAGCTCACGCGCGAGCTTGAAGCTTTGTATTGTATCGTCTACCGTGTGGTGTCTTCCTATTATATCAAGTGTCTGCTGCTTCATGGTCTGTGGATTTACTGATATACGGCTGATGCCGTTTTTCTTTAATGCCATGAGCTTTTCTTTCGTGATGGAATCCGGTCTGCCCGCCTCCACGGTAAATTCCAGGCAGTCCTTTAAATCAAAGCTGCATTTGATTTTTCTGATAAGCCTGTCAAGCTGTGCAGGGCTTAGTGTGGTCGGTGTGCCGCCTCCTATGTAGATGGAGTTTAGCTTCTTGTGGTAGAATTTCTGTGCTGTGTAGTCTATCTCCTTCTCGAGTGCGTCGAGGTAATCGTCCACGCGGTTTTTCCACACGCCGAGCGGGTATGATGTAAACGAGCAGTATGCACAGGTACTCGGGCAGAATGGTATGCCTATGTACAGGCTGTAGCCGTTGTCATAGTCCACCCTATCGAGCAGTGCCTTCTCGCGCTTTGCTATGCCTATTGAGAGGTCGATTTTCTCATCGCTTGCGAGGTAAGTTTCCTTCAGATAATCGTAGGTTTCCTTATCGCTCATGCCGTCCTCTATGCATTTCATGGCTATCTTGGTCGGTCTGATGCCTGAGAGTGTGCCCCACGGAAGGCTCTTTCCTGTGCCCTTTTCTATCATGGAATACAGGGCGAGCTTGAGGCGGTTTTTGGTCTCCTTGCGGTCTGCGCTGTCCACGGATATTTTTGTGCAGATTCTTTTTCCGGCTGTTTTAATGTCACTTTCGTCGGCTTGCTGCATCTCACCTGTCATGGAATTATTTCCGCTGGCTCTATTCTGCGTCCAATCCACCGCAATTTCATCGCCCACATAGTCTATCTTAAATACCTGTGAGGCATCCGCAAATTCCTTTACGCCATCATCTGTCATCTCGTGGTGTGTGCAGGCCAGGTTTTTCCCCTCCACCTCATCAGGTGAGCAGCTATAGTACATCTGCACATCCTCCTGAGGGAAGAACTCCTTGAGCAATGAGTGCACATCATATTCAAAATCCGGTTTATTAAATACTACTACTATCATAAGTAAGGGTTATACATCCTCTCGTTTTCTATGGTTGTTGTGTCGTTGTGGCCCGGGTACACCTCTGTATGCTCAGGCAGTGTCATGATTTTTTCCTTCACTGTGCGCACGAGGTCTGACATGCTGCCGCCCTTGAAATCCGTACGTCCGATTGAGCCGCAAAACAGCGAGTCTCCTGTAAATATCACATCCTCATACGGGAAATAATAGCAGCAGCCACCCGGTGTATGCCCCGGTGTGTGAAGCACTACTATATGAAAGCCTGCGATATCAAGCTCCTGCTTATCCTTCAAAAATACATCTGCATAAAAGGTCTTTGACTGACCCATCATGTAGCTGACATTAAGCTGTGGGTCATCGAGTGTGGCTTTGTCTGCCTCATGGATATATATCTTGATGCCGTAGCGGTCTGCGAGCGGCTTTGCATCCGTGGCATGGTCAAAGTGTCCGTGTGTGAGCAGTATTGCTACCGGCTTTGCGCCTGATTCGTCCACTTTTTTGGCGAGTTGTTTAGCACACGCGCCCGGGTCTATTATTATCATTTCCTTTGTCTTTATATTGGTGACAAAGTAGCAGTTGGTCTGCACCGGTCCCACTACGAAGTGGTCTATCTTCATATTTACCATATGAGTGTACTCCTTGTCTGTTATATGTTATGCTTCACGCAAGAACCACCGGGATTTAGCCGGTGGTCCTCTCTACGTCTATTACACTTTCTATCTGTCTGAGCTTCTCCACTAGAACCTTTATCTGGTCCCTGCCTTTGATATTGAAAAATACCTCGATTGTAGCGATGCCCTGCTTGCTGGTCTTGGACTGGATACCACTGATATTGATTTCCTTCTCGGTAAATATCTTTGTGATATCTACGAGCAGTCCCGGCCTGTCATGACAGAATATCTTTAGGTCTGCCTGATACTCGGCACCGTTGTCCATGAGGGCTGTATCCTGCCACTCTGCTTCTATGAGCCTGTCCTTTTCTATCTTGGACAGATTGATGATATTCACACAGTCTGTCCTGTGGATGGAGATGCCTCGGCCTCTTGTGACAAAGCCCACGATTTCATCTCCCGGAACAGGATTGCAGCACTTCGAGAAGTGCACAGCCACATCATAGAGTCCGTGTACCACAATGCCGCTCTTTGACTTGTGCTCCAGCTGTATACCTGCTGCCGCCTGCTGCTTTTCTGCGATGCTGCCAAGCACATCTGCATCTGTCACCGGCACCACATGATCCTTCTTGTACTCGTCGTACATCCTGTTGACTATCTGGCTCTCCTTGAGTCCGCCGTGACCGACGGTTGCAAGGCATGAGTTCCAGTCGTGGAAGCCGTATTTGCGGCGTATTTTCTCCTGATACTCAGGCTTGTTTATCTCTGCAAAGTTGATACCCTTTGCCTTGGCATAGGCTGCTATCAAATCCTTGCCGTGCTGTATATTCTCCTCCTTGAGCTCACTTCTGAACCACTGGTTGATCTTGTTCTTGGCCTGTGTGCTTTTTACGACCTTGAGCCAGTCACGGCTTGGTCCCTTGGAGTTCTGTGAGGTGATTATCTCTATCTGGTCACCGTTTTTGATGACATAGTCTATCGGCACCAGCTTGCCGTTTACCTTGGCACCGACCATCTTGTTGCCGACCGCAGAGTGTATGCTGTAGGCAAAGTCTATAGGTGTGGAGCCCTTTGGCAGGTTCTTTACATCGCCGGACGGTGTGAATGCAAATACATTGTCGGAGAATAAATTTAAATCACTCTTTAATAAAGTCATAAACTCCTTATTATCCGACATGTCCTGCTGCCACTCGAGTATCTGGCGCAGCCAGCTGAGCTTCTCCTCCTCTGTGACAGTGGTGGTAGTGGCATTGCCGTTGTTTGCTTCCTTGTACTTCCAGTGCGCTGCGATACCGTACTCAGCTGTACGATGCATCTCATAGGTACGTATCTGTATCTCAAACGGCTGTCCGCTTGGGCCTATGAGCGTCGTGTGAAGCGACTGGTACATGTTCTGCTTCGGCATGGCGATATAGTCCTTGAAACGGCCCGGTATAGGCTTATACTTCTCATGTATGATACCAAGCACTGCGTAGCAGTCCGGTATGGTATCCACCAGAATTCTGATGGCAAAGAGGTCATATATCTGGTCTATAGTCTTGTCCTGATTGACCATCTTCTTATATATACTGAAGAAATGCTTTGCCCTGCCGTATATCTCAGCCTTGATACCGGCATCTGTAACATACTTCTTGACATCGTTTACCAGGCCCTGGATGTAGGTGTCGCGCTCTGCCTTTCTGAGGGCTACCTTCTCTACCAGATCGTAGTAGGCATCCGGATAGAGGTACTTCATACAAAGGTCCTCGAGCTCTATCTTTATCTTGCTGATACCAAGTCGCTGCGCGATAGGACAGTAGATATCCTGTGTCTCTCTGGCGATACGCTGCTGTGCCTCCTTGGACTGGTACTTGAGTGTACGCATATTGTGCAGTCTGTCTGCCAGCTTTATGAGGATGACTCTGATATCCTTTGCCATGGCGAGAAACATCTTGCGCAGATTCTCAGCCTGCATCTCAAGCCTGTCCGCATTCTTATCCTTCGGATCCTTGGTGCTGTCTGTCAAATGCAGGTGCTTTAACTTCGTGACACCATCCACCAGATGTGCGACATCGTCTCCAAACTCCGCACACATCTCATCCATGGTCATGATGGTGTCCTCCAGCACATCATGGAGCAGTCCTGCTGCAATGGTTTCCTTATCCAGCTCGAGCTCGGCGAGTATTATGGCAACACACAGCGGATGTATGATATAAGGCTCTCCTGACTTACGTACCTGCCCCTTATGGGCATCATAAGCTACCCTGTAGGCTTTGTCCACAAGGCTTGTGTCATCCGACGGATGGTACTTTTTGATTTCCTTTTTCAGCTCATCGTAAAGCTCCTCTGGGCTCGTAAAATCCTTTGTTCCCCTTATACCGCTGGTATCTGAGCGAAATTTGTCCGCTATTTTTTCTAATTCTTCTGTTGAGTAATCTGCCAATAGTCTCACCTCGATTGTAGTGTATCTTTAGTAGCCATTATATTTTATTTCTTTAAAAATTGCAATCTTATGTTGTTAGCCGATAACCATCTTTACTCCGCCATACATGCCGGCTGAGTTGCCGAGTGTGGCGAGCTTGATCTCTGTCTCGCGGCTTGCATGGAAAGCATACTCTTTATAGTACTTTGCTGCTGTATCGATGATGATGCTGCCTGCCTTTGAGAGGCCTCCGCCGACAACAAATACCTCAGGGTCCATAACGCATGCTACTGCTGCCATTGCCTTGCCGAGAAGCTTCATAGACTGCTCTACTGCCGCAATACCCGCTGCATCTCCTGCCTTTGCCGCATCGCATACATCCTTGGCTGTGAAGCCTGCATTTAAATCAAGCTTTGTTGCCACATCCCTGTGTGCTGCAATGTATCTCTCTGCTACTCTTACGAGTCCGTTTGCTGATGCATACTGCTCTAAGCAGCCCTTCTTGCCGCAGCCACAGCACTCTGACTCATCATCTACCATAGGCATATGTCCTATCTCTCCGCCTGCTCCGTTTACTCCGGCTACGATTTTGCCTTCGCGGATGATTCCTCCGCCTACGCCTGTGCCGAGTGTGATCATGACTACATCCTGATGACCCTTTCCGCCACCCTGCCACATCTCACCGAGCGCAGCTACGTTGGCATCGTTTCCGGCCTTTACCTTGATGCCGCCGCACAGTACTGAGAGTGACTGTGCCACGTTGAACACGCCCCAGCCGAGGTTGACACACTTCAATACTGTTCCGTCATCCTTTATAGGTCCCGGCACTCCCATGCCTACACCCTCGATGTCACCCATCTCGATGCCGTGCTTCTCGTTATTCTCCTTGATGGATGCTGCGATATCAGGCAGAATGAGCTCGCCGGAATTCTCTGTGCGTGTAGGAATCTCCCATGTATCGACAAGCTTTCCTGTGGTCTCGAAAAAGCCTATCTTTACAGTTGTTCCACCTATATCTACTCCGTATGCATATTGTTTCATTTTTTCGTCCTCCAAATCGTTAAACTATGTTTATATTTTATTGCCTAATTGCATATTTTTCAATGTTTTTCATTGTTTTTTATGTTTTTTATATTTTTTCTATATATAGAGGCATGTATATCATCATCCATATGCCCGCTATTTGTAAATCCAAGCTTTTTGGCAAGGCGCACCGATGCCTCATTTCTCTCATCTATCCGGCAATAAAGCTCTTCAAAGTCTGTGTTTTCGCGCGCATAGTCTATTATGAAGCGGCACACCTCCGTGGCATAGCCTTGGTTCCATAATTCCGGCGCTATCATATAGCCCATTTCATTGTGCTCAAGCCCTGCCCGTCCTATCAGCTTCCCTGTTTCCTTTGAAAACACAAGCCACATGCCATACTCGTAAAAGCCATACATGTTCTCTATGTATGCTTTCTGGTATTCAAGCTCTGTCTCGTAGTCGTAAAGCGGTTCCACAAAGTCTGTCATGCCGGGCTTGTCATAGAGCTCATAGAGCGCAGGAAGGTCTGACAGGGACAGCTCACGTATCAGGCATCTGTCTGTCTCGCCGATGTCCCACGGGATGTGATTATACCGCCTGCGCACCCGCTCCAGATACTCAATATCAAGCTCTGCAAGGCTCTCGACTGCATAGCGCGTGCCGCACTGCGGTTCTCCTACTGATGCTATGCCGAGCGAGTCAGCTATTTGCTTCTGCTGCCGGTTTGATATTATCCAGATGTAGTCTGCGGGAGCTTTCGGTATTCTTAGATTTCCCGTATTAGCTTTCGCGGTGTTATCTGCAGATTCTGTATATCCTGAATTATTTTCTATTTCATACACACACAAATTATTCTGCTGCTCATCCGGCAGTTTCTTCTGCAACTCATCCAGCAATTTTCCCAGTAGTGCACCATACAGTTTTTCTTGCAGCTCTTCTGACATAGATGCCTTGCCTGCCACACTTCTCCACTGCAGCTTGAACATCTCGTCATGATAGTAAAAAGAGGCAAGTTTTGCGCTTGCCTCATCGATAATTATTATCATTAAACTGTCTCCGGCTCCGGATAGTCCACTCCGAAGGTCTCAACTGTAACTGTCTTCATGACCTGAGCCTCAAGTGGTTTGTCCATGTAGTCTGTGCGCACCTCAGCGATCTTGTTTACCACATCCATGCCCTCGATTACCTTGCCGAATGCCGCATACTCACCATCGAGATGTGGTGCATCCTGATGCATGATGAAGAACTGGCTGCCTGCTGAATCAGGTATCATGGTACGTGCCATTGAAAGTACACCGGCTGTGTGCTTTAAGTCATTTTTGAAGCCGTTGTGTGTGAACTCGCCCTTGATTTCATAGCCAGGGCCGCCTGTGCCGTTTCCGTCAGGATCTCCGCCCTGGAGCATAAAGCCCTTGATTACACGGTGGAAGCATACTCCGTCATAGAAGTTGTGATTGATTAAGCTGATAAAGTTGTTTACTGTGTTTGGTGCGATTTCCGGATAAAGCTCCGCCTTGATTACATCGCCGTTTTCCATTGTGATTGTTACGATTGGATTCTGTGCCATTATTTTTCTCTCTTTCTTTTATAATATTATGAGGCTTGGAGAATATCCATTCCTCGCAATTATTAAATATCGAATTAATTTCTGCCCGATTGATTTTACCTAATTTTACTCACTCAGAGCCTCGACTACCTTCGGAAACTCCATGAAGTGCGATGCCTTCACCAGTATGGTGTCGCCCTCCTTCACATATGAAAGAAGCTCCTGTGTCATGGTCTCCCTATCCTCGAAATAGTGGATGTCTACATCGGACGATTTTTCTGCGGCTCCGGCTGCATATTCCTTTGCCAGCTCTCCTGCGGCAAAAAGTGTATGGATATGATTCTCTCCAACTGCTTCGCCTACCTCATGGTGCAGCTTTTTCTCATCACTTCCCAACTCTCCCATGTCGCCAAGCACTGCTATTGTCCTGCCCTTTGCATGTGAAAGCACCTCGATAGAGGATTTCATGGATACAGGATTTGCATTGTAGCAGTCATCTATCACTGTCATGCCATGCGTTTTGATGAAATTGGTACGGCCTGCGATTGTCTCTGCTTTCTCGATTCCTGATTTTATCTCAGCTATTGTGAGGCCAAGCTGCAATCCGACAGCTGCTGCCGCCATGGCATTGTATACATTGTGCTCACCCGGGATGTGGATGTGTGCATCGAACTCACCCTCCGGAGTGACAAAATGAGCCTTCATTCCGTCAAAGCCCAGGTTTTCAATATTTGTGGTATATACTGATTTATGAACGTCCGAAGCCGATTCCTTGCCATAGTATATGGCAGACTTTCCATTTACCGTCTGCACTGTGGCCAGCTTGTCGTCATCTGCATTCAGCACTGCGACCGCATCCGGCATCATATGCTCAAAGCACTCTGTCTTGGCTTTAAGCACACCATCCCTGTCGCCCAAAAACTCCAGATGGCAGTAGCCGATATTGGTGATGACCATGACATCCGGGCAAGACATGGTAGAAAGTCTGTGCATCTCGCCAAAATCAGATATGCCCATCTCAAGCACCGCTACCTGATGGCTTTCCCTGATTCCGAAAATGGTGAGTGGCAGGCCTATCTCATTGTTGAAATTGCCTGCGGTCTTGTGGACGCTGTATTTCTGCTCAAGGACTGATGATATCATCTCCTTGGTGCTGGTCTTGCCGACACTTCCGGTGATACCCACCACCTTGATATCAAGGCTTTTTCTGTAAAATGCCGCTAGCTTTTTCATGGCATCGGTGGTTGATTCAACAAGCACATATGGGCCTACCGGGTCCGTAAGCTCATGCTCAGAGAGCACAATTGCCGCCCCCTGCTCAAACACAGTCGGAATGAATTTGTGTCCGTCCACCCTTTCTCCCTTTATCGGGATAAAAAGATAGCCCTCCTTCACCTGTCTGCTGTCTATGACGGCGCCGGTGATTGTCGTATCAAGCAGTGTCTCATCGCCTATGTATGTGCCCTCGCATGCCTTTGCGATATTTGCAAATGTAAGATTCTTCATGTACTTATCTGACATGCTACACCTCATATTTTTTCAAAGATATGTCAATCAGATGCTCACAGAGCTGATTAAAGCTCATACCGATAACCGCTGCCTCCTGTGGCAGAAGACTGGTCGGAGTCATGCCCGGTAGTGTGTTTGCCTCGAGGCAGAACATCTCATTTTTGTCATTGAGCAAAAAGTCTGAGCGTGAATATGTGTCAAGCCCGATAACACGCGCAACCTCCTCGGCATAGTGCTGCATATCCTTTGTCACCTGCTCAGGAAGCTCGGCCGGACATGTCTCTACTGTACTGCCCGCCTTGTATTTATTCTTATAATCGTAGAAGCCCTCCTTCGGTGCAATCTCTATAATAGGAAGAGCCTTGCCCTCGATAACGCCGACAGAGAACTCCCTGCCCTGTACAAACTCCTCGATAACCAGCTCATTTTCCCACTTGAAGGCATCGTCAAGTGCCGCCTTGAACTCTGCCGCATCCCTAACGATGGTGACACCGATGCTTGAACCACCACAGCATGGCTTTACCACGCATGGAAGTGTCAGGTCAAGCTTTGTGATATCGTCCTGTCTGGTCGCTCTTGTCATGGAAATACCCTTTGGAGTAGGGATACCGTTTGCAAGGAAGAACTGCTTTGATGTCTCCTTGTTCATGGCGATGGCTGAGCTTAAATAATCGCTGCCTGTATATTTGACACCGAAGAGGTCAAATGCTGCCTGTATCTTTCCGTTCTCTCCGTTTTCTCCGTGGAGAGCCATGAAAACAATGTCAGCCATCTGACACATTTTGATGACATTTGGTCCGAAGAAGCAAGGTGACTGGTCCTTTCTGGAAGCCTTTACCTTTGCGAGGTCAGGTGCCTCTGTCGGAATATCGCTGACCTGCACGCTTATCTCGTCCGCGCGGTCAAATATACCTGTCAGGTCCTCCTCCCTGTCACTATATCCCATAAATACATCCAATAATATAACTTTGTGCCCGTTCTCTTTGAGTGCCTTAGCTACCATGCTTCCTGTCTTGAAGGAAACATCTCTCTCTGTGCTGAGCCCTCCGGCAAGTACTACGATGTTCATTTTTGTCCTCTTTTCTTTGATTGAATTATCATGCTTTGGTTTAATTAAACACAATGCAATACTTCTTTTTTAAAGCTATGAGTAATCAACATAATTTTTCCAAAATTATAACACCATTTGTGCAAAAAAGAAAGACCGGTTGCCCGGTCAAAAAAGAAATTCTCATTTTATTTTAAACTGTGTTGGCTTCCAGCAGCTGTATCATTCTCATAAATACCATCCGCCCGTGCAAATCATCCTGTGAAAGTGATTCTCCGTACTTCAATACTAATAATCGGCACTGATAAAAATTCAGCTCAGGATTGCCAAAAAGCAAAATCCGCAAGGCTGCATTTTCCAGGTAATTGTGTATATTTCCCACCTCAATAAATATATCTACGATATCATCGAGGTTAATAAGTCCTTTCTGTTCATAATAAATTCTTCCCAAATATTTCATCCCTCCATCGACTTTATTTTTCGTAGAACTTCTTTTTTTGTCTTTCTTTTGAAATTTTGTCGTCTTTGCGAAATTTCCCTCTTTGTTTTTGTTGGTGGATTCATTTTTCCATATAATATATCAATATTCTAGGCGCGTTACGCGCTGGTATTTTGAAGATTTCTATTAGAAGCTTCAATATTGATTGGTGATTAGCAGTTTTCGACAAAATACGACATGGTGTTGGGTTTAATTTGGCTGTTTTTTGTTTAATATCGCTCTTTTTAGTTCAGGATTTTTGTAATGATAAATTTGTACTATATTTTGAGGTTTTTGTTCTAAATATTTCATTTTTTTAAAATTTATATAAATGGTTAATAATCGAGTAGGAGGGAAATTTAACGAAATTTCCCGACCTCTCACACCACCG
>OCPW01000129.1_pt1 | contig 54990 bp, 53 predicted proteins | sample 1538761 | NCBI WGS metagenome assembly OCPW01 (sample SAMN04571724, study PRJEB22368) | human gut metagenome | biome: human gut; material: stool | host: Homo sapiens | place: Luxembourg | collected 2012-09-20
TTATGAGATAAAAACTTATCTCATTCTCAATCACTTATAAAAAATACGTACTTTCAGGTATATAAAAGTACAAAAAAATAAGATACTACATCACAAATCATTCAATAATTTGCCACAAAAGTACAAATTTTCAGTTCATCCTATCTGCACAGTACTAAAAAAGCCACCAGATGACTCTGATGGCTACCGATTTGAGATATAAACTAACTATCCTAACTTACTCATTACTATGCTTGCGAGAGAAGTATGGAAGGCTATCTGAAGCCTTGAATACCACCTTGTCACGAGCTGCAATGGTAATCTTCTCGCCTGTTGCAGGATTAACACCCTGGCGTTCCGCTACATGCTTGATGAAGAAACGGCCGAAATCAGGGATGGAAATCTCTCCATCTCCCTCCACGATGTTATCAGCCATCACACCCATCAGAGCGTTAAAGAACTTGGAGGCATCAGTCTTTGTGATGCCAGCCTTCTCAGCAAATGCTGCTACAATCTGTGTTTTATTCATTATTCTTACTTTTAAAAAATGGTGTGCAAAAATACTAAAAACCAATGAATTGAGCAAACAATTCGGCTAAAAAATAACCACTACTCACAAATCCCTACTACTAAATAGGGAAAATCCACCTTCCCTTTTGAGTATCTCCCTTTGTCATCCCACAAAATCGCCATATCTTTGCAACCGTAATCAAGAGACTGAAGATATCTCGATGATACAGTAGAAGTAATTAGAATAGTAACCCTTTAGAGAACATGAGTTATGAAAAGATTGATAATGACAATGGTAATGGCAGCCGTCATGAGTATGACCGTTTCTGCACAGAGAATAGATAACACCATCAAGGAGGCACGTATCCTTACAGACAAGATGGTGGAGGAGGTGAACTTAAATAATTGGCAAAGGGAGAAGGCAAAGAAGGAAGTCTTAGGGGAAGGACTTCCTATTTATGATTGTATCAATTTTGCCTGTATCTTTTTCTTGCCGTAATAACCAAGGAATAATCTAAAAAGTTACCCAAATATTTTATCTCCAAAGCGGGAGATTAATTTCTGTTTAAAATCGTTTGGGAAATTGCAATCCCTAAACGCATCTTTCTCAATGCTGACAACACCATCTGGAATAACAATACTCTTCAAAGATTCACAACCGATGAATGCCCCCTCTCCAATACTAGTAACACTATTAGGAATAACAACGCTATTCAACGAATCGCATTCACAAAATACCATGTTACAAATAATCTTTGTCCCCTCTTTTATGGCATAAGTACCCTTAAGCTTTTGTGGAACTTTCAATAGTTTTCTTCCATCTTTGCTGTATTTTACGCCAAATTCATCTGTAATGGCCTCATTTAACTCTGCTTTCGTTGCTTCTGTTGACATATCCTCTACTTTCAACTGAGAAGCACCCAGAGAATCACCATCCACCCAATCCATCAACTCTACCGGATATTTCTCCTCTTTACCTTGACTCAGAACCAGGAGTTCCTTCTCCAGAAACTTCACAGAACTACTGTTGGAAGACGCATCAGCACATCCTTTCTGAGCTTTCGTAAAACACTTGAGAGCATAACATTTCCCGGTAGTCTTGTCCTGCATCTTGAATACCACGGAAGAATCACAACTGATGTGACAGGGTTTTCCTTGACCATCTAATACGACAGAAAGGTGAGTCAACTTGTCAAGATTATTACCGGCATCTTGAATAGCCTTCATATATTCTAATAGGGTTGGATACTGCATAGCTTTTACAATTAATGATTCATTTCATTTAGTCGTATGAAAATACGAATTTACAAAAGTACACATTAAATTTCAAACCAACAAAAAAAACTGAAAAAACCTAATTACTTTTTTCTGAAACTATCTTTTTAAAAAGGCCACCTTACCCTGTTCCCAGAATCAGGCAGCCCAATTTCACATCATAGCCCCCATTATGGTTTCACAAATATTCTATTTCCAAATCGGGAGATTAATTCCTGTTTAAGATCGTTTGGGAAACAACAACCATAAAATGTTTCATCCCCAATGCTGGTAACACTGTCAGGAATGACAAGACTCTTCAAAGATTCGCAACCATAAAATGCCCAAGTCCCAATGCAGATTACACTAGATGGGATGACAATACTCGTCAAGGAATTGCATGCAAAAAAAGCACCTTCTCCAATGAGGGCACTGAAAAAGTCTCCATTTTTAAGGACCAAAACGGAAAATGCTTACGATTTATAACTTCTCCTTCCACAAATCGCCTTAGTAAGGCTATGTTAGACAGAAAAAGAAGGGTAAAACTACGATTTCTCCGCCATTAACTTTCAATCTGAAAGTGGATTTTACTTTTTCAGTGCCCTCCCAATACTGGTTACTCTATTTGGAATGACAATATCTGTCAAGGAGCTACAACCTTGAAATACACCCTTCCCTATACTGGTAATATTGTCCGGAATGACGAGGTTCTTCAAAGATTCGCAGCCCTCAAATGCCCCATCTCCTATACTGGCAACACTATCTGGAATGACGAGGCTCGTCAAAGATTCGCAATAACAAAATGCCCTTTCTCCAATACTCGTAACACTGTCAGGAATGGTATATGAAGTTGCTTTTATGTCTCTAAACGAGATAATTGTACTTTTGTCTCTATCAAACAAAACATTGTCTTCATAAATAAAGTATGGCGACAGGCATCTCAGTTTACCTGTCCAGCAGTAAAAAGGATCACCTTTAATGTTGACAACACTAGCTGGAATGACAAGACTCTTCAAAGATTCGCAACTGGCGAATGCATCTTCTCCAATACTGGTAACACCATCAGGTATGACGAGATTTTTCAAAGAATGGCAATCATTAAATACCCTATCCTCTATGCTAGTAACACTGTCGGGAATAACAAGACTTCCTAGAGAAGAGCAGCCCTCAAATACCCCTTCTCCAAGACGGGTTACACCATCAGGAATTTCGAGTTTTTGCAAATAATAACAGCCATTAAAAGCACCATTCCCAATACGAGTTACACTATCCGGAATAACAAGGCTACTCAAAGAACCGCAGCAAAAAAATGCCCTTTCACAAATAATCTTAACCCCCTCTTTTATAGAATAAGTACTTTCAAGTTCGTAAGGAGCTTTCAATAGTTTTCTTCCATCTTTGCTATATTTCACACCAAATTCATCTGTGATAGCCTCGTTCAAATCTTCCTCCGTAACTTTTGTTGATAAGTCTTCTATAGGTTGAGACAGATTTGGGTTTTCGCCAACAAACAACCTAAAAGAACATGTAGAAAGCTCCTTTCTTGCCAAGGCGAGCATGAAAAGAGAGTAAAGTGTGCAGAAATCTTTATCACACATCAACCCCTGCAAGGCTGATATGACCTTGCTATTTGATGGAGTGCGATAATCTTTTTCTGAGAAGAGAAGCCTGTCTGATGCACCATAGGTATCTAACAAAGTAAAATTCATGGATATAGCTTTCAAAGACAAGGCGATGCTTGCCAATGAAAAATCATCTATTGTTTCATCGAAATCAACCACAGTGCGCAAAGGATGGCAGAAATCTTTACTACCTACAGATGGAGATTCCCAACCTTTCATAGTAGAAACAAACATTCCATCATAATCCACCAATGTTAGAAAACCATTAGGACGGACTATGATATTGTCTGGAGCAATGTCCCCATGAGCAAAAGATTGAGAGCGGAGCCAAGCTGCCATTACGCCAAAACGATAACAAAGCATCGACATGACAGATTGATTTTGATAGTTTGCAGCAACAAAAGCTCCCAGAGTATGTCCATCGACCCAATCCATCAACAGTACAGGAAATCTCTCCAATTTGTCTTGCCTACAAACCAAGAGTTCCTTTTCCAAATACTTAACTGAAACAACATACTGAGACTCTACAACTTCCAGTTCCTCAGCTATCAAGCAATACGCATCAGCACGTCCTTTCTGAGCTTTCGTAAAACACTTGAGAGCATAACATTTCCCGGTAGTCTTGTCCTGCATCTTGAATACCACGGAAGAATCACAACTGATGTGACAGGGTTTTCCTTGACCATCTAATACGACAGAAAGGTGAGTCAACTTGTCAAGATTATTACCGGCATCTTGAATAGCCTTCATATATTCTAATAGGGTTGGATACTGCATAGCTTTTACAATTAATGATTCATATAGCCGTATGAATATACGACATGGCAAAAGTACACATTAAATTTCAAACCAACAAAAGAAACAGCAGAAAACTTATAGAATAGTGCCCAAAAACAAGTTTTTTGCCTTTTTCCTAAATTGGCACTATCATAAATAATAAGGTGGAATACAAAAAGTACTCCACCTCATAAAAAAAGTATATTTCCGAACTATTGTTAACTGTCTTTCCTAAATGAAGTTTTCTTGTATTGGATGAGATATTTTTTCTGTGCTAGATCCTCGTAAAGCATACTTGTGAGTTTCATATTTATATCTCCACATGACAAGTCCAAAATCCAAACCTTTTTTCTTAGCTTGTAATTTAAGATGATGAACTATATCATTTACTCCTATTCCCTTAGAACTTGTATTCATAATGTCTTTCCAGACATTAGGAGCAATTAGAATATCTTCTGCAAACTTGTTAGCTTCTTCTTCCTTTTGGTCTGTAGAATATGCTCCATCTGAAATATAAGCAACATTTGTATTGGGCTTAAGATGTAACTCTATATGTCCTAACTCATGAATGATATTGAATATCAACTTACAAATATCATTGTAACGATGAGTTGTAACGATAGCCGGATAACCATCTACCCAAGAAGAATAGGCATCTATTGGAGCTTTTTCAAGTTTAGACACAAAAGAGTAAGAGATACCATATTTAAATAATATCTCTTTTGTTTGTTCTTCTGTAATCCTATTGTTATGTGTAGCAGAAGCTATTTCCATAGCAGCCTTACGGGCATTACCCATCTCATACCCATGAGTAGGTCTGTTATGCTTAGCTGATACGTAAGCCAGAACTTGCCATGTCCTAAGATTCTTCTCGTCAGTCTCTACCTTTGTACTCTTTCTGAAATTACCATTGTAAGCAGACTGGAAAGTTGGAATCTGAGATGGCTCCATTCCAAATATTTGTCTCAATGCATCCAATTTCTCTTGAACAAACAAAGAAGATCTAATCTTCAGTTTAGCATACAGTTCTTTCATGTTCAAAAGACTGGACAACATGTATTCTTGATCAATAGAAGCCAGCTCTTTTTCATTACGAAGTTCTATAGCAACTACATCCTTATCGTATTCAGCTTGCAGATTAAGCCAAAAAGATGATTTTATACCTAAAGCCTTTTCTAACTTGACAGCTAGAGCAGAAGTGATAGTTTCTTTTTCCCTAAACATTCTGCTAACGTTGGAGGCTTGCATTCCCAAGCGTTCTGCCAATTCTTTTTGTGACATTCCTCTTTCCTTGATTTCATCCTTAATGATTTCTGTAGGATGAGTAGCCATGAAAGGAACTTGGTTGTCAATTCTACTTGTCTCCATAATGTTCGCTTATTGTTATTAATTTAATGACTATACCTTCCTCATGTTCTGTGAACAAAAGGCGATATTTAGACTTGTATCCTATTCTGACACTACTGTAACCAAGCAAATCTCCAACAAGAGGTTCGTAATGCAAAGAACCAATGTCTTTCAATTCGGAAACATTGTTCACCATTTTCATTTTCTTTAAAACCTTAGCTAAGTCGGTTTTAAAAGATGCATTACTACTCAATTTCTTGTAAAGACGATTAGTTGTACAGCGACCTCTTAAGATTAAGTCTGACAATTCAATGTCTTCACACTATTCTCAACATAAAATGCTCATTTTTGGTACAAAGATAAGTAAAAAATATCAAATATGATAATTTTTAGGGATAAAAATACTTGTTATTCCTTATTTTTAAACACTTTATACATTTTTTTGCTGATTTCCATAACTCTTTTGCCTAACAACGGGTACTATGCTAAAAGCCACATTGTGCAAGCAATGAATTTAAAACAAGATGATTCTAGGCTCCCAAAAACCTCCTAAACTACCTTAAAGTGCAGGAAAAAGTTAAATAATCGATGCTACGCAAATAGATTGCGGAGTTATTTGCTATCTTTGCAACAGAATTTAAAAAGAATAGCTTATGCCAGCAAACAAGAATGCCCTGATAAGGTACAAGACAATAGATAATTGCCTGAGAAACAAGTATCGCCGATGGACCATCGACAACCTGGTGGATGCTTGCTGTGATGCCCTCTATGACATGGAAGGCATCACGAAAGGTGTGTCTTTGAGAACCGTACAGGCAGACCTACAGATCATGCGCAGTGACAAACTGGGCTACAATGCCCCTATAGAGGTGTATGATGGCAAATACTACCGCTATGCAGACCCCAACTATTCCATCTTCGACATGCCTCTGTCTGAAAACGACTATGAGATCATGAAAGAAGCCGTAGAAATGCTCAAACAGCTGGAGGACTTTGACCACTTCTCGGAAATGGCAGACGTGGTGGGAAGACTGCAAGACAAGCTGTCTATCAGCAAAAGCAACAGAAAGCCCATCATCCACTTTGACTCGATGCCGAACCTCAAAGGCTTGGAACTCCTGAACCCTCTCTACAATTACATCGCCAACAAGCAGACGCTTAGAATCATGTATCAGTCTTTCAACGCAAAGGAGGCAAACGAATACATCCTCTACCCTTATCTGCTGAAGGAATACAGAAACAGATGGTTCCTTTTCGGCTCAGTGAAGAAAGACCTGGTCCTGTATAACTTGGCTCTTGACAGAATGGTATCCATTGAACCAATCGAAGAGCCATTCCGTGAGAATCCCAAGTTCGATAGCGAGAAGTTCTTTGACGATGTCATAGGAGTGAGCAAGAATATCGACAACAAGCCTCGCACCATCAAGTTCTGGGCTTCCGTGGAACAAAGCAAGTATATCAAGACCAAGCCCCTCCATCATAGCCAGGAACTGATCAGACAGAATGAGGACGGCAGCTGCATCTTCCAGATCTCCGTGGTCATCAACTTCGAACTCTACTCCGTCCTCATGAGCTATGGCCCAGGAGTAAGAGTCATCTCTCCCCGATGTGCCGTGAGCTACATGAAAGACAAGACAAAGGAAATGGCAGACATCTATGAAGAGCCTTTCCATTTCGAAGAAGGCGACAATTGAAGACAACAATTAAAAAAAGAAAGAAATGAAAGAACAGAATAATAATCAACCAGAGCAGAACGCCATCCAGGAAAGAATCAGCAAACACCTTCGGGAAATCGAGGAGCTACACCACATCAAGATACTGTATGCCGTAGAATCCGGCAGCAGGGCATGGGGCTTCTCATCTCCTGACAGCGATTGGGATGTACGCTTCATCTATGTCCATGAACCAGAGTGGTACTTCCATATCGAAGAGCAAAAGGATACCATCGAGCAGATGTTCCCTGATGAAACAGACATGTCCGGCTGGGATCTGAAGAAAGCCCTGCGCCTCTTCAAAAGCTCCAACCCTTTACTCTTTGAATGGCTCCACTCTCCTATCATCTACCAAATGGACGAAACGTTCATCAACGAGATCCGCCAAATGGAAAATCAATATTTCAACAAGGAGAAAACCATGTTCCACTACAACCATATCTACAAGAAGCATAATGACAGATACATCAAGGACTATGGACTGCCATTGAAGAGATTCCTCTACTACCTCAGAGGTATCCTTGTTTGTAAATGGTTATCTGACAAAGGCACCATCCCTCCTGTAAGATTCACAGAACTGGTGGATGCCACCGTAGAGGAACCAGACATGAAAGCAAAGATCGCTCACCTGCTGGAACTCAAAAAGAGGAGCAACGAACATAACCGGGAACCAGTAGATGATCAGCTCTTTACCTGGGCAGAGAAATGGGCAATGTTCTACGATCAAAAGGTAGAACACATCCACCCGGAGAAAAAGACAATGCCCGATGAGAAGCTCAACAGGCTAATGTACGATACGGTCAAGAGAATGGCCACTCAATACCCCAATTCACCATCTCAACACCCCCAAAAAATATCAAAACAAATAAAAAATATAAACAAAACCGCATAAAAAAAGGCTCAAGCCCACATCCCTGCAGGTAAACAGAAATGTGGTTTTGAGCCTTTCTGTTCACCTGAAATCTAAAGCCAAAAGTGGTAATTCTATCAATTTTTGTTCATAGAGAGTGCAATTATTCATGCTGGAAATCCTATATACATGCCATTGAACCAAACTCATATATTGAACAAATCCCCGAATATTACCATATGTATTATATTTACCAAGATTAAGTGCCTGATGCTTCTGGAAATCTCAGCCAATGTGCAGGGTATCAAGAAGGCATTGATTGCTAAAGATTTCATAGATATGGATGGAGATACCGTATCTTTCAACGACCCGTTCTTCAAACTGTGGATCAGAAGAAACATTGAGCAGCTTTGATGGAATAAGAATATATAAGGCATTTTTTATAAGAAGGTGTGCCATAAGACCTTGGCACACCTTCTTTAAATGAACCGTCATTTTCCCAATTTCAAAATAATATTCTTAGCCTCCAGCATTTTAGATTTTAAAAAATCAGCTAATAAAGATGATTGGTTCTGATGCGGAACCATCGCACTTAACGTTTCACTACACCATAACCACCATTTTTCACCATTTGGCCCCCACAGCCATTTTGCTGCAACAAAAGAATAATCATTTGGAAAACATTTTTCTTCGTAAAGGGAACTGCAATCATCTGTCCATCCGATTTCATCCTTTATCGAGTCAGGGGTTTGAGCCCCTTTAAGAGCTATCAATCCATAGGCATGACCACGCTTTTGAGCATTATCTCCACCAACATAAAAATAAATACTTTCATTTTGAGGTAATTTAAACAAGGCATAGCCTCCCCAGCCTTCATACAGATAAGTTCTCTTATCTCCCACAGGGACAATTTCGTATCCCATATCCAAAGCCATTTTTTCTATTTCAGCCACAAATCCCAACCGAATTCTATTTTCTATAGACGTCTGATTATTAATAATCATCACATACTCATCTACATGCTCAGGACTTGCCACTAACTCTACAAGTTTATTGTCTTCTAACGTTCCCATACTTTGATTCGTTAATTGTTTGATTAAATTAATATATTGTCTAATTGTTTCCCTAACCAAAGGACGATCGAAAGATATCCTAGCACACTCCTCAAGCCATTTGGAAATTTCATTCTTGTAGGAGATACACTGGTAAGGACATCCTTGAGCAGAATCATCACACGCCTCTTTCCCATCTAAAGTAAGATACAATAACCTGTAGCCATGAGGGTAGTTATCCCTAGCAAAATTTGTATATCTCAGAAGTTGTGCTGGTTGATCCTGAGCATAAATCTTATTTTCGATAATGATGGCATGATTGCCATCCTCCATAATGATATCTATGCGTCCTCCTTCAGTATCTGTAGTAGTTCCAATGGAAAGTTCAACAGATACCCTGCCATCAACTATATAATTCTCAGGAAGCCCTAAGATAGCAAGAAACGCTTTCTGAAAGGCATTTCCAACTCCACTCATGCCATTGGGTCTGAGAAGTTCTGCTAAAAGAGCAGAATACAGCCTTACTTCTTTGGACTCTAAGCCTAAAATATTAAACACATTGAACAATTCTCCATGGGAATATCGCTCTTTAGTTCGCTCATTTTGAGCTACCACTAATTTACCTATCTCGTTTAATAGCTTTTCTACATTGTTATTCATGACTCAATTATATTGAAAGAACATACAAAAAAAGAAATTTAAAAATAAAACGGGGCATAAAGCCCCGCACTGAGGTTAGAGTCTCAGAGCTCAAAAATGAACATAACAGTAGGAATCGAACCTACGATATGCGCTCCGAAGACCGCTCGGCTACCTGCTACCATCATCGTTATTTTCATCACAACCCAAAGATACAACATTTTTCTGAATCACCAAACAAAAAACAGAAAAAATCACTTATAGATGCAAAGAACATGGGAAACTATACAAAAAGACCCAAAATGCATCATAAGGAAGGCCAAAGTAAAGTACCTACTGGTGAGAACATGATTACCCAACACTTCGTCACCAAAAACAAATTATTCTGTTGATTCATTTCCATCCCTATACGCCAGTATAACAAGCAGAAGTCTCTGCTCATCACCAACCTGTATCTTTTGATGAAGCTCCACCTGGGCAGAATCCATAAATGACTGCCCTATAGACATGAGCTGAGAAAGTTCTCTCATCAATAAAGGGTGCTTCACAGAAGATACAATCTGAAAGGACACCTTATTATATAATGCCCAATCTACAAGTGTATACTGCTGGAAGGCACGACAGATTGCCTCTGCCCTACTCTCGCCGTCCATTTGGAAGGAATAGATACGGCTCTTGACCATTTGTCTGTTTCTGTTACAATTCATCATTTCTTTCTAAGTTTTTAATGCAAAGATAGAAGAAATGGGTGTAAAATCACTTCACACATCAAAAATAATTCAACTTGTGCAACATATTTTCCTACTTTTCCGTTATCTTTGTACCAAAATTATAAGAAACAAAATAAAACAAGATAATATGGCAATCAACCAATTAAACAAATATGTCTGGCTCGTGGAAACCATCCACAAGGCAAAGAATAGGGGCGGCATCACCCTGAAGGAAATCCAAAGCAGATGGTTGGACTCTGACCTCAGTGAGGGAACGGAACTCTCCCGAAGAACCTTCATCAACAACATCCATAGCATCGAGGAACTGTTTGAGATAAACATCGAATGTGGCAGCGGATACCGCTACAACATCGAGTATGGCGACTGCTTCGAGGAAGGAAGTACCCGAAGTTGGATGCTCAATGCCTTCTCCCTCCATGCCATGGTTGGCAACAGCCGCAAGCTCAAGGAACGAGTCCTTCTTGAGGACATGCCTTCTGGCAGAAACTATCTGGAAGACATCATCAAGGCCATGCGTGACAACCATGTCATTTTCATCTCTTACTATAGTTACAATTCCGAGAAGTATTATGAGTTTGACATCCATCCTTATTTCGTGAAGGCTTTCAAGAAACGCTGGTATGTGGTTGCCTATAGCCCTGGCACAGACGATATCCGTTGTTATGCCCTTGACCGTATGGAAAATGTCATCATCTCAGACAAAGTTTTCAAGATGCCAAAGGATTTGGAACCGGCCGAATATTTCAAGGATTGCTTCGGAATCATCAATAACGAGGATTCCGAAGTTCAGAAGGTGGTGCTCAAGGTAGATGCCTTCCAGAGCAACTACATACGTAATCTTCCTCTCCATGAGTCTCAAAAGGAAATGAAGCGTACCGATGAATACTCCATCTTTGAGTATCACCTGAAACCAGAGTTTGATTTCGAACAGGAGATTTTCTCCAACATGGACACCATGGAAGTACTGGAACCACAATGGCTAAGGGAGGAAATAACACAACGATTGAAAAATCTAACAGGGAAATACCAAATATAATCAACAGAAGCAAAGGATAAAATTAGGGTGTGTCACTAATCTGTGGCACACCACCTTTTATCATAAGCATCAAGATGTAGCAAAGACTGACGAGTTATGCAGAACACTGCTATTATTATTGAAACATGAGCATTATTTTTTGTATATAACAAATTTTATATATAACTATTTGTATATATAAAAAAAATTATATATCTTTGCACCAACACTTAAAAGGAAACAATATGATTAGAAATTTAATAGGGCCACCTGTAACAGGAATGGATTTCATCGGAAGAGAAAAAGAATTAGCCGATGCTTGGAAAGCAATAGAAGATACTAATTCGCTTTTGCTGGCTTCACCACGAAGAGTCGGCAAATCCTCTTTTGCCATGAAATTGGCAAACAAAGCAGAGGAGAAAGGATGGAATGCTCTTTACCTCGACTTACAGGGATTGAAAGATGAAGGCGAATTTATTTCGTTAATCATTAGGAAACTCAATAAAATAAAGGAAAAAAACTCTTTATTAGAACTGGCAAAGAACCGTATACAAGACTTTCTGAATTCAATCAAAAAGGTTAATGCCTTTAAGATTACACTAGAACTCCAACAGAACCCAGAGGATTTCTATGAAAAATTGAGCAAAGCCTTCGAACTGCCTCAAAGAACACTGATTATTATAGATGAACTTGTCTTGTTCTTGGAGGAACTGTCTAGAAATGGAGATATTGCCAGGGCTGAGACCTTTCTTAATTGGCTGCGAAACATAAGACAAAAGCAATCAGAAAACGTATCATGGGTGTTTTGCTCTTCGATTAGTATTCATGGTTTTGTCTCTCAAAACAAACTCACATATACTATAAATGACATCGCTCCATTTAACCTTGGAGAAATGACGAAGGAAGAGGCGACTCTGCTGTTTGAGAAGTTGGACGAAAGCTATGGAACAGAATTGTCCAAAGAGGACATTGATTACATCTTAGGAAGAATCGGATGGAAACTTCCTTACTTCATCCAGCTATTCTTTAACAAATTGACAGGTGATAAAGAAAAGTATCAGCTAATGAACCTGGAGGACTGTGTAAACAAAATTTTTCTAGAAATCATACAGGAACATGAGCTTGACACATGGAGCGAACGACTCACCGCTTACGGCGAAGATGAGACAGCATCACGCAAGTTGCTAAACTATCTGTGCTTACCAGATCACAAAAATGAGAGGAGTTTACTTGAGGAGATAATCAAGGATTTTGTTCCTGAGAATGCAGATATTAATGAGAAATATTCCAATATAAAAAGAATGCTGGAAACCGATGGCTACATCGTACAAGATGACACAGGCATCCATTTCCGTTCACCAATCATACAAGAATATTGGTTTAATCGTTACATACAATGAAAATAGTAGAGAACATAGGGAAAAAGGTATTTTCCATCATTTCAGAAGGAATCATACGCGAGACACATAATAGCATACCACAATGCTACTATGTGTCTGGCGAGCTTGGATATGGCAAAACCACCCTTCTGCATAGAATCAAGAAAAAATTTGAAAGTCAAAATTTCCAGCCAATTTACATAGACTGTCTGCTCCATCCCATACCAAATGAGGAAAAGATGGAAGAGTACCTACATTCGGTCACTGACCATAAGAGAGCAATCCTCTTGATAGACGAAGCTCACATTCTACTTAACACTTGGTCTAACCAGGAGCTTTCCAAGCTCAGGGCACTCATCTACTCACCTGGAGCACCTATCATTGTTTTTGTAGGAAATAGGGTCACGAAAATATTCACAGAGTATTCTGCACCCCTTTACAACTCAATCTTACTATTAACACTCGATAAATTAGCTGATACAGATATAATAGGTATCGTAGATAACATCTGTGGGAGTAAATGTATCAAGCATGAGGATATAATCAATATTGTCAACTCATTAGAGCCAAGTCCTCTCATTGCCACCCTATGTGCCAAAGCGGTAAAAGAAGGATACAAAGAAGAAAAAGACATCAAGCACCAAGTCCTCTCATTCTTCGATGACTTATACCGGAAAGAACTATCATTGCTCTCCCCGGTCCAGCTGCTCATTGTCACCACTTTACTAAAGGCACAGACGCCATGCCTATTGTCGAAAATTGCCAAAGATACGCAGTTGAAAAACAGCGACATCACTGCTCAAATAAAAAGACTCAAGGAAAGAAATCTGGTAGAAGTAATAAAGGGGCAACCTAAAAAAAGCCTATATGAGATAAAATCCAAGTTGTTTACGAAATGGTATAAGAATAGTTAAACAGTACCGCCTCTCGAAACAAAAGAGGTGGCTCACTAGCTATACGAAACCTGCAAACAAAGATCTGTCTATCAATAATTTAGCATATATATATGGTTCATAGGAACCATTCATAGGACAAAAAAGATAGCATCAACATACGAGAAATTAAAAGAAGATGAAAGGATTCTACAATCTAGGTATTCTGAGATAGCCACCTTGATAGAACTTCTAACCAAAGAACTACAAATATATAAAAATATCCAAAACGAAATACAAGATCTGCCCTTCTTAACTCCTCTCAACAAATGATTAAGGCGGTAAATACGTAATTTTGTATTTACCGCCATTTTCATTTCTGCCAAGGAAAATGATATTGATGCAAACTATTTTGAATCATAAGGAAACGACGATTCGTGTTCATCACTTTTTCCCCCGGATACCAGTAAACAAAAGACATGAAAAGTATCACCATAAAAATATATAAAGCAATATATTTTAAGGCACCATATAACCAGCGTTCAAAAAGACTTAGTTCCTTGGTGTTCAAGATTTTAATAGCTTCCCTCACATCAGTCTTACTTAAGCCTTTGCTACCATCAACTTTCACAAGATGTTCACGTTGATTGAACAGGATATCCTCTTCATCATCTAAAATGACATAACGATAAGGCTCCTTGGCATTCAATCTCAACCATTCTGCGATTTCCAATCCCTTTGCCTCATGTAAGCATTGCCACTCTTTTGTACCGTCTACACTACAGAAAGTGATGGAATTACATGAAGGAGTCAAGTCAGTAACCTCACCTGGCAAATGATACTCCTTCCATAATTGCCGTATGTACTCCACGCCTTGCAATCGCCAGGTGGAAGAAATGATGACCTTGGCATCACATCTTTCCAATAAGCGGCGTAACTTGCCTATCGCTTTCTGATCAAACTTACCTTTAGGAGTATTGAGCACTCCATCGAAATCCAAAAATATATACTTCTCCATAGGGGATATTTAATTTTAATTATACATTAGAATCCTATCTTTCTCTTGGTCCTGGTACCTTCCAACCTCTCGCTCTCGCAAAACTCGGTAAGAGACTTGACCATCTTCTCCGGGCTACCATGCAAAATGGTCTGAATGGTGTAATGACGGGCAATATTCTCAATCTCACCACCACTGAAATCATAGCGGGCAGCAAGGAAAGAAGCATCAGCATCCTCCAAAGAAGGTATCATCGCTTGCCAAATCTGTGAACGGCAAGCCAAATCAGGCTTCTCAAATTTCACTTTATAGAGGAAACGACGCTCAAAAGCCTTGTCCATGTTCTCTGCGAGGTTGGTTGTGGCGATGAGAATACCGTCCAGCTGCTCTATCTCCTGAAGGATGATGTTCTGAATACTGTTCTCCATCTTCTCCACAGCCCTTTCCGCTCCCACCTGACGCTTGCCGATGATAGCATCAGCCTCATTGAATAACAGGATAGGAGCCTTGACAGATTGCTTCACCTTCTGCTTATAGTCATCGAAGATACCCTTGATGTTCTTTTCGCTCTCGCCAACCCACATGCTCTTAACCTCTGACACGTTCACCTGAATCAGGTCACGCCCTGTCTTCCTGGCTATCTGAAGAACAGTCTCCGTCTTGCCAGTACCAGGCGCGCCATAAAAAAGACAAGCAAAGCCACTCCTGAAATTGGTTTCCCTCAGACGATTTCTGATACTCTGGTAGTGCTCTTCCTCCAAGAGTGTTGCCAGCTCATCAACTTGCTTTCGTTCCTTACTGTTGTAGAACAGTTGCTTGGGTTTGATGTCCTCAAATGACAACATCCCTCCCTTCGGCCGGACACCACGCATGGAAGACAGGTTGAGTTCAGAGAAGAGCAGTTTCTTGGCATCGTCTGTAATCTTGAAGGACTCCCTGTCCACAAAGCCATCATCATTGGTATACTCGATAAACTTCTCTACTAAGAACAAATGGTCACCTTGGCTCAAGCCTCTCTTTGCCCATCTCCAGTCAGCCTCTCCCTCCTCGTAGAGAAATTCCAAGTCGTGATAGCGGATATCGTCATCACCATCTATGACAAAGAGTGTACAGAACAACAGAAAAAGGGGAAATTCTGTATCCTCCTCATCTATGTCAAATGAAGACATGGCCTTGACAAAAGCCAGGTTCTCATTCTTGCGAACCAATGCCCTGAGCTTCTTTTTCAATATTTGCCTGTCAAGTTTCCTGCGACGGCATTTTGTGAACAGTTCATTGAACTTGTCAAACAATTCCCGGGCTGTAAGCTCCTCCACATCAGAGGGTATATAACGTTGATTCTGCTGAAATGCCTCCATCACCTCCATGGGGATGCAGTAGTAAAGACCTTCATCCTTACTCCGGCAGACATATTCCTTGTCAACAAGTTCCTCTGTCTCCTTGGAATATCGAAGCAAGCTAAGGATTCTGCAATCCAGAAAATCCGTATAGTCAGAAAACTGGATGTGATTGTCATCACACCTGTCGGCAAACAATGCCATGATGGCACTGGCACGCTTGGAGATACACAACTTGTCAGAAACAAATCCAAGATATGGGTCTGCCTCCTGATAGAACTTCTCACCAAGTGAAGAACCCTTGGCCTTGTCTACGATAATCTCGAAGGCTTGGAGCAAGTCCATCTGCTCCATACCTTTCTTACATGACGTTTGTATAACCATAATAGCACTACATTAATACATATAATTTTCTCCATGAGGGAAAGACTTTTGAAGTCAGTTCCTCCCAATATGATTCTCAAATAAGGTCTGTTTCCCATCAGTCATCTTTAAATGAAGAAATCATCCTCTTCTTCGTCCTCACCATTAGGAAACATAACACTTCTCTCATACTCAGGGTCATAAAAATTATACCCATTCTTCACCTGCCGGATTTTCTTCTGGATGGCACCAATCTTCTTCAGCTCAGAAAACTGCAGATGATCCTGCCTGGACTCCGATATCTCCTCCAACTCTCTCTCAAAGGAATCTACCTCAGCCTGAAATTCATTAAATTCAGACTCAGATTCTTCGAAGAGGTCAGTATCAAGAGCCTCATTCAAACGTCTGTTCATTTCCTCCAATTTCATCTTTAATGCCGTATTCATCTGTCTGATATTTTAAAAGTAAAACAATTGACACTCATATACTTTGTGCCTGATTCTGTATTCTGGTGCAAAGTTACGGGGCAGCTATGAAAGTTCGTTTCACAGGTTGAGAATATTTTCTCCAGAGCAACTATTTTTCTCAACATTCAGCTAATTTTGGATATATGACCGATAGCCTCGCCATAGTATAGCCTTAACCATTAACTCCGTAAGCAACTTTTTAGCGAAGAAGCAATTTTAGCGTTCATCTATTCCATCAACAAGAACTTTACGACTATACTTGGGACACCATATCAGGAGATATGATATGGTGTAGATGGAATGTTAGCTTGTTGTATATATGTTCTTTGTCACCATCAGTCATATTAAAATCTATGAATAGGACAGCATCTTAAAGAATATTTGTAAATTACAGGTTAATATAATGTAAAAAGAAGACTTAGGTGAATAACTTAAGGCATTTTTTTATATCTTTGCAACATAAAAAATCGTCAAAACGTGAGAAATAGCCTACTATTATCCCGTCAAAACGTGAGAAATAGGGCAAAGATAGGTCGTCATAACGTGATAAACAGATAATTATGAAGAGAAAAATATATAATGAAATGCTGCAATGGAAGCAGAATTCTCAAGGAAAATCTGCTTTGATGATAGATGGAGCACGCCGAATAGGTAAGAGCTATATTGTGGAGGAGTTCGCCCAAAAAGAATATAAATCATATATTCTGGTTGACTTCAACAATGCAGATAGTGATTTAATGGAAATTTTTGATAAGTATCTGAAAAACTTGGATTTGTTTTTCAGTTACTTGGCTTTGTATTTTAATGTAATGCTGTATCCTCGTAATACCGCCATTATATTTGATGAAGTACAGCTTTATCCAAAAGCACGTGCTGCTATCAAGTATCTGGTAAAAGATGGCCGGTACGATTATATTGAAACAGGCTCACTGGTTAGTATCAATAGGAATGTGAAAGATATAGTTATTCCATCGGAGGAATGTCGCATGAATATGTATCCTATGGATTTTGAGGAATTTCTATGGGCAATGGGAGAGGAGCAAATGATGCCGTTCATCCGCGATTGCTATGAGAAAAAGCAAGCTTTGGGGCCATTGCATCGTAAGGTAATGGATTACTTCCGACATTATATGATAGTGGGAGGTATGCCTCAGGCAGTTGTTGAATATGTAGAAACCCATGATTTCATGAAAGTGGATATGGTTAAGCGAAATATCCTTTCCCTGTATAAGGCTGATATTGAGAAGTATGCTGTGGGCAACGAAATCAAGGTAAAAGCAATTTTCGAGGAGATTCCTTCGGCTCTCAGCAAACATGAGAAGAAGTTCCGGTTGACTGCCATTAGCGATAAGGCTCGTTATCGGGAGTATGAATCTTCATTTTTCTGGCTGGCTGAGTCAAGGGTGGTAAACATCTGCTATAACTCTACTGCCCCTGATATCGGACTGCGATTGAATGAGGAACGCACCACCTTGAAGTGCTATATGGCTGATACAGGTTTGCTGATAAGTCATGCTTTTAACCTGAAGACGATTATGGGAAATGAACTTTACCTGAAGTTGGCTTTGGGAAAACTGGAGTTAAATGAAGGTATGTTGGTCGAAAATGTTGTGGCGCAGATGTTGAGAGCTTCTGGCTATGAATTGTTTTTCTTTTCGAAGAACTCTGCGACAAGTGCGGAAGATAGGATGGAGATAGATTTCCTGATTCCTAAGCCTGTCATCACGAATCGGCATAACATCTCTCCTATAGAAGTGAAATCAGGTAAAAACTTTACCACGACCTCTCTTAATAAGCTAAGAGCTAAATTTGCTCCTATGCTTGCCGAAGCGTATGTGCTTCACCCAGGTGATGTAGAGGAGAAGGACGGAGTGATCTATCTGCCATTATATATGGCAGGACTGTTGTAGAATGAGATTTTTGATGTTATTTATATAATAGTGCCAATTCATCCCAAAGGCACGAACATCATTAAATGACGAGAAAACTGACTTCAAGAAAGGAATATTACCTTTCCCTCAAACTCATGATTAGACTGTAACTTAAACAGAGAGAGCAAGTCATGCAGAGAATCATCACATGTTCTCCTGTTTTCGTGTTTTCATGTTTTCAAACTCGAAAGAACATTGCAGATAGTCTGCAGATACATGTAGGATTCTATACATATCTTAATAATATATTTGAAAATGGTATGATGCTGGGCACTACGCACCCAGCATCATACCATTTTCTATATGAACTCTTACTCTCCACTTTTAGCTTTGCCTTGTGGTTTCTGTCCAGCATGAGCCATGATAGCATTGTACTCTTCGTCAGACATTCGCCCTGTATCATGAAGGTTCTTCACGTATAGGTAAGTAATCTGGCTGAACACCATCTTAACACCATTATAGCTCATTTCGAGGAAGTCACTATCGAACAGGTCAAGAGACGTTTCCTTGCCGTCCTTCTTAGCCTTCATGGTTACACTGAACTGTTTCTCTTCGTCACCTTCTGTGAAAGTAAGCGATAACTCAAACAGTTCTTTCCCCTTTATCTCATTTTCATTCTGTTTCATATCTATAAATTTAAAACATTAAAACTTCAAAAACATATTAGCAAGTAGGTTTTATCTTTTCCTTGATATCATCAATATTGCTTTCGCAAACATCGATGATGTCCTGGAACTTCTGTTTGTCCTCAGCTTGGGCAAGCTTCTCTTCAGCCATAGCCTTGATAGCCTCGAACTGCTCTAGAGAGAACTCATCGCAAGATACCATTCCCTTCTTGCGAGCTGTCATCATTACTTCGTAGTCACCCTCACAAGTCATACCGAAGAAGGCAACAGCATTAGTGTCCTTGCACATTTGAATCAAACTTTTTACAGCACCTTCCTCATGCTTGGTAGGTGTGTATTCTATCTTGTTTTTATTCTGTTTCGTTATATTTAAATTGTTACTACCCTACTTTGTTCAAGATGCCAATTTGGCATTTTGAACATAATCTATTATAATTATATTAGTGTTCTTTCATCCATTCATCCACGCTTTTATCTATGCGGAGATATGGAAGAAGTTTCTTTATCTCTTTCACGAATGCTTTGACAGAGCCTAAGGCATCATCACATTCACCTTCCAGGTAATTAAAATACTCATCGACATAATCACCTTCCAGAAAGCCTAGAAGGCGACTGTCTTCATTATCTACCTCTCCAGCAATCTGAGGGTACACGTCACCCAGACAGCACCCTACTACGTCTGTATCTCCACTCTCATAGAGAACGTAGAAGATTACGTCTGGTATCTCGATACGCCCATCATCGTGAGCTTTAATGAACTTCTTGTTCGTCTCACAGTTGATGATTTCCTTTATAATATCCATATTCTTTGATTTTAACCATTAATATCTAACCACAGCCACTTTCAAGCCTCGCTTGGTAGCGGTATCTATCATGTTCTTTGTGCCCCGGCTCTTACCATCCCAGAAGGCGATGAGAGCATCGGCACCAGAGGCATGACCACTGATGATTACAACATCTTCCTTCTTTTCGTCTTGAAGGAAATAATCACACTTCTCTTTCAACAACTCATAGTTATCGAAATCTCTGCATCCTGCAATGATGACTCTGTATTTAGAGATTAAATTATGATTAACCTGTTAGCTGCATCTACTTCTTCTATACACATTATATTGTTTGTTTATAAGTTGTACTTCAAGTTAAAGGCTCTCGTTTGTATCAAAGCCTTCCTTGCATAAACTATCCACCGAAAATCCAAGTTTGACACCTATTACATAATAAGGCATCATCTACAACTATTCATCTTTAAAGAAGAACAATATCCCTTTCATTCCAATATCAAAGTCCCTACAAAGGTATAAAAAACGAGAGTAACCACCAAACTATTAGCTAATATTTTTGACTTTTTACACTTTCAAGATGATTCGAAGCTATCAAAAGCAAGAAACAACTAATAGAATACAAAAGGTATCTGTATAACTTTAATCCTTGTTGTAGTGGACAATGGTCTCATACCGGTTTATCATTCGGTATTAATGTAGTTGCAAGTGGGTCTTAATCCTTGTTGTAGTGGACAATGGTCTCGTACTTTAAAAATTAAAATTATGTCAGCAATTTCAGTTGTCTTAATCCTTATTGTAGTGGACAATGGTCTCGTACTCTTCGCAAAGATGATGATTACGATGCTATAGAACAGAGTCTTAATCCTTATTGTAGTGGACAATGGTCTCGTACGTGAAAGTAAGCGTTCTACTGCTGATAAAAGTATTAAGTCTTAATCCTTATTGTAGTGGACAATGGTCTCGTACTCGACCTTATAAGACATTATTGATTATCAATAAGTTAAAGGACTTTACTAAAGAAATATTCACTTTCCTTAACTGAAATTTAACCATTTCTTAGCGGGTGCTAAGGTACGACTTTTTTTCGAGATATGCAAGCCAATTATTCTTAAATATTTGAGCAAATAATCTCTAAAAATTAATATCTCTTTACAAAAACATACAAACCAATCCCCCCAAAAACTAAAGCACCATTGTAAACAGCCCCTAAAGCCATCTAAAATGGTGCTTCCAAATACTATATCTCAGACAAAACCTCCTCAATTCCATCCAACAACTTCTCTATTATTTTTATTACCTTTTGAGCAGTGAAAGGATTTTTCTTGAATCCCGCATGATTGTAGTCATTGCGTAATTCAACAACCTTCTGCAAGATGGTCACAAAGGTCTTATTTCCCCAGACACTATCATCAGCCAAAATCTTCTCAACAAGCTCTTTGTCTGCATCCAATACTTCTGTAGCCGTTTTCTTTGTCTTGATAGCTATGCAGCTGAATACAGTATCACGATACGTCTTGTTCTTATAGTCAAGCTGATAATGGCAACACAGGAAAGTACCCAAACCCTCTTCCAACATGGTAGTGGCCTGCTGATATAGTTTATTGGCACAACACCATTTGGCAGCCTTGATACAGTTCAGCACATTCTCCTTGGCATCAAAATCGTTCAAGGACTGCTTGATTTTCTCAAAGATAGGCCTAAGCTGAACAATCGTCACTTTCTGTATTTCACTAGCTGTGCACTTTAGTTTTCTCACATTCTTACTGCCCACAATAGCATACCCACGACAGGTCGTGCGTTCCTCTACCATCTCCTTCAACTTCGTGACAAAGGAACGTAACTTTTCCGCATCCTTCGTACGGGTTTCTGTATTTCTCAAGATAGGCAGGAGTGAAGATTCTGATAACTCAAAGAGCTTTTCAACCTGACCATAACGCAAATAATCAGAAGCCGCCAACGTCCAGTCCTGCAGAACGGAAAGTGGCAAAAGATCCATGATAGGCGCAATATTGCTCTCCTTGTCACGAGCCTCGTAATTGCCATAAAAGATAGCCTTCACCTTTACATTCTTGAGCAACTTGGCATAGTTGACAAGCACCACCAGCAGCATAGGAAGATAACGAAAACTATTGGTGATGTCAAGATACAGTTCATCACCGTCCTGAAGCTCATCAAAGATAACCTCAAATATCTCCCACATCTGCTCACTATCCTTGCCATCCGGAATAGCTATATCCTGATAAGAGAGATTCATATCCAGCAATATCTTCTCCAATCCCTGATACGCTACCTCCTTCTGAAGCTTGGCACAGAAACGGGTCTTTAGATTCCTGTCCCAGTTATTCTTCCTTGCCAAATCCGTCAGGAGCATAAGAACCAGGTCGTTTTCTCCTCCCCAGTTCTGCTGCTGTAGATATTCGAGTAAACTCTTCTGTACAAAAAGAGTCTCACTTCCCGTGAAATCATCCTTTCGGTACCGGCAAGTCTCATAGAAAGCCACTCCCAAGACAGATAAAAATACCCTTCTTCCCATAATGCTTAATCCTGATAATTCTCCAAAGCCTTTCTCAAATCATGAGCCATCTTATCTCTTAAACTCTTAGGCTCCATGACAGTAACCTTGCTTCCATATGACAAGATTTTGCTTCTCAACTCAAAGTTGTCATACACATATAAAGATACGTAAACATAATCCTTGTCGTCTCCGTATTCAGAAATTACTTTCTGAGATGTATGGATAGGCTTGCTCTCTATATATGGATACTCACCGTGTTCTATACGTAACTTCACTAAAATCGGTTCCGCACCATCCGGCTTGGTTACACCCACCACATTTTCAAAGTAAACAGAAAAATCAACGTCACATTCCTTATAATGAATATGCTGGTTGGCCTCCATCTTGAGAATTCGGTCCAGAGCCAGGTTGTAGATTTTGCCCTCCACCTCGTCTCTGTGCTTGGTGGCAATGAGATACCATCGCTGGTTATACTGCTTGAGGAACTGAGGAAATACGGTCCACTCACGCTTACCTCTTCCAGGAACCTCATATCTAATGTCCATGGTCTGATGCTGTATGATAGCCTTGAGTAAAAGCTCCAGCAAATCATGAGGTTTCACCCTTCCATGAGACTCCAGTAATACTTTTTCAAAAGAAATGACAGGACGATTATTATCGTCATACCCCATGAACTTGTTGATTTCATCAGTCAAGGTGGTCAAGGAAGACTCCAAGCCCAATCCCAGAAAATCACCCAAAGCTTTCTTGATCTTATCTAAATTGCATATAACAACTTGATTGGCAACAGTATCACCCTTAATAGAGAAACCAACATTTTGATATACCAAACATTGGCAGCCATCTCTTTTCTGATCCCTGTTTATTTTACCACCTAGCTCGAATTCGATTTTTTCCAAGTCGTTACGATAAGTACGATCTGTATACTGCACACCTAGTTTGTGATTACATTCGTCACAAATTTCCTTTACAGTCATTGGACGTTCATAATTGCGCAGACATTCATCAATGAGTTCCAAGCGCTTCTGATACGTTATGATACCTTTTCCCATAATCATTAAATTATTAGTTAATGTATTTTCCCGCCGAAATAAGCGATGTTCTTAAACTTTCAATAATCTTGCCCGAAGAGAAATCACTCTCCAAAGCGTGAGCCACAACATTTCTGTTTTTGGTAATCTCGAAATATACTCCTCTCAACTCAAATGGTATGAACTCCTTGTCATTGCAAATAACATCCTTGATTTTCTGACGCTCATCCTTGTCAAAAGGGTCGTGATTTGCAAGCTGACAGGCATAGGAAAGAATGCTCTCCTGCAAGGAAATCAAGGCAGCCGTATAGTTCATGTGCTTAAACTGCCACTGGGCCAGCTGATATTGGAACCGTGCTGGATCCTGCTCTGTACCCTTGAAATTATTGAGAAAATCCTTCACCACCGGCTTCACAATCATTTCAGGAAGCATCGAATCAAAATCCTTTTTCATCAAAGCTCTCAAAGATTGGGTCTCCTGAGAGATGGCATACAGATGGTTGAGATTCATCACATCCGAGAAATGCTTCAAACGATTGGTCACATCCGTATCCTCCTGCTGAATGAGCCCTGCAATCTGATAGGCATTTCCATACTGCTTGAAAGCCATGGCTCCCACAATCCAGTCATTGAGTTTGAGGATTTTCTTCAAATCCACAATCGGAGCATAACCATACTCCTTGCTCATCTCTATCATACCATAATATATATGAGAGATTCTGATATTCTTGCTGCTGACATTCCTCAGATAAAGAAGCAGATTCATGATGGTAATAGGCAATGAGCGGAAAGAATGGGTAACATCCACGATGAGTTCATCTCCCGTAGAGAGCAACTGGTTCAGCTGCAGGATGATGTTGATGTTCTCATTGATTTCCTCCTCATTCACGCCATATCTTATGAGAGCAAGATGGGCATCCTTTCCAATAGCAGCCTCTATCTCCTTGGCATGAGGGATATACAATTCACTCTTGCTGGTTGCCGCTTCACAATGTTCTGCGATTTCACAATAGACATCCTCGTCAACCACACCGCCGTTCTTCTCCTGAAAATAGCGATATACCTCTTCCCACATACAATGGGCAGTACCAATCAAGATGACCTTGTCTATATTCTGTGTTTCATAAAGAGCAGCTGCCATAAATGAGTATTCACCCAGATTCTCTTCACCCAGATGATAAGAAGCCCTGCGATATTCACGGGCAGACTTCTCTTCCCCCAATGTCCCCTTGTTCACCAGAGGACCTGTACCGATAAATGATATGAGTACCTTTGCCATAATATTACTGATTAAAGTTTTTAAATCTATCAGGAAGCTCCCGTCTGGAAAGCGTACCAAAGCCCACGCTACCACTCTTTCCCAACGCAATGCCGTCAGGAAGTTCCATGTTGCTGACAAACATCAGATCAAAGGTGTCAAACTTCACATGCTTGTAGCTCTGTTCCACAGGCTCTTTCAATTGAGTGATGGCACATTCTATCTTTTCAGCTGCATGATAGCCAATCCCCTTCAAAAAGGAAAGGATGTTGCCCGTGATGACCTGCTCCAGAAAATTTACCTTGTCGGTAAGAGCCAGCATGGAATGGTATTTCTTGAAGTTCTCATCAGTAAGACCGATATAACAGCTCAGACGATAAAGCTTCGGAGACTCTTCTATCTTCGGAAAATAAGGAGTCAGCGTACAATCCTCAACATGAAACTCCATCTCCTTCTGTCCTATCTTGAGACTGGCAGGAAACTTACCCACCAATTCCATAACTGCCATGGCTGCTTCCGCTATTCCGACGAGACAAACATGCCTGTCTATCACCTTGTACTGAACCAAGGGATATCCATATCTCAGCCCATTTGCCTCATGATTATGAAAATAAGGATTTTCCCTGCCTGCCAAATCAATAATGGCCCCACGAAAACACCTGAGCCCGACTGAACTCAGGTTTTCCTTAAATTTCAATATCGCTATGTTAGTTGCTTCCATTTCTTGTTTTTGTGGCGAAAATACAAAAAAAATCCGATAAAACGTATTTTTTTGCTGAAAAAATAGTTTTTCCCATCTTTTTTTTATACTTTTACACCCACAATCTTAAAACAAAACAAGATGGAGAAAAATAAATACATATATGGAGCCTCCATACAGGGCATTCAAGGATTTATCTTCTCTACCAACTCACTTAAAGATGTCGTTGGTGGCAGTGAGTTGGTTGAGAAGGTATGTACCACTCTGTTTGAATCCACCTATGAGCAAGGGGGCACGTCAATCATCAAAGCAGCCGGTAACATCAAATGTGTCTATGACAACCTTCAGGAATGTGAGAAAACCGTCCTGGAGTTTCCAAAAACAGTGATGCTGGCTGCGCCCGGTATCACCATCAGCCAGGCTGTTGTAAAGGTAACGGAAGAAGAGTTCAAAGCAAACTTCGCTTCCTGCATGGATCAGCTGGAGAAAAAGCTGAAGATCCAACGCAACAAACCTTCCAAGAGCATGACTGTAGGTTTCATGGGCGTAGAACGTTCAAGAACCACAGGTCTTCCAGCCGTCACTCAGGAAAGTCAGGAATACCTGGATGAGGGAACCCTAAAGAAACGCAACTTATCAATCGGCGGAAAGGCTACCATCACCCTGGCAGAAAAGAGCTTTGGCATCAAGGAACTCTCCCCAAAAAACATCGCCTTGGACATCAAGGAACTCACTGGAGAGAATGACTGGATTGCCATTATCCATGCAGATGGTAATGGTCTGGGGCAAATCCTGTCCAAGTTCAGCGGTTCCCCAAAAGAATTTGAGCGTTTTTCCACAAACCTCAATCAGGCCACCTGCCAGGCAGCTCATGCAGCCTTCAAGAAAGTATATACCGCTGAAGACTACAGACAGGATTCAAGCATCTTCCCTTTCCGCCCTGTAGTATTGGGTGGAGATGACATGACCATGATATGCAAGGCAAGCCTTGCCCTTGACTACGTGAAGGTCTATCTTGAAGAGTTCGAGAATGCCACCAAACAAAAGCTGGGCGCAGAGAACGGACTCACAGCATGCGCAGGTATTGCCTTCATCAAGTCTTCCTATCCATTCCACTACGGATATGACCTGGCAGAAACCCTCTGTACACAGGCTAAAATCGTTTCAAAGAATCCACTCATCCAGAAAGATGCCCCAAATGCACCATCCAGTGTGATGTTCTATAAGGTACAGGGCAGCTTCATAGAAAGCTATCCTAATATGATCCTGAAGGAAAAGACCCCACAAAAGGGACTATCCTTCAACTTCGGACCTTACTTCCTGCACCAGACGGATGAATACTGGACGATAGAAGACCTGAAAGATGCAGCCAATCAACTCAATGGTAAAGAGGGCAACGTAGCCAAGACCAGCATCAGAAAATGGATGACCGCCATGCACCAGAACACAGAAATGGCCAAGCAGGCAGCCAATCGCAGCTATACCATGCTCTCAGCTTCTACCAAGGGAACTTTCCAAAAAGCCATCACCCCTCAGAAGAGAACACTGTCTGAAGATGCGTTCTATCCTGCAGCGGATCTGCTGGACTTAAATACAATTCTCACCCAAAAAACAAAGGAAGGATAAAGCAATGAAAGACTTAAATATAAAAATAGAGTTCTTCTCACCATGGCATTGCGGGTCGGGACTCTCTGCCGGAGCAGACGCAGACTCCCTCGTCATCAAGGACACCAATGGCCTGCCATATATTCCCGGCAAGACGATCAAAGGCCTCATTCGAGAAGCTGTAGAGGACTATGCTGCCCTCAGAGGTCTGGACATGGACCTGGAGAAAGCCTTCGGCAAGGCAGCTACCGCTGAAGAAGTGCTGCCATCCGGCACTCTGTTCTTCACCAATGCTACCCTCAAAGAAGACGAGGCTAAAAGTATCCTTTCCAACCATGTGGAAGACCTGTTATATATAAATAAGGTTGCAACAGCCATAGACGAGAAAAACGGAATCACCCAGGAGCATAGCCTTCGCACTATCGAAACCACCATTCCATGCACGCTCTATGCAACAATCCTCTATGCGGATGATGACATGGAAAGCGTACTGGAAGCGGCACTTGGCTTCATCAAACATATGGGAACAGGCAGAAACAGAGGCCTGGGCAGATGTAAATTCAGCATAGAGAAAGGAGGTAAGGCATGAAAACTCTTCAATTCAAATGTAAACTGCTCTCAGATGTCATCCTGAACCAGCGAGCAGCCACAGAAGGAAACCAGGAATCCCTGACCTTCATTCCAGGCAACTGCTTCCTGGGCATCGTAGCTAAAGACTACATGAACTTCCAGCCCCAAGAGCAGGCAGAAATCTTCCATAGCGGACATGTAAGATTCGGTGACGCACATCCGGCATCCAAGGATGCCAAGACAAGAAGCCTCCATATTCCGGCATCCCTCTTCTACCCAAAGCTCAAATCCTTGGGTGAGGAAAGCTATATCCACCACTTCTATAGCCGCTCAGATGACAAGCATGGTGCTGGTGGCCAGCCACAGCAGCTCAAACAATGCCGCGAAGGCTACTATGAGTTTGCAGAGAACGAGGCTAACGCAGTAGAGAGTCTGAAGAACTTTGCCATCAAGAGTGCTTATGACAGAACCCTTCGCAAGAGTAAGGACAGCCAGATGTTCGGATATGAAGGACTGGAGAAGGGAAGCGAATTCTATTTCTCCGTAGAGATAGACAATGAAGCCCTTGCCCCTATCATCGAGGAAAAGCTGACAGGAAGAAAACATGTGGGCAGATCCAAGACGGCACAATATGGCCTCATTGAAATCACGAAAGCTTCCTTCCAGGAAATTCCATCTGCAGCATCCCAGTTCTCCATCAATGGAAGCAACTATATCACGGTCTATGCCGATGGCAGACTCATCTTCCTGGATGAAACAGGAACAGAAACCTTCCAGCCAACAGCCCAGATGCTGGGACTCAACGGAGAAATCGACTGGGAGAAGTCACAGATCAGAACCTTCCAATATGCTCCTTGGAATGGCAAGCGCCAAACCAGAGATGCAGACCGTGTGGGTATCGAAAAAGGCAGTGTCTTCGTTGTCAAGCTCCATGAACCACCAACAGAATCACAGCTTCCTTCCTATGTAGGCAACTATAAGAATGAGGGATTCGGTAAGGTCATCTACGGATGGAACCTGCTGCAAAAGGCAGGGGAAAATGGTCAGACAGCCCTTCAACTCACCCATAAGACAAAAGCTCAGGCTACAGAGACAAGAGCGCTGGAGGGAACACCGCTGCTGTCATTCCTGGCAAGAAAGAAGCACAAGAACAGTTCTTCTGTCTATATCTATGAGCAGGTGAACCACTTTGTCAAGATGTACAAGCCATTGTTCTCACAAGGCAAATTCTCTTCTCAATGGGGTGCCATCCGCAGCATCGCCCTCCAGCATGCTACCATGAACAAGATTCTCCTTGAACTCTTCGACAAGAAGAAATTGAGAAAGCGAGAGCCGTCTCCAACAGATCCAAGAACCGAAGTCATAGAGTCAATCGGCTATATTACCCATGGAATCAAGGCCAAGGACTGGAAAGCCAAGCAGAGAGACAAAATCCTCAGAGAGTTTATAGAGCAGATGGGTAACAACCAGGAGTATGGAGACCTGTCTCAAAGAGCATTAGTGAACCTTGCCTCTGAAATGGCAAAAAAACAATAGAGCAATGCAGATAACAAAATATAAATATCGCATGATCGCGCGCATCACCCTGGAGGCAACATCACCTCTGGCAGTGGGTAGCGGCGAGAAGGACATCATTACAGATGCACCCGTGGCTAGAGACGTGAATGACCTGCCATATATCCCGGGCACATCACTCATGGGCATCATCCGTCACAGCCTGAAAGACCTGAAGGAGAGAGGCTCCATCTTCGGATATCAGAAAGGAGACAAGGGAGAAGGCTCCAAGGTCCTCATTTCCGACGCACTGCTTCTAGGCAGCAACCAGAAGGCCATGGACGGACTTAAGAATATAGAGCAGGATGAGTATCTCAAGGCCTTTGAGGTACTGCCTATCCGTCAGCATGTAAGAATCACGGAAAAGGGTACAGGCGCAGACCATGGCAAGTTCGACGAACAGGTTGTGTATAAAGGCACCCGATTCATCTTCGAGATGGAACTCCTCTCTGAAACGAAAGATGATGAGAATATGCAGAACATTCTGAACACCATCTCCTCTCCTACCTTCAGAGTCGGCAGCGGAACGAGAAACGGCTTTGGAAGCATGAAGGTCGTGAGCTTGAAGTATGCAAGCTATGACCTGACTCAGGAAAAGGACCTCGAAGCCTACCTGAAAAAGTCATCATCGCTGGAAGAGGACTGGAATGAGGCCATCGAGAAGAAGCCAAGCGAACTGCAGGGAGCTGACTGGATCAAATATACCCTCACTCTCAAGCCTTTGAACTTCTTCCTGTTCTCATCAGGATTCGGAGACGAAGATGCCGATATGACACCTGTCAAGGAAAACTATGTGGACTGGTCAACTGGCAAGCCAGAAATCAAGGAAGCCAAGAGCCTGATACCGGCAACATCCGTCAAAGGAGCCATTTCACACCGTACAGCCTACCACTGGAACCGCCTCACGAAGCACTTTGTGGACAACGCAGAGGCTATCGCAAGCGACAGAAACAAGGCATGCCTGGATATCTTCGGCACCACACTGGACGAAGGAGACATCAAACCATCCAGAGGAAAGGCCATCTTCTCAGATGTCTTCATTGAGAACACGGACTCTAAGGTTCTTCCTCACATCAGGGTAGATAAGTTTACCGGTGGAGTGATGGACGGTGCCCTGTTCCAGGAAAAGGTAAGCACAGCGGAAACCCAGGAACTCGTGGAAGAGATCTGGGTTGAAAAGGAAGCCCTTCAAGACGAATATGTCAGAAAGGCATTCGAGAAAGCCCTCCAGGACATCTGCGACGGCCTCCTGCCACTGGGCGGTGGTACCAACAGAGGAAATGGTATATTCATCGGAACACTTAACATACAAGAGTAAGCATGGAACATCAGATAAAAAATGCAAAATATGAAGGCTACCTCTGGCAAAGCGACCAGAGCAAGCCAAGAATCATAGGAGAAGGAGAACCTCTTTCTCTTACCCTTACAGACGGCGAGAATCCTTTCGTCGTAGAGGGACTGCTGTGGAACCCGGAAGAAAACACTTCTATCCAGATCCGTTATGTGGATGGAAATTACTTTGTAACAACATACGAGGTAAAGCAGGAAGAACTGGATGGCTCTGCCACCACAACTCCAGTTACCTACCTGCCACACCGTCTTCCTGGCGTGAAGGCACTAAAGTTCCTGCGCCAGTGGGAAGAGGTGAAGGATGAGCTTTGTGAAAACATGCCTACCCTTCAGCTCAAGGCAAACATATTCGTTGGATTTGAAAAATAATGGAGGAACTGCAAAATGAAAATTACAGCACCCTATAATTTCGTGCCACTCAATGAAAAGGTGTTCTACCCTTCCTGGAGTGAGCAGGTTACTCAGGACTTGCCGTTCTCTGACTCAGAGGATGGAGTGATCGAGGTGAAAATCAAGAACGTATCTCCTCTCTTCACACGCGACGGTGCACTGAATGAGCACTCTGCCCATATCATGGGTAAGGACGGAAAACGCCTCTACTTCATCCCAGGCACCACCATCAAGGGAATGTTGCGTGAAATCATAGAAATCATGTCCTTTGGCAAGATGCAGGAGGACAAGGACTTCCAGAACAGATGGTTTGGTTATCGTGATGTGGCCAACAGAATGAATAAGGCTAAAAGCGCCGAATACCTCAATAAGGTAAATAATGCCATACCAGGCTGGCTCTCAAAGGAAGGTGAGAGATATTTCTTCACCCCATGCGATGGACAACTGGAAAAGATCAATAGCATAGAAGTAGGCTTGAATTTCCCAGGATATAAACCAAATGGCTCTGTCTGGGAAACCAATGTTTCCGTAGGCTCGGATTCCAACCATTATCCTACCTATCCTAAGAGAGAAAAAGATGGAATAAGCTACCGAATCGTCTGCACAGGACTCATGCAAGGCAAGAAACATGAACTGCTGTTCCCTTCTGACAGAGGTGAGAGCATCCCTTTAAGCGAAGAAACCATCAGAGCCTTCAAGAGTATCTATGAAGGAACTCCAGATTTCGCCAAGGAAAAAGAAGGAAAAGGCTGTTTCCTGATGGCTCTTGAAAAGGGTTACGAAATACCGGTATTCTATCTCAAGATGCAAAATGGTCAGGAGATCCTCGGTATGTCCAGAATGTTCAAACTCCCATTCAGAAACAATGTATGTCAACAGGTGGAGATCCTGCAAAAGGCCGACAAGAACAGGCACGACCTGGGAGAAACCCTATTTGGATACACTGGAGACGACAGCCTGAAGGGAAGAGTGCAAATCAGCCATGCCTTCATGGATGGAACAGTAGAGGACTCTGAGCTTATAGAGACAAAGGGTATTCTGGGAACCCCTAAGGCTTCCTACTATCCTCTGTATCTGAAACAACAGCATTCACCATACAAGACCTATGATGAAAACGAGGGTATCGCAGGAAGAAAGCTATATAGAATCCATTCTGAGGGAACAACCACCCAGCTTCCACAAGGAGAAAACAAGAATGTGGGAACAACATTCAAGGCCCTTCCTGCCGGACAAGCCTTCACCCTGAGAATCTCCTTGCATAATACAAGAGAAGCTGAGATTGGAGCTATTTTGGCTGCCCTGACTTTCAATATGACTCCAGATGTATTCTTCAACCTGGGTATGGCCAAGGCTTTTGGCTTCGGCAAATGCCACATCAATAAGGAAGACATCACCCTTCGCGGCCTTAGCCAGGACATGAACTACTATATGCAGCGCTTTGAGGAAATGATGTCGGTGTTCACTTATGAGAACTACCAGCAATTGTGGGCACAAACCGAAAGCATCACCCAACTCGTCAATATCCTCAGTGAACATACAGACGAAGAAGTCAGAATGATGGAGATGAAAGAGTATGGAGACAGCAAGTTCGAGAAGAAAAATCCTTTCAACAAAATTCAGGAAAAAGGTACACCAATCCACTCATGGCTATCTGATGAAGACAAGGATAAGATCAGAGACCTTGCACTCAAGGCTAAAGGTGAAAGAGCAGAAAAAGAAGCCCGTAGATCACTCTCCGAGCAATATGCGCTCGCCAAGAGCTGTGTAGAAACCAAGGATTTCCAAAAGGCAAAGGAACTCTATAACGCAATCATGGACGAACTTCTTAAAAAAGGAATTAACATCCAGGAAGAAAGACAAATCGTTGCCGATATAGAGGAACAGATTGCCAAGCAGGAAGAAGAGAAAAAGCAACAAGCAGCACAGGCTGCCCAGGAAGCTAAAGAAAAGGAACATGCTGCTGGTCTTGGCGCCACCCTTGACAAACTCGCAGGAGATGGCGTAAACTATAGCATCAAGGACTTCAAGGTATGCTTCCAGAAGGTGGAGAAATGGCTGAAAGACTCCAAGGCATCACAGCTCAAAGAATCCGACAGCAACGACCTCTTCAATACCTCAATGCGCTTGCTCCAGGAACCATCCAAGAAGGAAGTAAAGGAACTTGCCAAGCCATTTGACAAGAGTGGCATCTGGAGAAAGCTGACAGGCTTCCTTGGCGAAGACAAGGCCAAGGAACTTTATGATTCCTACCAGAAGTAAGAAAGAATATTAATCCCATACCAAGGTCACCCTACCTTGATATGGGATTTTTTGAGGTAGATACTCTAATACTCATTATAATTTATAGTTATTTTGTTGATATTGTTCTACCAATATTTTAGCTTTATCTATAATATTTATAATATTAGCTTTTAATAATCTTTTATAACTACTTAAGATAAAACTATAACAAGTTTGCTCAGAATCATATAATTCTTCTTTACACTCTTCCCATTCTTCAATAGTTAAGATTTTAAGACCGTTAAATCCTCCTATATAAACTTCATTTGTAGTCATAAAGTTTATATCCTTAGTTCTAAACATCCCATATTTATCTGGACCCAAGTTAGTATTTTTAAACCCTTGTCTCCATATATACTTATGGAGTGTCATACACTCAATTAGAGTGTTAGCATTACCTATTTTAGTAAGCCAACACTCATAGTTATTAACAAGACTTTGTTGAAGCTTGTAATCTTCAATATTCGTGTTTACTTCACTGCTATGGAAAATTTTATTCCAAATGTTGTATCGTTTCATTATTGTTATATCATTAAGTTATTTGCAGGTTTAAACATAGTCCTGTCAACTTGCAGTGACCTATGGTCTAGCACAAACTAACCCTAAAAAGCTTTGTGTGAATTAGCAATGTCTTAATCCTTGTTGTAGTGGAAGATGGTCTCGTACACTCCGTCAAGTAAGTATGGGAGCCGCTGCTGTGTCTTAATCCTTGTTGTAGTGGACAATAGTCTCGTACACTGGTGAGATTGTTGAGACTAGTACTAATGAACTGATGTCTTAATCCTTGTTGCAGTGGACAATGGTCTCGTACTGCTATTATTGGTGCCTGCTTTAGTGTAAATGTGTCTTAATCCTTATTGTAGTGGACAATGGTCTCGTACAGTTGCTCCTCTGCATTCTTACTTCATTTCAGGTATTGTCTTAATCCTTATTGTAGTGGACAATGGTCTCGTACGATATTGAGACTTTGACTCAGTACGGTAACGCTAAGTCTTAATCCTTATTGTAGTGGACAATGGTCTCGTACTTGTGTTTTGTTCTTGGTATGTCAGCTGGTTGGCATGTCTTAATCCTTATTGTAGTGGACAATGGTCTCGTACTAGTGTAATGCTATCTCCTTAATTTGTATTATAAATAGGTCTTAATCCTTATTGTAGTGGACAATGGTCTCGTACTGAAAGTTTCCCAAAGCGTAAAGCTGATGAGAATACTGTCTTAATCCTTATTGTAGTGGACAATGGTCTCGTACTCGGCCTTATAAGACATTATTGATTATCAATAAGTTAAAGAACTTCACTAAACAAATATTTACTTTCCTTAACCGAAAATTAACTATTTCTTAGCGAGTGCAAAGGTACAACTTTTATTCGAGATATGCAAGCCAATTATTCTTAAATATTTAGCCTTTTTCATCCCCAAAATTTAACTCTGTTAACTAACTAGGGAGACAGAAACCTAAAGACAAACGACAAGACCACCCCAAACCACTATTCAGCACTAACAAACTTCAGAAAAAGAAGGCTGTCTCCTACCACTAACCATGAATCCTATATATCCATTACTCCCCTCCATTAAAGATTCCAACAACGACAAGAAAAGTGATAAACGAATAATCCATATCCCATATAAAAGGTGTAAAAATCAACCTCTAACCAACAAAACCCTAGAAAATCGAGTCAGTGAAATACAAATTCAATATCCCGCTTTATCTTTGCACCCGTAAATCAAAACCATGTGCCTATGGAGATCGTATTAAATTCATACGGTGCTAAACTTAGCATCAACAATGGAGCTTTCATGCTCAACAATTCAACAGGAAACCATCGCATACCTGTTAAAGACGTGGATTCCATCTTAGTAGCCAAGAGCGCCGTACTCACATCCGACGCCTTGATACTTGCCATTGAAAATGACATCAGGGTCACGCTGGCAGACAAAGGTGGCAACGTAATGGGCTGCGTATGGAGCCACAAATATGGTTCTATCTCCACCATCAGAAAAGGACAGCTGATATTCACGGCATCACAGGATGCTGTGGAATGGATCAAAAAGGTCATCATCCAAAAGATGCAAAACCAACTGGCCCTGCTGCTCATGCTGCAGGTAGATACTGGAAAGAAGGAACTCACCGTACAGGAAGCAGGCAACAAAATCAGCAAACTCATCTCAAGGGTGGATGCACTTGAAGGATTCACGGTAAGAGAAATCGCCAATAATCTCAGAGCCTACGAAGGCAATGCCTCCAAGGAATACTTCCGAGCATTGAATCTGTTCATACCAGAGAAATACCGGTTCAAGGAACGCTCACAACATCCTGCTACCGATATTGCCAACGCCATGCTCAACTATGGATACGGCATCCTGTATGGAAAGATTGAAAATGTACTCATACGCTGCGGCATAGATCCCTATATAGGCATTCTCCACCGTGACGAGTATGGAAGACCCGTACTTTCCTATGACGTGATAGAGCTCTACAGGGTATGGATAGACTATATCGTATATTCATTGCTGGCCCAGGACATCATAACAGAGGACTACTACTCCACAGATGAAAGAGGAGCTGTATGGCTCGAATCCCTGGGAAGAAGAGTCATCATCCAATCAGTCAATGACTACCTCTCAGAGAATGAATCCATCAAGGGAATGACCAGAAGCAGAGAAACCCATATATTTCTCTATATGCAAAAATTCGCACAACAATTAAAACACTACTAATATGAAAGAGCAGACTGTATCATTGGGAACCAAGATCGTGGCTGCCAATGAAAAATTGACATCTATCAACATGATAGACCTATTCGAGATGATTGCTCACCCAGAGCCATCACTCAGAAATCAGACAGAAGTACTGCGCAGTATCCAGCGCATGGACAGTGCCAAATACAACCTGATGAAAAAATCACTCCCCTACTTTGTCTGCGCCCACTTTGACCCGGACTACAGAAGAAAGGAAAACTTCTCATCAGTATCATCATTTGTCCTGGACATAGACCATGTGGACGAGAAGAGCATCCAGCTGGATGAGCTGAAAGCAGAACTGGCAAAAGACGAGCGCATCGCCATGATGTTCACCTCTCCTAGCGGTTGTGGCTTAAAACTCATCATTCTGCTCGACAAAGCATGCCTGGATGAAAACATCTATTCATCATTCTACAAGCAGTTCGCCTGGGACTTCGCCAAGGAACATCACTTGGAAACATTCATTGACCTCAAAACCAATGACGTGACCAGAGCCTGCTTCATTCCTGCGGACGACCATGCCATCCTTAACATGACAGCCACACCTGTCAACTTGGAGAACTATGTAGATCTGGATTGCGTGGACCTGTTCATCAAGGAAGACAAGATACCAAGCATCAGCCAAGAGAAACAAGTACAGGACCTGGAACCAGTAGAAAAAAATCTGGATCCTGACCAGGAAACCATGAACAGAATCAAAGAAAGACTCGAACTGAGCCAAAAGAAGAAACTGCTCCAGGAAGTTCGCCCTATCTATGTTCCCGAGGAAATCACCAACATAGTCACTGACCTGAAGCAATCCATAGAAGAAACAGGAGTAGAACTGTATGATACCAGAAACATCCAGTACGGCATCAAACTCATGTTCCGTACCCATCAACTGAAAGCAGAAATCAACCTGTTCTTCGGGCACAAGGGATACTCGGTGGTAGAATCTCCCAAGAGAGGAACCTCCATGCAACTCAATGGCATGATGGCGCAACTGGTAAATGACTACGTACAAACTCTGACATATACATCATGAAAGGAAACCATCTCATAGAAACCAGACTGATTGGCCAAGCCGGTTTAGCCAGCACAGGCTCAATCGGTAGAGTAACGGGGAAATTAGACGAGCTCCCCACCCTACCGGAAAGAATCAGACAGATACTGAACATCATCTCTTCAGCAGAAAGGAAACCAGGATATATGATATGCTTCATCATGTACGACATCACCAGCAACAAGGTCAGAACATTGATAGCAAAGTTCCTACTGAAAAAAGGATGTACAAGGGTCCAGAAGTCCATCTTCATGGCAGACATGCCATCTGATGAAGTGCAAGACATAGCCCAAAAACTAACAGAGATTCAGAAGATGTATGACAACAACGACAGCATTCTGATTGTCCCTTTGTCTGAGGACTATGCCAGAGCCATGAAGATCATTGGTCAGGATGTAGATATCGACCTTATCCTGCATTCCAAAAACACCCTGTTTTTCTAGGCTTAAAACACAAAATCAAGGAAAAATGAGCCAGTGAAATATCATTTCACGATGTTCAAGTACCTTTGCACCCGAAATAAAACAAAAGCTATTTCTCCCCACTTCTGTAGGAGGATAGCAGTGTATAAAATATAAAAGTAAACAACGTAAAAACAAGAGAACAATGAAATTCATCAACTTAACACCCCACACCATCACCCTGAATGATGGCACAAGCTTCCCTACGGAAGGAAATGCAAGAGTAGCAGATACCTATACCGAGTTCAACGCAAGCGGTGTCTGCAAGGTCAAGCACGGAGACATAGAAAATCTGCCGGAACCAGAACCCAACACCACCTTCATCGTATCGGCCATGGTACTCGCAGCAGCAAAGGAAAAAGGCAGAGAAGATGTGGTAGCCCCTGCTACGGGACACCCTGAGTGCAAAAGAGAAAACGGCTTCATCGTCTCTGTCCCTGGATTCGTCCACTAGACAATGCCACAGGCGCATATAATAAGGTATGGGAGACCCCCTCAACTGACAAAATCAAGGAAAATTGAGTCAGTGAAATATAGTTTCACGAGAATCCGCTACCTTTGCACCCAGAAAACCAAAGCCGCTATGGTTAAGCAAGTTAGCGACATTAGAGATAATTATAAATTTCAAACATCATGACAATTTTAAGTATTATCATCGGGATCATCATCCTACTGGATGTATTGACATTCCTGGTAAAAGCTACCGGCAATGCAAGTAACTTCATGTGGTACCTCTGCCGCCCACTCTGGGGTATCCTCGGCAATGGAGTGTATCAGAACATCTCCATGTTCATCGGTCTCCTCATCCGCTTGGCAGAAGCCGTCGTACTCACACACATCGTAGAAAACCTCTTCAGACAGTTAGTAGCATGAGCAAAGTCACCATTCCAAGCAGGGCTTCCTACCAGGTTAGGAACCCTGCATCAGAAGAAAGTCCCTTCCTAGAAGCAGACTGGGCCCCAATCAATGCCCATCAGGTATATCAAGCCTTGAAAAGAATGCAATGCAGAAATCACCAGGCAACATCAGCCTATAAATGCAAAGGTTTGGGAGCCCCATACAAGACAAGCCAGCAACAGGAAAACTGGCTAGGAGCAATCATCAATCATTTCAATCAAAATACAAATATTCAGTTAAAACATATCAAGACTATGTGCAAATTCAACAAATTCAATGGTAAAGTTACCAACTACTACAGCAACATGTATGTCATCGAAGTAGATGACAAGACTATCTACATCCCATTCAGCGTGATGCATAAATTCCCGGCATTTCCACAATCCATGATGGAAGATGGTCACCTCAAGATCGGCGTAACAGTCATCATGGTGAAAAAAGACGAGAAGACATACTACCCTGACCATGAAACCTACGGAGTCAACAACAATCAGGAACATAAGCTGAACATCGATGGTACTTACCTGCTCAAGGATACAAAAGCGTATAAGCAGTCCAACAGCCTTCCAGAACTGATGGCTCAACTCAGCACACAGCTGCCTTCACTTCAAGAGGACCTGAGATTGGAAACGCTGAAAGTAATCTCAGCTATCAACATGACAGAGGAGCAAAAGGTAGAGAAACTTACATCCATGGTAGACTTCCCATTGGACTTCGTAGAGTCACAGACCCTGGAAAAGAAGGCAAGCCTGTTCTATGCACCGGGCAATACCAAGGATGACAGAGCACAACTCAAGGAGATCGTAGAGTCAATCGTTGCCATGTGCAATAGCGAGGAACAGAAACAATGCCAACTCATCGTAGGAGTGAACGACAAGACCAACAAGACTTGCAAACTCCAGGATGAAATCGCCTCCAACTATCCACAGATGGCCAACCTCGACCAGTTCCAGAACACCCTGCTGGTTCCATTCATCAAGTCATACACCTACGACAATGCCCTGCTCATGTCATCCCTCAAATACAACTGGTACAACTACAATGGTGACCTAATCCTCATCATAGACATCAACTACCACGGAGATCCTATCATCTGCAAAGGTGGCAGACTCCCCTACCGATGCGACTCCGCCAAAATGATTGCAGAAGGAGTGGACCTGGTAAACATGGTCAAGAAGCTGACAAGAAATGCCGCATAACATCTAAGGAGGACTGCCCAAGTAAAGGCAGCCCTCTGATAATCTGATGAAAAATTCCATCAAAGTTCATTCGGAAAAGAAAAAAACAGAAAGAAGGAAACAACAAAAATGAAGAGAAATATGAATAAGTCATTTTTAACAGCAATCGCTAAGCTGCGTGGAGAAAGTGATGCAGATATACAAGGAATCTTCTAGGAGAAGACCGGTATTGATTTATGCAAAATACAAATAAAAAGAATATTCTATGAAGAAGTTATTGCTGTTTATAGCTGGAATCTCAATCCTGTTTTTAGCAGGTTGTTACAATGGAAATCAGAGCCATGGCAATGAAATCATGGGAGACAGCCTCCCTGCAGATCCTCCATTGGGTTATGTCATAGAGTTAAAGCCTTTGGGAAATTTCTCATATCAGGAGGCAGAACAGTTGAGAGAAGAACTCGTGAAGCAATTGGGTAGCATTCTCTATACGAAACCAAAGGCTTGGGTGGAGGCATCTGTATTTGTTGGAGATAAGAAAGAAATACCTGCCTCATGTCTCTACAAACCAAGAAACAGGTATTGGGCTGGGGGAATCTTGAAAATGTTGCATGAAGAGCATGGAGGTAATGATGAAATCGTAACGATAGGTTTGACGCATCGAGACATCTCTACTTCTATTCATGGACAATACAACTATGGAATCATGGGATTGAGTTTCCGGCCAGGTGACGCCTGTGCGGTTTCAACCTTCCGATTGAAACGAAAGGATGACTTATGGAAAGTAACAATCCATGAATTCCTGCATTCTCGCGGTTTGCCGCATTGCAAGAAGGATGATTTGAAGTGCCTGATGCAGGATGCCCATGGGAAGAATACTTTCTACATGAAAAACGGACTGTGCCAAGATTGTCAAAAGTCATTGAAAAACATCATTGACTATCAATGAGAGTCCAAACCAACCAAGATTTTGCTTATAATTTTGTCGCAGAAGTTCCATAATAACCATACAGAACCCAAAATACAAAGTAAATTATCATAACTATACATTCAACTTTCTAAGAACTGATAAGGTCTATTCTTAGGGTATGCCCCATTTTGGTGTACCCTAAAGAATGGACTGCTCAAAAGCAAGCATATCAAAAACAAAAAATCCCCACTAAATCAACCCACTCCAGATTCATTCAAAACCACAACCAAGTGGAAAAATAAAGAACCTTTGGCCAGATGTAAGAGTATGAACACTACACCTACTTAGTTGAGAAGTGACACAGCTCTTTCCCAAACCAAAGGTAGAAAGGCTGATGAAAGCAACAAGGTTAGTGCTCATTTGCCACTATGCAAGTATATCCTACATTTAGTCGTACACACTTGGGAGCAACCTTTCTTAAATGCAGTTGGCACTTCTTAGACAGTCCAATTCCGACCAATATCCAACTGCCATGCAAAACATTGGTGGACAAAGTAGGAACGTAGCTATGACCTTCCACCGCAATCCAACGTTTCACATGTAAACCACCGATGGACGAAATTACCATCATCAGTCCTTCAAATAATGAAGCCGCCAGACTCGATTTTTCTGCTCTTGGTGGTTGACAGTTGCAAAGATACAACATTCTTTGAAATCACAACACATTAAAGCGCTTATCTTTTGTTAATATTTGAATATCCCTTTTGGATTACATCATTTGATCAATGTATTAAGCAGAAAAACACCATCAAAAATAAAATACATAGGTACTATCAAACAGAGATAATCCCTTATTGTAGTGGACGATGGTCTCGTACTTAGATAAGGCATTTACGCCTGGTTACATAACTATCTCGTCTTAATCCTTGTTGTAGTGGACAATGGTCTCGTACTATCAATTATTATAAAGCAAAAGAAGAACTTCCCAAGTCTTAATCCTTGTTGTAATGGACAATGGTCTCGTACATAATGGTGCTACACCATTAGACGCTCTTCGTGAGTCTTAATCCTTGTTGTAGTGGATAATGGTCTCGTACATGCATATAACAACGTCTAACAAACACATATGTGTAGTCTTAATCCTTGTTGTAGTGGAAGATGGTCTCGTACTACTGCTTCCGAGCAGCCAATGCCAGGTGACCCAATGTCTTAATCCTTGTTATAGTGGACGATGGTCTTGTACACGATGGTAATCACATGCTAATCATACATGAACAGGGGTCTTAATCCTTATTGTAGTGGACAATGGTCTCATACATTTTTTCGACGCTGAAACTCGAAATGTGCTAGAGCTGTCTTAATCCTTGTTGTAGTGGACAATGGTCTCGTACAAAAGGTAGCAAATGTATGTTTGCTTTTTAATACTAAGTCTTAATCCTTGTTGTAGTGGACAATGGTCTCGTACATTCACATCTCTAACTTTAACATTGATGAAGTTACGTCTTAATCCTTGTTGTAGTGGACAATGGTCTCGTACTTATTAATTTCAAACATATTATAAAATGGAGACAACAAGTCTTAATCCTTGTTGTAGTGGACAATGGTCTCGTACATAAGCTTGTTGACTTAGAAACTTTAGAGTTCTACAATGTCTTAATCCTTATTGTAGTGGACGATGGTCTCGTACGTTGAGACTAACAATGTAGTCAAGGATTTGGTAGTAGTCTTAATCCTTATTGTAGTGGACGATGGTCTCGTACCCTGCGCAGCCTATTATCATGTTGACAGCGACAGACAGTCTTAATCCTTATTGTAGTGGACGATGGTCTCGTACAACATTAAAATTATGTCACAGATTACAGTAGGACGTGTCTTAATCCTTATTGTAGTGGACGATGGTCTCGTACTCGACCTTATAAGACATTATTGATTATCAATAAGTTAAAGAGCTTTACTAAAGAAATATTCACCTTTCTTAACCGAAAATTAACTATTTCTTAGCGGGTGCAAAGGTACGACTTTTTTCTGAGATATGCAAGCCAATTATTCTTAAATATGTAGCCATTTTCTGCCCAAAAAATTAAGCCCCATTAACCTTTGTACGCTCTTCGCTATAGACTACAAATTCAACAATCAACAAAAAGAAACGCCAAACAATAAGCAAGTCGCCAAGAAGAGCATGAGAAACTTACTCAAAAATTCACTATTCAGAAACTTCTTTCACGCCCCCAGCCCTCCTATTTGTCAAACAACAAACAGTATAAAAGTCCAATAAATAAAGGAAAATGCATGAGTCCTGCATATAACTGAAAGTATACAAAAACAACAAAAAACAAGAAAAATGAGCCAGTGAAATATCTTTTCACTATATACCCTTACCTTTGCACCCAGAAAACCAAAGCACCTATGGTTAAAGTTAGGAGCACAACAAAAAGAATAAAGACTATGAATACAATGATCAAGAACATTTTAACTAGTTGGGAATCTTCCCTCATCCGCTTCCAAAAGATTGACAGCTGGAATTACTCTGAGAATCTGGCAACATTGGGATGGTACCTACATAACAATGACTGTACAATAGAAGAGTACTACCTGATCAAGTACATCAGAGACAGCATCATCGGAGTGAACTTCAACGTCAAGAGCGTACTCAATGCCATCCAGAAACTCATGAACCTGGAAGCAGCAAAAGAGAAAGACCTCACAACCATGCTAGTGAAAATGGATGGAAACAGAGTTGTCCTGAATGGTCAGGATGTACGCTTCAAGAAGGAGACAGAGAAAATCTTCAAGGAGAAGCTCAAGTTCAAGAAAGGAATGCTGCTCCGTAACTTCGACATTGAGACGGAAGCTCCACATGACTCCAAAAAGGTAAGACGCATCATAGAGAAAAGAATGTGCCAGGCCTATCACCGGATGCACAAGAAGGATGAAGGCTATAAGACCAGCAACAGAGAGAAGTACTGGATGGACAGAGCCACAGCCTTCCAACTGTACAACATCGGACAGAAGGAAAAGACTAGAAACACAAGAAGAGGCGAGTCCACTCACTGGAAATGGAAGAAAGATCCTATCACCAATGAATTAGTCCTCAAAAAGAAGATGGGGTACAAAAACGAAGAATCTGCACAAAAGGCTATAGCCCAATGGAAGATTAATCACCCATATGATTCCAGAGAGATGACAGCTTACAAATGCAACTACTGCAACAAGTGGCATATCGGGCACAAATCCAAAATCCAGCATCATCCGGCTATAGATTCCATGATTCCCCAAATGCAGACTTGTTGCTAAGCAATGAAAAAGAACAAAGAGAAATATGTGGAGTCTACTTGCCAGCGTTGCCAATGTAACAAGAATCAGTGACTATAGCCATCTTCCATGTTCACCAAAGTAGCACGTGGCAAATGAAACATTAAGCTGGAGCTAACCAATGCATTCGACTTTTTCAAGCCGAATGCATTGCAATAAGTCCGCTCGACGTACGAGCAATACCTCTTAATTGGGGTGATATTTACCTTTTTGGAATACCAACATAATGAAAAAAATATTTTTTGCTGCATTCATAATGCTTATCGTAACAGTATTTACTGCTTGCACTGCTAAACAAGTTCCAGAAAGTACTGTCAATACACAGTTGCAGAACTCTGTTGACAGCATTGTAAAGCAGGATATGAAGGAGTTTGCTGCTCAAGAAGGTATGGTAATAGTCATGGAGACCTCCACAGGTAATCTCCGGGCAGTAGTAGGATGGAAGGAAGATAAAGGGAAAGTAGTAGAAGACACCACCCTACTCTCCAAAGCCCGTGAAACTTTCCTTTTCAGAGGGGCATCCCTGCTTGCAGCTCTGGAAACCGGAAAAGTTACGCTGGACGATATGTTTCATACTTATGCCGGTATTGATGTTATCGGACAGGATACCATCTATGACCATAACTGGCGAAAAGGTGGATATGGAGAACTGACGCTTCTGCAGGGGCTGGCATACAATTCCAGTATTGCCATTGACAAGGCTGTAGATGTGGCTTATCAAAATAAAGATGTTTTCTTGCAAAAGCTACAGCAAATGGGATTGGAGAAGGATTCTACTTTCAAAGGTTCCTGGCCTGTTTATGCTCTAGGCTTCCATCATAGAAGACCAACCAGCATGGTGAGTTTCTTCAATGCCATTGCCAATGGAGGAAAGATGGTCTGTCCAAAATTGCAGAAGGGTTCTGCCATCGTAGTAGACTCTATGATAGCCAAGAAGAAGAATATTGAATCGATGCAGAAAGCACTTAGATTCTTCGTCACAAATGGCTTGGGCAAGAAGGCAGAATCAAAAATGGTCAATGTGGCTGGCATCTCTGGAAGTATCCATACGGAAGATGGCATCTATGCAGACTTCTGCGGCTACTTCCCTATCGAGAAACCGAAATACACGGTATTCGTCAGCTATAAGAGACCAGGGACACCAACTCCTGGAGGAAACATGGCAGGACGAACTTTCAGAAAGATAGCAGAATTATTGCAAAAGAACAACAAATAAAAACAACGCATATGGAGACTATTATTTCAACAATTGTGATTATAGCTTGTACTTACTTCTTTACGCGAAGAAAAGTAAAGCCTATTGAACAAGAGACCGACAGTGGTACACAACCTGAGGCTTCTGCAGACATACAGCAAGAAGAAAAGCAGGATGAACCTCCACACACCAAGGATTTGTGCATAGAGCTACTGAAGCAATTAAATTGTGAGGTAACTACTTCGAAAGAGAACGAGAACCGCTTGTATTTTGAGTATCAGGGAGAACATATTGTCATTGATGCCAGTAACGACAGCTACTTCATTGAAATGTGGGATCCATGGTGGTTAATTGTTCCAGTGGATGATCTAGAGCAAATGTCTAACGTACGTAAGGCAATTAACGTAACCAACAGCTGGGGCGGAACAACCGTATATTACACCATAGAAGAAGAACAGAAATTTGTTCTCCATTCCAAACGCCAATGTATATTGCCAAAAGAATTGCCCAACGTGAAAGAATATCTAATGGCTCTACTGAATGATTTCTTTACTGTAAAAAAATGGCTGAACGAAGAAATTATTGTACAACAAAATAAAGAAAACTGAGATATCCTGTGGTTAGGCAAATAGTTTATTTATAATTTTGTCGCAAATGTTCAGTAATAACCATACAGTCCCCAGAATACAAAGCAAACTATCATCACGCTACAGTTCAGTTATCTAAGAACTGGTAAGATCTATTCTTAGGGTATGCCCAATTAGGTGTACCCTACAGAATGGACTGCTCGTAAGCAAGCATACCTAAAACGAAAGAACTCCCCATAATTGTGCCAAAGCAGAACCCTTCAAGAACCTCTAGCAAGTAAAAAAGAAAGAACCTTTGGCCAGATGTAAGAGCATGAACACTACACCTACTTAATGGAGAAGTGACAAAGCTCTTTCACAAACCAAAGGTAGAAAGGCGCAGCTACCATCGTACCCCCTAGTCTGCCTTTCGTTGGAGCAGGTGCTGTCGCTCCATACCTTTCTTTAATGCAGTCGGCATTTCTGCGCAATCTCATTCATTGCGAATATCCAACTGCCATGCAAAACATTGACGGTAAAAATGAGAACGTAGCTATGACCCTCTCCCTCAATCCAACACTTTCGCAATTGCAAAGTTATATTTTTCCATTGAAATCCCAACACATTGAAGCGTTAATCTTTTGTAATATTTGAATATCCCTTTTGGATTATATCAATTAATCTCTACATTTAAAAGAAAAACACCATCGACATTAAGCTATAGTGGAACTATCGAACAGGAATCATCCCTTGTTGTAATGGCCGATGGTATCATTACTTTATAGTAATGAGAAATTAAGTAGAATGATCTACCAAAGAATATACGTGCCCCTCTACGTCATATTTAAACCGATGCCTTGCATCCAGTCTCATGCTAGCTTCAATGGACGATTTCGTCGAATTTGGGAAAAACACCTTCACTTGCTGATATATTTCCATAAGCGACAATGGCTTACCGGCCAGAGACAACACCTCATAAATTTTGTCTACCATCGTCCCCCAATAGATATGCTCCCAAGATGCCAACCCATAGTAGCCTGACAGTCCAATGGATTTCACTTCCTTCATTTTAAGCAAATAAGCGCGGATGGTATTAACTGTTAGATGACGATAAGTAGGACACCTTCTTAGAAAAATGTCTCTAATTTCCTCCGCTCTCATAGGTTTACCTCTTTCTTTCAGTATATCCAGTAGCTCATAAGTAACGGAGATTTTGTTTCTTTCAGCCACAAAACCACCTTCACTATCCACCTCCAAACCAAAGATATCCAACATCAGATAAGTAAAGAAAGAAATGAAGTGCTCCTTACCACCTAATTTCTGAATATCCAGCTCCTTTAAAAACATACTAGCCTGATAATGCTCATCCTTGAAACGAATGGTAGCCAACAGTTCTTTCATCTTCTCAACCAGCTTGGCTATTTCTTTTGTATCAAACAGACATGCATTAACCAATATAAATCTATCTTGATAATTGTACTTTCGAAACTGCTTGTTTAAAGGATAGCAAGAATTTCTCAAAAATACCAGTTCCATCAGCCCAATGACATCCTGCAAATGCTCTTTTTCCAAGATATTCTTACAAATAGGCGAGTAGAATCCAATAAACGGCATTTCATACAAAAAGTCGTAATATTTCCAATGTTCATCCTGTGTAATAGGTTCAGTATTCTCCCCTATTGGGAAAAAAAGATACTTCTTAAGTTTATATGATTTTATATTGTAGGCTTTCATCAACTCCTGAAGAGTTCTTCTTTCTGTCCCGATTCCTCTATATTCTAAGAAAAAACACCTTCTTTCATTAGACATTCCACTATACAGATAATCCGTAAAAAGAGTGAACATCGGATAATAACCATTTGCCCGATGAAAATCAATCACAAAGGATACCTTTTTATCCGTCATGAATGGAAACAATCCTATTGTGCATAAACAGGTATGTTCAAAGTCTATGGATGTATATGCCTCTACAAGAAAATCAAGCAAAGAAAACGGATAATGATCATTCAAGAAATGTTTAAGTTTATATTCAATGCCAAAACGATCAATTTTGTCAAAGCTATGATATGTCCATGATTGGAACATGTCAACTTCATATGTCAATCTATCCTCTACAAAAGGAAATATCTGGACGGAATCTAGCCCTTTAAAGTTCTTTTTAAAGACAGCATAATGCAATTCCAACAAGAACCTGTTCTTATTAGAAAGACGTGAATAAAGTAACGTTCCCAATGCATCTTTACCCACCTTATGCATATAATACTTAGCATTATCATGAACATAAAAACTAAACTCGTTATGAAGATCATTCATCAAATATTCCAGACAAAGTAAGAAAACATATAGGCATGAAGCTGCCCTAGGATAATTATCCACCATCGACATTAAGTGAGATCCCTTCATACAAATGAACTTCAGTATATCTAACGAAGAAGGGAATATTGCCTGAAATTCCTTGCTATCTCCAGCATTCTCACATAAATGAGCATAACAGATGACCATCTTTTGCATGATTTCATCACCACAAAATTGCTTAATCTCCAAAAGAGGATCTTGAGAATTAATCGTAGCAAAAACATGCTCCACATCATTGATAACCTTCAATCCTATCCCTGGTATTGCCCACAACTTTTTTATCCCCATAGCCTGAATGTCTCCAACAGTGAACAGTGAAAGAGCCCACAGTTTGTTGTAAGTAAACGTTGTTATCAGCTTATCGCCTAATAATCTGTATATCGATGTATCAATAGTATACATAATTCTTTTTTATATATCATTGTTCTTGAATTTCTTGACATAGAAACCATCAAAGAAACTCACATAGTTAACAGTAAAAGTCCATATAAAACAGTTTAATCATTCTTGTCAAACGTAGAATACATAGCTACCTGAAACACGTTCCTCACTTCAGAATTATCTGACTTAAGCCAAATACCATCCTTGCTAGCCACATAAACAGCCAACACCATAAGAAGAAAAGAGTACAAGCAGTTAAGCCCAACCTGAGCAGATGTCAAAGCAGCACCAACCCAGAGCAAAGGGATTACCAGAACATCTCGCCTGTTTAACCATTCATTGAAAATATAGCTATTCATTACTATAAGTTTAAGCACTTTTATACAAGGGTACAAAAGTATTAAAAATATAATAGAATACCAACTTTTCGTTAGGAATTTTACTGATAATTCCTCAAAATACATGAAAATGAGGCCATTTCTTTAAAAGAAATCTATTTCAGTACCCCCTTAAAAAGTATCTCTAAGAAAAAAGCACGTTGAACAGTCCACAAGTCTTTAGCACATAGGCAGCTCAAATTAATCCTTGTTGTAGTGGACGATGGTCTTGTACTGGAGATTTTCAAGCAGTGTTATATTCTGCGGTTCTGTCTTAATCCTTATTGTAGTGGACAATGGTCTCGTATTGTTATGACACTAGGCGACCACGTCCAGTTAGACTCGTCTTAATCCTTGTTGTAGTGGACAATGGTCTCGTACAAATGATTATGAATATCCTTATAATCATATAAATCGAGAGTCTTAATCCTTGTTGTAGTGGACGATGGTCTCGTACGTTTACTTCTGGGACTATTCCGATTACGGATACAAGTCTTAATCCTTGTTGTAGTGGAAGATGGTCTCGTACGGAATTTACCATTCCTGCAAACATGATGACTGGGCAGTCTTAATCCTTATTGTAGTGGACAATGGTCTCGTACAATATTTTTGCTTCAGTTAACAACTCAGTAATGAACAGTCTCAATCCTTATTGTAGTGGACAATGTTCTCGTACTACTAGGACAGTTAGTTATTAAACTGCTCTTTGGATGTCTTAATCCTTGTTGTATTGGAAGATGGTCTCGTACCAAGATGCTAAACAACGAAGCTTATGATACCCCCGTGTCTTAATCCTTATTGTAGTGGACAATAGTCTCGTACTAGTTAAAGCAGTTTCTAATGGTAAGTCTTATATCAAGTCTTAATCCTTATTGTAGTGGACAATAGTCTCGTACCGTCAGATAGCTGACGCCACAAACCAAACAACCAAGTCTTAATCCTTATTTTAGTGGACAATAGTCTCGTACTCGACCTTATAATATTTCACTGATTATCAGTAAGTTAAAGAACTTTACTAAACAAATATTGACTTTTCTTAACCGAAAATTAACTATTCCTTAGCGGGTGCAAAGGTACGAATTTTTTCTGAGATATGCAAGCCAATTATTCTTAAATATTTAGGCCTTCTAGACCTCACAATTTAGTGTTGTTAACAACAAATCAAAAAGTTAACCCCAAAAGCACTCTTCAGCATAAAAGTAAACTACACCATCACAATATCATAAACCAACAAATCAAACTACAAAAAACTATTCCTCACATATATAATAAGGTATTATATGCATCCTAAACAACAAAAAACAGGAAAAATGAGCCAGTGAAATATCATTTCACGATGTTCCCCTACCTTTGCACCCAGAAAAACCAAAGCCGCTATGGTTAAGTTGTTAGCGACACAGTTGTATCCATTCATAAAAATGGCATAAAACAAAAGAAAGTAGCAAAAAAAGGGAAAAATGAGTGAGTGAAATACCATTTCAAACTCCAACAGTACTTTTGCAAACGAAAACAGGAACAAGAAGTTAAACCCATTAAAATTAAAGAATATGAATTACGAATATCGCTACCTCATGGAATACCTCCCAAAGAGATACTCCGCTACAATGAAACAGGAGAATGACAGAGAAGTCATCTACGACTTCAAAAACGGCTACTGCAGCCTTAGCTTGATGAACACAATCGTAGAATGCATCAAGGAAATAAAAAACGAAATAGGTGGCAACAACTGGAGAGTATGCTTCATACCAGCATCCACCCACCACAAGACAGCTTGCCGCTACCAAAAGCTCGCAACCTTCATCGAGAAGGAAACAGGAATTGCCTGCGACTACCATACCATCCTGCCAATCCAGGACCAGGAATCAGGCCACATCACAGGCAAGAAGACAAACCCGGCAGAGAACTTCAACATCAAGACAAGCGACGTTGCCGGAAAGAACATCATCCTCATAGATGACGTCATCACAAGAGGCATGACATACGTGCACACAACCAACAAACTCATCAACAATGGTGCCAACATGGTAAAGGGACTCTTCCTCGCCAAAACAATCAATCCAGACTGGGTAAGACATTCAGCATAGCCCTTCAGAGAGAACAAGAGAATAAACGTTAAAACATATAAAGATCATGACAAAAGAACTCAAAATGAACGCCATCCCATTGACAGAGGATGCTGCATCAACAGTACAGGCTACCAATAACCTGGAGTACGTAAACCTCATGGAATATCTCCCTTTGAGATTGCCAGCAACGGAAGAGGAAGAGAGAATTCGCAAGATAGTCCATGACTTCAAGAACGGCAAGTGCTCACCGGAACTGAAGAATAAGTTCACCGATGCAATCAAGCAACTCAAGGAAGAACGCAAGGACGTGAAGCTGAGAGTCTGTTTCATACCGGCCATCACTGCAGACAAGACAGCCCTCCGCTACTCACAACTGGCAACTGCCATCGAGTCAGAAACAGGCATACCAAGTGACTACCACACCATCCTGCCAAAGCGAGCAACAGAACTCATGGCAACCGGAAAAACAGATCCAGCAGAGGACTTCCTCTTCAACAAGGAGCAAATCGATGGAAAAGACATCATCCTGATAGGTGACATCATCACCACGGGAACAAACTTCACCAAGACAAGTCTAAAGCTTGCAGAACTAGGCGCAAAATCAGTCATCGGCCTATTCCTGGCAAAGACCATCCATAGAAAATAACAATAAACAAAAACATAAAATACAATCAAAATGATCAATTATCAATATCTCAAAGAATATCTCCCAGTGAGATACCAGGCAAATGCCCAGCAGTTGGCAGACCGTCAGACTTGCTATAACTTCAAAGACGGCTACCTCAACGACGAAGTTAAGAGTGGATTCCTGAACAAGATCCAGGAAATAACAAATGGCGAGAAAACAGGTTGGAGTATCTGCTTCATCCCTGCATCCACCAAGAGTAAGACCCAGGCACGCTACAAAAAGCTTGCAGAAGCAATCCAGGCAGCCGGCTACAAGGTAGCAATCAATGCCATCTACAATGAGCACGACCATGAAGCCGGTCACCTCACAGGAAAAACCGGCAACCCAATCGAAGGCTTCGGCTTCAACGCCAGTGACATCGCAGGCAAAAGGATCATCGTCATTGACGACATCATCACAAGAGGAAGAACCTTCCAAATGGTTGCAGAAAAGCTGGAAGCCATGGGGGCAGCAAGCGTAACAGGATTGTTCCTGGCAAAGACCTTCAACCCAGATTACCATCCTTACTATGATCCGACGGACGATTACGAGCCAGAAGACTACTACGATCCATCAGACTACTACGAAGAGGAAGAGACATACGACAACTACAACGGTTCATACGCCCAAGACGTAGAAGGCTGGAGCGACCAGGACATAGACGATGTTTTCGACGGCGATCCTGATGCCTACTGGAACATCGACTAGTACAAACAGAACGTGCAGCTGCATAACAGAAATAATAAAAAAGAAATAGAATATAAAGAAATATGGCACTCAATACAGAACTCATTTTGACATTGAAAAACCTCAAAGGGTGTGGAAACAAAACCGTTCTCTCCATAGCCGAGTTTGCTCCATCCCAAGTGCAAACCATCGAGGACCTATGCCACTTCTGGCCAACACTTAAGGGCAAGAAGTTCGAAAAGTACTCTGCCACTGATCTCCAGGAAGCCAACAGAAAGGCACTGACCATCATCAACGATGCAGAGAGAGAAGGTGTAGGCATCATCTCCTATTACGAAGAAGCCTTCCCTCAAATCCTGCGTGAGACCATCAATGAAGATGGCAATGCTGACGCTCCATTGATTCTGTTCTACAGAGGCAACATCAAAGTTCTCCAAATGCCGGGCATCGCCATCATCGGTACAAGAGAACCGACAGAAGCAGGAACCCAAGCAGGAATCTACTTCGCAGAAAAGTTCGCAGAACAGGGTTTCAACATCGTATCAGGTCTTGCCATAGGATGTGACACTACCGGTCACCAGGGAGCATTGAACGTGAAGGGAGCCACCACGGCATTCCTAGCCAACGGCTTGGATTGGGAATCCATCTACCCTAAAGAGAACCTGGAACTGGCCAAGAACATCGTGGAAAGCGGAGGACTGCTGCTTTCCGAGTACCCGGTAGGACAAAGAGGCAACCGCTATACCCTGGTGGAGCGTGACAGACTGCAGGCAGGACTCTCATACGCTACCATCGTCATCCAGACAGGTCTTAGAGGAGGAACCATGCATGCAGTAAATGCCACCCTCAAAGCCCGAAAGCCACTCTTCATGATCAAATACAAGAACATGGATGGACAGGTAGGCGGAAAAGCAGAAGGCAACAAGAAGTTCCTGGAAGATGGAAAAGCACACGCCCTGACATCAGGTTCATTCGAAGAAGCCCTCGTCATCATCAGAGAGTCGGTAGAGAAGAACAACAAACCAAAAATCAAGGATTCATTATTCTAGCTTATGGCAAAAGGAATGATTTTTGATCTGGACTTGACCCTTGTAGATACCACAATACTGGAAAATGCCAGAAAGATGAGAAACTGGCACGAGGCATATGGGCTAATCCCATATACCTCCATGTATGCAGGAATCCAAGAAGTCCTAGACAACATAAAAGCACAAGGAATCAAGATGGCAATAGTCAGCAGCTCACCACGTCCCTATGTGGAAAGAATCGTTAGCCATTACCAGATTCCAGCAAGATTCATCGTTGGCTACCATGACGCCCATCCCATCAAACCTCATCCAGCCCCTATGCTAAAGGCATTGGAGTTGATGAAAGAGAAAGCGGAAGATGTTCTGAGCTTTGGAGATAGGGCAATAGACATGATTGCAGCTAAAAAAGCAGGCATAAAAGCCATTGCATGCCTTTGGGGAACTAAGGAAAGAAGTATGCTGCTTGGCACCGCATACGACCAAGCAATTAGTTCTCCACTGGAGATTCTCCCATACCTACAATGAAGATCGCAGAGACATTGAGTATGGTATGATATCCTCTCATCAGGTTCCACTAGACATCCACATTTCTAATGGAACCTTTTTAAATCACTTACACCCACAAAATACAAAATTAGAGTAAGTGAAATACAATTCACTATTTTGCAATACCTTTGTGATCATAGCGCTCTTTTACACTTTTACGTGCCCCCTATTATAAAAAAGAGCTTAGCACATTATTGAATTATTAACGAACTATTGTTTTAGAATTTCAATCAAAAATAGTTCAAATTTCTTATAAACAGAAGAACGGAATCAAGCTGTGGGCTGTATTCCGTTCTATATGTGTCTGTCTTTCTTGTTCTTTATCTGAAAGGATTATTAGACCAGTAGGTAATCTTTCGATACATCGTATCCTTATACTTTTTGGTCTTTATGTCGTATTCTTTTCTCTCAATCCAGTTGATATGGTCATCAAATTTTGTATAAACATAATAACTGCCTTCTTCTGGGTTGTCTTCATCGTATGTTTTGATGAGATTCTTATTCTTATCATATTCATAGATGGTTATGAATCCCCAAAACATTTGTGAGTGAACTTGATGAAGGCTATTATAAGTCAGCTCTTCAAAGTTGTATGATGATGGGTTGATTTTGATGACATAACCTTTCGCATCTCGTTCTACTTCGCTGAGCTCCCCATTTTCATCTACAAGGCGACCTTCCTTGTCGAAATAGTAGGAGTAACGCAATTTATTGACTGCGTAAGAAATTTGTGCCTCTTTGACGTGACCCGTAAGGTCATAAACATAGGCATCAAAATACTTACGTTGTGCATTTCCTGGCATAACTGTGAATAGCACAACACATACCAGGGCTAAGAGTTTTCTGTTTGTTCTCATAATTTAGTGTCTTTTGATATTTGCTAGTAAAATTTTGGTTCTGTTTGTGTCACTCAACAACCTCTATATATGGAGGGTATGTAGGAAACAACTTATCAAGAATGTCATCCACCTTTCTTTCGATAGCAGGTGTGATATACTTGCTTACCTTTTGGTAGGCTATAGTAAGAGAGACCGCTTCGTTCACATCACTAAATGTTGCCAAGGTAACTATGAAGGAGATGGGAATGG
>OCPW01000142.1_pt1 | contig 53561 bp, 40 predicted proteins | sample 1538761 | NCBI WGS metagenome assembly OCPW01 (sample SAMN04571724, study PRJEB22368) | human gut metagenome | biome: human gut; material: stool | host: Homo sapiens | place: Luxembourg | collected 2012-09-20
AATATTCGTCCCCCTCACTTTGCGAGCAAAGTGAGCTACAGTGCTTCGCCTCAGACCTTCACCAACTTAATATTTCAATTTTGAACACCCTTGTTTTATGGGATGGTTTGTGCATGGTGTTTTGCAAAAAAAACGCCCGGAAGCAAGGTCGCTTCCAGGCGTTTTATATTTTTTCTTAATCGGGCAGCCGTTTGAGGTAAGCAAAGAAAATGGCGGTTGCACTTTACATTGAAAGTACAACCGCCTGTTTGTGGGTAGTTTCAGAGGAATTACGCCTCTGCGAGTTTCGTTTTAAACGCCAGCGCGTACATGCGCATCTGCTTAATCATGGCCAGCAGACCGTTGCTGCGCGTGGGGGAGAGGTGTTCCGTCAGACCGATTTCGCGGATGAAATAAAGGTCGGCGTCGAGAATTTCCTGTGGCGTATGGCCGCTCACCACGCGGATGAGTAGCGACACGATGCCTTTCACGATTAGGGCATCGCTTTCGGCGCGGAAAGTGAGGATGCCGTTGTTCTCGTCACACACCAGCCACACGCGGCTTTGGCATCCGTCAATGAGGTTTTGTTCCGTCTTTTCGTTGTCGGGCAGCGGTTCCTGTTCTTCTCCCAGGTCAATCAAGAGCTGGTAGCGGTCCATCCAGTCATCGAGTTCAGAAAACTCTTCGATGACTTCGTCTTGTTGTTCGTTGATTGTCATATTCAAAATTGCGTATTATTGTTCCTCCGAAATCAGTTGCACGAGCGTCTGTCCCACCAGACGAAGGGTCTCTGAAGAGATGTTTTCTGGCGTGTCGTGGCTCGTGTGCCATGTGCTGCCGAAGGAATGTTCCGAAGAAGCGATGTAGGGGATGATGTCAACCGTTGGCACGGCAGCGATTTGGTTGATGTTGACGTGGTCGTCTGTGGCATAGGCGCCGTCTTGTTTTAGGAACAAGTTTCCTGCGCCGATGCGTGATGCCGTGTCCCAAATGCGGTGCATGACAGGTTCGGCATATTGTGTGGAGAAGCCCTCAAAGCAGAATCGCGCGTCGCGGCCGCCCACCATGTCGAGCAAAATGCCATAGCGTGCGCGATAGCCCGCCGTTGACGCCTGTTCGGCCCAGTGGCGCGAGCCCAAACACCAGTCGCGTCCTTCGTCGTCGCCCGTTCCCCAATAGGGGGCGCCGCAGTCTTCCAGGTCGAAGCAGACGAAGTCGATGCCAACGGCCGGTTTCAATTCCTTCAAGAGGCGTGCCAGTTCGATGATGACCGCCACACCGCTTGCTCCGTCGTTGGCCGCCATTACTGGCGTGTTGCGGTGGAGCGTGGAGTCGGGGTCGGCGTCACACCACGGGCGGCTGTCCCAGTGGCTCGTGATGAGAATGCGCTCCGAGGCATCGGGGTTATAGGCCGCGATGATGTTGCGTCCGTGCAGCATCTGTCCGTCCCAGCGTTTGGCGGTGACAGGTTGTTCCGTCACCTCAAGTCCGTAGCCTTTCAGTTTTTCCACGATATAGTCAGCACAGCGTCGATGGGCTTCCGTTCCCGGCACGCGTGCGCCGAAGTCACATTGCGTTTTGATGCTCGCCAATGCCGAGTCGGCCGAGAATTTCACGGCGCAGAGCGGTTCGTCGGCGTTGTTTTCGTTGGCCGCTGTTCCGTTGTTTTTGCAGGCGCCCAGTGCCAGGGACATTGAAAGGCCGATGGCGCAGAGGGCAAAATGTTTGATGATGGTCATGTGCGTTTCTTATAATTTCAAAAATCCGTTGTATTGCACCTGGCTCATGACGCGAAGGAAGTTGCCAGCCCAGAGTTTGCGCAGGTGTTTTTGCGTGAGTCCTTCGGCCATGAGGCGTTGCGTCAGCACGAGATAATCGGCTGCCGAGGCGAGTCCGCGCACGCCGCCGTCGCCGTCGAAGTCAGAGCCGATGCCGACGTGGTCGATGCCGGCCACTTCAATCATATACATGATGTGGCGCACGGCGTCGATGAGCGTTGCCTCGCCGTTTTCGCGCAGGAATCCGTGGTAGAAGGTGGCCTGTGCGACACCATTGCGGGCAGCGATGGTGCGTAGCTGGTCGTCGGTGAGGTTTCGCGGACTGTTGCAGAGCACGCGTGAGGAAGAATGCGAGCAGATGACGGGCTGCGAGCTCAGGGCGACGGTGTCGTAGAACGTCTCTTCGGAGGCGTGTGAGAGGTCAACCATCATTCCGATGCGGTTCATTTCCTTCACCACTTCGCGGCCGAAGTCGCTCAGTCCGCCGTGTTCGCGTTCCGACTTCCTTGCCGAATCGCAGATGTCGTTGTCGCCGTTGTGGCAAAGCGTCATATAGATGACGCCGAGGCGGCGGTAGCGTTCCAGATTGGAGAGGTCGCGTCCGATGGCATATCCGTTTTCGATGCCGAGGAGGATAGACTTCTGTCCGGCGGCCTTGTTTCCGAAAATCATTTTCGGCGTGTATGCCAGGCGTGCGCCGTAGCTGTGTTCCACCATGTGTTTCACCTGCTGGATGATGCCGTCGGTCTTGAGCGTTGCCGCCGCCAGTCCCTCCACGGAGCGTTCGCCCTGCGGGATATAGGCTGCCATGACTACCGCGTCGAGGCCCCCTTCCGTCATGCGGTGGAGGTCAACGAGCACGTCATCGCGCCGCGCCGCGATGTTGGCACCGCGTTCGAAAGTCATCGGCGTGTCGCAGTGCGAGTCGATGGTGACGATGTCGTGGTGCAGGCTCTTCGCCTGACGGAAGTTTTCTGCGTTGTTGACAAAATGGCGGAAGAGCGGCGCCATGCAGCGGTCGGAAGCGTTGGCATAGCATTCCGGATGCCATTGCACGCCGATGATGGGTTTCCATTCGTTGCTCTCCACCGCCTCGATGATGCCATCGGCAGAGCGTGCCGTCACGTGTAGGTGCGGTCCTGCCTCGCTGACAGCCTGGTGGTGGAAAGAGTTGACGGCCAGTTTTTCGCCCAGCAGACTGCGCAGCGTTGAGCGTTCCTCCGTGGTGATGAAATGCGTGGAGAGTCCGCGCGGCGCCTTTTGCGAATGCTTGATGAGCGGTGTGTCGGCCGGTGGGGCGCTCTTGATGTCTTGGAACACCTTTCCGCCGAGCGCCACTGCCAGCACTTGGATGCCGCGGCAGATGCCCAGAATGGGGATGTTGCGGTCGTAGGCGAGGCGTGCCAACAGCAGTTCAGAATAGTCGCGCACCGGACTGATTTCTCCCAGTTCTTCCTGTGGGTCTTCGCCCCAGCAGAGCGGGTTGATGTCGGCTCCGCCAGAAAGGAGGAGACCATCGATGCGGTCGAGCAGGGTGGTGAGCAGCACGCGGTTTTCCGTTGCCGGGATAATCATGGGTATGCCGCCCGCCTGTTCCACGCTACGGAAATATCCCTCAGCCAGAGAGCATCCCCCCTGTGCGTCCATATTTCCCGTGATGCCGATGACGGGACGCGCCGTGTGGTTGGGAAAATGGCTCGTCACGGCACGGTATTCGTTGATAAAGTCAAAATGATTCATGGCTGTTGCTTATTCTTTCACCATTACTGATTCTGTTTCTTCCTCCGTTTCGGATTTTCGGGAAACCATCCCTTTCTGACGCGCTCTTCCTGTTCGAAGAGCTCCTTGATGGTCCAGAGCGAAGAGAAACCGACGATGCCGCAGAGGGCGCTCCAAAAGATGTTCGCGATGAAGAGCGCCGCCACGGCGCATCCTATGCCAAGGAGCATGAACACCCACCACGGGCGGGTGCCGAAATAATAATGCGTCTTGATGACGATGGGGTGGAAGATGCCGATGACCACAAAAGTGGCCACGCCGAGCAGGAGTCCTTCGTAGTTCATAACTATTGCTTTATCGTGGGTTACTAAGTAATGGTAAGTAGGTGGTCGAAAATATTTTATCGTATCACCATTACTAAGTGATGGTGAAAGAATAAGTTGACCTATTTTGACAGGGCATAAGAAATAAATCCTTACTCCACAAAATTGGTCAAGTTATTTTTTACCATCACTAAAACAAAGCGCAAGCCCTGCAGAGATTACGAGGGGAGTGTTTGCCACCCCTTATATTCTGTGCGGGCTTGCACCTCAGCAGGTGATGGAGTCCATCACAAGATATTCCAATTATTTGGGTTATTCCGATTTTGCGGCGCGTCCGCGTCGTTTCGTTTCCGGCACGCTGACCGTTTCGTCCATGTCGTCGCGCACCTTTCCTCTCAGTTCTTCAGCGAAGTCGAGCGCCGCTTTCATGTCGTCGTCGGTGTCGGCTGTTGGCACGATGATGGGCACTTGTCGTGAGAAGCTTTCTTCGAGCGAGATGAGGGTTTCGGTCGACACCACGCCGGGAATTTCCTGAATGCGGTTGTTGAGCAATTCCATGAGGTGTTCATTGTCGCGCGAGAAGAGCTTGATGAGCATGGTGTAGTTGCCAGTGGTGTAGTGGCATTCCACGATTTCAGGAATCTTCACCAATTCGGCTGCCGCTTCCTTGTACATCGAACCGCGTTCGAGCGTGATGCCCACATAAGTGCAGGTGCTGTAGCCAATGTGTTTGGCGTTGACCGTATAGCCAGAGCCAGTGATGACACCGGCTTCACACAGGCGCGAAACGCGCTGATGGATGGCTGCGCGGCTGACACCGCATACTTCTGCCACGTCTTTGAAGGGTACGCGGGCGTCGAGAGAGATTATTTGAAGTATCTTCAAATCCAGTTTATCAACTTTCTTCATGTGTTGTTCTTTTAGATGGGGGCAAAGATACGGAATATTATGCAAATTGACGCTATATGCATAAAAAAAAGAGCAAAGCGACATGCTATGCTCTCTTTTTAGAAGTTGATAGTCACCAATTACTCATCTGGCGAGCCAGGGTAACGGATTGATGTGGTTGGCTGAGGCACCGCTGCGTTGGCGCAGTTGGAAGTGGAGCGTGGCGTTTCCTGTGCCGTCGCTGGCAACAGTGCCGATGGTTTGTCGGGTGGTCACGTTCTGTCCGTTGCGCACGCTGACGCTTGCGAGGTTGCTGTAAACGGAATAAAATTCGCCGTGGCGCACGATGACGATGTATGAGCCGCCGATGTTGGCCACTGTGCTTACCTCTCCGTTGTAGACGCAGCGTGCTTGCGCCCCGCGTTTTCCCGTGAGGTTGATGCCCTTGTTGTCGAGCGTCACGCCAGAGAGCCCTTCCACGTTGTATTGCCCGTAGCGACTTGTCACGGCATACGAGCCAGTGATTGGCATGGGCAGGCGTCCTTTGTTGGCGCGGAATCCCGAAGAAACCGTGCGGTCGACATTGTCTTCCTCGTAATAGCGCGGTGTCTCTGTGCGGGTGCTTCCTCGTCGTGTGGAGGCGCTGCTTGAGGAACTCCGTTTGTTTTTTCCAGCTGGCGTCTTCTTGTTGCGTGCCCTTCTGGCCGCTTCAGCCTTCGCCCTGGCTTCCGCTTCGCGCTTGCGGCGGGCCTCCGCTGCTTTTCTGGCCGCTTCTTCGCGTTTGCGGCGTGCTTCAGCGGCGGCGATTTCTTGTTTGATGAGGCGGTCGATTTGCGCATCGAGTCTCTGTTGCTTCTTGCGTTGCTGTGCGATGGTCGATTGCAGGGCCGACTGCTTCTTGTTTAGTTCGTTGACCACCATTTGCCGTTGCGCCTTCTGCCCCTCCAATTGCTGATGGTGTGAGCGGGCATCGCCCAGCAACGCATCTTTGTCGCGTTTCGCCGTTTGCAGTTCGTTGCTCTTCGCCGTCACCGCTTCCTGCTTTTTGCGTATGATTTCAGCCTGCGCCCTCAGGAACTTCGTATATTCCGAGGCGTAGCGCATGCGGCGGTACATCTGTCGGAAGTTTTTCGACATGAGCACAAACGTCCACCGGTTTTGCAGCAGGCGGTTGCGGTTCATATACAACACCACTTTGCGGTATTTGTGCTTACACGTTGAGAGGTCAGTTTGCAGCGAATCCAGTTCCTTTTGCAACACCGCGATGTTTCCTTGCAGCGTCGTCACCTCCGCTTGGTATCCTTCAACAACCTTCTGTTGCTCATGAATTTGCGAATTGATCACAGCGAGGTTGTTGAGTTGCGTTTTCACGTCGCGCTTCGTGGTGTGGAGCAGTTGTTCAGAATTAGCAATCTGTTTTTTCAGTGCTGTGCTCTGCTGCTGCAAACTTTTAATGCGCTTGCTGCTCTGAGCCGAAGCCGTGGCGGAGAAGAGACACAGCAGACAGGCGGCGATGCAGAATAGATGGATTTTATGAAACATTCCTTTCGAGATTTGATGGGGCGTTCTATATGGAGCATTCTATATGGAGCATATATATAGCTGTTCCATTATAGAGCCCTCCTTATGTAAGACAGGCGTCTTTATTTCATGTTGATGAGTTTGCCCAGCAAGTCATCTGCCTTCATGGGCGTATATTTCGACGACACGCTGGTGTGTCCTTCCCATCCCGTTGCGTGGTCGATGCGGCTGAGCGTGAGGGAAAATCCGAAGTTTTTGCCCAGTCCCGTGACGGCACACTTCATGGTCGTCGGGAAGGGACGGTTGTTGAGCGTTGTGAAGTCGGCATACTTCCATTCCAGTTTGCCGTTGCGCGTTGTGTTTTTGTTTTGCGCCGTCATGCCGTCAATAACGGCCTGCTCCGTCAGTGTGGAGAACACATATTTCAGTTGCGGCGTGTTGTTGAGAGAGAGCAACGTGTGGCTGCCAGATGATGCCAGTTGGAAATCGCTGCCGTTTCCAACGCTCTCATGTCCTGGGCGGAAGAGTTCGCCCCAGAAGAGCGCCTGCAAAGCGTTGAAATCCAAGCCGGCCTGCTGAAGGAACTTCATGTCGGAATATTTGGCGCGAACATAGCGTTTGTTGTAGCGGTCGATGAGCAGCACGTCATTGGGCGAAAACTCCATGCGGGCCACTTCAAAGCCCAGAAAAGTGAGCGAGAGTTGCACCACGTCGTCGCGCTTCATGCGCAGCGTGCCGCCCGCCGAAATGTCCTTGCCGCCGGCGTTGAGCGACATTTTGATGCGTGCCGTGATGGTCTTTTCGGTCTGTGCGTTGGCGCAAACCCGTTTCACATAATGCTCGGCCTTCGTTTTCGTTTCGCTGGTGTGCTCCGGTGTGAAAGACGGCGTCTTGCTCAAATCGCGTGAAGAACGGCAGGCTGCGAGCGACAGCACTGCGAGAATGACAAAGAGATATTTCATCATGGCTGTATGCTTGGGGGGAAATCAAATAGACTCCCGTTGTTTGTTGTCTGAAGAAAAGGAAGAATTATAGTCTCCGGCGTTCCACCTTCCGCTTGATTTTGGCGCGTTCCTTCGTGTCGGTGACACTTCCGAGCGCTTTGATCCAGAATCTCAGCGCCTCCCGTGTGCGCTTCATGCGGAACGAGATGTCTCCCGCGTGGTCGTAGATGCTGGCGTTTTCCTCCGTTTCGTCGAGGTGTTCCAGCGCCTGCGAGATATAGATGTGTGCCTGCGTGTATTGCTTTTGCAGGAAAAGAATCCAGGCATACGTGTCGAGAAACGTGGCGTTGGTTGGTTCCGCGTTGATGGTGCGCCGACTCATGGCCGCCGCATAGTCAAGGCGTTGGCCGTCGAGCGAGAGGAAGTAAGCATAGTTGTTGAGACACATGAGGTTGTTCGGATTAAACGAAAGCGCCTGTTCATAAGCCTCATACGATGCCTGCTTGTCGTTCATCTCGTGGTTCACGTCGCCCAGTGCCGCCCAGAGTTCCGATGCCGTCTGCGTGTCGGTCTCCGGCGTGATTTGCTGCGTGCCCTTCAAGAGAATCTGCCGCGCCGTTGCGTTGTGGTTGAGCTGCAGTTCGGCCAGTCCGCCATAATAGTAATAAATCACTTCAGAGGGCGAATAGTCGTTGCCGCTACGGCAGAGTTCCGCCACTTCCTTCATGTTTCTCTCCCTCAGGAAGATGTCGAGCAGTTGCAGGCGTGCGCGGTTATAGTCGGGTTCGATGGTCAGGATTTTCTCCATCACCGGTTTCAGGCTTGCCGACGGCATCCCCACCGCCACCATATAATAGGCGCAGAGTTCCGCCAGTGCGCGGTCGTCCTGCGGTTGCCGCAGAGCGCGGCGGAAGAGCGAGAGTACCTCCGTGGAATCCTGTTGCGTCTGCATGGCTTCACCCACAAATCCGCGCATGGCTTCCACCTTCGCTTCGCTTTTCGTCTCTGGATTAAGCACCACGTCTTCAACCATGCAGCGATAGAGCGAATTCTTGTTCATCTTCTTATAGTATGCCAGGAGCGAAATCTGCGCATAACTGTTGTCGGGCTCCAGCGTCAGCACGTCCTTATAGATGGCCTGTGCCATTTCGTGGTAGCCGTTTTGCATATAGAGATCGCCGAGAAGCACGCGGTAGCGCAAATCGTGGGGAAACTGCTCACAGAGCGCTTCTATGGAGGCATAGGCGTGCTCGTTGTCGCCCAGTTCGTTGTAGAGGCGGAACTTCTCAATGCTGAGGCGTTCGCTCTTTCCCTCAATTTGTTCCAGGCGCGTGATGCTCTCAATGGCCCCTTCGAAGTCGGCCGACTCCTCTTGCAGACCCACCAAGACCGTGAGACGGTCAACGTCGGGCCTCTTGCCAATCATCTCCTTATAGAGCTTGATGGCCTCTTTGTATTTCCCTTCGCGTGCCAACTGGTTGGCCAGCGTCTCCTTCAAGTCGATGTTTTGCGGTGCGAGGGCTATGGCGCGTCGCAGGAGCGAATCGCCCTCCACGCGGCTCAGCGTGTCGACCATACTCCCGAAGGCCAGCTTGAGTTGCGCCATTTCGAAAAGCGCCTCTGGCGCGTCGGGGTTGAGTTGGAGCGCCGCGTTTAAGAGTTCAAATTCAGCGTCGTATTTCTCCTTCTCCTTCTGGCGGACAGCTTCCAGGAAGAGCATGTCAAATTTGCGCTGCTCCTCCGCATTGAGCTGTTTACCAGGCAGCGGTTTCACGACCAGCGTTTCTTCTTCAGCCTGTGCGTCCTTTTTGTGGGACGCGCAGCCCGCCAGTGTCGCCACAACCATGCACAACACCACAACCCCGCAGCATTTTGCCGCGAGGTGTGCCATAAGTATCAAATCAATGTGACGTTTCATACGTTAATACAATACCCTAAAGAGAACATGCCAATCAGCGTCCCGTATGCCCGAAACCGCCTTCGCCGCGTTCCGTTTCATCGAGCACCTCCACGGGCGCCCATTCCACCACTTCGTGGCGTGCCACCACGAGTTGCGCGATGCGCTCCCCGTCGTTCACCGTGAAGGGCTCGTTGGAGAGGTTCACGAGAATTACGCCCAGTTCGCCGCGATAGTCGGCATCGATGGTGCCCGGCGTGTTGAGCAACGTGATACCCTTCTTCAAGGCCAGTCCGGAGCGTGGGCGCACCTGTGCCTCATAGCCCGCTGGAATCGCCATGAAGAGTCCCGTTGGGATCAGGGCGCGGCCCAGAGGCGGCAAGACAACAGGGCTGTCGAGGTTGGCGCGGAGGTCCATGCCAGCGCTGAGCGCGGTGGCGTAAGCAGGAAGCGGATGGTGAGAGTGGTTGACTATTTTGATGTTCAGCATGATTCAATTGGATGTGTTGAGAGATGTTGTCTGGTGGAAACGAATCTTGAACTGCCAGTGTCTGGCGTTGCTCCCTCAGAGAAAAGGAAAGACCGTTGCCCTCAAGAGGGGTTCCGTTGCTCTCAAGAGCCGTTCGTTGCCCCATTGAAGGGCAAAAATACTCAATTCCACCCACATATATTTAGTTTTCAGAAAAAAAAGGAGACAGCCCCATTTTTTTAGGCTAATTTTGCAAGAGCAAACTAACACGCGCCCCTACTTATGATGAATTGGAAACAGCTAATATCCGACAAGCGCTTCGGCAAAGAAGACACCCATCGTAATGCGACCGAACAGCGCACAGAATTTCAGCGCGATTTCGACCGCCTCATCTTCTCCGCGCCCTTCCGCCGGATGCAAAACAAGACCCAGGTGTTCCCGTTGCCGGGCAGCATTTTCGTTCATAACCGACTGACACACAGCCTGGAGGTGTCGAGCGTTGGCCGCTCGTTGGGCGTCGATGTGATGCGCCATCTCCTTTCGCGCCATGCCGAACTCGGCGAGGCCGACATCGCCTCCGTTGGCTCCATCGTTTCTGCCGCCTGTTTGGCCCACGACATGGGCAACCCGCCCTTCGGCCACAGTGGTGAGCGGGCCATCCGCAGCTATTTCACCGAGGGAAAGGGGCGCGACCTGCAAACTTACGTCAGCATGGAGGGCGAACAGCTCACTGAAGCCCAGTGGGCCGATATCACGCATTTCGACGGCAACGCCAACACCTTCCGCCTCCTCACCCACCAGTTTGGCGGGCGCCGCCGTGGCGGTTTCGTTATGACCTATTCCACGCTTGCCGCCATCGTCAAATATCCCTTCGCCTCCCGCCAGGCCGTCAGGAAACCCAAATTCGGCTTCTTCGAAAGCGAGGCCGAAGATTTTGCCCGCATTGCCCGCGAACTCGGCATGCCTGTAGAGGAAACGGCAGCCGGCTACCGTTCTGTGCGCCATCCGCTGGTGTATCTCGTTGAAGCGGCCGACGACATCTGCTACGAGGTGATGGACATCGAAGACGCCTACAAGCTCCGCCTTCTCTCGCCCGAAGAGACGCGCCAGCTCTTCCTGGCCTTCTTTGAAGTCGCTGAACGGGAAAACCTCCTCAGCGCCTATCCCGATGCCACAGACGAGAGCGACCGCATTGCCTATCTGCGCTCCTGCGTGATCAACGCCTTGGAGCGTGCTTGCGTTCAGACCTTCCTCGACCACGAAGAAGAAATCCTCGAAGGGCGCTTCCGCGGTTCGCTCATCGACCATCTTCCCGACCATCTTCTGCAGGCCTACCGCCATTGCGAGGACGTGGCCCGCCGCCGCATCTATTCCTGCCGTGAGGTGCTTGACGTGGATTTGGCCGGTTACCGCATCATCTACACCCTTCTCGAACTCATGATGGACGCCGTTCTCGAGCCGAAGAAGGCCTACAGCGAATTGCTCCTCGCCCAGGTGTCGAGCCAATACCAACTTTCGGCACCGCATCTCTACGATCGCGTCATGGCCGTGCTCGACTATCTCTCGGGGATGACCGACGTCTATGCGCTCGACCTCTACCGCAAAATCAACGGACACTCCCTGCCGGGGGTGTAAGGCGAGTGCAATAAGGCAACAGCTAAAATCCTTGCTGATACGGATGGAAGAATACTTTTGAAATAAGCAAATATGAATCTACGATTCAATACATCTTTGGCTGAAGGTTACAAAAGTGCAAGTCAAATAGCTCGTGTGCTCACAGAAGATAGGCTCGCACACAATATGAGCTTAAAAGCAAGAAAATAGAAAGTGATAGATTTCAATCACCTGTTGCTGATGGTGTTTATAGAAAGCGCATTTGAACACCTATTCTTATGAATATAAAAGATAGAGACGACGCTGCAAGAAATAGATATGTCTCCTATGACGAGGGAGACTTGTTTGAGAGGCGTCTTAATTAAGTTTACAAAGTTGTGGACCACAAACTTGTGAACTTAATGGTAGCTCGCCAATCCACATCAAGAAATATGTTAAAATCAAGTTTAAAGGTGGCCACTGGCCACCTTTAAACGTCAAATTAACATTCTGCAACACGAAATCCGGCCCATCAGTTTAACCACAGGCGTTCGGAAAAACGCTGGCAATACACCGTTCTGGCAAGACACAGGGAAGATGGCGGGAAGGCCCTCTTGATGAGGCTCTCCCAATGCCTGCCAATACTTCCCCTATGCCTGATGGCGAATACCGTCCCGTGTGCGAATGCGTCTGGCGGCAGATGCATTCGCGTCTGGGAGCAGAGACGAACGTGTCTGGGAGCAGAGACGGATGCGTCTGGGAGCAGAGGCGCTGACAGGAATAGGGAACGGGGGGCGAAGCACAGTCGTTCGCTTGGCAGGCAGAGTGAGGGGCGGATTATGCAGCGTTCTTCGCGACACCAACATCATTGCGTTTTTCGCGAAATATCTGTCCTCTTTCACTTTGCGTAAGGTGAGCTATAGTGCTTCGCTTTTTTCGGCAATCTGGAAAATTCGTCAGTTCGTCCTTACTTATATGCCAAAAGCGTTTCAAATATCAAAATAATTTTGACTGCCTACTTATTATTTGTAAATTTGCAGGCAATCCTATGGAAAGTTATGGTGGGGAAGCGTTTTTCGCTTGTAAGCAGAAGCCGTTTCCCACCACACCGCAAGGCCGAGACCGCGAGGATTGGGGCATTCCTTGACCGCCCTGTTGTAAAACACTCTCACAGCCCCGACCAGATAACGTTTAAAACATCCTTTATAAGAACAGATACTCCAATCATGGTCTCCTGGCTAAACACATTCTTTCAATCCATGCCCGCCATTTGGGCCGTCATCATCATCAGCTTGATATGCGCCGTTGGTCTCGCCGTCGGCAAGATACGCATTTTCGGTGTCTCCTTGGGCGTCACCTACGTGTTCTTTTTCGGCATCCTTGTCGGTGCGCTCGGCCTGACGGTTGACAGTCAAATGCTGAGCTATGCCGAAAGCTTCGGACTCATCCTCTTCGTGTATATCCTCGGATTGCAGGTCGGCCCAGGCTTCATGAGCGCCTTCAAGCAGGGCGGCACCAAGCTCAATCTCCTCGGCGTTTTGCTCACCCTCATCGGCACCTTCATGGCCCTGGGCATCGTTTGGGCAGGATGGGTGCCACTTCCCGACATGATGGGCGTGTTGTGTGGTTCAACCACCAATACCCCCGCCCTCGGTGCGGCGCAGCAGACCTTCAAGGAATTTGGCGATGCGGCCGCCAGTTCAACAGCGGCCCTCGGATGCGCCGTGACCTATCCCTTGGGAATGGTTGGCGTCATCATTGCCCTCATCATCATGCGCGGATGGCTTACGCGGCGTGAGCGTTCGGCAGAAAACGATGGCGAAGACGACCAGGCCTTCATCGCCTCTTTCCTCGTGTGCAACCCCGCCATCTTCCATCAGAAACTCAATGAGGTGGCCGGCATCAGCGAGAAGGGGGCCCAGTTTGTCGTTTCGCGACTCTGGCGCGACGGAAAGGTGATTCTCCCAACGGCCGAAACCTTGCTTGAGGAAAACGATCGCATCCTCGTCATCACGAAGCGCAAGCATGTCAAGCAGCTCACCGTGTTTTTCGGACGACGCGACGAGACCGACTGGAACCAGAAGAACATCGACTGGAATGCGCTCGACTCCAAACTCATCTCGCAGCGAATTCTCATCACACGCTCTGAAATCAACGGACGACACCTCGGCGCATTGCAGCTCCGCAACCGCTATGGCGTCAATGTCAGCCGCGTGCAGCGTGCTGGCATACAACTCGTGGCCACCCCCGACCTCGTGCTCCGCATGGGCGACCGCATCACCGTCATCGGTGAGGCCGACAGCATCAAAAAAGTGGCCAACGAGCTCGGCAACGCCGTCAAGCATCTCGACGAGCCAAACATGGTCACCATCTTCGTGGGCATTGTGCTTGGTCTGCTCCTGGGCTGCATCCCCGTCAGTGTTGGGCTCAGCACGCCAGTGCGCCTCGGTCTCGCCGGCGGCCCCATCGTGATGGGCATCCTCATTGGCGCTTACGGTCCGCGTTTCCACATGGTGGCCTACACCACCACCAGTGCCAACCTCATGCTGCGAAGCCTCGGCCTCTCCATGTATTTGGCCTGCCTCGGTCTTGATGCCGGACGCAACTTCATCGCCACCGTCATGCAGCCTGCCGCCTTGGCGTGGATTGGATTCAGCATGCTCATCACCATGCTCCCCGTCATCATCGTCAGCATCATCACCGTGAAGTGGTGTCGCAAGAGTTTCGCCACGACGGCTGGTATGCTCTGTGGCGCTATGGCCAACCCCATCGCCCTTGACTATGTCAACGACACTTTGCCGAGCAACAAACCCTCCGTTGCCTACGCCACGGTCTATCCTCTTTGCATGTTCTTGCGCGTCATCATTGCCCAGATCATCGTCATGCTGTCTATGGGATAGCGCGGAATGCCTGTGGAAAAACATAAAAAGCGCCCCGGAATCGCTGGATTCTGGGGCGCTTGCGTTTATTTATTTAGCAATGAACCGTGATTACTTCACCTCAATGGCGCGGTGTTGTGGTTTCGGTTCTTCCAATTGCTTAGGCAATTCGACATTCAAGATGCCGTCCTTCACGTTGGCCGTGATTTGATCTCTTACCACATTGTCTGGCAAGGCCAACGTCTGCTGGAATTTGGTATAAGAAAACTCGCGGCGCAGATATTTCTTGCCTTTCTTGTCCTCTTCCTTGTTTTCAACCTTCTTTTCCATGTTGATAACCAAGTCGTTGTTCTCGTCGATGTGGATTTCAAAGTCCTCTTTCGTCATACCAGGAACGGCCAGTTCAACCATGTATTTCTTGTCGTCTTCGCTGACATTGATGGAAGGCGCTGTGGCGTTGGCTTTCACCATCCAGTCGTTGTCGAAAAAGTCGTTGAAAGCGTTGGGCAACCAATTCTGATTATAATTTCTAACAGGTACCATAATAAATATCTCCTATGTTTTTTTTGTTTGTTCGTTGAATGTTTGTTTCTGAAGTCCTTCCGTCGTCCTTGCCTCCTCGGCCTTCCGACTTCCAAGCTTCACTGGAGTATGTGCAAAGCGCGTGCCCGTTGCGCTTCGGCGAGCTGGAGAAAAGCAGGATTTTAACACGGCGGAAACATCCTTAAACCTTCAGCGACTGGATTTAAACATGCTGAACGCCGCGTTAAGTTTTCCCGACGGTTTGTCACCTCCAGTGGCTGACAATTCGTCGGTTTGGCACCCGTTTCCATGACATTTTGCGCCCTCCCGCTCCCGCAGCCCCCTATTTATCGGGAAAACGCTTGTGGATTTATGGGTTTTTACGTAGTTTTGCATCCGAAGTAGCCAATGAAAAGCGCCGCGAGCGCCCCTGTATAGGGCCTGCAAATCGTGTGGCTGCTCCTGAAAAGTTCTAAAAGAAAAATACAAAACCCTAATATTCATACGACACTCCCGACAAGGAGGTGCCGCGTGCAAAAAGACAAACACAATTATGAGAAAGACCATCTTTGCAGCGATGCTGCTGGCCGGAGCCACCATGATGACGGCAACGGCACAAGAAAAAGACCGCACGCCTCAGCCTTACAACTTCGTAACGCTTCAGGGTGGTGGACAGGTGACATTCACAAACAATGCTTTCGACAAACTGGCCACGTCTATCGGCGCCTTCTCTGTGGGACGCTTTTGGACGCCTGCCGTCGGTACGTGACTCAGTGTGCAGGGCTACAACAACAAGGCCGGATATAAAATCAGCGGGGCCGACCACACGTTTGACTTCAAATATGTGACCAGCGACCTCGACGTGATGTTCAACCTCTCGAACATCTTCGCGCCCAGCAAGGTGCATCCTGTCAACGTCTACCTCCTCGGCGGTATGGGTCTCTCTTATGCCTGGGACAACGACGGACAGAAGGATTTGCTCAAGAAGGGCGGCATCACTGAGTCGATGGCCTGGAACGACGATCGCCTGGTTCATAATTTCCGCATGGGCTTGCAACTGGAAGCCAATATCGCCCGCCACTGGGGCATCAATCTCGAAGTGGCTGCCAACAACCTCCACGACCGTTTCAACTCAAAGACCAATGGTAATGGCGACTGGCAGTTGACTGGTATGCTCGGTGTCACCTTCAAGTTTGGCATGCCAAAGGCACAGTCTGCCCCGAAAGAACCAGTTCACGAACCAGTGGGATTGCCTGAAGAGCAAGAAGAAAAGCCCGTGGTTGACAACACGCCAGCTCCTGTTCCCGCCCCTGTGTTGACGCAGGAAAAGACGAAGCGCATTGAAGTGTTCTTCGACATCAATAGTGCCAGCATCAAGGCATCGGAAGAGCGCAAGGTGTCTGAACTCGCAGCTTGGTTGAAGCGCCGCCCGCAGGCCAAGGTGTCGCTCACGGCTTATGCAGATGCCGGAACGGGTACGCCCGAAATCAACCGCGCCATTTCTGAAAAGCGCGTCAATGCCGTTGCCAAATTGCTCAAGGAGCGCCACGGCATCGATGTGGCCCGCATCCAGACCGACTTCAAGGGCGACACCGTTCAGCCGTTCACTAACAACGACATGAACCGCGTCACTATCGGCGTGGCTGAGGTTGAATAATATTATTCTTGACCATCTGCTTATGTAAAAGAGCGGTGGAGCATCTTTGTTGGTGCTCCACCGCTCTTGTCATATATTAATAAGTAATAAAGCGTGTGGCCTTGTGGCGTAAAATATGGGCGTCGGCTTGTGGCCCCAATCATCCGCGCATCTGTCTTTCAAATTCCCACATGACGATGCCGGCGGTGACGGAGACATTCATGGAATGCTTCGTGCCGTATTGCGGGATTTCGAGGGCGGCATCGGCGGCGTCAACCACATCCTGGCGAACACCTTTCACTTCGTTGCCGAGAATGAGGGCATAGCGCTTGGCGGGGTCGATGCGGAAGGTGTTGAGCTTCAAGCTGCCTTCCACTTGCTCAACGGCAAGCACTTCGTAGCCTTCGCGTTGCAGGCGCTTAACAGCGTCGAGCGTGTCTTCAAAATATTCCCAACTGACGCTGTCTTCAGCGCCGAGGGCGGTTTTGTGGATTTCTGCGGCAGGGGGCGGACAAGCCGTGATGCCGCAGAGCCATACGCCCTGAAGGCGGAAAGCATCGGCGGTGCGGAACACGCTGCCTACGTTGTGCAGGCTGCGGATATTGTCGAGGACGATGATGAGGGGGAGTTTCTCCGACTGGTGAAACGCCTCGATGTCCATGCGGTTGAGTTCTTCAACGGTGAGTTTGCGCATAATGTTTTTGGGGGATTCTGGGGGGGATGAAGTAATGGTGCTTGTGATTTTAAATAGGTTTCTGGAAACAGGGGGTTGGCCGTTGGCTGCTCATTCCAGCAGTTTCAGATAGAGCGCGATGCCTTCTTCAATTTCCTGCAAACCGATGTATTCTCCTGCGGTGTGTGAGCGCGACGACTCTCCAGGTCCCATCTTCAGTGAGGGCCAAGGCATGAGTGCCTGGTCGCTGAGCGTTGGCGAGCCGAAGGGTCGGCGGCCGAGAGCTTCGGCGCGGAGTACGAGCGGATGGGTGGGGGAGATTGACGACGAACTGAGGCGCGTTGAACGCGCTTTGACGTCGCTTTGCAGATGGGCGGAGATTTCTTCGAGGAGCATTTGGTTGGTGTAGCACTCGTTGGAGCGCACGTCGATGGTGAAGGTGCAGGCGTCTGGCACCACGTTGTGTTGCGTGCCAGCCTGCACGATGGTCACGCTCATCTTCACTGGGCCGAGCAACGGCGACACATTGGGAAACTGGAAAGTGCGCACCCATTGTATGTCGTCGATGGCGTGGTAGATGGCGTTGTCGCCTTCGTTGCGGGCGGCGTGTCCGGCACGTCCGTGGGCTGTGCAGTCGAGCACCATCAGTCCTTTTTCGGCAATGGCCGGTTGCATACCTGTCGGTTCGCCAACGATGGCGCAGTCGATGTGGGGCAGGAGCGGAATGACGCTCTCAATGCCGTTCTTTCCCGACACCTCCTCTTCTGCCGAAGCCAGAAAAACGAGATTCCAAGGAATGTCGGTGCGCTTTTCCAATTGGGTGAAAACGGTGAGCAGGCTCACCAATCCGCCGCCGCAGTCGTTGCTGCCAAGGCCGTAGAGACGTTCCCCTTCAACCTGCGGCGTGAAGGGGTCGGACAGCCAGCCAGCGGCGGGCTTCACCGTGTCGATGTGCGCATTGAGCAGCAGGGTGGGGCGGTTGGGGAGTTGCGCCCGTCCGACACACCAAAGATTGTTGTGGTGGCGCATCGGGAACAGTTGCAGCTGCTTGAGGTGTTCCTCCAGAAAATCGGCCGCGGCCTTTTCATCGCGGCTCACGCTCGGAATGGCGATGAGGCGTTTCAGAAGTTCGGTGGCGTCGGTGTGGGTCATCATAAGTGGGTGTGGGGATGTAAGTGAAAAATACTGGCTGACTAAAAAAAACGAGTGTTCTGTTCTCCGTATTCCTTTCAATGTAAATACGGAGAACAGAACACCCTGGATTTTTTTGCTGTTTATTCCTTGATGGCTTTAACAGCCTCCTCGATGGTGAGGCTCTGCTGCTCGCCTGTGGTCATGTTTTTGAGCGTGATGCGTCCTTCGGCCATTTCCGTTTCGCCAACGAGGGCCACGAACGGCACGTTGTGGGCGTTGGCATAGCTCATCTGCTTCTTCATCTTCACGCTGTCGGGGTAAACCTCCGTGGCGATGCCAGCGAGGCGGGCCTGTGCGGCGAGGCGCAGGCAGTGGGCCGCTTCAGCGGCGCCGAAGTTGATGAAGAGCAGTTGCACGCCGCTCTGAGTTTCCTGCGGATAGAGGTCGAGTTGGCCGAGCACGTCGTAGATGCGGTCGGCACCGAAGGAGATGCCCACGCCGCTGAGGCCCGGCATGCCAAAGATGCCCGTCAGGTTGTCATAGCGTCCGCCGCCCGTGATAGAGCCGATTTGCACGTCGAGCGCCTTGACTTCGAAGATGCAGCCCGTGTAGTAGTTGAGGCCGCGGGCCAAGGTGAGGTCGAGTTCGATTTCGTTGTGCAACTGGCTGTTTTTAAGCGTCTCGAGCACGAAGGCCACTTCCTCAACGCCCTTCAGTCCCGTCTCGCTTTCAGCAAGCACGCGGCGCATCGTTTCGAGTTTCTCTTCGTTGCTTCCAGAGAGAGCGATGATGGGCTGCAGTTTTTCCACAGCCTCTTCGCTGAGGCCGACGGCACGCAATTCGTCGTTGACTTTGTCGAGGCCAATCTTGTCGAGTTTGTCGATGGCCACCGTGATGTCGACAATCTTGTCGGCTTCACCGATGATTTCGGCAATGCCCGTAAGAATCTTTCGGTTGTTGATTTTGATGCAGACGCGAATGTCGAAACGGGTGAACACCTCATCGACAATCTGCATCAGTTCGACTTCATTCAAGAGCGAGTCGGAGCCGACGACATCGGCGTCACACTGATAGAACTCGCGGTAGCGTCCCTTCTGCGGACGGTCGGCACGCCAAACCGGCTGAATTTGGAAACGCTTGAAAGGCATCTGGAGTTCGTCGCGGTGTTGCACCACATAGCGTGCGAAAGGCACGGTGAGGTCGTAGCGCAAACCCTTTTCGCAGAAGCGTGCGGCGAGGCGGGCGGCAGAGTCGCTGCTATAGTCTTCAGCGCTGATGCCGCTGCGGAAATCTCCCGAGTTAAGAATCTTGAAGAGCAGTTTGTCGCCTTCTTTTCCATATTTACCCATCAGCGTGGAGAGGTTTTCCATGGCCGGTGTTTCGATTTGGCGGAAGCCGTAGAGGGCGTACACTTCGCGGATGGTGTTGAATATATAGTTGCGCTTGGCCATTTCAACGGGGCCGAAGTCGCGTGTTCCCTTTGGGATACTTGGTTTTTGTGCCATTTTTATATGATTGATTGAAAGCAGGTTCCCGAAATAGTGTTTTCTACATTCAAGATACTATCTCCAGGAACCTGCTTTATGCGTTTGTATTACTAAGTGGGCGTTTGACGTCTGTTGGCCGTTGCTCTCAGAAAAGTCTGATAAGAAAGCCCTTAGCAAAGTCTGTTGCTCTCATATAAGAAAAGCCATCCTTATACCAAGTCAAGCGCCCCTGTGTTGTTCGCTTAATCCGTGGTTATCCCACCTGTGAACCAGGCTTGACGTTGCCGAGGACGGAGGTCACGTTGAGTGTTCCGTCGAAGTTGACAGCCGAGAGAATCATGCCTTGGCTCTCGATGCCCATCATCTTGCGTGGCGCAAAATTGGCAACGAAGAGAACATCCTTGCCGATGAGCTGTTCTGGTTCGTAGTAGGCAGCGATGCCGCTGAGGATGGTGCGGTCAACGCCCGAACCGTCATCGATGGTGAACTGGAGGAGCTTCTTCGACTTCTTCACCTTCTGGCAGTCCTTGATGTGGCCGACGCGGATGTCCATCTTTTCAAACGTCTCAAAGTCAACGTTCTCCTTCAATGGCGCGGCAACATAATTGGCAGCCTCGTTGGCCTTCTTGGCGTCGTCAAGCTTCTTGAGCTGAGCCTCGATGGCTTCGTCTTCAATCTTTTCGAAGAGCAACGACGGTGTGCCGAGCTGGTGTCCCGGCTTGAGAAGTTCGGTTGAGCCGAGCTGTTCCCATTCCGTTTCCTTGACGCCCAGCATCTCGCGGAGTTTAGCCGAACTGAAAGGCAGGAAGGGTTCGAAGGCGATTTCGAGGTTGGCAACCAATTGCAGGGAGATGTAGAGGATGGTTTTCACACGCTCCATGTCGGTCTTGGCCACATGCCAGGGTTCGCAGTCGGTGATATACTTATTGCCGAGGCGGGCAAGGTTCATGGCCTCTTTTTGTGCATCGCGGAACTTGAAGACATCGAGGAGGGCCTCCACCTTCTGTTTCACGTCCTTGAATTCCTCAATGGCGTTGCGGTCGATGTCAAGCAGTTCGCCACATTCAGGAACAACACCATTGAAATATTTCTTCGTGAGCTGGAGCGCACGGTTGACGAAGTTGCCGTAAACAGCCACCAGTTCGTTGTTGTTGCGGTCTTGGAAATCCTTCCAGGTGAAGTTGTTGTCTTTCGTTTCTGGAGCGTTAGCCGTGAGCACATAGCGCAAAACGTCTTGCTTGCCAGGGAAGTCTTCCAGATATTCGTGGAGCCAGACGGCCCAGTTGCGTGATGTGGAAATCTTGTCGTTCTCCAGATTGAGGAATTCATTGGAAGGCACGTTGTCGGGCAGGATATAGCCGCCGTGGGCCTTGAGCATCGTGGGGAACACGATGCAGTGGAACACGATGTTGTCCTTTCCGATGAAATGCACGAGGCGCGTTGAAGGGTCTTGCCACCACTTCTGCCATGTGCCCCATTTCTCCGTTTGTGCGTCGCAGAGTTCCTTGGTGTTGGAGATATAGCCGATGGGGGCATCAAACCATACGTAGAGCACCTTGCCCTCAGCTCCCTCAACGGGAACGGGGATGCCCCAATCAAGGTCGCGCGTCATGGCGCGTGGCTGGAGATCCATGTCGAGCCATGATTTACACTGGCCATAGACGTTTGGACGCCATTCCTTGTGCTCTTCGAGAATCCACTGCTTGAGCCAGTTTTGATAGTCGTTGAGCGGCAGGTACCAGTTTTTCGTGGCCTTCTTCACCAGTCCGTGTCCCGGATTGTTTTTGTTGGTCGGGTTGATGAGTTCTTCAGGCGAGAGCGTTGCGCCGCATTTCTCACATTGGTCGCCGTATGCGCCTTCCGCGCCGCAGCGCGGGCAGGTGCCGACGATGTTGCGGTCGGTGAGAAATTCGCCCGTTACTTCATCGCAGAATTGCTCCTCGGTTTTCTCCACGAGCTTGTTGTTGTCGTAAAGCGTGCGGAAGAAATCAGAGGCAAACTTGTTGTGAATCTTCGAGGTCGTTCGGCTGTAGATGTCGAATGATATGCCGAAGTCCTCAAACGATTTTTTGATGAGGTTGTGGTAGCGGTCGACCACCTCCTGGGTGGTGATGCCTTCCTTGCGGGCACGGATGGTGACAGGCACGCCGTGCTCGTCGCTTCCGCCGATGAATAGCACTTCCTGCTTTTTCAGGCGCAGATAGCGCACATAGATGTCAGCCGGCACGTAAACGCCAGCCAAGTGTCCTATATGTACACCTCCGTTGGCATAGGGTAGGGCGGAGGTGACGAGGGTGCGGTTGAATTTCTTTTCCATGGGAAATATGTCTTGCTTTTGTTGTCTGATAGGTGGGTGTGGCTGAGCATGTGCAGTTTGCAGATGATGGTCGGCACGGCATCATTTGAAACTATTCCTTCGGCTCCTCGTAGAAAGTGCCGTCGGCATGTCGTTTTCTTTTCCATCGTCTGTGGCTCCACAGCCAGAGATGTGGTTGTCGCTGGATGATTTCTTCCAGTTCTGCCATGTAGCGTTCCGTCAGCTCATAGTTGGGGATGTCTTTGACGTGGTCGGTCATGAGGCGCAATCGCAGGCGGTATTGTCCGCGTCGTTCGCGCTTCACGTCGGCGAAAAACACGGCGGCATCCACTTTCTTTGCAATGCGTTCCGTTCCAGTGAAGACCGGCGTGTCTTGGTGCAGGAAGTCCACCCAGTCGTGGATGCTGTTCCATCCCGGAGCCTGGTCGGCGATGAATCCGATGATGGTGCGTTCCCCCTTCTGTTTGAGTTGAAGAATGTGTCGCATCGACTCGTATTTCGAGATGTTGTCGGCCCCAAAGCGGGTGCGCATCTGATAGAAGAACGAGTCGAACGCTTTGTTTTTGAGCGGGCGGTACAATTGGGCGCAGTGGGTGGTCTCACGCGTGCTCCAAAGCGGCATGGAGGAAATCCATTCCCAGTTGCAGTAGTGCCCCAAATAGATAAACACGAACGGGTGCGTTTCCAGTTCGCGTTCCATTTCTTCCATGCCTTCCACAATCATTCGCCGCTTCATTTCCTCGGGCGAGATGGAGAGCAGTTTGATAGTTTCAACCACATAGTCGCAAAACCATCGGTAGAAACGTTTTTCAATCTGTCTTCTCTCGCTCATGGAACGCTCAGGGAAAGAGCGGTCAATGTTCTTGCGTACCACCTTTCGCCGATACCCCATCACGTAATAGATGACGGGGTAACAAATATCGGCCAGTGCATAAAGCACACGCAAAGGCAGATGTGAAAGCAAGCGTAAAAAGGCAATAGCTATCTTCATGACTGCAAAGTTAGAAAAAATCGTTGACAATCAATGCTGACAAGGCAGGATAAGTGGTTGCTTGGCGCTTATTTTGTGGGAGTGATCAAGAAAAAATGGATGCGATATCTTGGAGATCCCCCACTGCTGGATGTTTCACGACGCATCAGGTCGCTCCGTGACAGATTTTTCCGAAGGCCGCTTTTACCATAACTTAACCATCCTGAAACAATAGTTATGCCTTGGGGATGGATGCTTTTCGATGAAAAAACTTATCTTTGCAGTTTAATACCAGACAAACAATTCTGACCACCTACTTAGAAGGAATCATCTTATGGAAGAGAATAACAAATTGCAACAGAACCATAGCGGAAATACGCCGCCCCCTGTCCCACAGCCGGCCCCACCGCCCCCTTTCGTGGCGCCCGATGGCGACGATGAGACGTGTGGGCAGAATGTTCAGAAATCTCAGGAAGAATCGAGTTCTCAGGAAGAAGCCCCTGCCGCCCCCACGATGCCCGAGGGAGCCATGCCTTCGCCTGCACAGATGGAACGTCTCATGGAAGAGGCCGACCGCGAACTTGAGGCCTTCGATGCCAAACCCCTGCCCAATGCGGGGCTTCTCGTGCGTGCCTTCTCTTTTAAGGGACGTATCACGCGGGCAGAATACCTCATCTCTCATGCCCTCATTCCTTTCCATTTTATGCTTGTGGCGTATGTGGCCAACGTCGCTTCAGAGATAGCCTCTTTCTCTATCGGTGAGGACGCTGCTGGCAGTCTTTACAATCGCCTCATGCTCTTCTCCGGCCTCTTCATGTTCTGCTGGTTTTATACGGCACAAGGCGTGAAGCGCTGCCATGATGTCGGCTGGAGCGGCTGGTGGTTTTATGTGCCTTTCATCAACATCCCCTTGTTTTTCAAGAAAACCCGTCGGGAGACCAACCGCTATGGCCTTCCCGCCACTCTGCGTGCCACAAACGCCGAAGATGCGGTTGCCGCCACATTGGTGCGTCGCCGTGGCATTTGGTGTGCCGCCACTTGGCTCCTCTGTTCGCCCGTTTACTTGTTCCTAACCTGGCGTTGGAAAATCCAGCGGCTCTTTGCCCGCCTTCTTATGCTGTTGGTGTCGCCCTTCATCATCAGTGTGGGATACACATCGCAGGTGGCCCACAAGCAGGCCAAGATTGCCCGCACCCACGAAGCGCGGGCCATCGGATTCCTTTCGGAGGGCAACCTCGGTGTGGCGCTTCCTGTTGATGAGGCAGAATGGCGCGGCCGCGAGCGTTTCTCGGGAGCTGATACTTACGACATTTCCTTCTCGAAAGCCTTGACGGACAGCGACTATAAGCGCATTGCGGCGCTTGCCGAGAAGAAGGAAAGCGGATGGACGGCCTATCAGAATGAGGCAGAAGCCGACACCGATGACGACTATGGTTATTACCTGGAAGACTATGGCAAGCCAGCCACAGATGCGAAGGCAGAGGCGCCGACATGTTTCCGCTTTGCCAAGACACTGACGGGCAGAAAGAAAAAGGAATTCAATGTGACGCTGACCATTCTCAAACAGGAGAAGGAAGCCAAACTGACAGTTCAGGCTACGAAGTAAGTAATAATATGTGGAGTAGATAGTCATATTTTTGCTCTGCATTTTTGTTCAATTTATGTTTTCACCATTGCCCCAAAAACAGTTCTGACCACCTGCTAATCTATTATCTTGTAACATCAAATGACATTCAATCATTCCGTTTCCCTCGCCCTCTTCTGTCTGTTGCTCGCATCCCCCTGCCGCGCCGCCCGTTCGGTCGAGGGACCAGAGAAACCGCAACTCGTCGGCAAGAAAGTCCATTTGAATGACGACGAACAAGAGAAACTGCGCCGCTGGAAAGCTGGTGAGACTGTGTCGCCGCAGGCTGTGCGCCGCTATGGTGAGTGGCGCTGCTTTTCGGCCGACACCATCTCCAATGCCGTATTTGCACGCATGTGGGGAAAGAGCTACAAGAAAGGGTGTAGCATTCCACGCAGCAAATTACGTTACGTCAAAGTGTTGCACATCAACGGCGCGGGGGAGATACAGTTGGGCGAACTGGTCTGCCACGCCGACATCGCTGCCGACCTCGTCAGCATTTTCCGCGACCTCTACCGTGCTTCCTATCCCATCGCACGCATGGTGCTGATTGACAACTATGGGGCGCAAGACCGCCCGTCGATGGAGGCCAACAACACCTCGTGCTTTAATTACCGAACCGTTGCCGGCACCCGCAAACTATCGGCCCATAGCCGTGGCCGTGCCATTGATATCAATCCGCTCCACAATCCCTGCGTGAAAAGTCGCGCCGACGGCACGCTCCGCGTAGACCCCGAGAAAGGACGCCGCTATGCCGACCGCACCAAGTCCTTCAAATATAAAATCTCACACAGCGACCTCTGCTATCGTCTCTTCAGGCGCCACGGCTTCGTCTGGGGCGGAGATTGGCGCAGTCTGAAAGACTATCAGCATTTCGAAAAGCCCTAAGGCCCAACAAACCGCAGTCCGCAGATTCCATGCGAAGCTTGTTCAAAGGCAAGGAAATAAGTCCCACACAAAACAGGTGGACTTGTTTCCTTGCCTTTTATTTTTCATAAACAACGAGCGGCAATAAATTCGAACTTAATATCTAATAATTCGAAACTAATATCTAACAACATACGTTAAATATGATATTCCATGGGTAGTTTTTGTTTGAATCCGCAACCAACGAATATACATTTAAGGTATCTTTGTCAGTAGAAAATCTAAAACATTAGATAAACCTCTCAAGCATATAAAGTATGAAAGAATTCAATACCTTGACTCGTGCCGAAATGCAGATAATGAATATTCTGTGGGATAAGGGTTGTGGTATGACTACGCACGAGATTATCGACGCATATCCCGAGCCACATCCCGCTTACTCCACTATCGCCACGTTTATGAAGATACTCACCCACAAGCAATACGTTAGTTCGTACAAGCGTGATGGGGGTGGCAAGACATACGTGTTTTCTCCTCTCATAACAAGGGCCGAATACACACGTCATGCAATGAAGGAAGTAAAGAAATCGTTCTTTGGCGGCAGTCTTCATTCGCTCATTTCGTTCTTTGTGAAAGAAGAGAATATCTCGGATGAGGAACTGGAGGAGATACTTAGTCTGATAGACAAGGGTACGGAGAAAAGAGACATTTCAAAACAATGAGAACCAAGATACAACCTTATTAAGAACCATGATACTACCTTATATTATAAAATCAGCCATGGCATTGGCGCTGCTATATGCTTGCATTATACCATTGCTTGAAAAGGAGACCTTTCATCGGCTCAACCGAATCGTAATCCTTGGATGTTTGGTTATATCGTTTGCTATTCCATTGGTTCACTTCCCCAGTGGTACAAATCCAATAGTAGATAAGGTTCGTCAGGCGGTTCTACTGCCGGAGGTGCTGATAAATGGCAATGCAAAAGAACAGTCTGTATGGAGTTGGTCTGACATTATAGTCTGTATATACACAATTGGAGTCGTGGCTATATTCTTGATGACAGTCGTTCAAACCGTGCGTCTGATAAAGCAGCTGCGCCAGTGCGAGCATACCACCGACAACAAAGGCAACACCATAATTCTAACCGATGATGCAACGAGTCCGTTCTGTCTCTTTCACTACATCGTGATGAGCCGTGACGACTATGCCAACAACCGCAGTTTCATACTAACACATGAGCAAGAGCATATACGCTTAAAACACTGCATAGACCTCGTCCTTCTTCAGATAGCCACAATCATGCAGTGGTTCAATCCTTTCGTGTGGCTGATGGGCAAGAATCTGAAAGCCATACACGAATTTGAGGTGGATGAAGCAGTATTAAACAAGGGCATTAATGCAACACAATATCAAAAATTCCTTGTAATCAAGGCGGTCGGCAATCGTCTGCAGCCATTTGCCAACAACCTTAACAATGAGTCACTAAAACGAAGAATCATTATGATGAACCAGAAGAAATCAAACAGATTGATGATGCTCAAGACATTGTTCATTATCCCAGTGGCAACACTGGCAGTCAGTGTATTTGCCAGCAACACAAACGTGAGCACTATGGCAAAAGCAACCACCCTATCAACAATCGATATGCAGACACAAAAGCCTGACATAAAAGCCTATAAAGTTGTTGAGGTGAAGCCACAATTCAAAGGCGGAGAATCTGCAATGATGGAATTTATCGCTAAGAATGTGAAATACCCTCAAGCTGCTATCGATGCAACACTGCAAGGCAAGACGATCGTAGGTTTTGTTGTAAGAAAAGACGGAACTGTAAGCGACGTGCACATCAAAAAGTCATCAGGCCATGCTGTGCTCGACAAAGAGGCTATGCGTGTGGTGAAGACTATGCCGGCGTGGAAGCCAGGAAAACAAAAGGGCAAGCTTGTAAACGTGAAATGCAATGTGCCGATAAATTTCAGAATCCAATAATTGAGAGGAGGGAATGTAGAAATGCATGAACTGTATTATTACTAAGTAGGTGACTATTTTTTTATAAGATAATTCTAAGGGCTGATACCTCGTGTGGGGAGTGTCAGCCCTAATTTTTTTGTTTGAAAAATTTTTACTGCACAGCAATAATAAAAATGTTGGTTTATATTTGCGTATCACAACATAAATATTTAAATTTGTAAACATAGGGGTGGCAAATGTTTATCGTTTGTTTTAAAAACTAAATATGAGCAGGCGGAAAAAACATCCCGTAAAGACAGATCATAGTGTTGAACCTATATAGAAACATCGTTGGAAATCAATTATTTAATCTCAATTGCCCCATCCGTTGCCAGTCTCTTTCAACCATTCTCTCGAAAAAGAGATTTAACATTCAACACAAATGTCAACCTCTGCGGAGCCGCCACTGGTTTAAATAGCACTTATTTAACATCATTCAAAGATAAAATCCATAACTTCAAAATTTTATCCTATGAAAAAGCAATCTTTCCAAATGAAACAATGGGCAAAGGTTTGTCTTGCCCTCTCGTTGGGACTGCCCCTCACGGCTTGTGTCGACGACAGCTACGATGCCAGCAAGGACATTGACATGACGATGGGTCTCGGTTCTCAAGGACTGCAGCTCAAACTTGGTAACACCGAAAATATCATGCTTGCCGACCTCCTCGAGGAGGACGAGAACTTGAAAACGGACGCACAACACACTTATTACCTCATCGAAAGCGGACGCACAAACGTTAATTTCAGTGTCGACAGAATGAATGCCTACATTGACAACGCAGTGCTCACGCCGTCATTGGAAGTGCTCAACTATTCCAAGTTGCAGGAATTGATTCCAGCAACTGCAGGAAGTCTGAACGTTCCAGAAGGATTTGTTTATCAGATCAACAACCTGACGGCCGATAACAGCATGAAATTCAAGTTCGACAACATCAGCAGTGTTGTCAAGCAAGTGAAGTCAATCACCCCTGCTGTGGGAACGAAGCTCAAGATTAGCATGGCTTTGGAGCAAAACGGCATGTATTTCGCCATTCGCGACATCGACAATCTGAAAATCAAGCTACCGAAATACTTGCAGGTGGCTAATCCAACCAATGCCACCATCGCCGGACAGGTCGTTTCGGTCAATCCGCGTCACAATGTAAACTCAACGAACATCGACCTCGCTGAGATGGACATCGCCAAGATTGTCCTTGACGGCAACGACGGCAAAGTCAACGGCGGAACGCTCAGCATTCCGAAAACCGAAGTTTCGCTCTCTGGTGACTTCAAGGTCTCCGCTTCACGCGCCTTCACTCCGACCACAGGTAGCAAACTCACGCTCCACGTTTATCTCCACATGGGTAACACCCTCGTCGGACAAAACGAAGTGGTCTTCGACAATGTGACGGGACGTTTCGACCCAGACATCGCTCCAACCATCGAAAGCATCAATATCAAGGACAATCTGCCCGACTTCCTCGACAGCGACGATGTGACCATCCGGGTGGCCAACCCGACGCTCAAGTTCATGGCCGACCTCTCAAACGTGCCAGCCTCCATCGAATTTAATGCCGGACTGAAGGCCAACAAGAAAGACGGCACAGTGGCTGCCAGCGTCAACCTCCCAGGAACAGGCAATGCCACGCTCGTGAAGGAGAAGAAAAACCATGTCTACTTCTATGAAGATGCCGCCGCAGGTCCTTACTCTCCTGCTGCCATCGAAGCAACGGCCAAGAAATTCCAGGTCGACGGCATCAGTAGCCTCATCACCAAGTTGCCCGACAACATCTCTGTCGATCTCAAGGAAAACCGCCGCGTGAAGCTCGTTGACGAAGATGTGACCATCCAATTGGGTCGCACCTACAATTCCGACATGTCTTACGACCTCTACGTGCCGTTCACCTTCAACAACGGTTTGAACATCGTTTACAACGACTCTGTGACGGGCATGAACAAAGACCTCAAGGATTATGAAGCCGATGGTTTGGTCGTAACGGCCAACATCTTCAATGCCGTTCCGCTCGACCTCACCGCAACTGTCATCCCTGTTGACGTCAACGGACGTGTTATCAGCGAAATCGTTGTCTCAGAAGCCAACGTCGCTCCCGCACAGCCCAAGTCAGTGCTCGCCAACGAAGCCGAAGTGACTGCCACAGGTGTGGAAACTCCCGTGCAGATCAATATGACGCTCACCGACCCGAAGGCCCTCAAGCGTCTTGACGTGCTGCGTCTCCGCATTCAGGCCGCTGGCACACAGACTGCCGGACAGAAAGCCGTGCTTTCATCGCTGCAATACATCAAAGTCAAGGACATCCGACTGAAACTCAAAGGTCAAATCATTGCTGATTTCAACTGATGAACTGATTCGTTTTTAGTCACGTAAAAAAATCTCACGTATGAAAACTATATTCAAAAAAATAGCAGCCGGACTTGTTCTTTCTTCAGCATTGCTTCCGGCACAGGCCCAGGAATTCCGCACGTCTTATTTTATGCAGACGAGCAATTTCCGCCATCAAATGAACCCGGCGCTCATCGATGCCCCCTACGTTTCTTTCCCCTTCATGGGCAACATCAACGTTGGTGCAACGGGTAACATGGGTTACAAAAACTTCATCTACAAGCTTGAAGGCAACCCGCTCTACGACCAGACCACCTTCATGAGCCCAACCGTTTCGGCTTCTGATTTCCTCGGCGGTTTGCACGATAAAAACCGTGCCGACATCTATGTCAACTACAACCTCTTCTCCGTGGGCTTCCGTGGCTTCAAGGGAATGAACGTCGTTGAGCTCAATCTGCGCTCCAACACCAACATCACCCTGCCCTACGAACTCTTTGAATTTATGAAGACCGCAGGCGAGAAGGAATTCTATCAGCTCCACGACATCGGTGCCCGTTCGCAAAATTATATGGAGCTCGCCTTGGGACACAGCCACCGCATCAACGACCGCCTCACCGTCGGAGCTAAGGCGAAATTCCTCTTCGGCGTGGCTTATGCCGACTTCAAAGTCAATCAGCTCAACCTCACCATGAACGGCGACGAATGGCGCGTTCAGGGCGATGCACGCCTCAAGGCATCCGTCTTGAAGAGCGAGTTCGACTATGAAGGCCCTGAAAAGAACGCTCCCGACGGCCGCCGCCGCGTGAAAGGGCTCGATGACGTCAGCTTCGGAATGCCCGGCTTCGGTATGGCATTCGACCTCGGTGCCTCCTATAAGGTGATGGACGACCTCACCGTTTCAGCCGGTCTCACCGACCTCGGCTTCATCAGTTGGGGAAAGACCAAGCAGGCATCTTCTGCTGGCGACTACACCTTCAGTGGTTTCAACAATATCTATGCCGGTTCAAACAACACGGGCAGCAACAAGCTCGGCGACCAGTTTGAAGATCTCGGCGACGACCTCGAAGAGATGTTCTCCGTTTATGATGACGGCGAAACGAGCACAACGCAGGCCCTGGCCGCCACGCTCAATGTCGGTGCTGAATACACGTTGCCGATGTACCGTCGCCTCCATTTCGGCTTCCTCTACACCGGCCTCATTCATGGTCTCTATTCTTACCACCAGGCCATGCTCTCAGCCACCGTCCGCCCAGTCAACCCCATCGAAATTTCGGTCAACACCACGGCTGGCGGAACAGGTTGCTCTCTTGGTGCCGCCCTCAGCCTGAAGGCAAAACACTTCAACTTCTACGTTGGTTCCGACCGCATTCTCGGCAAGGTCAACAAGCAGTTCATTCCGCTCAACAACCTCAATGCCAACGTCAACTTCGGTATGACCTTCCCGCTCTGATAAACACTGTCTCTCCTTATAGGGGATGATTTAGTAATGTTGAAAGAATAAGTTCTGCAATTTTGCACCTGCATTTTTGAGCTATTTTTGAGCTTATTCGAAGGAGCAATGCGAGCATTGTGACTGAGAATAAGTTCGAAAAGAGCCGAAAAGGCAGGGGAGTATATAAATATTACTTGCCAACGGCAAAATTGCGGAAGTTATTTTTTCAACATTACTTACATACAAAAAACGCATAAGACCCGGAACAACTTCTGGTTCTTATGCGTTTTTTCCTTTCCTGGGTGGCTCCCTTAGCCGCGAAGATTATTCTTCACGCTTGAACTTCATCATGTCCTTTCTCAGATGCTTGCGCAAATAGCCTCCCATCGTGAAGCGCACACGGACACGCTTGATATTGCCAATGCCCACGTCTTCCTTCTTTTCAACAGGGTTGCTCACAATCGTCGGACGGAACGAGCCCAGATAGCCGAACCTTACGGAGCGCCCCTTCTTCAACACGTTCTCCACCTCTTCCTGCGTGGCAGAGAGCACCGACACGATGTCGGGCAACGACAAGGTGCACATCACGGAAATCTCCTTGGCAATCTCTTCCAGGTCCGTGGCCTTCTGCTTGCCGATTTGGGGATAGAATTTAACACTGGCGTCAACTGGATTCTTTTTGGCTTTTACGGTGTAGTTAATCATGGTAAATTGATAAATTTTAATGGTTGATAATTGTGTTTTTGAGATAAGTAATGGTAAATAAATTGACTACCTATTGGCAATTGCTACTTGTTTTATTACAGAAAGCGCAGACAGGAGGTCGGGGCAGACTTGACAATGCCCCTTCCGTTTCCAGCCCCCTGCATGCCGTGAGCCACCTTATGCCTTGTCGCTCACCTTTTCAAATTTGAGCCCGCTCACGTCGCTGTTGAAAATCTGCGACAGGCGTCCGCTCTGGGTGTATGCCACGCGCAATCGCTCAATGTTCGCAACGCCAGCCTTTTCCTTGGTGTCTGCTGGCGTACCCTTGATGGTCAGTCGAAACGAGCCGAGGTCTCCGAAGCGCACGCTGCTTCCGTCAGTGATGTGCTTGGCAATGCTCATCTGCAACGCCGACAAAACGGCCTTCACGTCGTGTTCCGTCACCGTACACTTCTCAGAGATACTGCTGGTGATGCTCAACAATTCCACGTGGTCAACGGGAGCCACCTGGGCATAATACTTCACTTCCTTGGTAATGGGGTTCTTCTTAGCTTTTGCAATAAATGGAATCATGGTTTTGATAATTTTTAAGGTGAATAATTAGTGGTTTGTCTTGATCAGCCTGAAGAGGAGTGTTGGGCGCCCTTCCGGTGTGGCTCCTCATCCAGCGCTGAATGACAATGCAAAGTTACGACGTCCTCAATGCCCGCTTCCACTTTATGCACTTTAACTCCCCCAAAAAACCACACTTTTTTCAGCCCCGAACCCGTTAGCTTCTAACCTATTGCAACTTTTTTGCACGGAAAAATAAAAAAGAGCGGGCAGAGGGGTGGAAGAAGAGGGATTTCTGCCCTTCAGAAATATAAAGGGATGTTCTATAAATTAGTTTTAATGGAGATTCTTTATTTAGGATTGACTTGGCCGCTTTTACAGTTCTCACTCGCAGATTGTTGTAAAATCGGCTCAGGCTAATTTATAGAACACTAAAACAATTCCCTTCCTTGCCCTTCGTCACATTGACGGAAAATCATTAATTTTGTATGAAGAGGACTGAAGCGCTTGGCATGGCCACACAGGTTTCAGCAATGCCAAGCGGAAAACCGATTCTGGTTGCCTCTCCAAAACAGGAAAGTTCATCCTCCCATAGGAACGCAAGCCCGATGCTGTGTCCCTTCAACATCATGCGGAGGAAATCTATATCATGTGATTATGCAAGACCCGAATATCCCGACAGGTGTTTACGAGCAAATTATCAACCGCCTCTTCAATCTGAAATTAAGCAGAATGGACGCTGAGCGTTTCTACATCGGAAAGAAACAGATTTCAAAGGACGACGCGGTTCACATCTTGAGCAAATATCTGCAACGTCTCATCGAAGTTGCGTTCGTTGGCGTGCCCGATGACCAGGAGGTTGGAAAATACACGGACTTTGTCAATTCCGTCATCAAGACCTTAGGCAGGGAGTTTGATATTGACGACACGGAACTTGATTTGATTGATGCCCAAAAGAGCATTCTGACGGCTGTCATCGACCGCACAAACTGCGAATACCCCGACATAGAGAAACACTTGCAGGCCATTATGCCCGTCACCTCGCTGAGCCGCAGTGCCTTGTTTTTCGGAGGCAGGGGGCCTGCCGACATGGAGAGCGAATTAAACCGCGAGATTCTTTGCTCTGACGAGATATGTTGGGTGGTGTCTTTCATCAAGACGAGCGGTTTAAACTTGCTGTGGAACAGTTTGAAGAAATTCACAAGCGAAGGAAAAAACCTCCGCGTCATTACAACCACCTATACGGGGGCAACGGATTACGATGCCGTTGCCCGTTTGTCCATGCTGCCCAACACGGAGGTGAAAATCTCATACGACGGCACGCAAGACCGTCTGCACGCCAAATCCTATATCTTTCTCAGAAATTCGGGGTTCCACACGGCCTACATCGGTTCCAGTAACCTCTCTCGCTACGCTTTGAAAGATGGCAAAGAATGGAACTTTAAAGCCACGCAGTTTGAATTGCCGCAGGTGATAGAAGAGGTGCGCAACTCGTTTGAAACCTATTGGTGTGATGAAACATTTGAGACGTTCATTCCTGGTGTGAGCGACGAACGGCTGAAAAAGGCGCTGGGCACAGACTGGGAGACCCCGTTGCTTGATTTCTCGGCGCTCGACCTGATGCGTGCGAAGGATTATCAGCAGGAAATATTGGAAAAACTTGACGTGGAACGCCACGTGCACGGACATTTCCGCAACCTTGTGGTGGCTGCTACGGGTACGGGAAAAACCGTCATAGCAGCTTTCGACTTCAAACGCTATCGTGAAGCGCATCCCGACTGTCATTTTCTTTTCATTGCCCATCGTCAGGAAATTTTGCGACAGGCCATGCAGACCTTCCGCATTGTCCTTGACGACCCCAATTTTGGCAGTTTGTGGGACGGCGACCACGAGCCGTCCAGCTATCAGCATGTTTTCGCGAGTAAGGACACATTGCGTAATCGCTTGGATGGTTTGCAACTCACGGCAGACTATTACCAATATATGGTGGTGGATGAAGTGCACCACATTGTGGCTCCGACATACGTCAAACTGATGACATGCTTCAAGCCCCAAATCCTTCTCGGTTTGACAGCCACGCCTGAGCGTACTAATGAACAAGAAGATATTACGGTTTTCTTTGATGGGCACATTTCTGCGGAAATCCGTCTGCCGGCAGCCCTCAACGCCGGCCTCCTTGCGCCTTTCCATTATTATGGCATACCCGACAATGTGGATTTGTCGGAAGTGAAATGGAGCGGACATGGTTACGATATAGCCGAATTGTCGCGCATTTACACGCAGAACGATTTTCGAACGGGGCTCATTCTGAAGAAGATGCAGGAATATATTGGAAACAGCCGCCTGCACCGCGTGCGGGCGCTTTGCTTCTGTGTCGACAAGGAGCATGCCAAATTCATGAATGCGAAGTTCACGTTGGCAGGACTGAAAACGGCGGTGCTGACGAGCGACGATAGCGACCGCCATCGCCTTCTCGTGAAAAAGCAGATTCAGGCTGGCACCATCAATTACCTCTTCGTCGTCGACCTCTTTAATGAAGGTGTGGACATTCCTGAAATCGACACGATTCTCTTCCTCCGTCCAACGGAGAGCGTCACGGTGTTCCTTCAGCAGTTTGGCCGAGGCCTGCGTCTGCATAAAGGCAAAGACCACCTCACTGTGCTCGACTTTGTGGGCCATTCGCGTGCGGAGTTTAGCTATAAAGACCGCTTTGAGGCGCTGATAGGCCGTCATTCGCGCAACATCAAAGACGAGATAGAGGGCGGTTTCACAAATGCCCCCTTCGGATGCAAAATCATATTGGAAGACAAGGCAAAAGAAGAAATCCTTGCCAACATCGAGGGGTATCTTCGAAGCTTGAATAAAAACCGAATAATCAAGGAGATAGCGGCTTATCATAAGGTTTGCAAAAACACGTTTTCCTTGAAGGGCTTCTTGGCTTATAGTCATGTGCCGTTCCATAAGCTCTATGGCAGCCAGACGTGGGGCGAATTGTGTCAGTTGGCAGGTGTCAAGAAAGAAGTGTCTGCCCATTCAGCCCAGATAAGATACGCGGTCAGAACCAAGTGGCTGGCAACAGATTCGTTCTCCTATCTCACTCAGCTGCTGCGCTTTGCCGAATGCGGATTCAGATGCGATGTGGCCGCTTTCCCCGAAAAGGAGAGGCGGTGTGCTGTGATGCTCTACTACGATTTGTTTGACAAGGCAGGCTTTTACCCCAATCTTGAAAGCATGTTTTCCGACCTGGCCTCCGATCATTTGTTCATTCAGGAGTTCAAGGAAGTCATCTCTTATTTGAGGGAAAAATGTTCTGCGCCAGAGAAAGAAGATAATTCTGTTTATCGGGAATGGAACCCGCTCCATTTGCATGGCGTGTACACCAAAGCACAAATACAGGCGGCACTTGGCCTTTCAACCATTGAGCGCAAGTCGTCTTCGCGCGAAGGTTTCGAACGTTTGAAGGATATTAAACTGGAAGCCATGTATGTCGACATCATCAAGCAACGTGAGGAGGGCTCTATGACGGCATATAAAGACTACGCCCAAAATCGCGAGTTCTTCCATTGGGAAACGCAAAACCGTGTGCGCGAAGGCAGTCGTGAGGCTGAGGCTTACCGAAACGGCGAAAACAACATGCTCTTGTTCGTCCGACAGCAGGTGGAACATCCCGAATATGGTTGCAGAATGGGATTCACCTATCTCGGACAGGTAACAATGAATAGCATAGAGGGGTCGAAGCCGATGCAAATCGTGTGGCATTTAAATACGCCGATGCCTGAGGCAACCTATGCTTTCGCAAGCCAGTATAAGGCCATCGGGTGAATATGCAGGAGGGGATTTTGTAAGATATTTACAATCAGCGAATTGCGCAATATTAAAAAAGAATGAAGCAGATAGGAACAAAACTCTTTTCGCAGCGTGATAATCATAAAGAAAAGGAGGTATGTGACATGAATGAGCCAAAGAAACATATTATGGAGGACGGTATCGTCCATACAAATTCCGATTACCAACACTTGGTGAGTGACATCTCACAATTGTGGTGTCAAGCCAAGGAAAACGCCTATACTGCCGTAAATACGGAGTTGCTGACGTCAAACTGGCTAACAGGTAAGTATATCGTTGAGTTTGAGCAGGGAGGAAAAGAAAGAGCTGAGTACGGAAAGCAGTTGCTCACAAATCTTGCAAAGGACTTGACCATAAGAAATGGTAAGGGATTTAATCGTAGTAACTTGACTTATATGAGGAAGTTGTATCTTGCATTCCCAAAAAGTGGGACGCTGTCCCACAAATTGACGTGGAGCCATTATTACGAATTGTTGAAATGCGATGACCCTATGGAGCGGCAGTTCTATATGAAGCAATGCATCAATGAGGGTTGGAAGGTAAGGGAGCTGAAACGCCAAATGAAGAGCTGTTTGTTTCAGCGTTTGGCTTTGAGCACCGACAAGGAGGGCGTATTGGCTTTGGCAAATGAGGGGCATCAGGTGATGACCGCCGAAGATATCATCCGCGACCCATTCGTGTTGGAGTTTACTGGACTTCCTAAGAAAAAACGCTACAAAGAGAGTGAATTAGAGAATGCGCTGAAAACCAATATGGAACAGTTCCTTCTTGAACTCGGACGAGGTTTTGCTTTTATTGGCAGACAGTATGTGATACCAGTTGGTGGCAGACAGCTAAAGGTGGACTTGGTGTTTTACCACTGCATCTTGAAATGCTATGTGCTGATAGACCTCAAGCGGGCAGAGATTAAGCATGGCGACATTGGGCAGATGAACCTATATCTCATTTATTTCAAGGCTGAGATATGTCAGCCCGACGATAATCCCCCTATAGGTATCGTGCTTGGCGCACGCAAGGATGAGCTGCTGATGGAATATGCGCTGCAAGGTATTACTAACCAACTCTTTGCCGCTCGCTATCAACTCTACTTGCCTAAGAGGGAGGAACTGCAAGCCGAGTTAGACAAATTGTTGAATCAAACGAAAGAGGACCGAGTATGAATGAACCAAAAATAAGATTCAAAGGATTTGAGGGGAGTGGGAGAAAGTGAAAGCTGATGCGATTTTCAAAACTGTAAATGAAAGGAACAGACCTGATTTACCAGTATTATTTTAGCTTATCATCTAACCCCGAAATTTAAGAAAATAAATGAATCAGAGAAAGACAATTGAAGTCGTGGCGGCCGTCATCTGCGATGGCGACCGTGTGTTTGCCACACAGAGAGGCTATGGCGAATGGAAGGACTGGTGGGAGTTTCCTGGCGGAAAAATGGAGCCGGGAGAGACGCCAGAGGAGGCGCTGATGAGAGAAATCAGGGAGGAACTGGCAACGGAGATTGTAGTCGGACCGCTGCTCACAACGGTGGAGCACGACTATCCGAAGTTCCACCTCATCATGCATTGCTACCTCTGTCGGGTGGGCAGCGGAAAACTCACGCTGCTGGAACATGAGGCGGCGCGGTGGCTGTTGCGCAGCGAATTGGATTCTGTGGAGTGGCTACCGGCCGACGAACCGGTGGCAAGGATGGTGGCAGGGATGCAGAAGGCGGTTGGGAACGCTTGATGATGGTGGCGGAAATATGGTTGTTGATTCCAATCCCTATACTTTTTAGCGAACGCGGGACGTGGCACGACCGAACGCAGGACGAGACGCAATCGAACGTAGGGCGAGACGCAATCGAACGCAGGAGGGCGTTCGCCAAAAAGTATAGGGACCGGATTTTCCTGCCTTCTGTCTGTTGTTGTTGAACCGCGAGGTGAGGTCAGATTGTGCGCCGATGTGCGCTTTCAAAAAAACGACCGGCCACAAGCGCCTTTAGATGGCGTGTGGCCGGTCGGTTGATGAATATGTAGTTCCGTCGGCGGGGTGGCCGGGGAACAGGCACGGAGGGTTAGAAATAAATCGTGGCCTGTGCGGTGAAGGTATTGGCACGAATGTCGTTGTTCGTTGAGCCGCCGATCATGCTGCCGTTGCCGGAATATTCTAAGAGCGTTTTGCCAGTGTCGCTCAGCGCGAAGTTGTAGCCCACGCCGATTTCCAGGTGGCCCAATACCTTGACGCCGCCGCCCACGTTCCATGTGGTGGTCATGTTCTCGCGTTCAAACATGCCGTTGCCAAAGGTGTAGTCCTTGTTGCCGATGTTGAAGTCAAACTGCGGACCAGTGGTGAGGAACACAGAGGCAACGCTGCCAAGGCCGATGCTGTAGCGCAGATTGACAGGGACGGAGATGCTGCGGCTCGTTTCATAGGTCGTGTTTTCGAGCGCACACAACTGGTATTTCTGCTGCGAATAAAGCAGCGCACCATCGAGGCCGAAGCCCATGGCGAGGTTGAGGTGAGCCTTCGGGCCGATAAACCATCCAGCTTGGTTGTCGGAGCTGAAGATGTTTTTCTTTTCTCCCTTCACTTTCAGTTTCGTCAAGTTCAAACCGCCAGTCACGCCCCAGTCAAAACCGAAGGCCGAAGCTGGTGTGGCCCATGCCATAGAGAGCAAAAGGGCCAGTGTCATCATGATTTTCTTCATTGTCTTTTAGTATTTATTTGGTTGTTGTTTGGTAATGGTGAAAGAATAAGTTGACCAATTTTGACCTGTATTTTTGTTGCTTTTGGTATTTGGAAGAGGGAGCATAGCGGGCTATGTGACCGATGACAAATACCAAAAACGGCAAAAAGACAGGGCATAAGAAATAACTCCTTACTCCACAAAATTGGTCAAGTTATTTTTTTACCATTACTTAGGATTACATGCCAAGCATTTTCTCAACGGCATAGGCGCCAATGCCGGCCAGATAGCCAACGAAGGCAATCCACGTGATGTGGCGCATATACCATCCGAAGGTGATTTTCTCCAGTCCCATCACCACCACGCCGGCAGCCGAACCGATGATGAGCATGGAGCCTCCCACGCCGGCACAGTAGGCGAGCAGTTGCCAGAAGATGCCGTCAACGGCGAAGTCGGTGCCTGGAAGAATGTCATACATGCCCATGCAGCCAGCCACGAGGGGCACGTTGTCGACAATGCTGGAAACGACACCGATGACGCCCGTCACGATGTAGTGGTTGCCGCCAGAGGCTTCGTTGAGCGCCTGTCCGAAGGTTCTCAGAACGCCCGTTTCCTGCAGGGTGGCCACAGCCATCAGGATGCCGAGGAAGAAGAGGATGGTGCTCATGTCGATGCGTTTGAGCAGCTGCGTCACGCGCATCTGCATGTTCTCGTCAACATGGCCCTTAGAGCGGTAGAAAAATTCCGTGATGCTCCAGAGCAGACCCAGCACGAGCAGGATGCCCATGAAAGGAGGCAGACCCGTGAGGAAACGGAAGATGGGCACGAAAATGAGGCCGCCCACACCGATGAAGAACACCATGTTGCGTTCCAGGCGTGAGAAATGGAGCGCATCGCCAGCTTCTGCCGTGTGGCTCGTTTCCAACTGTCCTTTGAGCTTGAACTGCAGCAGGAATGTCGGCACCACCACTGAGACGATGGAAGGAATGAGGAGTTCCGTGATGACGCCGCCCGTCGTGATGTTGCCCTTGATCCAGAGCATGATGGTCGTGACGTCGCCGATGGGCGAGAATGCGCCGCCTGCGTTGGCCGAGAGAATGATGCAGGAGGCATAGATGAGTCGGTCTTTATGGTCTTTCACCAGTTTGCGCAACACCATAATCATCACGATGCTTGTTGTGAGGTTGTCGAGCACGGCTGAGAGCACAAACGTCATAAACGTCACGCGCCATAGCAGCGTGTGCTTGTGTTTGGTTTGCAAACGGTCGCGAACAAAGTTGAAACCGCCGTTGGCGTCCACAATTTCCACGATGGTCATGGCGCCCATGAGGAAGAACAGGATTTCGCAGGTGTCGCCAAGGTGTGAGAGCAGGATGTGCTCGTTGACCCACTGGGACACGTCGGCAGCGGCAACGTTCACGCCGCGGAAACTTTGGATGAAGGAGCCGGCATCAAGCATGTAGAGCACCCAGCATCCAACACACATCAGCAGGGCGGGGGCCGCCTTGTTGATCTTCAAAACGCTCTCAAGGGCTATGCAGAGATAGCCGATGACAAACAGAGCAACGATAAATGTAATCATGTAGTGTTTAGTATTTTGGTTTTGGTGATTATTTCTCTCGAGGAATCGCCAAGGGGCTGTCGGCGCGTAATTTTTCAGTGACGAACCTCCAGCGGGGTGTTTTCCGCCTATTCTGTGGTGCAAAGAACGGCAAAAAAATCGAGGAAGCCAAAGATTTTCAGTGTCAATCTCGTTGCAAGATGATAAAAGCCATGTCGGGAGCCGTTGTATTCGAAAAAAATGATGTAATTTTGTCTGTGCAGAAGCGCTCTTGTAGTTCAATGGATAGAACAATGCTCTCCTAAAGCGTAGATTTGGGTTCGATTCCCAACAGGAGTACCAGATTGAACAGCGGCGTGCGTTCCACGCTCAAAAGAAATGGCGCCGCATCTGATTTTTTCAATATCAAAAGACAGAAGGCATGTTAAGATTGAATTGCTTTTTCAGCGCACACGAGGGCAAATATGAAGAGGCTCTCGACGCAGCTTTGGCTCTGACGGCTTGCTCACGCAATGACGAGGGCAATGTGGCTTACGACACTTTTGAAAGTGCCACGAATCCCGATGTGTTCATGATTTGTGAGACATGGGAGAACGAGGAAGTTTTGAAAAAACACATGGAGGCCGAGCATTTCAAGCTCTATGTGGGTCAACTCGAGCAACTCGGCACGCTGAAGCTTGAGCAGTTTGATTTCCCCAAGAAATAGTCTTTTCCAAGAAAAGTTTTATGTCATGATATCAGGGCGGAGGAGCATCCATTGCGATGTGGCCTCCGCCTTGTCTTTTTGTGGCAAGGTGAAATTAGCCTCAGCCGAAGTGTTGTTGGGATGGAATTGGATGGCAGCAGTGGGGGATGATGAATCAGTGAACTTGTATATACCTCAAGTTTCAGATTTAGATTTCAGGCAGTCATAGCGTAGGCTCTAAGTGCCGCAAGCCTTTGATCCTTCACATCAAGCACAAAGAATCATACGATGAACTCATATCTCGGGCAAAGGATCATGGGTAGTGTTAAATCGTATAATCCTTGTTAAATAAATCATATATCACGTCATATGTTAATACTTTTGTGCGCAAATCCAGAATCAAAAGCATAGCATTTATGAAAGAAAGCACAGAAATTTCAGCAGCCTGCAACCATAACAAGGTAAGCTTTTGGGGATTACTCATCACCTTAGGCATCGTGTTTGGAGACATCGGCACATCCCCCCTTTATGTGATGAAGGCTGTCCTACATACAGGTGAAACCATCGACCAGCGTACCATTTTGGGCGCATTATCCTGCATCATCTGGACACTCACCCTACAGACCACCATCAAATATGTCTGTGTAGCTCTACGTGCCGACAACAATGGCGAAGGAGGCATCCTCGCCCTCTACGCTCTTCTGCGCCGCCTCAAAAGTAAATGGATTTACATATTGGCCATCATTGGTGCCAGCACATTACTGGCTGACGGAATCATCACCCCCGCCATCACGGTTACAACAGCCATCGAAGGACTCGAAAGCATCAGCCCCCATCTGCCTGTCATTCCCATCACGCTTGCCATCATAACCATCATCTTCTTCGTCCAACGCTTTGGCACAGAGAGCATAGGCAAGTCGTTTGGAGTATTCATGCTGCTATGGTTCCTGCTGTTGGGCATAGTGGGAATCATCAGCATCACATCTTATCCTCTGATACTGAAGGCCTTCAATCCATATTATGCTGCCTTGCTACTGGCAAAATCCCCACAATGGTTTTTAATCCTAGGTGCTGTATTTCTCTGCACCACCGGTGCAGAGGCTCTGTATTCTGACTTGGGACATTGCGGCAGGAAAAACATCACCATCAGCTGGGCATTTGTAAAGACCATGCTCATTCTCAACTATCTGGGACAAGGAGCATGGGTGCTGTCCCATGTACAAACGGCCTCCACCGTCAATCCATTCTTCTCCATCATGCCGCAGAGCATGCTTTTCTTCGCCATCATCATGGCCACAGGTGCGGCTATCGTTGCAAGTCAGGCACTTATCAGCGGAACCTTCTCCATTTTGAGCGAAGCCATGAACCTGCACTTCTGGCCTCGTATGCGAATTAAGCATCCCACTCAGGTAAAGGGACAGCTCTACATCCCTGTGATCAACCTTACCATGTACATCGGTGTAGTTCTCATCATCCTGCTGTTTCGCGACTCCTCGCATATGGAGGCTGCCTACGGACTTGCCATCACCATCACCATGCTGATGACCACATTGTTGCTTGGTTCCTACCTACACACAAAAGGGGTATCGCGACTCATCATGATATTGTTTATCGGCGCATATTGCACCATCGAGGGGATTTTTCTCGCAGCCAATCTGTCAAAGTTCCTTGCAGGAGGATGGTGTACGATGCTTATTGGCGGTATTTTGTTCCTGATGATGTACGTGTGGATTCGTGCCATAAAGATACGCAACCACTACATTAGCTCCAAACCACTGGATGACTATTATCAGATTATCTCCGACATCAAAGCCGACATGAGCATTCCGAAATATGCATCCAATCTTGTCTATATCAACCATGCCAGCAAGGAAGGAACCGTTGATGACAAGTTGGTCTATTCAATCATCAACAAGCAGCCGAAACGTGCTGACCATTACTGGCTTATCAATATGGACTTTGTGGATACTCCTGACACGTTGGAGTACGACTGTAAGGTCTTAATTCCCAACACCCTATACAACATAACCATGCACATAGGATTCCGCATAGAACCTCGAGTAAGCCTCTATTTGAGACAAGTTGTGGAAGACCTCGTTGCCAACAAGAAGGTAGATCTGACCAGCAACTACCCTTCACTCCGCAAAAACGGCATTTCGGGCGATTTTCGTTTCATCATCATTCATCGCGTGTACTACCCTGAGAATTCCGTCAATCGCCAACAGAATCTATTGATGAACTTCTATGCTCTCATCAGTAAAATAGGCATTGACGAACCGAAGGCATTGGGACTCGACACCTCTATGGTGATGGTTGAACGTGTGCCGCTGATCATCGATCATCGTATGGACAATATCAGACGCATCGTAACCGTAGAAAAATGAATTGCGCAGTTTGGGGCTTGCTCACTTAGTCATTTTCAAAAAACAACTTGGCACTTTAGAGGGTTCCTGGAAACTTCGCACGTAAATGTTTGCGCTTCGCGCGGTTTTTCCACATGGTATTTTCCATCGCCAAGGCCACCCAAAGGTCTCCCCTATCCCCCGAAAGCCCCCACCATCGCCCAGAAAATGGAGCGACAGTGACAGTGGGGGTATCATAAGGAGGAGCAGCTATCACTTTTCAGGCTCATGCGGAGCGATGGAGATGCCTACTCAAGTTTCGGATTTAGATTTCAGGCAGTCATAGCGTAGGCTCTAAGTGCCGCAAGTCTTTTATCGTTCTCGATAATCTGCATGATAAAATCCTCAGAATCAGCACACGGAAATGCTCAAAGCCTTTTTTATGCAATAAATTTAATCGCCAATTCTAAATCCGAAACTTGAGTATATACCAGGAGAAAAAGGGCTATTTTTGAGGCGACAATGCTTCGCCGCATCGGACGCTTGTGCTGCCTTGTACAAACTTTCGCCGTGAGGTTGGCTTGCCTGTGGCAGGCGAGTAGAGCGGCGGCAGCGCCCCCCCCGAGGGGTAGGGCGCCCAAAATCAATGGAAAATGCGGCAGAATATTGAGACCTTTGGCATTTTGCACGACAGCAGCAATAAAAAATCCCCCGCCAAAAGGTGTTATTTTCGCAATACTTCCTTAACTTTGTCCGATGAACTCATCCAATAATCAAAGCAAACAGAAACACAAGATGGCAAATAAAGGGAAGCATTTCACATTCCTTGTCATTGCGCTCTTTTGCAGTTCTCTGGCTCATGCCCAAAAGCAAGTGCCGACAGAACAGAAGGATTCCATTGACAACAGGAACGACATTATAAAAATGGCGGACAACCACTCCGCAAAGGGAGGAATAAACAATGTCCTTGACGTGTTGAGCGGTCAGGCGGCCGGTGTCAACGTGTCCTCCAATGGTCTCGATCGTATGGCCATGCTCAATAGCGTACGCGTGCGCGGTACGACCTCCATCATTGGCGGAAACGACCCTTTGGTGCTGATTGACGGAGTCACGTCCGATGTGCTTACCCTCTCGACAATCTATCCTGCTGACATCGAAAGTTTCCGGATTCTGAAGAATGCGGCAGAGACAGCCATGTATGGTTCGCGCGGTGCTTCGGGTGTCATAGAGGTGAAAACGAAGAAAGGCACTGGGCGTGGTTTCCAGATTTCTTATGAGGGCAATGTCGGTTTCGAGCAGATGTACAAGCACCTCAATATGCTCGACGCCTCGGAATATGTTGCCACGGCAAGAGCTTTAGGCGTTTATTGCAATAATCGAGGATTCAACACGGATTTTTACGATGTCATAACGCGAACCGGTCTTGTCAACAACCACTACCTCGCATTCAGCGGCGGAACGCCACAATCAAACTATCGTGCCTCATTCGGCCTCATGGACCACAACACCATTATAAAAAACATGAACTATAATGTTTTTGTGGCCAAGATTGACGTAACCCAGAAAGCCTTTAACGACAAGCTCACTGGCGACTTCGGCGTGTTTGGCTCATCATTCAAGAACCATGACATCTTCGACACGCAAATGCTGTTCTACTCCGCTGCATGCCAGAACCCGACGTTCCCAGCAGGACCCGATGAAAACGGGAATTGGGTGAAGAACGGAGCGGCCACGCACATCAACCCTCCTGGCATTTTGCTTGATGAGAAAAATGACTCCAAGGATTTGAATTTCGACGCTCACATCAAGCTGAGCTATGACTTCAATCCTCATTGGCGCATCTCTACCTTTGGCTCTTATCTATATGGCTCCACGGAAAACGCCAAATTCTGTCCGACGTGGGTGTGGGCGCAAGGCAACGTCTATCGTGGCGAGTTCAAGAAAGAGGAATGGCTCGGCAATGTCGCCGTCAGTTTCAACAAAAAGGCGGGCATACACAGTTTTTCAGCAGACGCGAGCAGCGAATATCGCAAATTGAAAAAGACCTCCTTTTGGGTATATGCCAAAGGCATCCCCACAAATGACTTTCATTATGATAACTTGGGAGCGGCAGCCGTCCGGCCGTATGGCGGAACGGAAAGCACATACGAAGACCAATCCTTGGCTTCCGTAATGGGAAGTTTCAGCTATAGCCTGCTTGACCGTTACACGTTGTCGGTAAATGCGCGTGGTGATGGTTCTTCGATGGTTGGCGACAACAACACGTGGGGCTTCTTCCCTTCCGTTTCATTCAATTGGGACTTGAAGAAGGAGAGTTTCCTGGCCAACGTGAAGCCGCTTTCCATGTTGAAGCTTCGCACGGGGCTGGGGCAGGCTGGAAACCTTGGCGGCATCTCTGCCTATACCACCATGAACACGGTGAGACAAACAGGAATCGTGCCCATCAAGAGTTCGCCAACGGTGACTCTCGGAATGGTGAGAAACAACAATCCTGACTTGAAATGGGAAACCAAAACCACTTTCAATATTGGTGCCGACCTTGGCTTCTTTGCCAACCGCCTGATGCTCACGGCTGAGTATTATTACTCCAAGACCTCCGACATGCTCTACGCCTATGAGGTGCCTGTTCCGCCGTTTGCCTACAACACCTTGCTGGCAAACATCGGTTCCATGTCAAACCGAGGATTTGAGTTGGGGCTGTTTGTGCAGCCAATAAGCAAGAAGGACATGGAACTGAACATCAACATGAACCTCTCGTTCCAAAGCAACAAACTGATCTCTCTTGGCGGAAACTACAAGGGCATGAACATGTCGGCGGCCCCCATCACCGCCATCGGCTCGCTTGACGGGGCAGGGCAGAATGGTGGCGACAACAATGTGGTTTATCAGATTGTCGGCCAGCCGCTGGGCGTGTTCTATCTTCCTCATTGCAAAGGACTCGTCAAGAACGAAAACGGCAGCTATTTCTATGACATAGAGGACCTTGACCACAATGGCAAGGTTGACCTGAGCGACGGAGGCGACAGATACATCGCCGGACAGGCCACGCCAAAGGTGACGCTCGGCTCAAACATCAGTTTCAGATACAAGGATTTTTATGTCGCCTTGCAGATGAACGGGGCTTTCGGCCACAAGATTTTTAACGGAACAGGACTGGCCTACACCTGCATGGCCAGTTTCCCTGACTACAATGTCCTGAAGGATGCACCGCAGAAGAACATCACCGACCAAAGGGTGTCTGACTTCTGGCTGGAAAAGGGCGATTATCTGAACTTCGAGCATTTGACCATAGGCTATAATGTTCCTTTGAAAAACTCGATGATTCGCTCGTTGCGCGTGTCGTGCAGTGTCAGCAATTTGGGAACCATCACCGCCTACAAGGGATTGACCCCGATGATCAACAGTTACGTTGTAAACAGCACAATGGGTATTGACGACAAACGCAACTATCCATTATATCGTACTTATTCATTGGGACTGAGTGTGCAATTTTAAAAGAGGAAAAGCATGAAAAAGTTTTTGAGCTGCCTATTCTTGGCATCAGTGGCGTTGTGCTTCTGCGGCTGCTTGGACGAGCATCCAAAGGATCAGATAGACCAGGAAGCCATCTACAACAATGCTGACAACATCTACAAAAATGCAGTGGCTTCGCTCTACAACTATATAGGAAGCAATCAAGAGTCGGAAGGACTTCAAGGCACCTGCCGCGGCATATACGACTACAACACACTCACGACAGACGAAGCCATGATTCCCATTCGTGGCGGCGACTGGTATGACGGTGGGCTTTGGGAGAACATGTATCAACACCAATGGAATGCCAATGACATCTATTTCTACAATGTGTGGAAATACCTGTTCAAGGTCATCGTCCTCTCAAACCAATCACTCTCCATCATTGACAGCCACAGGAATCTGCTCTCCGACCAGCAAGCGAGCGCATTCTCAGCTGAGGTGAGGGCCATACGTGCGTTGTTCTACTATTACGCAATGGACATGTTCGGGCGCATTCCCATTGTGACCTCCTACAACGTCAATTTGGGGCAGGTTGTGCAAAACGAGAGAAGCGAGGTCTTCCGTTTCATATTCAATGAATTGCAAGCGGTCGCTCCGTTGCTGGCTGACGAGCATTCCAACATAAGGGGGGACTATTACGGACGTGTGACACGCCCTGTTGCTAACTTCCTGCTTGCCAAGTTGGCCCTGAATGCCGAGGTTTACACCGTTGACAATTGGACCAGTGGCAGTCGTCAGAACGGCAAGAACATTTTCTTCCATGTTAATGGAGAGAAGAAGAACGCTTGGGAAACCTGCATTTGGTATTGCGAGCAATTAAGGCAAGAGGGATATGAACTGGAGAACGACTATGCCTCCAATTTTGCCGTTCATAACGAAAGTTCCAAAGAAAACATCTTCACCATTCCTTTGGACAAGAATCTTTATCCGAACGAATACCACTACCTCTTCCGCTCGCGCCACTACCAGCATGGCGGAGCCTATGGAGGGGCTTCGGAAAATGGTACCTGTGCCACTATCTCAACAGTCAAGGCCTATGGTTATGCCACAGACCATGTAGACAACAGATTCTACACAAATTTCTATGCCGACACCGTCTTTGTCGACGGCAAGAAGGTTTACCTTGACAACGGAGAGCCCCTGGTGTATAGGCCGTTGGAATTGAAATTGAACCTCAGCGCCAGTCCGTATAAACAGACCGCTGGTGCCCGTGTTGCAAAATACGAGGTGGACCGCACCGCCTATTCCGATGGCAGACAGGTTGACAATGACATCGTGCTCTTCAGATATGGCGATGCCTTGTTGATGGAATCTGAGGCAAAAGTGCGAAATGGCGAAGATGGTTCAGCAGAGCTGAATGCCATCAGGCAGAGAGCAGGAATGCCATTGCTGGAGGCTAACTTAGACAATATCCTCAAAGAGCGTCTCTTAGAATTGGTTTGGGAAGGCTGGAGAAGGCAAGACCTTATTCGGTTTGACAAATTCACGAAGGCATACGACCAACGCACCCCTATTGACGGTGAGGAAACAGGCTTTACGACCGTATTCCCTATTCCGCAAAAATGTCTTGATCTGAACAAAAGCTACAAACAAAACTACGGATATAAGTAATGGTGAAAGAATAAGTTGAGCAATTTTGACCTGTATTTTTGTTGGTTTTGGAATAAAAACGTTGGCGTTTGGAAGAATATACTATACTTTTGCAGACGAATAAGAACCAAAAATATAATAAAAAGGTTTCAAAAACATGGTACAAGTATCAAGCCAAAGTACTGTAAATAAGATAGAAATGAGACTTAAGGGGAAAGGACGTGGTTCGATAGTCTTTCAGCAAGACTATGCAGACTGCGGAACACCATCAGCCGTGAAGTCAACATTCCATCGGATGTACACTGACGGAATGTTGATGCGGCTGGCTCATGGCATTTATTATTACCCCAAAGAGGACAAGGAATATGGACTTGGCATTATCTATCCGTCTGTTGAAGACATTGCCCAGGCTATAGCCAAACGAGACAAGGCGAATATTGTACCGATGGGAGCATATGCCTTGAATCGTCTCGGATTGTCCACGCAGATGCCCATGAATGTCGTATTCCTGACCAACGGCGCACCGCGTAGGATAAAGATCGGAAATGGTCGCGGCATTCTGTTCAAGCATTCTTCTTCTGGCAAGAATTTTGCCTATAAATCAGAACTGATGATGCTTGCTCTGGTTCAAGGAAAATGAATTTGAATTGCAGAACAAATATCGTTGTAGCATATCTCGTAGGGATGGAACGGGATGGCTGTGGGGATGATGAATCCGCAAATCATAGCAAAGAAATGGTTACTTTCCAACTCCGTATCTCATAAACCCACATAATAACAAATTTAGAAGTTGTGCCCGACACGGATTAGGGTATTGAGATATGAAGAAATTTAGTTTATGGCTTGTTGTGCTGCTTGTTAGTCTTACCGGTGTAACATCTTGTAGAAATACAGAAAGACATGTGCAACTGTTTGCTGATTCTAACTTACACTCGGGAAGGCTCCGTGGGTATGCAACAGTCTTTGAGATGGTTGAATATGGAGAGGTGGCAGAAAGTGAAACGACATACCCTGTTTATGAATATGACGATGGAGCATTCTCAATTGAATTTGATGGGGAATCCTATGGGTTAAAAGAATTGAGCGAGCCGATATCACCTTATGGAGATAACATCTTCTTGCTCAGATATAAAATGGATTCCAGACATTACGTAGAGAAAATTCCAACCAGTTTTTAATGAGCAACTAAAGTTTCTTCTCTTCAGTGCTAAAAAATATGCTGGAATTTTCATCAATGATAATTGGGAGTCGTCGTGTGGCGACTCCTTTTGTCTTGAAGGTCTCCTATTGGTTTTCCTGTGGTTACGACAGAGACATTTCATATTGATTTTTTAAAAACGCCGTACATCTCCCCATTCTAATACCAAAAGATTGATTATCAAGAATGTGCGATCCTTTTAAAGCCTTGAATTAATACTGTCAAATATAATGAGTAAAAGAATTTTACTCTTGCTTGATTTCCCTTGCTAAAAAGTTTGTATCATCAATGATTATTCGTATCTTTTGTAGCAACAGAATCCGCCACGCTTCCCATCTGAACAGCGAATCAGGGCGATTCTTTTGTTTTTTTATGGGTACATTAAAACTGGAGATAACTTTATAGAAAAAATACAGATAAGCCTGTCGGCAGTGAACATCTTCACTATCGACAGGCTTTTATTTTGACATTCTACTGAAACGATTACCCCATCTTCTTCTTTCAAAAGAAATGGGGGTAAATGTTATTCTGTAGTAAAATATCCCTTACCATGGCATTGTGGGCAAGTAATGTGTGTATGACCAGTGGAACGCATAAAGTAACCTCCGCATTCATTGCACTTTTCTTGATAATCTCTTTGCCCATACATTGGTGGGTAAGTTTCTTTTACAATTCTTCTTTTTCCATTGCACAAACTACATGTATGCTTTGTTGGTTGCGTCCGAGCAGGAACCGTATTCTGTCTTTGAGAAGATGATGACGAACCACCGTTGTTAGTGTTGTAACCTCCTCCATAACCATTATTAGGGTATGAAGGTGAATAAGAACCACTATTGCCACTGGAGTTTTCTTTCTTTCGGATCAAAGAACACGTTACGGCAGATGCTGGAGCTGGCTGTCTTTTATATACGTATATGTCACCATTTTCCAGCACAACATTTAAAACGCTCAAATCAGATTTGAACTTGAATATCGTGTTAGTTCCCCAATAGCTACTACCTGTATAGAACTTATAGTTAGCATTGTCGTAACTTTTGTCTAATCTTAAACTTCCATGACCTACTCCGATCCCCTTTTTGTCAGATTCATAACATAAGTCACGGAGGAACGATATAAATTGTCCTCCAGAGACATTCGTTGACATAATGCCATTTTGTACTTTTTTTATTAGTGTATAGTACGATGTTCTTTGTGCGTAAGTCGTAGCATTAAGAAACAATATAAAAAGCAATGTAGCGCTAAACCTCATATCATTCTAAGAAATTATAATTACCATTAGGAAATAATCCCTCTACGTCTATTTCGTAATAATCGGAACGTGCTTCCGTATTTTCATTATCCCAAACTATGAGAGACTTAAAATCATTCGATACTCCATAATGGAGTTCTACTATAGGTCCCCATATGCCACCATTACAACGCACTGTATACACATTATACTTGTAGGTTGACAGATTATAATCCTTAGAGTAAAATCGTTTATAGTCATCGAATCGATTTAGAACATACTCTAAACGTTTAATCCCATTTGCTCTATTTCGTGCATCAGATTTAGTAAATAAAGAATTGCATTGATTGATTATAGCATTTGAAAAGCTACCATCTTTAAATCGTGCAATAAACAAGCAGTCTGTGTTTCCTGATTTCCAATCAGATACAGAGTATCCAACAGGTAGATAATAGTGGATGTTATTATCATTGTATCGTATGCTTTGAGAATAAGACATCATACAGATACATGCGAATAAAAATAGAATAAAAATCTTTTTCATTTTCTTCAAAATTAGGTAAAGTACACCCTTACTCTTTAGTATAAAGAATGCACTCATTTTTATTAGTAAACTCTTTTTCAGTTCCGTAGAACATAATCAACGACTATTTGTTCTTTTGGGTTCATTTTTTTAGGCTAATATAGTCTTCATTACTATTTATGTACGAGACTATTTAAATTGTAACTATCAAGAAACGACCGTAACTGAAAGTCTGTAGGATAACGGGCAAGATAGGGCAACATAGGCTCACATTATGTAGTTAATGTATAAAATTAAGCCCCATGCAAGAATGAAAATAAAAGGAGAAGATTTTGGCAGTATTAGTCGTAAGCAAAACTTGCGCGACCACCCTAACTTATATTCGCCAAATATCTCCTTAATCTCTATTTCGGGAATTGTATCTTCTGTGGGATTAGTCCATACAGGAGGGAATGCGAAATACGAAAGTCCTTTGAACTTTCTGTATCCATCCCAAAAGAATAGAATTCTTTTAATTTTAGCCTCACTTGCCCAATATGTTATGAATGAGCTTACAGATGCTAATAAACCAATGACGATTATCACCCCAAGATATTTGTCGTTCTTTAGTTGGGTGATAGCTCCAAACAAAAAGGTTTGAACGACAATATTCCACTTCATAAATGAATATTGACGGTCAATTTCTTTCGAAATCATCTCGCGAACAACTACATCATATCCTTGGTAGTTGTTTAACGCTTCCAATGTCGATTTTTCATTAGAGATGCCCATAATAGAAAAATGCAGCCATCTGGCATCCGTATGGCTATGTTTACATTTGTTTTTGTATATACATGAAAGCGTGGAGCCAGTCCTGTCACTCGTTCCACTTGTTAAGGCCTTCGCATTGCCCTGTTCGTCGAAACGAGCAACGCCGAAAGCCCCACGCCAGTGTAAGTATATAGAAAGCACTCTTGTCAACGAACAATAGAATCGTCCGAAGCCAATGAGGGCTATATATAATACACCTCATGAGGCGTTCCCGTTGCTTTGTCTTTGACGAACAGTTGAGAGTTTGCGAAGTTCTAACAAGTCAAAACCAAAGCGTACAGTTACGCCTTATATGTATATATGCCTGCCCAACCTCTGCCCATCGGGGCTTTCGGTATGGGTGTAGACGTTGCAAAGGTAACATTTTTATCTCATATTCTTTCTTGCTTTATAGGCAGAATATGGTCTTGTAGTCCGATTTAATATTGTTAAACATAAATACATCAAAGAAGTTTACTTTTATACGATTCTTTTTGCGGGAAAAGTTGTATCATTAATGATTAATTGTATCTTTGCAGCATCGGTCCTCGCCAAGCCTCTTTACAATGCTCAAATCGTGCGAGGCGTTTTTTGTTTATACACATTTGTACAAGGAAGGTTTTACATTCCATATTGATTCCTTTTTCAAAACGCCGTGTAACCTAGGGTGTTCAAAATAGGTATTTTTAGCGAGACTGTTTTTTAGCCTTTATCCATTGATATTATCTGGGTTACAGCTAAATGCCGTAGCTATATCGAAACGAGATAGCTTTTCGCTTCTAACCATCAAGTAATTAAAATGTTACATACGAATAATGGTTACGTTTATTTTCTCTATTTTGAACACCCTACGTGTAACCCCCTATTTTATAATACCAATAGGTTGATTATCAAGGATGCGCGGAAAATAAGACTTGTCAGCGCGTCTGGGTCGAGACACGCCCGCGTCTGGGTCGAGACACGTCCGCGTCTGGTACGTGATACATTCGCATCTGGGACGTGATACGACCGTGTCTGGGGCGTGGTTCGCTGACAGGCATAGGGGACGGATCGGCGAATTGCTTTTTCGGCAGCACGCGCCTGTGGGAAAAGCAAAAAAGGGCGGGTATGTTTGGGGCTTGGAAAGGTGGGGACGCCCTTGAATTGGGCAAGAGGTTAAGGCCGTGTTGGGTAGGGTGTTCAAAATCCAGGAAAATTTCGGCTCGTTTTTGAGCAAATAGCAAGCGAGTGTGGCATCGCTGCAAGGGGCACCGCGCGGACATTTGGCGGAGGCCTGGGGCGAAGCACTGTAGCTCACTTTGCTCGCAAAGTGAGGGGGCGAATATTGTGGCGGCCAAGCACGAGCTGAAAATCCAACAAAGTCATGCCCCAGAGCGCTGGTC
>OCPW01000152.1_pt1 | contig 52116 bp, 50 predicted proteins | sample 1538761 | NCBI WGS metagenome assembly OCPW01 (sample SAMN04571724, study PRJEB22368) | human gut metagenome | biome: human gut; material: stool | host: Homo sapiens | place: Luxembourg | collected 2012-09-20
TCGTTTTCATCTGCACGGATAAATCCGGCAGCATCCAACTCTGTCTTTCCGTGAAGAGAAAAGGCTATACAGACATTCACGCCCTGGTTGCATTCTCCGGAAAGGTAAAACTGGAAGACAAAGAGTATACAGAACCGGGAATGAACGGCTTCATAGAAAAGAAACTGCCGGCTGAGTTTAACTCTGACAACTACAACGTACTTATCGTTGCTGATAAATATCAGACAGGCTTTGACCAGAAGAAGCTCTGTGCTATGTACATCTTAAAGAAACTGCATGATGTATCAACCATCCAGACACTGTCACGCCTTAACCGTATCTGCCCGCCGTATGACAAACATACCTTCATTCTTGACTTTGTAAATAACTATGATGACATCATCAAGGACTTTTCCAAGTTCTACACTGTCACAGAGTTATCCAACTCAATAACTCCGTCTGCAATGTATGATATTGAGGCAAAACTGGACGGTTATTATGTGATTGACCCGGATGACGTGGACAAATTTAATGACTTACTGTATTCCGGTGATATATCTGCAAAAGCAAAGAAAAATATGACATACCTGCTGCAGAAGACCAAAAAAGCAATTGAAAGCCATCCGACAGAAGAACGCAATGAAATCATCCTGACAGTCAAGCACTTTGTAAGATTTTACGAATTCCTGATTCAGGCTTCCTGTTTTGAGGATAAAGAGCTTCATAAGAAATACAATTTCTTAAACTATCTGAAGTTATATTTAAAGATGGGCGGCTCCGGCGGCGGCTTTAACCTGGCCGGCAAGATAAAAGCTTCCGGTTTCGTGCAGAAGAAAAAAGAAGAACATAAAACAGACGCTATAAAATCAGACCCGGTAGTAAAACTGCCGACCGCAGAACAGATTGCCCTGACACCGCAGAAGACCGAAAAACTGTCTCAAATCATCGCTGAAATCAACAGCAAAACAGGCAAGTCATATGACAATGACGTTGCAGTGAAGGCAATGCTGCAGATTAAAGACATCATGATGAAGTCAGAAGAACTAAAAGCAAGCGCCAAAAATAACACGGAAAAAGACTTTGAATTTGCTTATTTTGACAACATTGACGATGCTTTGATTGAGGGGTTAAACCAGAACCAGGATTTCTTCTCCCTGCTGCTTGGAAATGATGAGATTAAGAAAGAAGTGCTTGGAATCTTTGCGGAGGAGATTTACAGAGGGCTGAGAGCGGGAAAGTAGAAAAGGCTGCCTGCAGCAGATGCTTGCGTAATGGCGAAAGATTTGGATTGGAGACGGGAGAAGAAAACAAAAAAACAAGCGATAAAAACAAGCGATAAAAGCAAGCGATAAAAACAAGCGAAGAAAATAAGCGATAAAAAAGAAAGGAAAAATAATGCCATGAAAAAATTTAATGTATCACACAACACTTACAAAAACTTTAAAGAGATTGAAAATTTAGCCGTCGCATTCTCGTGACTTCAGTCGTGAGTTAGACGACTCTGTTTTTTAAGTACATAAAAATATCGTTTACGACGTTTTATTTCTCTACATTTCGACGTATAGAAATTTTTTATTTTCATCAATTTTTTTTCGCAAAAAATCGTCCCATTTTTTATTTTTTCGGCATATTAAATGTATAAGAAATTTATAGAAAGGAGATGTACGATATGGCAAACTCAAACAGAAAGAAAGCCCGTAAATTACAGGCTGCCAAGAAGGCGAAAACTGCCGAAAAGGATAAGGCCGTTAAGAAGGTAAAGCCTGCCGAAGAAAAACCGATAAAGTACATTATCACAGCAGAACAACAAGCTGACGGTACTTTTAAGTTTCACGGAGGCAAAGGCGGATTCAATATTATTGTGCAGAAAAATAAGGCGCTAGAGCCTTACGGAAAATGCATACATAATTACGGTGTTCTCTTAGAACTGATTCCAGGAGATAAACAGTCTGCGATTAATCAACAGATAGGAAATGCCAGGGTTGTACATAATGATTACCTTTCTAAACGTGAGGAATACTACAAGGAAACTAAAAAGACATTAACGGTTTTACAGTATAAAAAAGAATACCTCCCGGCATTAAAAAAAGAGAAGGAATACCTCAATGATACGGACAAGTTTGTTTACGAAAATGCCTGCCGGAATGTAGATGATGCATACAACAGATTTTTTAATGGGTTATCTGGATTCCCGAAATATGCTTCCAAGACGAAGTCGAACGGAAACAGTTTCACAACCAATTTCACGAACAACAACCTTGAGCTGAAAATGATTGACGGCATCCCGTATGTCAAGCTTCCAAAAGTCGGATGCGTCAGATTTATCCTTCCAAAAGGAAAAATACTGACAGACATCCAGCCGCATGGAGTTACAATCAAGGCGGCAACCGTAAGTATGGAGCCCGATGGCTCATACCGTATCGCGCTCAGAATGGAAAGTGTGATTGATAAACCGGTATTTCCAACTGTTATCAACGCAAGGGAAATAATCTCTGTTGACCTTGGCCTGAAAGAATTTGGTGTTTTTGGAAATCTGGAAGAATCAATCCCCGTACCAAACCCGAGATGGATTCAGGTTCACGAAAAGAGATTGCGGAGATTCCAGCAGAGCCTTTCAAGAAAACAATATGACCACAAAACACATACCGGCTCAAATAACTGGGAGAAAACCAGGGCTAAGATTGCCAAAGAGCAGCGTAAGATTGCTGACCAGAGAAGGGATTTCCACCACAAACTTTCAAGAGCGATTACAGATAACTGCGTTGCATTCATATGCGAAGACCTTGCGGTCAAGAACATGATGAAGAGCCGCCATCTGTCAAAATCAATCGCATCTGTTGGCTGGTCTCAGTTTTTAACAATGGTACAGTATAAGATGGAACGTGCTGGCAAGTATTTCAGAAAAATCAGCAGATGGTATCCATCATCACAAACCTGCGGCTGCTGCGGGTATAAAAATACAGATGTTAAGGATTTGGGCGTCCGGAAGTGGATATGCCCAAAATGCGGAACCTGGCATGACCGCGATATCAACGCTCAACAGAATATATATAAGATTGGGACAAAGATGCTCCAGGACGAAGGGATACAGATTATCGACGGACGGGAAAACCGCGGATAACTTTAGTTGTTCGTCGGTATTAAAGTAATTGGACGCGTGTGTGAGAGCCGGAAACCCCGCCCGCGTCTGGTACACGCGAGCGCAGCTCGCGGTATCACCGGTCTCCCTGTAACAAACAAATCTGCAAACTGATTCTTCAGAAGTAACTGTTAACCCAGCAACGGGTAAAACCGGTCACATATAAATAAGCACTCCGGAAACGGAAATAACCAGATAACGAAGCAACGGTACCTCGGGGAAGCGTGGAAGCCGTGGTGAAAGTCCACTTAAAAAGCCTGCACCGTAGTAGGACTGTCAGCGTAAGGACACTGATAGAGAGTCTGAGTAAGACACGGCCGGAAGGCAATGCATCGGACAGATGAAGCAGGAAAGAATACGGAATGGAAGGTGTAACCGGGTCGCAAGACTAGAAAAGCCTGACGGACTGTCGGAAGCCCGTGACTTCAGTCATGAGTTCTTCACTATGTCTTCATTTGATACGGCAAATGTAACAAATATGAATAAAATGTGGTATAACTGCAGAAGCCTGACACGATTGGACTTATCAAACTTTGATACTTCAAAAGTAACAGGAATGGATTACAGTTTTTATGCCTGCCATGGTATGAATACGCTAATCCTTGGAGAAAAATTTGCTTTTGTTGGAAGTACATATTCAATCCCATTAAGCAGCTGGAGAAATTCAAGCGTAGAAACATTTGATTCTGATGGGACAATGAGTAATATTCCAAGTAATGTAGCTGATGTTTATTCAAAAATGTAAGAAGATGGCCTTAATGTTAAGGCCGTCTTTTTTTTGTTTTGCGTTGTGGTCGGCATATTCTCTTGCTTAATCCCCGTGCTTTGCCCGGAGATTTTTTTGTGTAGAAAAAAAATAAAAAAAATTGTAAAAAACATTACAAAAAATAAAAAATCCTGCATATTAGATATGTAAGAGATAAAGCCTGCGGAGCAGGAGCGGTAACAGCCGTCCTGCACCAGTGTATGCTAGCGTATCGCTGGGAATATGGGTGTTGCCGAAACGCGGATACTTAAGTTCTCTTCATGCCTTGCAGCGAGAAATTTCCGGTAAGGTTGGACGTGTGGCTGGAAGCCGGCATAGCCGCCGCAGGTAATGGCGGATTGCACACTGAGCTTCGTGTAGCCGGGGCTGCAAAAAAATATTTTATTTTTTTCAAAAAACGTTACACTTTTTAAAAAATTAAGCATACTATATATGTAAGCGTTAATGGAAGCTGATTCTGGTTTCCTGGCGCTGGCGAAAATTTCGGCTTTTAGCAGACCTGGCATTCGTGCCGGTTTAAGGCGGTTACTTCAAATGTTATTGGATATTTTTTATACATACTTCTACCGCCGCGACTCCTCGAAATTTTTTTTAAAAAATTCGTAAAAAACGTTACACTTTTTATTTTTTTAAGCATATTATATATGCAAGCGAGAAGAGCGAACGAACCGCGCCGGTAGGATTGGCGAAAGCGGGGATTGTAGTCTCTGGGTACTTGCATATGTGACGGGATTTTTTTACGCTGGAGTCTGCTGGACGCCGCCCTTTGTGGAGGCACGGCAGGAAAAACACAGACTTGAAGAAACCAGAAAAATTAAATCGTATTTCGGCATTTTTGTAAGCGTTACTTCATTCTTATATAACAAATAACTACAAAGAAAAAAACTCCCGGAATATGCTGCATATGCGGCAGAAATGGTGAGATATAATTTTACGCTTGCCGTAACTCGAAATACAAAAAAATAGCGGCGAATGAACTTGATTTATTACTAGTTCTGGTTCGGTTACTCCATAATAGAAAACATAAAGCTGCCAGCAAACCTGAGCGGCCGGGCATACCGGCAAGTGCTTGTGCATGCAGGCAAAAACAATTACTTTACCGAATCGTATACTCGCGAAGATTTCTCTTCCTGTGCTGATGCAGGATACACACAAAACGAAAAACCTGAATTTCGGATATGACATGCGTGTCATATAAGCGGTTGCATATTTGCGGCGAAAACTCCGATACTGAACAGTGGAATTGAATTTAAAGCTGCATAGCATAAACAACAGGTGGGGTTGACTATGCCCTCCTCATGCTGGAAACAGTATGAAAAGCGTCCGATAATACGACAATCCTTCGGGATTGCCTGGACGTAAAGTGAAGATGCTCTGACAGAGAGCTTCATCCCAAAGCCCTTGCGGTGTACGGATGCTGATAGAATGCCATCATCGGAACCCCCGCGGGCTTGCCCCGGAGAGTAGTCAGTTCTTTGATGAATCAAATACTGAACAAATTGTTTTTTTACCGCTTAGCCTACTTGAAATTCAAATTTTTGCGGCTTAACCGGGAAACGGGAATTTTCCCACCGGTAATTTGGTTACTCCGAAAGTAGAAGAAAATGGCGATGGCAGTTCTGGAAACAGGATAGCTGTGCAATGCCGCTGGTATGTTATACATGCGGCAAATTATAAATTAGCTTATTGAAGATGTCGCGCCTCGCATGATATACGGCAGGCAACAATGCATCTTCAAATAGCAACAAATTTTACCAAATTAATCACTCGCAAAAACAAAAAAAATAACAAAAAAAATAGCGGCAAAATTGCTTGGTTACTACTTATAAAAGAAATTACATATTTATAATACTAATGCCTTGAGTAAGGCTTAACAGCTGCAAAGACAGCAAAAAATAAGGTTCGGTGTAGCCGCCTGATGCACCTTAAAATATACAGGCGGAAACAAAGACCATACCGGATATACCGGCATCGCACGATGCATTTTGAAATTTATACGGCAGCGGTCTTCATTGGCCGCAAAAGAATTTAGCGTGCGAAGGCACCTCCTCCGATTTGAAAAATTAAATTCTTAACTAATTTGTGCACCAAGCAGGTCACTCGCTAAAATTATGAAACGGCATGCCAATTCACAACTGGCATGCCGTTTCTTGTAATATACAAAAAATGAGGTGATAAATATATGCGTTATGAAATTAAAGGTGAAACCCTTCCGGTTGTGATTTGTTATCTTGACGCCGGAGAAAAAATAATAACTGAAAATGGTGGTATGTCATGGATGTCTCCAAATATGGAGATGAAGACTTCGTCTAATGGAGGAATCGGTAAGATGTTCGGCAGGATGTTTTCAGGCGAGAAGATGTTCCAGAATGTTTATACGGCTAAGGGCGAAGAGGGTATGATTGCTTTTGCGTCATGCTTCCCGGGTTCCATTAGGGCTTTTGATGTATCAAAAGGGGATATGGTTCTGCAGAAAAAAGCATTCCTGGCAAGCGAAGCTGGAGTGGAACTGTCCGTGTTCTTCAATAAGAGAGTGGGTTCCGGCCTGTTTGGCGGGGAAGGATTTATCATGCAGAGATTGTCAGGCAAAGGTATTGCTTTTGCTGAATTTGATGGACATGTGGTTGAGTATGACCTGGAAGCCGGCCAACAGCTGGTTGTGGATACAGGACATCTTGCGGCCATGAGTGCTTCCTGTAAAATGGAAATTAGAAGTGTGCCCGGAGTTAAGAACATGTTGTTCGGGGGCGAAGGGATTTTTAATACGGTTATTTATGGCCCCGGTAAAGTATGGCTTCAGACTATGCCAATCTGTAATATGGCCGGTGCGTTGATTCCGTATCTGCCGACATCTGGAGGAAACTGATAAAGTATGATAACTAGCAAGAAATATTAATTGCAAAAAAACCGCCAGCACTTACGCTGACGGTTTTTTGCAGTTTAGCAGCAGATTCCTGAGGCTTCGACATTTGCGTCCTTATGGATAATCGTCTGTTCGTGTACATCTTTAGCAGCAATTAAAATCTCTGACTCTGAACGCCTGGAAAAGTATGCCAAAATATCATCTTTATTAACAATGCCTCTGATAACGTATCCTTCCCCAAAACGATTGGCAAACCATTCGGCTTTATTAAAATCATACGTCCAAGACATTCCTTTTGGATTTCTTCCCCTTGATACACCACGATATACCTCAAGTACATTCGGGAGAGAAGAGTATGTTTCGTATTCGTCTGGATTCATCAATGCTTTTTTGTTAAGTCCTTTGAACCATTTTTCAGACAATGATACCGGCACATTCACATCTCCGTTCGGATTCTCCTCTTCAACCCAGGCCTCTGAAAGAGCTTTTGCAAAATCATCAGCTGACCAGAAGCGCCGGCTGAACTTAAGAAAAGTCAGGTAATAAGAAGAACGGAATGTATACATCAGCAAAAGCGGTTCTTCTGTCTTGTCTATTTTCTGCTCGTATGCAGCACAGGCTTTCTCAAACGCCTCTTCTGAATCCTTAATGTTAATAATTTTTTCGTTGTCAAACCAATATGGCGATTGAAATACCGGATGGTTCACGATGAAATCGAACTCTGTCTCTGTCATTGGAAGGTGAAGCATCATTTTTGCCACATCCTTCAGTCCGTTAATGTCTGTTGTTTTTCTCATGTTAAAATTCCCCTTTCTTATTTTGTGTATATACACAATATGCCGAATTTTGTATGTATCTAAATGTCGAAACAGGTCATCATTTTACGACCTGTTTTTGTGGAGATTAAGGCATGCGTGGTGTATGATATATGTACACACAAAAACACATAATAGGAGGTTACACATGAACACAAACACAGTATATGAAATGGTAATAGGGGCAATTGCAGAAGATGATGTTTCAGAGGAGTATGCAAAAATCCAAAACGAATTCTCAGAAGGCTCAGAATGTGACAAGTTGTACGAAGAAGTGTATGAAGCAAAGCAGCGTATCAGCCAGAAATTGCATAAAGCCGGAGAAGAAGACGCTGATGTAGAATTGATAATCAATCATATGTTCGACATCTGCCGGATAGTTAGTGTCAAAATGTTTGAGTATGGCGCGATAACTGCGTAAAAATGTATACATATAGGCAGCCTGACAAAGCAGACTGCCTTATTTTTAACCATTTTCTTAACTGTTTTGATTTTTTTCTGTCTTAATTTTGGCGCTTGGCTGGTAATCTTGCTTACCATATACAGACTTTATTTTGGATGTTTCCTCAAAAAGAAAAAGAATACGAAAAAATATTCTGTAAAAAGTAATAATAATGTATAAGATATTTACTTTTAGTTTTCTTTTTTTTCTTTTTCTTTTACTTTTTTTGTAATGTTTATTTTTATTGACGTTCTTGCTGATTTTGTTTAACTTATTTGACGTTATACTTTTTTGACAGCTTGGCCGTAAATTTGTATACAGTTGTATTTTTTAGGGCTGCTTTTTTTAATTTTTTTTTGCTTCTTTTGGCTTTTTATATTTCAAGTGTATTAGGCTTCTTTCTTTTATTTTTCTTTATTTTTTTGTTTAGTTGCTGATGGAGCAGTAGTGGAGCGGTGATAGTTAAAGCTTATGGTTTTTGTCACGTGATGCCGGTAGTGGTTTAGCCTAGCATATAATATGATATGATAGGATAGGATAGAAAGCCGCTGCTTGGAGTGCGCTTTGCATAGTATTACAGCTTATTTTATTGTTCTTGGCTCTTATGGTAAGTCTGACAGTGATGAACCGGGAGGGTTTTGGATATAGTGTCTACTGCTGATAAAGCGGCTTTATTCCATGTTCTCATATAGACTTGCATTCTTGCTTTGAATACACTTTTCTTATTTTCTTAAATTCCTGTTTCTGCCAGTTATTCGTGCTGGTCGCAATTTCCGTAAAAGATATTGTTTGATTGAGCTTTTGCCTGTTAAAATCATATGGAGATATATCTTCGCCTCTGAACCTCTAGCTTATTAAAACTCCTTCCATGCTCTGATTCCATCTGCCATCTACATTCCCTGATATTCCTAATATTCTGCCGGCAAAAATGTAATGATTTGCTTGTATTTATAGAGTTGATGCGTATATATAGTGTGTACACTTTTAAGTATAAATGTATATGTATATATAGTGTATGCACCTTTTGCTTATATCTCCTGCTTTCTGCGGCTGACAAGTATATGCATTTTATTGACGCCGCCTGAATGTATATATAAGTGTGTACACTTTTTGCGATGTCGCATTTTTTTTGTGTATATAAGTGTATATATTTTTTGTGTAAGGACTGCCGAATATCTGATACTTTACATATACACTTTTTACAAAAATTTTGGGTACATATAGTATATACACAACAACCACTTTCTGCATACTTTTTGCCGGTTTTTCTGTACTGCTGCCGCACGCGCATACTTTCATTCCTTTCTTTTCTCGGCATATTAAATGAGATTAAAAAATAAGAAAGGAAGAAAAAATAATGAGAAAAAAATTAATCGCAGTAATGACAGCAGGAGCAATGATGGCTATGGCTGGGGCACCGGTTCAGGCAGCAGAAGGAGAAAAAGTTATTGTTGTTGCCCAGGCCGATGGAAATGTTAGCCAGGATTCAGTGGACAGAGCAAATGAACTGCTTAATGCGATGCCGGAAAAGGTGCTGGAAGGTTTTTGTGATAATGGGTGGAAATTCTATGTTACAGACAAAAACCTGGCAAATACATTTTATGCTGGCATCTACAATTCGGTCAAAGGCGTTACAGATTTTGATAACCATGAGATTTTTATAGAGCAGCGTGATGCCGCAGTAGAGACGGCAGTTGTCCATGAATTTGGCCATTACCTTGATTGCATCAACGGATACCAAAGTAAGACAGCAGAATTTGCGGATATATTCAGCAGCGAAAGCAATTCTTTCGTTCAAACTTTTAATGTTGATTTTCATTATGATGTCGGAGAGTTTTTTGCTGATGGAGTTTATCGGTATTATGACGGGGAACAGAAGACACTGGCTCAGACGTGCCCGAGACTGGCTGCGTTTATTGAAAATATTGTATCAGAATCTTGATTCAGAAGAAGCTTTCGCGCATAAGCGCGATGGCTTTTTTTGTTCTCCTCCAATATCCCGCATATTACAAATGTAAAAAAATATTAACAAAAAAAATACCAACAAAGAAAGGAGCCAAAAATTATGGCAAATAATTTTCCAAATTCAAAGACTGTAGAAAGGCTGCGGAAAAGATATCCGGAGGGATGCAGGGTCAAACTGATTCAGATGGATGATATCCAGGCGCCGCCGGCGGGGACATGCGGAACTGTAAGCTATGTTGACGACATTGGCAGCATACATGTCAACTGGGATACCGGAAGTACACTGGCTGTTGTATATGGCGTTGATTCATGCATGAAAATAAGAGAGGATTAAAAGATGTTAGACGAAAAAGAAGAAAAACGACAAAAAAGAAACGTTAAACTCAGTGTAATGCTGATGATTTGTGCGGTGATTATTGCATATGAGTATAATCTGCACGGTTATGCGTTTGCTCTGTCGTTTGTAATTGGCCTCAGCATCATGTGGACACCGGTTGTGCTATTCTGGATTGCATATTATGTGAGAGCAAAAAGAATTCTCAGAAAGAATCTGGATGAAGCTGAGTATATGATATACAAACTGATGAGGAAAGACCCGAATCATGTATATCTTATCAACTACCCTGACCAGAAGAAGCTGAAAGAGGCAAAAGCAGATATTAAAAAAATATTTGAACGGCATCGCTGGATGCACAGACTGGATGTGAAAATGGAATGGTAAGATTTAAGCAGGCAATAATATGCCTGCTTTTTTTGCCTGCATGGCAGCAGACTTATGTTTCAGGGCTTTTCTACAATATGCAATTTGGAAGAGAACTCCGCAAAAGATTTTTCTTGGATGTAAAAATTCAGCATATTAAAGCCGAACAAATAATGAGGAGGAATCTAAAAATGATTTATTACACTTCAGATTTACATTTTGGTCAGAAATCACTGCTTGCAACGGGTAAATGGAAGGAGCGTCCTTTTGAAACCCTTGAAGAGATGCATGCAGCACAGATTAAGAGATGGAACGATAAGGTCACAAATGGCGATGATATCTATATTGCAGGAGATGTAGGCGCAAGAGGGTATCACAATATGTTCCCGGAATTACTGGCACAGTTGAAAGGCCGGAAGCACCTGATTCTCGGAAATCATGATGACGTCAGCGATTTGAGGGTACGTCAGCAGTTTGTTGAGATTGTAAACTATAAGGAGCTTACCGATTTCAGCAAAGGGAAAAAAGGTAAAGGAAATGAAGCTTGCAAGGTTGTTGTCTCACATTATCCGATTATGATGTGGAATGGACAACATAAAGGGACAATCCTGCTTTATGGTCATCTGCATAATACTGTAGATGAGAAACTCTTTCAGCAGTATCTGAAAGAATACAATGAAGCAAGGCCGCCGAAGGTGTCACGTGGCGAGACAGAATGCCGTGCATTTAGTGTTTGCCAGTGTTTATGGGATTATGAACCCGTATCTTTGGATGAGATTCTGGCAAGAAACAATAAAGATATTGTAATAAGGTAATCGAGAGCAGGCAGCTATGCCTGCTTTTTTTTGCTTACGTTTTGGCTTTGCATATTAAATGTAACTATTAAATTATTTCTATCACGAAGGGAGATATTGTTATGGATAACAATAAGAAAAATGGAAACTGGTTAACCGAGCTTCTCGAAGAGTTAAAACTTTCACTTGTAATCTCTTATCTGGAGCTTTTCGTCACGTGTGCTGACGCGAAAGAGTATGTCCAGAAAAATAAGGACAACTTGACCCCGGCAGCGCTGAATAAACGCGAAATGAAGAAAGTGAAAGCCGCTCCGTGGCTTAACTTCTTTGGTTCGTTGTTCTTCCTGCTGGCTGTTGGGTCTGTCGTCGCAAGCTTTGTATTACATATGACGCTTTCGCCGCTCGTGTTTGTAGCTGCTGATGTGCTGTTTGTGATACTGGTTGTGATGCTTCCAGTATCAGCGAAGAGAAAGGAGGTTTGCAAGAATCCGGCAGATTACGAAGATATGCTGTACATTTCCCTGACTGGATTGGGGTTTACGCTGGCTACTATTTTCTGTGCAATCGTCGGATAACCATAAGACAGGAGGAATCCTGTCTTTTTCTTTTGCGAATTTTTGGCATATTGTAAGCAAAACAAAAAGAAAGGTGGAAAAATAATGACAAAAAAATTAATCCTGGATACATTGGATGATGTTAAGCGCTTGGCTCGTGCTCTGTGTATACAGCTACAGATACTGGTGTGCGATTTAAGACTGCTGCAGCTTAAATCTCAGAGGTTCTTTCTAAACCGCAAGATAGATGTGGTGTATGCAAAGTTTGGCGGGGATACTGCGGAGGTTTTCAGGCTGCAGCTGTTCCGGTTAATGATGATGCTGTTTAAGGTTGCAAATTTTGTCTTCGTGGCAATCTGGGTATCGCTGTTTTTGTGCAGGATTACAGGGTATGATATTTACCCGATGCACGGCGAGCTACTGGAATGTACATATAAGACTTTTGTCTTTCTCGTACTTTCCATTCCGGCGATACTGACAACCCCTGAATGCAAGTCACTGGTAAAAAAGAACGGGCTTTGGCTTACTTCGGCAGTATATATTTTTGCATATACGGCGGGGTTGCTGTTGATACTGGCATTTCTGATGTAGACGGTTAAGCAGGCGAAAGCCTGCTTTTTTGTTTGCCGTGGATTCAGGCATATTAAGATTGCTAATTTAAAATATTTTTTGTTATGCCGATTTGCTCGGCAAGAAAGAGAGGAAATTATGATGCCCAGAATGAGGCGCCGACTGGCGCGCAAAGCAGCAATGGAGAAAATTATGACGGTGGCTTCTTGGCTGCCACCGGTTGTCATTTCAGGTTTAGCGTATTACGCTATCGGAAAATGGCTTCTGGCTGCCATCAAGAGTGGTCTGGCTGTCATGATTCTCCTGACAGTCGCCAAGGTTTATGCAGCAATCTGTGGCTGTGCTGCGCTTATCCTCGTGATATGCGTGGTATCAGGCCTCGCGCTTGACCCATTAACCCGGGTTTGGCGAGAGCTTGAAGACCGCCGAGACCGCCGAGACCACCGCTGACCAGACATTAGCAGGTTGCATTTGCAGCCTGCTTTTTTTGTGTGCTGAAATTCAGCATATTAAGACCGAAACATAAAAGAAATTTAAAAAGAAAGGAATTAAAAAAAATGAATAATGGATACGAACACATGGAAGAAAAAACTCAGGATGGCGTATGCTTTCAATGGGATGAATCCCACGAAGACATTCTTGATATGAATGTAGAAGCCGGAATCAAAGTGGTTGCGCTTCCTTCAAGTGTTAGAATGTCGAAGACGGAAAAGATGTTCCCTGATGTCGAGGAACTGGTAATTGCAAACAATGTCAAGAATATCCTTATACCGAATACTCTTTTTCCGAATGTCAAAAAGGTCACTTCTCGCAGTCCATATTTTATATCTGGAAGATATATTTTTAAGAGATATGTGGGAAGATATAAGAAACTGCTAAATGTGTTTTGCACATCTGATGATATTAACTTGAAATACGATTCAACCTTGGAAAAACCATCAGCAATTGCTGACTATGCGTTTGCTGGAAGCAAAAGTACTGTACTGTTAGGTACCGATTCTATCTCATCATGTGACGAATTTGCATTTAAGGACTCTGCTTTTGAAAATCAGCCCTTTGTAAATGGGGTTAAGGAAACCGGCGGGATTGTCTTTGATATAGATTACGATGCGGATGAGGTAGTCCTCCCTGATGATGAGAAAACCTTGCAGGCGTATGCGAATAACATAGATTTATCAAAAGTCAAGAAACTTGTTATTCATAATGCTTACAGCCTGAATTATTTCATGACATCAAAGATACCGCCTGTAATTGTTGTTGATTCAAACAATATTTATCTGGATGATATGGTAACAATAGTGCATAGTTCAAGAGGAGATTCCGTGGTAAAAGATGTACAGCTTACAGATAAAGTAAAACGTTTCGTTATGCATGACGGAATTGTTTACACTTCTGATATGAAAACTCTTGTTGCCGGGCTCCCCTTTAAGAAGGAAGTTGTCATTCCGGAAGGCGTTATGGAAATCCACGCGAATGCGTTCTATCGCTGTAATATTGAATCTGTAACAATGCCGGATTCGCTTGAGGTCATTGATACATGTGCGTTTCATGAATGCAAAAATCTGAGTACAGTCAAGTTTGGCAATGGGCTTACAAGAATTTGTGAGAGAGCTTTTTTTTATTGTAAAAATCTGAAAGAAATTGTTCTTCCGGATAGATTAGAGAGGATGGATTCATATGCATTTTCTTATGCCGGACTTGAATCAGTAACTTTTGGTAGTGGATTGAATAGCTTGTCAAACGGCGTTTTTGCGAATACTCCGATGCAGAAAGTTCATATTCCTAATACCGTAACACGTATTGCACACTGTGTCTTTGGTGAAGATATTAAATCAATCATTGCGGATAATTATATTCAGGACATTGAATCCGTAGCATCTTGTATAAATCGGCGTAACGCAGATGACTTCGTCATTATTTCATGTGATGGAAAAAAGACATATATTCCTAAAAATGTCAAGCCGTCAATGTTCGATACCCTAAAATCAAGAGCAAGCTTTTTCTGGTCTGATGAAGGAGAGGAAACATGTGGCTTCTGGGATTGCTCTTATTCTGCAAAAGGCCGTGAAGATGAAGCTTTGGCTGAATATCTGGAATTTGGATTCATAGACGCAAAAGAATACTTAAAAAAGAATTCAAAAAGGATTATCACCAGGCTTGTTGAGGAAGGTGATGAAGACAAAATCGTTCAGTTCTTAAACCTGGGATTTGTTTCAAAACCTACACTGAAATCATTGATTCCGAAGGCTGAAGAAAAAGAACTGACAATTGTGTCATCGTATATTTTAAAACAAATTGGAGACAAGAAAACGTCTAACAGATTCGCTTTGTAAATTATTGATTTGGAAGGCTGGTGCTTCGCACCAGCCTTCTTTTTCGCATTGATGGATTTCAATATGTTAAATAGTAATTTACATAACATTATTATCGTCAACTATTTTTCTTATTTCGTATAATTTCGTATGTAATATTTTTCAGCATCTTATATATATACAAAATTAACGAAAAGGAGATTAAACACATGATGCATAATATTGGACCATTTCATGTTAACGGTAATGTATTAACAAAGCACGGAAGAACAGTAGGGGAGCCTGCAATGCTGATAATGAGAACGGAGGATTTTTGTGTCCCGGTAAAAATCGGAAGTAAAGAGTATATCTCTGTATCATATCAGCGCTTCATTAGGACTCGCAAAGACCAAGCGCATCAGGTACATTTTCTGGTGTTTGATACAACAAAGCTTTCAATTGACGCGGTTTGTACAGTTTTTAATGCTGCAATGAATAGTGCTGGCGATGGTGTCCTTGAGATGCTTCTTGATGAAAATGTTGCCGGTTTGATGCAGTATGTAGAGGTTTTGCAGAAAGCCGGATACTGATAACTTGCTCAGTGTCTTGCTGACGATTTGCCGGCAAAGCTGGACTTTTTGCCAGGCTTCATCAAAAGCGCCTTTCCAGGCGCTTTTTTGTGTACTATGCAGATTACAAAAAATCCTGCATAATATTATAAAATACCTTAAAAGCTGGAGGAAGTACAATGTTAAGAAAAATATGCGAAGTATTTACAAAAGAATACAGAAAAGAAACCGAATACAGAGAATTTGTGTCAAAAATGGCTTATCAGTTCAAGTTAAACGATGATAGCGAAGATATCGAAGATAAGGTTGCCCGTTTGCAGAGAAAAGTGTTCTAGCCTGGCAGAATGTATACCTTATTTTCATAAACACAAAAAATCTGCATAATATGATAGACTATTATATTGTTTTCGTTAAGAAAGGAGATTTTTGTTATGGAAAAAATTGGAAATAACGATAAAAAAATAGAAACAAAGAAACAGGCACCGTCAATTAGAGTCAATAAACTGTACAGTATCTGCAGCGCCGCATATATGTTCGCCGCTGTTGTGATAATGTTTGGTGCAGGCATTGGTGGCATTGAATTCCCGTCCTGGGTAAAACAGGCTGCATTGATGGTATTTATGATTCTTGCACTATGGATTCCAATGGCGATAAAGACAGAAAACCATAAACTCAGAACCTGGCTTTTAGAGCTTGGGTCTTTGACTATGGCCTTTTTGTTAATGCTGTAAACAGAGGCAGACATTTGTCTGCTTCGTTTTTTATTGCTGATTGAAAAATTCATATTATTCTTGGTAAATATTATACCAAAAAAAAGAAAATAAACAAAAGGTAAGGCCGATTTGGCCTTATTTTTTTTGTAAAAAAATACAGGAGGTGTCCGAAATGGCATCAGTTGCAAAATTTAAATTAAATGAAGCTCCACGGTTACTGACTCATTGCAGCAGAACACAGAAGACGCCGGGCAGTCATATACATCAGGAAAGAACCTGCCTCAATTTCAATATGGCAGCCGGAAGGCATGAGGGGGTTTCTGATTATGAATTTGTTAAAGATAAAATACATCAGGATGATGTAAGGATGTTAAAGAGGGATGATGTCAAGACCGTGTGCAGCTGGGCGGTAACAATGCCGAGGGAGCTGTGTCATGAAGTCGTTGATTCTGACGGAGAGACGTTTTACGTTCCAAATGATGATGAAGAATGCCGTGATTTTTTCAAATATTCATATGATTTCTTCAAAGAAAAACACGGTGAAGAAAATATAATTTCAGCATATGTACATATGGATGAGAACGTACCGCATATGCATTTTACATTTGTTCCGATAGTAAAAGATAAAAATGGCGGTTTAAAAGTATGCGCAAAAGAAGCGCTTGCTGACTGTTATGGAGCTAAATTCCAGATAGCACTTCAGGATTACGTGTCTGAGCGGATGGGTAAAGAGTTGAATATGGTCAAGAAAGATACTGTTGACTATGAAAGAAACGTAAAAGAATTAAAAAAGAAGACCTTAAACGAAAGATGCGCTTATCTGGCAAGACAGATTTCAAGGTCTGAAGAAGAACTTGCGAGAAAGGAAAGAGTGCTGAAGACGCTTGAGAAATCAGAAAAAGCAAAAGAAAATATTGATAATATAAAGACCTCTACCTCAAACGGTTACACGATTATAAGTAACGCCGACTGGCTGCAGGTAAAGCCGTTGATTAAATCAATCGCTGCAATGAAAACAGAACGCGCTGAACTGATAAAAATGCTGAAAGAATTTGAAAATACTAACACCGCCAAGGAGAACCAAGACCTGCGCTCCCAGGCTGAACAGCTTGCGAAGGAAAACCAGGTGTTGGAAAAGGAGCTGGAAAAAGTGAAACAGTTTATGGAAGAGACAGAGGTTGGAAGCGGGCTGACTGTCATGGATTTATATACGATGAACAGGGAAGCTGAAAAAGAAAAAGTGAGACAAGACAACCGGGATTTTTCCGGATATTATGCAGACCGTGAATGAATAAAGAAAGCATACCAAAATTTTTCGGTGCGTTTTCTCTTTGCAAAAGTTCAGCATATTGTAGGAAAATATAAAAAAGAAAGGAAGAGAATTATCACAATGGTGCGTAAAACCGCGGCCAACCTAAATATGTATTGCTTAAATTTACATATTTAGTTGTCCGTCGGATGTAAGCGCCGGTTTTATTTTCTTTAAAAAATCCGCAAAATTTTCATCTGTTTGATAAAATCTGGCATATTAAATATGTAGATAAAGATATGAAAGGAGGTATATGATATGCGTACATTTAAAATGATAATCGACCCTACAAAAAACAAGAAAGATGCTGCGTTCTGTCAGTATTTTAAGACAAATACCGCAGATTCCAAATGTATGTATAATACTGCCAATTTTTATATTCGTAATACAATGACTGGTTTAAAAAAATCGCCAGAGGAGCGTACACACCTGGAAACCGAAGTGCTGCATTACGTATTTACTGGCATTCAGAAAGCCAATGAAGTTATTGGCCAAAAGAATATGAAGAAGAAATTTGCAGAACTGAATCTTTCCAAAGTAGGCGGTATGAATTCTGCAGTCATTGCTTTTTCTATCGTAAGCCAGGAGTCGTTCCAGTATCCGACTGAGGAAAAATGGTTCTTATCATACGGGACGCTTGATGCCATATTTAAGTTTACAGACAATCCTGTATACAGACGCATGAACAGTCAGGTCAACCAGAATGCAATACGCAAGGCAGTTGCTGCATGGCAGGGATATTTTGAGTCTTTAAAGGCATACAGGAAGAATCCGGCAGGTTTTACCGGAAAGCCAAAAATTCCCGGATACAAGCAAGATGAGGAATATATTGCATGGTTTTCAAAGCAGGTAGCGAAGCTGAAAGAAGAAGATGGCAGATGCTATATTCAATTTATAAACAATCCTGACAGATTTGGAATCGGAAAAGCATCTTTGTATGATGATTTAAAATACGTCAAGACTGAAGTAAAACCCATGTATGGAAAATACTATATTCTCATCACATTCGATGACAAAATTGCTAAAGTAGAAGCTCCTAAAAATCCGAAGCGAATCCTTGGCCTTGACCCCGGAGTAAATAATTTTCTTGGTGTCGCAAACAATTTCGGTGGCGCCCCGTTTGTGATGAATGGCCGTGCGGTAAAGTCTGCGAATCAGAGATTTAACAAGAAACGAGCAAAACTTATATCTTCTGTTACAAAAGGCAGTGACAGCAAATCTTCTGTAAAATACAGCAAACAGCTGAACATTTTAAGCCAGAGGAGGGAGTCATTCCTTCGTGATTACTTCTATAAATGCGCATGGTATATCTGCAGGTATGCAAAAGCTGCAGGTGTTGATGTGATAGTGATGGGTCATAATGACGGACAGAAACAGGAAATCGACCTTAAGGATAATGTAAACCAGAATTTTGTATCCATCCAATACACAAAATTTATCACGATTTTAAAAACAGTTGCTTCAAAATGCGGGATTGCTGTAGTAATCAGGGAAGAAAGCTATACATCACAGGCGAGCCTTCTTGATATGGACGATATACCAACATATAAGAAAGGCGAGAATAAGAAGTATGCGTTTTCTGGAAAGAGGATTCATCGCGGCCTTTACAGGTCAAAGAGCGGGACTCTTTTGAACGCGGATATTAACGGAGCCGCAAACATCCTCCGTAAAGAATACCCAAATGCGTTTGACAGCATCAAAGATTTTGCATATTTATGTGTTACTACTATCTCTATCGGTTACAAAGATTTGTATAGAAACGCAAAGGCCTGCGCTGGCAGACCAAAGCCATATAAATACCATAAATCAGGCAAATACACAGTTGTCAGACATATTGAACGCAGTCACAAAAAGTGTGAATACCGCAAACTCTGGGGAAAAGGAAAGTTTGTCTGGAGACCAGATAAGAATAAACAGGATACACAGCAGGGAAAAGCTGCGTAGATAAAAAGGTAATTCCCGTGATACAGCAAGCTTCGCTTGCTAGTACCAGACGCGTGCTATTCGCACGTCGATAACAGGGGATAGAGGGATAGTGTTAGTCCTGCGAGGCGAATTTGGCCTCGCGAAGAAGCCGCGGTCAACCTTTGATAACTCCCCGGCTTTGCCGGAGTCGTTACCAGATTTCAATGGTTGCCCGTCGGTCAATCACGGGTATAGGGGTGGTCAATCACTTTAACATTTTTGAATGTTGAAAGAAAGGAGAAAAAATAGTGATAAAAAAATCTGACAAAAAATATGCAAAAGTTTGCGGCTGCGATGAGTATGGCAGAGAAGCCTGGCTTATGGTCAGCCAACATAGAGATACAGATAAGGTTGAAGTCCTGTCGTCAGAAGAGGGTGAACCTGTGGTATATACTAAATCACAGATAAGTGAGCTGATTAAAGAGCTGAAAAAATATGTAAAGTAAGAAGAAAGTGAGGATAAAAAAATGAATCAAATGGTGATTGGTGCAACTTTGCAGGGGAAGCCTGCCTGGTTCATGATTGAAAACAAATATGACAGCCCTGGAAAATGGAAGATTACAACTTCTGAAGACAATAGACGGCCTGTTGTGTATAATCAAGACCAGCTGAAGGTGTTGATTGAGACATTGGAAAAGATAGTTGAAAATATGTAGGCGCGTGGTGTTAATGGTAGCATGTCGGTCTCCAAAACCGAAGATGGGTGTTCGACTCACTCCGTGTCTGTTTGGCAATGTACGCGAGAGCATGGGATAGCGTTTCAACCTGCAAATCTGTGAGGACACAGGGCGAAAAAGGGCATTGCCGGAAAAAATATTGGGCTGTCGCCAAGCGGTAAGGCCCAGCACTTTGACTGCTGTATCACGTCAGTTCGAATCTGACCAGCCCAGTTTTTTTTAATGTTTTTTTTGATAAATTTTATTTTTGCCGTCTTGTCGCAGAAATGGGAATGCACCAGCTTTGAATACTGGCGTCCGAAAGGGCATGGGGGTTCGAATCCCTCAGACGGCGTTTAAATTCGCATAGCTTATCGAAGGGCGAAGTTTTCGCCCGTAGTCTAGCAACGAGCGTAAGCGAGTTATCAAGGGATAGAGCACACGGCTACGGACAGTGGTTTATGGTAGTTCGAATCTCTCTGCGAATGTTTTTACCGCATTAGTTCAGTTGGATAGAACAAGAGATTTCTAATCTTTAGGTCCCGGGTTCAAGTCCTGGATGCGGTGCTACAGATGCAAAAACAGTGTTCTAGTCAGTATAGCTTTGGCGGTCGGTTCAATTCCGTCAGTGGGTAGCTCCTGCGAAAATTTTTACATCTGTTCTTTGGAGTGTTGGCAGAGCAGGTTAATTGCACTGGATTGCTAATCCAGCGTCGCGTATCGCGGCACAAAGGTTCAAATCCTTTACACTCCGTATTTTTGATGACGTCGCCAAGTGGTTTAAGGCCGCAGACTGCAACTCTGCTATCGTAAGTCCGAATCTTACCGTCATCTTAAAACGTGGTTTTCACGTCAAATTGCCGGCATGGCGCAGTTGGTAGCGCAACTGATTCGTAATCAGTAGGCCACTGGTTCAAGCCCAGTTGTCGGCTCTCGGATGTATCTCAGATGGTAGAGTATGTGCCTGATATGCACATTGTCGAGCGTTCGAGCCGCTCCGTCCGAATTTTAGCCGATTGGTGTAATGGTAGCACATCAGATTCTGACTCTGAAAACATAGGTTCGATTCCTGTATTGGCTGTAAAAAATATAAAAAAGAGGAATAAAAATGATTTTAAATACAGGCGTAAGAACAGATACGATACAGTATTTCACACCATGGTTATTAAAAAGATTTGAAGAAGGATACGTATTATCGAGAAATCCAATGTTTCAGCAGAAAGTAACAAGATATGAATTAACACCGGAAAAAGTGGACTGTGTGGTGTTTTGTTCAAAAAATTACAAGCCAATACTGAAAGATATTGTAAAAATAACCGATAAATTTAATACATATTTTTATTATACAATCACTGCGTATGAAAAAGATGTTGAACCTGGCGTACCGTCAATAGAAGAAAGTATTAAAGCGCTAAAAGAATTATCAAAAATTGTTGGAAAACAACGCTTGGCATGGCGATATGACCCTGTGTTGCTGACTGAAAAATATACAATTGCAAAACATTTGGAGATTTTTGATGCCATGGCAAAAGCGATTACACCATATATTGACCGGTGTATCTTCAGCTTTGTGGAAATGTACAAAAAACTTCAAGTGAATATGCCGGAACTGATTCCAATGACAGAAGAAGATAAAAAAGAACTGGCAAAAGGAATGGGAAAAATAGCAAAGAAATATGGACTGCACCTGCAGACCTGTGCAGCAAAAGAGAAATATGAAGAATTCGGTATTTATGACTCCGGATGCATGACGGCAGAAATTCTTGGTAAAGCAAATGGAATTACCTTTAAAAATGTAAAACATATCGGGAACAGGGCAGGATGCCAATGCATGGAATCGCATGGAATCGGAGATTATGATACATGCATGAATGGATGCAAATACTGTTATGCAAATACGAATCCACAAAAGGCTTTTGAGAATTATAAATTTCATGACCCGGATTCCCCGCTGTTGCTTGGGCATCTGAAAGAAAATGATATTGTACAACAAGGAGTGCAGAAAAGTATGCTTGCAAAGGCAGATGATGGATTCGGTGAACAGCTGGAGCTGAAATTCTAACATGGGTTTTTATTTTTGCATATTAAATTTGCAAAAAATAATGAAGCGATTAGGTATCCTGCGAGGAGCAGGAAATAGGGAAAAAGTTAAGTTTGCACCAGTGGCGGAACAGGCAGACGCATTGGACTTAAAATCCAAAGAAGTTTAACTTCATGAGAGTTCAAATCTCTCCTGGTGCATTTTCGCAGTGTGTCGGAATTTGGAATACGAGACTGATTCAAAACCAGTTGCTTAATAAAAAGCGTGCAAGTTCAAATCTTGTCACTGCGATTTTTATCAAACATAAAGGAAGAGTACTCCTTCCTCTATAGGAAGCGAGATGAATTCCATTTTTTTTGTAAAAAGAATACGCATAAAACTACTCTTTTCCGAAAAATTCGGCATATTAAAAATAACCGGTGGAACACCGGGGCTTGCCTGTGCAATATCGGCAGGAAAAAAGATGGTCTTAGACCAGAAGCCCCCACTTCAGCGCGAGCAAGTGGTGGGTAGTTCACGGATATTATATATTATATTAAACAGCCAGAAAATAAAATCTGGCTGTTTTTATGTTCATGGAACTTTTTCTTGCAAAAATACTTAAAAATACCCGCAAAAATTCTTTTGTATGTAGAAATTCAGGCATATTAGATACAGAAAAAACAAAAAGAAATCTAAAATAATTTGTACAGGAGAGGATATTGAATGACTGAATTAATGAGCTTTGAAGAATTTCTAAAAGAAAACGAAAAAACAGCAAAAACATATGCAAAACAGTATATTGAGGCTGAATATAGAAGAAAATACAGGGAAGAAGCAAGAAAGAAAAACCCGGATTTAAAAAAGAATCAGTTGAATAAGATGACAGTAAGCGCGGTTGAGGCGTTCAAGAAATCCCCGGATTTTGAAAAGCTGGTGGAGAAATTGCCGGCTGAGAAAATTAAAAATAAAATGATGATGCATTACAACCAGTATTGCGAAGAGGTGAAGACTCTTAATGAATACGAAAGGATGAGTGAAGCGGTTGTGACTGCGATTCCGGAACATATTAAAGATGCGTATCCGAAAGCCCGAATGATGAAAAGAAAGTTTATACTTCACATTGGGCCAACTAATTCAGGAAAAACATTTACAGCATTGCAGAAGTTCAGGGAGGCGCGTGAAGCGGCATATCTGGCACCGTTAAGACTTCTGGCTCTTGAAGTATACGAAAATACGAATGCGGCTGGTGTTGAATGTTCTCTGCTGACTGGGGAAGAGGAAGCCATTGTAAACGGCGCTTCTCACGTTTCGGAAACAATAGAAATGGCTGATTTGGGTAAGCATTATGACGTTGCGATAATTGATGAGTGTCAGATGATTGCAGATGAAAGCAGGGGCGGCGCCTGGACTGCCGCGATTCTTGGACTTTGTGCTGAAGAAATACATATCTGTATGGCGCCAAATGCTGAAGATATCGTAAGACGCTTGGTTGAGTATTGTGGTGACGAAATAGTAGAAATTGACCGAAAAGAACGCATGACACCTTTAACGCTGGATGAAGATGGGTTCCGGTTCCCGGATGGTGTGAAGCCCGGCGATGCCTTGATTGTATTTTCAAAACGAAGCGTTATTAACGTTGCTGCAGAGCTGCAGGCAAGAAAGATTGCGTGCAGTATGATTTATGGTGCTTTGCCGTATGAAACCAGAAAGGCAGAAACGGAGAGATTTTTGAGTGGTGAGACTCAGGTGGTTGTTGCAACAGACGCGATTGGAATGGGACTGAACCTGCCGGTAAAAAGGGTTGTATTTCTGGAAACTGAAAAGTTTGACGGTTACGAAGTGAGGCTTCTGAAGCCGGAAGAGGTGCAGCAGATTGCCGGAAGAGCAGGAAGAAAAGGTATCTATGATGAAGGAAAATTTACTGCTGGAAAGGGAAGAAAATTTATCCGAAGGTCAATGAGTATGAAGCCGGAAGATATCAACTTCGCTCGCATTCGGTTCCCGAGATTCCTGACGGCGGTGGAAGGAAAGCTGTCTGACGTTATGAATAAATGGGATGAGGTGGAAACAGAAAGCCTGTTCCTGAAGGCAGATATTGAACAACAGCTTAAACTGTGTGAATGGATTGAGAACTACACAGACAATAAAGACCTGATTTATCGTCTCATCAATGTACCATTCAACGAAAAGAACGATGACATGGTGCTCTTATGGCAGACTCTTGCCAAGCGTGTGGCAGAAGAGCATACGGTTGACCTGACAGGTGAAATTGAAGTTCTTGACATAGAAAAACGGCGCGCTGTAAGCATTTCAGATATAAACAAAAGAATCCAGGAGCTTGAATGGCTGTATCAGAAATATGACCTTATTCACAACTTTGTAAGGCTTTTTGGTATGCCTGATACAAGAGAAGAACAAAAAGAACTGATAAGAAAAAAGAAAAAAGAAGTTTCAGATACGCTGACAGAGGTACTGAAAACAAAGCAGCTGAAGAGAAGACAGTGCCCTGACTGTGGAAGGGCGTTGCCGTATAACTATCAGTATGGGGTTTGTGAGAGCTGTTACTCTATGAGAAATCGTGGGTATGGATATTGGGGAGACGAGTGGTTCTAAAGCGAAAGGAGATGTTGAGCGATGAAAAGATTTGTTTCGTTTTTTGCGATATTTATGGTTGCTTTGTCGTATTTAATACTTACTGCGCTTATTGGGTATTCATTAAGACAAAGTTGGAATACAAAAGAGGTAACGACTACGGCTGAAATCATTGAAATTTTGGAGGCAGATTTTACGCAAATTAAGACTACGAGGATAACAAATGCTGTAGTGTTGTGCCAGTATTCATACGAAGGGAAAGAGTATAAAAAAGAAACATCAATAGATAGTGGTTGCAAAAAAGGTGACATAATAGATATTGTAATTGATGCTGATAATCCGGATGTGATTATTAACTTTACAAAGCAAGAGAAAAAAGTTTGCTTCATGACGCTAGTTGTCCCGGCCGTAATTGCGTCTGCGTTGGTGATAACACTGACAATACTAAAAAGAAAAATAAAGCAAGAAACATAGGGCCCGCTTACGCAGGCTCTAAATTTTTGCATTTTGTTTGTCAGAGTGTGGACGAATGCAGAACCCCGGATACTAACATACGCTTGTCTGACCAAGACAGTATGTAGATTGAAAAAACGCTCAGGTCGCTTTTCCAGAAAGTTTTTTGACTTTCTGTTTTTAATATGCTGAAAAAATAAAAAAAAGGATACCCAAACTTGGTATCCTAAATAAATTCATCTCGTCTTTCGTAAAATTCTTTACAAAATGCTTTAGCCTCTTCAAGATTCTTCAGCATGATTGCTATATCCTCAATAGAAACGGCAGGAATTAAAAACTGCGGATTGCCGGTTTCCAAAAATTTAATGGTAATTCCAAAGACCGGGTCTTTTGGTTTCACTACGATGTGTTTTTCAATTCCATCGTCTGAAATTTTAAGGATTTGGCCATATCCATGATATTCTTTTGTTGTCAGAAATTTACTTTTGTTTTCTGAAACAAATTTGATATTGTTTGACATATTTTTTGCTCTCTCTCTTTCTGTCTTTATTTTATTCTCTTTCCGGTTCGTCGTCAACAATTTGCTCAGAATGAACAAGCGAAAGGCTGCGGCCTGTTCGGTCATCAAACATTTCGATTGTAGTATCCCTGCAAAAGTCAGCAATCGCGTATCGGTCGTTAACATCTCCGGTAAAGATTTTTTCAACACCCTCCATTTCCGCAAAACGGTTCAACCGTTTAACGCCCATTATTGCGCGTTCGTGGTGCTCTCTACGGTTGTGGTCAAGTTTTTCAACTCGGTCTCGCAGTTCTTGTCCTTCGTAATTGACGCGGATAATCGGAAGCGAGGTTTCCATCATATGTACAGCATACACATATTCGCCGAGAGCCCTCATGTCGCTTTCTATGATGTCAAGCATGTCGCGGTCATTTTTGCATGCATTCACGAGATTTAAGAATTTTGCTTTAATCATTTTTTTCACCGTCCTTTTTTTGTTTTTCATATTTAATATGCTGAATTTTCACGGAAATAATTCGTAAAAAACCAAGAAAGAGCTTCTTTCATCAGATTTCTTCAGCATACTCAAACATCGATAAAAAATATGAATGCTGTTTTTATATTTTTAAAATTCGGTCATATTGTAAATATCAATACTAAGGACGGAAAACTACAATTAAATATATCTCATTTCGTAATGCGTTCATGCATTTCCAGATGTTTTCCTATTTTCGATAAAGTATGACTGGACATACGATTTATATATTAGCTATTTTCGTATTATGCCCGAGCACTTCGAAGGCTTTATATATATTATCTTTGTAGAACTTTTATTATTTTTAAAAAAAAGGAGAATGTATTTATGGAAAAAATTATGGATGTAATGGCAACTTTATTAACAGCAATTTTCTTTGAGGTGCTTCCTGTATCTTTACAGAAAGAGATTGAAGAAAAGGGATATAAGGCAGAACTGATAGACAATAGTATCTGCCTGCGTAACTCAATGACAGTAGCAACACTATACAGTTATACACAGGAGGGTTCAAAATCCAATATAGTGTCAGATGAACGAGATTATCTTGAAATTAATCAAGATGATGAAATCGTTCTGACTTCTGATACTCCTGAAAATCGTCAGGCGTATGAAAAAATGTTTGATGATGCAAAGCTTACTGTAGCTGAAAGCCCTGTTTCAAAGAAACTCATGGTGGATTATTATCACGATGAGAATTGGTATATTCCATATACACTCGATGAAACATACGCAGTTGCACATGTGGAATATCGAATTCCACTTGATACTGTTGATATTACTGATACCATCCGTGCGGCAAAGAAATTCGCCGGGCTGGAGTAACGAAAGGAGGATAAGATAGACAATTTTGTCTGTCTTTTTTTTTGTGTTTTTTTTGTTTGTTTTCGATTTTTTTCGACATATAGTAAATAAAGAAGTCAGGCGGCTGAGCTGCTCGGAGCGTATGAGAGGCAACTTTCGGCTGAGACCAATGCGAGAAAATACGAAGAAAGATGAGGCGTTGCAAACGAAGAAGGGTAGCGGCATTTGCTGTAAGCGCGAAGGCTTTTTGTTTTGTCAAAGATTCGTCATATTTTTTCATGACTATTAATGATTTTATTTGTCGTTTTACAACACGACAAGAAAGGAAGGAAAATTATGATGAATTTTTTTAGAAAAAAGAACGAAGAAGCAAAAGAAGCACTGCTGCAAACATTGAAGGCATTAGATGTAATGCCAGAAATGTGGAGGGCAAAATGCTGTAGCTTTACGACTGACATCCGCGTTGATATGGATGAACAGTCCGGAGAGCTGCAGCTGCATATTGTCAGAACGGTTAAAGGTCGAGACACTGACCTTAGCCGTTCGCCATTGGCATACAGATGCCACGGTATCAAGACTATGCCTTCAAAAGAGAGCCTGAGAATGGTAAATTCATCCGAAGGCATAATTGCAAGGTACGAGGCTGCATATGAAATCAGCCCTCGTTCCATGCGGCCTGCAGATATTAGAGTTGCAGTAGCGGCTCTGTGCTGATTCATTAAAATCAGGAGCAAGAGATTTTTCTTTTGCTCCTTTTTTTAATGAGCTGGATGCTCTCTGAGACTTGCCCTGGAGAGTGACCAGGATATGCAGGTTTTGGAAAAATTCAAGCAGACAGAAAAAAGATATAAAAATAACTCTTCTTGTCAAATTTTTCAGCATACTAGAGACAAGAAAAAATACAGCTTAAAAAAAGGAGATAAAAAACAATGAGACAAGAAGAGAAAGAATACTACGAAAGCGAAGACTCCAGTTTCAAAATGGACTTGCATTACGGAAAAATCAAAATATACGAAGTGCCGTTCGAATACCGGACAAGAAATGCATACTTATATGCCCATGAGTATACGTTGGCGGTATATGATGGTTCCGAAAAAGCAAAACATAAGAAACTTGACCTGGAACTGTTGAAACATCAGCTGCTTGATGATATTATTGAAAATGAAAAGCGCGGGCTTACCGGCAGGGCTGAAAGTCTGCGTGGATTCTACGATAGCTATATCGAAAACTTTTATATGACTGATAAGCTTGGAAGACGATACAACTACGATGGAGGATACGACGAAAAAACGGAGGACGGGTAAGGTGTTCAGAAGAAAGGTAAGCAATAGTCAACTTTTGGATAATGCAATTAACGAAAATAGTAAGCTGAAAGATGCGATGTGTAAGCAGGAAAAGCAGTTAAAAGAATTGCAGAACTTTATTGATTTTCTCAATTTGCAGGTATGTGATGGCCGGCAGATATGCGGGATTAAGAAAATTCAGTATCGCGGTAGCGATACATATGTAGGGTATATTTTGGCGCATAAATACGAAATAGAACCACAGACTACATATACATACGATATTCTTGGATATCTCAGCATTAATCCACAAAGCCCAATATATAGGGCTGAACTAAACTGGCAGCTGTCAAGACGCGAAACTGATATTGTAAAGAAATTGGAAATCTCAAAGCACTATGTTTGCGATAAGGATTTGTACAATCTCGGAATTGGTACAACCGGCATTAATATTATCAAAGAACTTGCCCGGCAGCTGAACTGCTCAGAGATATACGGACACCGACGACCGCTGGATGGTACAGACGCTGAACTCGTCAAATTCTACGATAAAACAGGATTCAAGCAGGCAGAAGATTCTGATATGATAAGATATCAATTGTAATACAAAAAACAGGAAGGTATACGAAATACCGTATGCTTTCTTTTTTTTGTAAAAAAATAAAAAAAATTACAAAAATACACTGTCCATTTCAAAAATTCCCGCATACTGAATGTATACAAAAAAAATAATAAAAAAAGGAGACAAAAATATGAGCACAACACTGCTTGAAAGATTCAGGAAAAATGTAGAAGCAAAGAAAGGGGAACCAGAGTTTCTTGATGCGTCAATTGAGTTTCTGGACGATATTGAAAGAGAAATCAAAGAAGGTATAGATACAGGAAAGGTATTAACAAAAGAAGAGAAAAAAGAACTTTCTGAATTTTATGATTATTTCACCAAAACATATCTGAATGACAATAGCTGTTTTGAGCTTGACCTGTACAGCCATTACGACGAGGAGCCGCCTGTGCTTCAGCTAATGGAAGAAATGTTTGATGATGCGCTTCTGATTGAGCGCGATGCATATATTGATTTTATGCCGAATGATGAGAGGACAAGGGCTGATGACCTGGTTGAAAAGCTGTTGAAGATTGATGGGGATTTGTCAGTGAACCCTGTTTTTGGCGATGAATGTGTATTCAGCTTTTATGTTGACAAGGATGACCCGAATTTCCGTAAGCGTAAGACTGCTGATTGTCGTTCCGGTGATATGCCTGACAGCGAAGCCAATTTACTGTATGCCTGCGGGAAGATGTTTCACAACCATGGGATTCTGATTGTGAGTCAGGTGGATGCTATTGACGGCACATTCACTATGTTTGCGATTGAGTGCAGTGATGGTGAGACATATGTCGGCGTACCGAAAGAAAAGTTAAAAGAGATGGTGACTATGTTCAATGGCGAGGAGCCTGATACAGATGAAGAGCTTACTGATGCGGATGCATTTTTGGATTGCAAAATGCAGCTGAATGGAGCTGAGGAACTCCCGGAGCGGAGAAGTGCCGGAAAAGTAATACAGATGCCGGTAAAATAATTGCAGGCAAGTGGCTGCTTGTAATGCGCCACCGTTAGATAGCTACCGTGAGACAATAACCGGCGCCGGAGGCGCCGTGAGGGAAGCTGCTGTAGGCCGAAGGTTTTGGTTCTCTGTATAAGAAAATATGCGGGCGGAAGTGTGTTGGCGAAACTGGAAGTTGCTGACAGCCGGTGCGTCTTCCTGCCTGCATTTTGTTTGCTTACAATTGCGCTGCCCGCATTCGCTTGCTCGTATTCGCATGCCCGCAAAAAAACCCGTAAAAAATATTCTGATTTTGGTTTTTTCTGCATATTAAATATGTGCCGGTAAGATACATGGCGATATTTCAGAAAGGACTAAGAAAAATGACAGAAAAAGATTGGATAAAAAAAGTCAAATCCGTACATCCGAAAGCTGATGAGCAGGTACTGCAGTTTATATATGATTTCAGAACAATGCAGAAATCAGAAGCGGCAGAAGATGCGATATATACGCAATTTGAAAGCGGTTACTGTTATTATTTCGCACATATGCTAAAGCTGGCGTTCAAGCGCGGCGAAGTATGCTGGGCGGCTCCTTATGGCCATATGGTCTGGGTTGATGATGACGGCATTCCGTATGATATTTCCGGTGTAGACGATTCAGACACAAACGATTATATTCCAGAATTTATGATGGAAAGCACGGTGAAAGATTTCCGGCATGTTCCTGGTGTTGTGAATAATACAACAGACCAGAAAATCGCCCAGATGGTTCTTGATTGGCATGACATCAAATCAGAAATGTTTGGCGGTGATGTGACGAAGTTTTCTCTGAAAGAAGCAAACAAATTCGTCAAATCATTTACAATATACGAAGAAGATTTTGGCGGTATCTGTCAAAAAAAAGAAAAAATATTTGAAAAAAAAATTCAAAATCAAAATCAAGGAGGATAAAGATGAGTAATATTTTAAAAAGAAGAGGAAAAGAGAAAAGAAAAAAACTTGAAGCGGGACTGGCAGGCGATATGCTGCCGCCTGGAACAATGCTGGTGTCATTTAAGAAATATATGCTTGACGAGCCGGATTCCATTGACCGGGTGCTTGATTACTTAAACATCAGAAGTGCGATTTTAAGTGGTCTGGTTGATAAAGACCATGAGTTTGATGCTGATGAGAGACAGGAAATGTATGATTTCTACGATTATTTCCTTGAAAATTATGATGATAAGACAAAGCTGGCAAGAATGGAGAGGTGGAATGGTGAAGAGCCGTTTATAATTCAGGCTATTCAGAATCTGTATGACCAGGATAACGAAGTTTACCGCAGCGATTTGGATGAAAGAATGTCTGCGAAGGCAAAGATTGAAACTGCAGCATTGGTTGACAGAATCCTGAATATCCAGAAAGAAAAAGTTATCAGTATAGTGATTGGAAACGATGTCTTCTCTGTCGGTCTGGATGCGATAATTAAGCCTGAAGACTTAAAGAAAACAAAAGAAAATCTGTATTATTCATGTGCGGAGATGATTCTTGAATCAGGGCTGGCGATTGTATGTACCAAAGACGAAGACTACACTGAGGTCTTTGCTGTTGTTGGTGTAAATGGAAATGAGTGGCTGCCGGTAAGCAAAGAAGATTTGAGTGACCTGCTGGATGAAGACGAAGATGAAAATCTGGAATATGTGGAAATTGAAAAGTGATGTTATTTTGGAAAAAGAAAAAAAGCAGGAAAAATATATACAAAAATAGTGTGTTTCCGCGGTATGCCGATAAGATGGCCGGGGAGTTTGACACTAAAAAATTTAATTGCGGTATTTACGGCAAGAATACTGCAGTTCCTGTTGCTGCTGGCGAAACTACAATTTTGTCGGAAAATATGAGGCTGTCAATACATGATGAAAAGACTCACCTGAACAATAATATGTTCATCATCGCTGATGATTCGTATGCCAATAAGCTTATAATGGCAAATATTTTACAGTGCAATTCGTCGTTTGCTGTTGCTGATGTTGGAGGGAAGATGTTGGCTGAGACGCGGGCAGAGCTTCTTGATGTCGGATATGATATCCAGGTTCTTGATGTCAGCCGCCCGGAGATGTCAGCGAAATATAATCCTTTACGGTTTGTCGATGACAAAGAAGATGCCGAGATGCTGGCAAGATGTATTGCCGGAGACAATTTTGGAGCTCTTTCTGATATGATTTTGCAGGTTCTGTCTGATAATGCAGAGGAGAAGCAGACGATGGAGAGTGTCGCAAAACTCGTGCCGGCAGCAAGCCGGGGCTGTGTGGTATTGATATATTTCTGCGTCCAGAGATTACAAATCTAACATCGCAAAATGATATGATTTTGGATACAGCAGGAGAGAGGCTGACGGGCATCTTTATTGTATGTCCGGAAGAAAAGTCAGACGCTGATGTGCTGGCGAATATAATGATGATGCAGCTGCATCGGGTTTTGGTGAAAGCAGCGAAAGAAAAATATAACGGTGAGCGTCTGCCGTATCTGACAAGACTGTATTTCAACCACATTGAAAGATATGGTGGAAATCCGTTTTTCTTATATATGGATAGAGGCGATTGCTTTCTGAATGTAAGAAGATATAATATCGCATATACATTTGCCTGCCGTGGGCTTAGTTTTGTAAAGAAAATATATGGTGAAGATGCAGGATGTGTTTTTGCAAATGCAGATGCGGTAATATATTGTAGTTCAGATGATGAGGTAACATCAGGGTATATATACCGAAAAGTTGGAATAAGAATCAGATGTGTCCGCCACCCCAGTGGAGGTTCAATAGACCCAGTCCCGCAAAGACGCGTAATAACATACAAAGAGCTTCTTGCGCTCCCTGAAGATGAATGCTATATCATGTTGCGTGGGTATGACGATATACTTGACAAAAAATATACAAAATAAATGCTTTACCGCCGGCTTTTTGCAGATAAGGAGGTGCTAAAAATATGTTTAAAAATATGACAATTTCAGGAAAAACAAATCTGATTACAGAAATCTTGGCTGTTGTTGTCTGGTTGATTGCTGTTGCGTCGGCTGGACTGGATAGGCTGATTGTTGGTGTTTTCTCGTTTCCATTGCTGATTCTGGTTCCGATTTGCGGCTGGCTGTTGATGCCAATCAGCAAAAAAATCTTAAAAAATGGTAAGGCAAAAAATGGCTGGAGAAAGATACTCTGGTATGCCGGGATGTTTGTGGCAAATTTGGTTATTGCTGTATTGGCTGCCACTGCGGTATTGGCTGGCGGAGCGGCGCTGATAAATATGGCTGATGGCGGAGGGATTGATGAAGTTGGTTCTGCGTTGGTGATGGTGTTTGCCGCGTGGATGTCGGCGTTTAGCGTGATGATTCTGACGATGTTGCCGCAGGTGCAGATGATTGTGATGTGGATGCTGGGGAGGAGACAGGAAAAAGTCTGATTTGAAGAAGCTTTTCGTTGTGGGTTGCAATTGGGAAATACAAAAAAAACGAGTAAAATGATTTTTCAGAAGATACAAAAAAACACAAGAAAAAGAGTGCTTAAAATAAAACCCGTCAGGCGTAGCGTGGCGGGTTTTTGCGTGCAAAAAGCAAGTAAAACATTAAAAAATATAGTTTTCTGATTTTTTCTGCCATTCTGTTTTTTCGGCATATTAAATATATAATGACCAGAAAGGCAGGAAAAGAAGATGAAAGACAAATTTTCAGAATGGCTACAAAAGATTCAAAGAGTGCATCCAAAGGCAGACGAAGAGGTACTGCAGTTTATCTATGATTTTTCAGTAAAACAAGGATATGGCGAAACAGAAGAGGTTCTGTATCAGCAGTTCATCAGCGGGTACTGCTATTATTTTGCATGCATGCTGAAAGCAGCATTTAATCGCGGTGAAGTATGTTGGGCGGCGCCATATGGTCATATCGTCTGGGTGGATGAGAATGACATTCCATATGATATCTCAGGTGTTAACGAATCGGAAACGGATGACTACATTCCTGAATATATGATGGGAGATACTATTCTGGATTTCAAGCATATCGCCGGAAAAGTCCACAATACATCAGACCAGGAAATTGCAAAGATGGTTTTAGATTGGCATGACATTAAGTCCGACCAGTTTGGCGGGGATGTGACAAAAATTAAAATGAAAAAAGATGCAGAAAAATATTTGCAGCAGGCGTTTCCGGTGTTGTGGCTGGAAGACCAGATGGTGTACGACAAGAAGAAAGAATATCTGAAAAAGAAATTTGGAATTTGAAAATATGCAGCTTCTCTGAAGGGAGGCTGTTTTTTTGTAGAAATCATATGGCTGGGCGGTGTATCCAGCATCTCAGGTACTCCAGATGGAGTGTGTCGGGAACCGTTTCCGACCTCATATGATGTATATAGTATACCATATTATACTTGATATGTTCATATTTGTAGAGGCTTGCAAAAAAATCCGCAAAACTTCTCTGCTTATCAAAAATTCCAGCATATTGAATGCAGAACATCAGAAAGGAGAAAAAAGATGATATTTGATGTACTGACAGAACCCTGGATGGGAGTGGTTGATAAAGAAACCGGAGAGGTGCTTAAAGTTGGATTGAGAGATTATATCGTCAACGCCCATATGTATAAATGTAGTGCTGAAAGCAAAGATTTTGCCATTGTCAGAAGATTACAGCAGAGATTAGCTGAAGCAGTTATTATTGACATTTATGGAAGAAGAGTAAACGATGAGTTGATGTCTGTTTTCAATAATGGCCGGTTTGATGCTGACAAAATTGATGCATATTTTGATGAGTGCATAAAAAATGGAACGTCATTTGACCTGTTTGATGAAGAAAAGCCATTCATGCAGGTTGATGCAAAAACTGCAGAAAGTGTATTTAAGGAAAATAGTATTACATCAGTCTCTTCAATTAATGCAAAGCAATGTGGGGGAAATAATAAAGTATTTTTTCAGCATGTGGATGTTAATGATTACATTGAAAATTTTGGAGGAATAGATAACAGGGACTCATATTATGATGAAGCGCAAATTGACGGGCGACATATTGAATTTGCAAATAGTGTAAAATTTGACGAATATATGAATTTAATTTTAATGGAGAGCTGCATTGCTGGCATGAGAGGTCAGTCATATGTCCCAGGTCTTATCTGTATGCCAAGTCCTCCTGCCATGTATCATTTTGATGCGGCGGAAGATAAAAGCTTATTCTCAAGTATTTTACTAAATATTGTCCATGATGGTTCCGGATGTGATGACGGCATTCCGGTTTGGAGATGGGATTCATACAACTATGCGGTAAATTCAATGCTGCAAAAGAAGTATCAGGTTCCACTGCTTGAAGGTATGTTTTTCCCGGTAACTTATCTGCGTCCAGATTACAGCTCTATTGATATGGAGAAGAAGACTATCAAAAGAATTTATAAATCAATAATGCTGTTCAAAGCACCAGATGGTTCCGATATGATGAAGACGGCAAGACAGTTCTGGCTGATAAATAAAGAGCCATCGGTTACGGTTATTCCTAAGCCAAAAAATAAAGATATGATGACCGGTATGGAGTTTACAAATTCAAATGAAGTATGGATGGGGATTAAGTCGTATGCAAATATCTTCGGTAACCATTCTGCTCCGCGAGTACTGAGGAATTCATTGTATAATGCATTATTTGCAGCAGACTTAAGGCTGAAAGTTAGAAGTGGAGAAGCCGATGGAGATGAGACTGTAAAGACTGAAATGACGGCATACTATGTTTCTAAGGACAGGGGTTCGTTTCTATCACAGGGGAAATATCCGTGTATGCTGCCAGAGTGTATCCTGGATGACCAGTTAAAAAAACAGGCTACTGATATGTTTATAGATATGATTGGTATGGAGTATGTACCATATGGAAGCAATAAGAATAAAGCAGGCATTGCAAAACGCATGCAGCAAAGAATCGGAAATATTGAAACTGCTTTGTCCTCAATTGGAGAACAGCTCTTTACGAAGAACAAATTTAATCTGGTGACCGTCCGGAATACTACGATGAACAGGTATTGGAGATATTGCGAAAATTTATTTAAAAATTTCTTCATTCCGGATATCGATAACATAAAAAAGTCAGCATACTGTAATCAAGAGGAATACATGGAAGCGCTGAGAAGCATAGTAGATAAATATGTTGATGATGCGTCAGGGTATGCAAACAGGTTAATATACAGTATTCCGATTCCGAAAGGCAAGAGTATTGCCGTAAGAAAAGCATTAGCAAAGAACGGAGGTAAAAAATGAATTACGAAGAAACCCGTGAACAGGTTGATATGATTCTGGAACGCGTAAAAGCATTGGATAATGCAAAAAAGATACAGCTGCGCCGAGCGTATAATGTCAGCTTTGATGAATTGCGAGGGTTCCAGCAGATAACGATTAAAAATATTCTGAAAGATACTCCATGGTGTTATGCCGGATATATGAGGGATTTTATCGTTGACATGTGCAGTATATATGTGCAGCAGGAATGCAAAGAAGGAGACCCGTTTGAATATTGCCTGCATGAAATATATGATGAGGGTTCTGCGGCAGTACAGCAAAAAATTGGCTATCTCATTGATGAAGATGAGAAAGCAATCTTAATAAGATACATAAAAAGATATATAAAAATGTGTAAAAAAGGCACTAAAATTGACACAGCAAAACTGATGACGGATATTCTGTGCTGGCCATATTATAACACAAGAAATGAGTGGATTGATGTAATTGCCGGCGTTAAAAAAATTGATAAGAAAAAGGAGAAACAATAATGAGCAAAAGAATGTTAGTTGAAGTACACGTAGGAAAAAGATATGGCATTTCACGTTTAAACTGTGATGGAGCAGGACAGGTGAAAGATGTAATTATTGATAATGAAAGATACAACAGAATTTCATCACAGTCAAAGAAAAAAGTATGGCGTGAAAATTTAGAGAAACGCCTGGAGCGATTAAACGGTGACAGCATGGAGCATGTATACAGAACCAGAGCAATGAAAGATATCTTTAAAAAAGAATTCTTAAAAAAAGAATCAGATTTGTATACTGAAAATGCTGACGCTATGGCTGAATATATTGTCAAAAGCATTTTGTCATGCGCTCTGGAGACAAAAAATGGATTTGATGTTACAAATCAGGTTTTAATTGTCACAAAGTATGACGTTGAAGATATCGTCGAAGTGTTCTGTGATGTCATCAAGACACCAGAGGACTGGGAACAGGCCAAGAAAGAGGCAGCAGAAAAAGAGAAGGAAAAAGAAAATGATAAGAAAAAAGGCAGTAAAGCAAAAAACAGTGCGAAGAATTCGGCCTCACAGAGAATTGTTTTAGCATTAAAAGCAAAGCTGCCATTAAGAAAATATGGTGTTGAGTGTTCATTGTTTGGTAGAATGGCGACGTCTGGTGTAATGGAGACCGTTGAAAGCGCTATGTGTGTTAATCATAGTTATTCATTAGGGAAAGCCACACTGGACAGCGATTACTATATCGTTGTTGATAACTATCTGTCAGCAATGGCAAGCGAAACTGAAAGTGGACAGAGTGGTGCCGGATACCTGGATGAAAAAGAATTTTCCAATCATGTGTATTATGAATACGCAAGTATTGATGTAGGAAAATTTTATGACAACCTGACTAAAGGTGTAGACATGTCAGACGAAAAGAATGTACAGCGTATTAAGACTGTGATTATTGAGACTGTCAAGTGTGTGATTAATGATATTGCTACATCTGCTCCGAGCGGCGGACAGAATTCGTTTGCGTCACGTCCTGACCCGGTTGGTGTATATATCACAATCAAGGAAGACGGAGAAGGACGTACGGCTGATACATACTGTATTAAAGAAATGGTTAAAAGGGGAAGTGCAGCTGCTAAGACTGAAGCTGATAAGTTCCTGAATGCCATGAACGAATTCACAAGCGGAGACTTTGCAGATGATTCAGATTACCTGGCAAGAATTTACACTGGAGAATCTCCGGAAATGCTGAATGGTGCTGAGCATATGTCATGGAAAGAAGCTGTTAAAAAAGTAGGGGATATTATTGATGAAAAATTCTAAAAAATTAAAGCTGGTCTGTTCCGCCATGCTCCAGTCATGGCGAATCAGAAGCCTTGGGCCATCTCAGAGATATACTGAGCTGGCTCCCACGAAAAGCGGTATCATAGGAATGATTGCCTGTGCATTAGGATACGAGAGGAATGATAAAAGGATTGATGTCTTGACAAACTCCACAGAGCTATATCTTGATGTTAAAAATTCCGGGTCAATGTTGGAATCGGCAACCATTAATTCAATTGATACGCTGATTGATTACCAGACAGTAATGGATAAAGAAAAGGGAATGCCAACAGCAAATGGCGGTCGTTTATATGCAGCGACGCTGATTGATAAGGAATATCTTGTCGGCCGCAGATTTGTTTTATATCTGATTTCTGATGAAGAAACACTAAATAAAATCCAAGCGGCATTAAAGGCTCCTGTATGGCAGTATTATCTTGGAAGCAAATGCTGCATTCCGGCAGAACCTGTCAGCCAGGGAATTTCAGAGATTAAGGAGGGCGAAATTAATGATTATCAGCACATTCGAGTGTAAAAGCTTTGTACAAAATTCAGATATTATACATAAAATTGTTCAGTCAATGTTTCACTGTAACCGTGCATACCATAATGTACTGTATATGGTAATTGGAAAAAATCTGATAATACAGTCCGACATTGAACCGTATGAAATCCCGGATTCATTACGATTAATGAATTCAAAGAACTGTGATAGTATGGCCGCTAATATTAATACCGGTGATGTTGTTAAAATCTTCGCTATGTATGAACCAACAAAAAAACAGACCAGAATTGGAAAGCGGTCATCAAATATCCTGATTGCAGATGAAAACGACAGAAAAGAATGGGTAAAAAGAAAATTTATAAATGCCGGAAATGTGATTGCTATTAATGAATTGTCAAAAAACAGGCGCCAGGTCACCAAAAGTAGCGGTGATTCTCATCCGGTAAGTGTATTCGGATATGAATTCCTGCTGCGTGTCAGTGATGCAAACGCATTACGGAACTTGATTAAAAATGGAGTGGGCCGGTCTAAATCATACGGGGCCGGAATGTCTCTGGTGATGGGAGTTGAAAAACAAAAAAAATAATTTAAAAAAAATGAAAATGCGGCGGATTTTTCGGCATATTAAATATGCGGATGAGACAAGAATGGCATTTGTGTAAATTGCACAACGAGGTGTTTAAGGCGGCTGAAAGCCGCATAAACACTGAGTGCCTGCCCTTCGTAGGAAGGGATGAATCGCACTCGGCCTTAATCGTCGCCATAGCCTTCGGGCCTGCCCTTCGTAGGAAGGGATGAATCGTTTAGATTGCCGCAACAGGACAATGTTCCGTTGTCTGCCCTTCGTAGGAAGGGATGAATCGGGCATGAATAATGCCATGAGAGCCAAAAAAGCGTCTGCCCTTCGTAGGAGGGGATGAATCTGTCGTAGGCGTCACAGAATGCGGCAAGTCGGTGTCTGCCCTTCGTAAGAAGGGATGAATCAAACGCCATTGAACCGATTTTCTTAATGTTATTGTCTGCCCTTCGCAGGAAGGGATGAATCGAATATGATTAATGCAAGAAAAATTTTAAGAAGGTCTGCCCTTCGCAAGGAGGGATGAATCAATTATGCAAAAGTAAAGAAATTTTACGACCGCGTTTGCCCTTCGCAAGAAGGGATGAATCTCGATAAAAGAATATTACACCTGGTGCACCCGCAGGTTTGCCCCTCGCAGGAGGGGATGAATCACTCCTTTTCTTTTTATCATCCACAAAGGGGAAGTCTGCCCTTCGTAGGAAGGGATGAATCGTAATGCTGTAAAGGAACCGAGAACCGAGACGTGTCTGCCCTTCGCAAGAAGGGATGAATCATGTTCCCTCCGCTATGTTCATAGAACCATTCTGTCTGCCCCTCGTAGGAGGGGATGAATCGGTATCCTCTATGCCAAACTCCGTCTTGCCCGCGTCTGCCCCTCGTAGGAGGGGATGAATCGACCTGTATGTGTATCAATATACCAGACTAGATGTCTGCCCCTCTCCGGAGGGGATATAATATCATTTTTTCGGAGGAACATAATGGACATAACAAAAATATGGGCAAAAACAGCCCCAAAAAAATCTTTAATCAATCACATGCTGGAGACCGGAATAGTCGCAGGGTGCCTGACTGATACGAATGGTATTTACCATCCGGTGCTGAACAGGCTGTCTGAAATAACTGGTTGCGATAGTGATACGTTGTTAGCAAAAATCGTGTTTATCTGCGCTATTCACGATATAGGAAAAATACACCCGACATTTCAAGGCCGTGATGAGGAAACACTGGAAGTGTTAAGACAAGAAAACTTGAATCAAATGTCATTTGACACCCGGTTTAAGCATGAACAGTATGGAGCGAACATCTTTGACAGATTGAGTGTTGAAGATGTTGATATAAAAAATTCAGATATTATATCTCAGATTATCAGGATGCATCATCAAAAAGAGCAGAAGAAAAATTCTGATATTGATATTATAAAAATTGATGATAAAGAAAAGGCGAAAAAATGGAGGCATATCCAAAATGAGATTTATGATTATATAAAAAATGTTTTTCGATTTGACAATCTAAATTTGATAAACAAAAATATCAGCAAGTCAGAACTGTTTGTAGTACAAAATGCAATCTTAGGCATAATGATTACCGCGGATTGGATAGCATCAAACAGCTACGTATTCGACAATCAACAGTATGAAAATGTAGACGAATTTTTGGAATCAAGAAAAACCCAGGCGTTGAAATTCTTGAACAATGAGGGGATGATACGGCAGCAAATTCCAGTGATGCAGAATTTCAGGAGTACGTTTGGATTCAATGGAAGACCGGTGCAAAATGATGTTGAAAAAATTGTACATAAAAATGACATTAAATGTATGCTGATTGAATCCGATTGCGGTTCTGGAAAAACCGAAGCGGCATTGTATGCAGCCGCCGTTCTGGGTAATCGTTCTGGATTGTCTGGAATATATATGGGGCTACCGACCGGCGTTTCTGCAGAGGCGATTCAAGACCGTGTGGATAAATTTTTAACCTCACGCGGTATGCGAAATACGAAGCTATATACGTCAAAATCAATGCTGTTAAGGGAGCCAGACAAAAGGCCTATATGGACGGATATGTCTCGCCAGAGATTATTGGCGGCATCTGCTGTTGGTACGGTTGACCAGGTAATGACTGCTGCCAGGCTGGTGAGATTTGAGAGTGTCCGGATGGATGGTTTGGCGTCAAAGGTGCTGATTATTGACGAAATTCACGCGTATGACGCATATATGCTTGCTGTGATAAAGGACTTGCTGAAGATATGTGAAGAGCTCGGTGTTCCCGTCATTATGTTATCGGCTACATTACCAATATCCACGAAAAAAGATTTGCTTGGTGTGCTGGGCGACGGAGATATAGAATTGCATAACGGATACCCGGTGATATCGTATGTTACAAAAGATGGAATGGTGCATGAACACGTATCACACCAATATATGCCTGACAAAAAAATCTCGTGTGAGCTGCTGCCGATATTAAACGACAATGATAAAATTGCACGATATGCAGTTGATGCCGTCAAAGATGGAGGGTGCGAATGCGTGATTATGAATACAGTCGCAGATGCAATCTGCGTATATGACAAAATCAAAAAAAGCAAAAAGAATGACTGTAAAATAGTTCTATATCATTCCAGAATGACTATAAATGCACGAGATGAGACGAGCCGGGAGATTTTGGCAATGTGCGGTAAAGATAGAACCAAAAGACCTGAGCGTGTCATTATTGTTGGAACGCAGGTTTTAGAGCAATCCCTTGATATTGATGTTGATTATATGATAACTGCAATCTGTCCGATTGATTTGCTATTCCAGAGGATAGGCCGATATCACAGACATGGGGATGCGGGGACTATCAGGGAACATGTAGTTGTTGCGAATACTGTCCAGGTGTTGATTCCGGCAACTTTATCCAGTTATGGCGGGACTGAGTATGTTTATGAAAAATGTTATCTTGACGCAACGATTGACGCAATTAATGAACATAATGGTCATCTATTGATACCATCAGGTATGCCTGACATGATTAATTATGTATACAGCCATGCTTCAATTGATGTGCGAGTTCGTCAAATTATAGACGAGGCAAATTCAGATGCCGGAAATATTAAAATTGAAAACGGGTTTGAAATCTACACAAGGAAAAACGACCTGACAGATAAAAACCTGAATGTCCGTTTATCAAATACCGATGAAACGATGGTTCAAATTGCGATATTGAATAATGCGGAAATTGAAACGTTAGGACAGAGCAGTGAGGCAGACATAGAGTTATTTAAATGTCGCGTGGTAGCTGTCAGGGAGTCAAAAATTAAAAATTTTAAGAATTTCTGCAAGCCTGAAACAGGAATCTTTAAAGATGTACAAATATACACAAAAGATAACTGCGTGAGTGAAGGTAAAGAAATTGTTATAGACGATGAATACGGAATGAGGATTGAAAAAATATAAAAAAATATTTGGAAAAATGGCAAAAAAAAATATTTTTTCGGCATATTATATGTAGGGAAAGTGATGTGTGATGAGTTAAAAATGGCATTTATGCAAATTGTACAACGAGGTGTTTAAGGCGGCTGAAATCCGCATAAACACTGAGCGTTTGCCCCTCGCATGAGGGGATGAATCGAATTGCCTGTTCCTCTATTGGTAACTCATAACGTTTGCCCCTCGCATGAGGGGATGAATCGAATTGCCTGTTCCTCTATTGGTAACTCATAACGTTTGCCCCTCGCATGAGGGGATGAATCGAATTGCCTGTTCCTCTATTGGTAACTCATAACGTTTGCCCCTCGCATGAGGGGATGAATCGATGTTCAACCAGAGCTACGTGGCCAAAAAGAAGTCTGCCCCTCGCATGAGGGGATGAATCGCGCGGCATCCATATGGACGGACAGGAGAAAAGGTTTGCCCCTCGTGGGAGGGGATTAATCGTCTACGTCACTCCATTTTGCGGCCAGCAATTCGTTTGCCCCTCGTGGGAGGGGATTAATCGATGAGACAGGCTCTGTTTACCGAGCCGAGACAGTTTGCCCCTCGTGGGAAGGGATTAATCACACGAGCTGCGGGCGGTTGGCTGTATGTTCTGGTTTGCCCCTCGTGGGAGGGGATGATTCGACCAGCTTGTCGGAGTCTTTATCCTGAGTAACGTTTGCCCCTCGCGGGAGGGGATGATTCATTCGTGGATGGATTTTTCAAGGTCTTCCGACAAGTTTGCCCCTCGCGGAAGGGGATTAATCTCGGAATATCAGTCAAAACATCCCTCAAATCCAGTTTGCCCCTCGCAGGAGGGGATGTTTCTCAAATCATCAACCGTGAAATCATAGAAATTCCGTTTGCCCCTCGCAAGAGGGGATGCTTTTATTTCTGTTGATTTGTAACGTAATTTTTTCTTCCGCAAAATTCATCATATTATTCTTGCAAAACTAAAAAATAACAAAGAAAAGGAGAAAGAAAAAATGAGTTATGCAGATTTAGTATTCAAAAATATGTGTCAGGATATCCTGAAGAATGGAACCGATACTCGCGGAGAAAATGTTAGACCACATTGGCCGGATGGTGCGTCGGCATACACAATCAAAAAATTTGGAGTATGTAACCGGTATGACCTGCGAAGAGAATTTCCGGTGCTGACGCTGAGAAAGACTGCACTGAGAAGCGCGATGGATGAGATTTTGTGGATTTGGCAGAAAAAATCAAATAATATTAAAGACTTAAACAGCCATATTTGGGATTCTTGGGCTGACAAAGATGGAAGCATTGGGAAGGCTTATGGATATCAGTTGGGAAAGCTTTACCCCTATAAAGATGTGACATTGGATGGCTTAAAAAAAGCATTTCCGGATGGAGAATATATGAAAGATGAGTTTGCCGGGACTGACATGTTTGTTGCAAAAAATGGTGATGATGTCATCCGCTGGTATGCAATGAAGATTGGTGGCATGTGGAATATGGACCAAGTAAATAAAATGATTTATGATTTAAGGAATACTCCATTCAGCCGTCGTATTATTACCAGCATATATAATTTTGAAGATTTAACGGAAATGGCTCTGTATCCATGTGCTTACAGTATGACATTTAATGTCACTCAGGACAAGGACTCTGACCGGTTAGTCTTAAACGCCATTTTAAATCAGCGTTCTAATGATATCCTGGCTGCTGGCAATTGGAATGTATGTCAGTATGCATTGCTGGTAATGATGATTGCTCAGGTATGTGATATGATTCCAGGCGAGCTGGTGCATATGATTGCTGATGCCCATATTTATGACCGGCATATTGATATCATCAAGGAACTTATAACGCGCGAGCCACTGCCGGCTCCGGTGGTGAGATTGAATCCGGATGTTAAGAATTTCTATGATTTTACGGTTGATGATTTGATGGTTGAGAACTATCAGACGCATCCGCAGATTAAGAATATTCCGGTGGCGATTTGAAATGAAAGCAATAGTGGCAGTATCTGATAATTGGGGAATTGGAAATGATAACGAATTACTATTTCATATTCCAGAAGATATGAAGTTTTTTAAAGATATGACTTCAGGACACTCTGTGGTGATGGGCCATAATACATATGAAAGTATTGGAAAACCACTGCTAAATCGTAAAAATTATGTATTGTCGCGAGACACATCTCTGTCTATTGATGGAGTTACAGTCATTCATGATATTTCACAAATTCCTGATGATTCTTTTGTCATTGGTGGTGAAAGTATTTATAAAATACTGTTGAAATATTGTGATACTGTTTTTGTAACCAAAATACATAGAACAAAAAAGTGCGATAAATATTTTCCAAATCTTGATGAAAAATCTGAATGGAAGATAATTTCAAAAAAATCAATAACGACATCTCGTAATGAGCAAATAGATTTCATTACATACAAAAAGGAAAAATAATATTAATTCTGTTGCTTAACTAGCCCTGCTTTATGCAGGGCTGTTTTTTTGGAACAAAACTTCCGGCATATTGTATACGAAACAAAAAAATAAATACCAAAAAAGAAAGGAAAAATTCATATGATGCAAAACGAAAAAATAACACAGGAACTTATTAACATCCGCAATGCCTGCGGCAGCAGGGTTGTATTGGACGGAAAATCATGCATCGCTCCGATAGACGACAAGGCATTTTTCGATAAATGCTTGATGTACAGCGAGAGTAAAAATGTACATGCGAAAAATACTGTCGCGTGGAAGCCAATGCCTGATGATTGGAAAGAACGATGCCGGAGCAATTCGTTTTGGTTTCAGAATACTGTCGCTGAGGCGAAGAAAATGTTCCCGGAAATGGATGAACGCCTGTTTGAACTGAAAACTCGGCTTCTTGATTTTGCCGGCGATGCGGTCTGCTTACCAGGATACGAAGATGATTTGGAAAATATCCTGGAATATGGCCAGTTTTGGCTTGGATACAATGCCGAGAGGATGAGAGGTGAGGCATGTCAGTGCCACGCAAATTCGGCGAGAATCTGGGAGCAGAACCAAGACAAGTCTGTAATCTGCACCGGATATGCGCTTTCGGCTGATGGTATGTGGAGGCAGCATAGCTGGCTGATTCATCGTAAGCCGCGGTCAAATAAGATTGTAGAGACGACAAGGCCGAGGGTCTTGTATTACGGCTTCGCGCTGACACCGGAGATGTGTGAGAGGTTTGCAGACGAGAATTTTTGACAGCGAATTTTTTCGCTGTCTTTTTGCAAAAATCCGACATATTGTATGTAAGAAAAGTTAAGGAGGGCAAAAAAAATGACATATTCTGTAATAGTGATTCGGGATGAAGACCAGCTAATTCCGGCGAAATATATCAATCGGTTTTTCAAACTTTGCGGCATTTATACTTACGACTATGCAATGCCGCAGCATGCAGGAAACTCAGGCTTCCCTGATTGTTTTGGCTTTGATTGTATCATATTGATGACACACCAGAATAATGCAAAGGCAACATTAAAAACATACTCAAATCAGAGTATTGTTGAATTTCCCGTGCCAGCAGATACAAACTTGTCAGATAGAGAAAAAAGAAAAGAATTTGGAAAAGAAGCCAAAACAAAAGTTCTCGAGACGGTAGGAGATGACCTGGCAGATACATATGACATTTTTGTTGACGAAGATGTGGCGTATCTGGATTTTATGTTGCGATGGCGTGTGGTACCGGACAGGTTGGATGATTCGGTGAACTTGTGTTCACCTACACCAGACGTGGACGGGGTTTCTGACTCCTCATACACGTCAAGCAAACTTCGAATCGACGGACAACCATTGAAATCTAGTAACGAATCCGGCAAAGCCGGTGAGTTATCAAAGGTTGGCCGCGGTCTCTCGTCCATCGATGATTGGCTGTCGGTCTGCAATAAACTGCCATTTGATGGCTGTGTACAGCAGAAATACGCATACCTGAACTGCTGCCGGAAAGTCAATAAGATATGTACTGAATGTCGACAGATTGCGGTTTTTGATGATAGCAAGCTGATGGCTGCGGCGGTTAAGCTATGCGAAGAAGACAAGAAATTTACAATTGCTTATGTATTAGCTGGACTGATTGGACTTAGAAATCCGGATACGGAAAGCCAAGCTGAACAATATCTGCAGCAGGTAACTGAACGCGAAAAGGGCGTTGTGTATGCTGATTTTGTGTACTATGTTCTCGGCGAATATTACGAAGTCGACAGGCATGATTGGATGTTTGGCTGGATGTGGTATCAGCGGATGGTAGGATGCCCGTTGCAGGAACGCAGGGGAAAACCTGTGTCAGATGGGATGTACAACATTAAATTGTCTAATAGGATGATACAGACAGGACAGACAGACGAGGCCTGGAAAATATTAACCGAAATGAAAGAAAAACTTGAGGAAAAATATACTCTTGGATATATATCACTTGATGATGTATCCATGTGGTATCAGTGCACCAGAATGATGGAAGATATGCAGCGTTTTTTCAGAAAGAAATATGTGCTTTCTGGGATGCCATCTGATAGTATCATCGGAGCCATTGACCGGAATGCTGAAATTTGGAATTTTGCAGATAAGGATGACCGACATGACGTCATCCAGGCAGTCAGAACAAAAACAGAAAAGAAATAGACAGCTTCTGGTCTGATTGCCGGCAGAAAAAGAGGACAAAATAATGTCCTCTTTTTCTTATACCTTCATTTTCGGCATATTGTAAACGACAAAGTCAAATAAAAAAAAGAAAGGAAAAACTTATGAAATTTATGAAAAAAATGAGAGAAGTAAAGCATGGCGGCGCGTCTTTTTGGTATACCGATAACGACGTATGCGAAGATATTGACATTGATGATGATGTTGAGGAGCTGGAGATTGATTTGGATGACGATGGCGATGCGTTCTGGGATGAAGTAGATAAGGTGTTTCCGAATGTAAAAAAAATACACATTAACGAAAATGTATATTACATCAGCATGAAGAACTCGATGTTCCCGAATGTAAGAGAAGTGACATCTGACAGCCCGGAATTTTACAACGGTGATATGCTGATTGAAGAGACTGACGGTACTGTTTTGTTGAATACCTTCTGTAAAAAAGCCGGCGAGGTCATTAATCTTGACGGGATTGATATGATTGCAGCGAATGCTTTTAACGGCTGTGAATCTATCAATATCATCAATACTGAATATGTATCTATATGCAGCGAAGGGGCTTTTAAGAATTCAGCTGTTGAGCGGCTGCCATTTGTGAATGGTGTCAGGATGGTTGGATGTATGCTTGTTGGTATTGACAACACATGCGATAACATTGTGATTCCAGATGATGAAGTCAATATCAGTACGATTATCAGCGGTCTGGATTGGAGCCATGTCAAAAACGTAACGGTCAGCCAGGCTTCAACGGTTTATGATATGAGTATGACGGCAAGGGCAATGCCAAAGAAAGTGACGGTAATGTCTGTTGAGGGGTATGAGCTTAAGAACCTGCTGCTTGCAAATATATCGTATGTCAATATTGTCAACTCAAGCCAGTATAAAACAATTGACGGTATTGTATACTCACTTGACGGTAAATGCCTTATAGCCTGCCCGACAGGCAGGACTGGACGCGTAGATATCCCGGAAGGAGTTGAGGAGATTGCAAGGAATGCATTCAAACTTGGAAGTATAGAAGAAGTGCATTTTCCATCTACATTAAAAAAGATTGGGTTTATGGCATTTTTCTACTGCAAGAACCTTAAAAAGGTTGATTTTGGAACAGGGCTTGAAATGATTGGCAGTGATGTTGAAAAACAGTGCTTTGCCTCGTGTGATAATCTTAAATCAATCATTATACCTCCACAGGTAAAATCTATTGGTTCAAGAGCTTTTGAGAATAGTGCAGTAAGCGAGCTTTGCATAAATGAAGGCTTGGTTTCAGTCAGCAATAATGCATTTAATGGATGCCCGATAAAGACGGTGAAGCTTCCTGAATCGCTGAAAAGCATATCTGAGGATGCATTCTTCGGGGCTGATACTGTTATTGCATGTCAGTATGATACGGATTTGTTATCATCAGTGATGAGGTCTCTTGACAGAAAAGTTCCTTTTTCATATATCAAAAATGAAATGAATAAAAGTACTGGGTGCTCCATATGTCTTACTGACATTATAATAAATGGACGTTCGGCGTTGATTCCAAAATATGCTGATAATTCAATCACTTTCTCAAATATTGATGCGGTATTGCATATGTATTTTTCAAGTGAAACTGTCCATGAAAAAGTTATGCATGAAGTCAGAAGTATGTTTATGTATGCCGGCAAAAAGGAGGACAGGGAATTTATGGCGATTGAAATGTATTTGCGTGATAAATCAAATGATGTTGCCAAAGAGTATATCTATAGCCATAGCAGACATATCATTCAGAACTTTGTGACGACTAACAGGACAGAAGAGGAGATTATGAATTTTGTTAAGCTTGGGCTGATGACAGCTGAGGCTTGCGAATATATCCTTGACGTTGCGATTAAGAAAAACTACACTGAAATCTCGGCGTATGCACTGAATATGCTTGGGCAATACCCGGCAGAAAATCAGAAATTCGCATTGTAAAAAATAAGTAAAGCAGAGCTGATAGCTCTGCTTTTTTACAATGTCGTTAAAACGACACTATTGGTGTAAAATCTGCCTGCAGCTGCGTGTTTCGCAAATTTAAACCGCCTGCAGACTTCCTCCCTCCGAATCATATACATATATATTTTCTGACAAAATCATATCCTGCATATGTGACTCACGCATTTTCTGGTTGATTTCAGAGAGGGCTTTTTTTAGTGATTTTTTTAATGTTTCTCTCCCTTCTTTTGTAAAGCCAATCGCATAGAATTCATGTGTATTGTATGGCAGCAGGAAGAAGCTGCCGAAAAGCATATGGCTTATTTTATTTAATGTGTCTGGATAAAACAGGGCGGCAGCGCCAAATGGTTCGTTGCCTGATGTTATATGGCAGACTGTGTACCCATGTTTCTCTGACTGTGTTATGCATGCCGGGTGAGTCTGTTCCGTGTTTTTTAATGCTTCGGCATCCAGCTCTGAGAATGGTATGCTGTATTGTTTTAACTCTTCTTTTCTTCTTGCCGTGTCTATAACCGGAAGCCCCAAATCTGTATAATCAGAGTAATATATAAAACACATATCGTATATGTCTTTATACACAAGAAAATCGTGCTTTGCTATCGGATGGTCTTTGTTTACAATTCCGATGACTGTACTTCCCAAAATGTCACTTCGCATGTCTGAAATGTCATCTTCGGTAAGCTCGTCGGGCTCGGTCAGCTTTTCCTGTATTTCGGAAGCAATCTGGTTTGCGATTACGTCCAGAAACGATATGCCGCTGTCCGGTGAGCTGATGGTATTTGTTATTTCGTTTTCGTACAAATTGTAATACTTGCTTAAATTCACGCTGACCGTCCGGTCAGCATAGTCAGCTTCAATTATATATAGGGATTTTCCCTGGAGCGGCAGTCTGATAACTGAAATTTTTGTATCTTTGAAGTTCTGCCAGTTTTCCAGTTCTTTCTTTGTTTTGTCTTCTATAAGTTCCACAAATTCGCTTCGTGTCATAATAATATCCTTTCTCGACGTGTCTGCTTTTAAATGTGGGAGGTTTCACATACATATTATATCACGGATGAAGATGAATAAGTCAAGAAAAAACCGCATTTTAAGCGGTTTTTTGCGCTTTTTTTGCAACAGAAAAGCCGGAAATTTGCAAAAATTGGTTTTGTCACCTGCAAAATCCGGCATATTGGATGTGTAAACAAAAATGCCGTATTGCCGGAATGATAAAGAAAGGAAGCGAAAAATATGATAGAATATGTGAATTTTCAGAACGATGTTCGTTTTATTGCTGATGATGAAGATGGAGATTGCATGGATATTGACGTTAAGCCGGGAGTGGAAAAGGTAATATTTGGAGACTATTACGATTTTTTTCTGAAGCTTTCAAAAAAGGTATTCCCTGACGTAAAAGAACTGCATATCAGTGAGCATGCGGGAGTCATATCAATATCAAACGAGATGTTCCCAAATGTCAGAAAAGTTACATCTGAAAAGAATTTTTACAGGGAAGGAAGTATGCTCTGTGGAGGGCTTCATGGGGATTTTAGTCTTTACAATACGTTTTGTTTAAAACCTGATGAAGCTGCAGATTTGAGTGGTATTTCTGCTATTTTGGATTTTGCGTTTTCGGGCAGCGAGACGTTGAATGTCACCGGGTCTGACGGAATCAATACATACAACAGGGATGCCTTTAATAATTCTGCGATAGGCAGGCTGCCGTTTGTAAATGGTGTAAAATGCATCAACGGAATGGTCTTTGATGTTGATACTGAATGTGATAATGTGGTATTCCCTGACGAAGACGAAGATTTGCATGCTATTGCAAATCATCTTCCATTTGAAAAAATCAAGCAGATTACAGTACACAGAGGCTCGACAGTACAGCTGCTGTACAGATGTAATATGCTTCCGAAAGCTATTAATATATGCGGCAACCTTGGTGAATCAGTATGCCAGACAAAAGAAGAAATGGCTTCAAGGTTAACAATTGATTCTATTGCTGAACTGTGTGACCGGGAAGGAGTTGAGAATATTAATATTTTTGATGACAGTAAGACATACAAAAGCATAGATGGCATCGTGTATTCTTATGATGGAAAGAGACTTTTAAAATGCCCGCGGGGTAAAACTGGACATGTCACTATTCCTAAAGGAACTGAAATAATTGCAGCCAATGCGTTCAAGCATTGCCATATAGATTCCGTGTCATTCCCGTCAACGCTGATTCAGCTTGAAAATGATGCTTTTGCATCAAGTACGGTGAAAAAGATTGATTTCGGAATAGGGATAAAAGCGATTGGATGGTTCTCTTTTATGAATTGCCGTGAGCTTAAATCAATTGTCATCCCTCATCAGATGGAGGTAATTGAAAAGTATGCTTTTTATGAAAGCGGCGTTGAAAGCGTCTCTTTTGAAGGTGAAGAACCGATTCCTGGAACAGCAGTTCTTTTGCCGTCAGATAAAGACAATTTATGCTGTGTTGATGAAGGCGCATTCAGAAGATGTGATATCGAAAAAGTAATAGTTTCTGACAGGGTACATCTGCAGCAGAATAGCTTTGGAAACATAAAGGAGCTGACTACTGATAAATATGATGACAGTATTATTGATACCGTTTTTAAAAACAGCGTGGAAGCCGTGGTAAAAATAACCATTGGCGACCGAATGACCGTTCTGCCTTATGCTTATGCGTTTGCAATGCACGGAGACGAAACGCTCTTGCATAAAGCATGCAGAGGATACTTTGCTAACGGTTCAGCTGAAATGAAGTCACAGATTGATTCTTCCTTCATGCTTGGAAACAACGATGATGTAAGAGAAATTATGGCTGAAAAGATGTATATGATGGACAACAGTAATGATGCAGCCAAAGCTTTCCTGCAGCAGCATAGTCTGAAAATCGTCAAATATGTATGTGACAGGAATTCTTCAGCGACAAAGAAAGAAAGGGTTCTCACTAATTACACAAGGCTTGACATGCTTTCTGATGACACATTGCATTACGTATTAGAGTATGCAAATGATAACAATATGCCGACACTGGCAGCGGAAGTGCTGGATAGAATAAATAAAAATGAAGCTAAAAACAACAACCCTGAACATACATTTCGTATCTGATATTTACGGCGGG
>OCPW01000156.1_pt1 | contig 51643 bp, 51 predicted proteins | sample 1538761 | NCBI WGS metagenome assembly OCPW01 (sample SAMN04571724, study PRJEB22368) | human gut metagenome | biome: human gut; material: stool | host: Homo sapiens | place: Luxembourg | collected 2012-09-20
TCTATCAGATGCATTAACGGCATTCATCCCCCACCTATATTCTATATTGAGGTGGATGTTTTCTGCCTGTTTTTTAGATAAAAGTGATAAATATGGTAATAAATCAAAAATAGTTGTATACTATGGTAAAGCATGAATTGTAAAGGAGAATGAACTATGCCATATTTAGCATTACGTACAAACAAGACATTGACTCTTTCTCAGGAAGTTGAATTAAAAACTACTGTAGGAAAGTTAATTACAATGTTTCCTGGTGAATCAGTAGATACATTCATGATTCATATTGAAGATAATCAGCTCATTTATTTTAAAGGCCAGGAAGCAAATTGTATGATGATCACATTATACTTAAAAGGTCATTATACAGATGAACAGAAGGAACAGTTTGTAGCTGAACTTACTAAAGCTTTAGTAAAAATTACAAAAATTCCTGCTTCAAATCAGTATGTTACTATCTCTGAATTTGAAAAATGGGGTCACGGTGGTATCTACGAATAAGATTTTGCCTAGCAAAATCTTATTTTTTTTTGCTTAAAACGGCTAACACAATAAAAATACACAAAAAAATGCATTTTTTTCAAAAAAAGGGTTGCAAAAGGTGTATCTGCATGGTAATATAAACAAGCATTCTGAAGTGCTTGAATAGCTCAGCGGTAGAGCAATCGGCTGTTAACCGATCGGTCGGGGGTTCAAATCCCTCTTCAAGCGCCAGTGGCCGGTTGGAGAAACGGTTAACTCACATGCCTTTCACGCATGCATTCACGGGTTCGAATCCCGTACCGGTCACCATATATGGAGGTTTAGCTCAGTTGGGAGAGCATCTGCCTTACAAGCAGAGGGTCAGCGGTTCGAGCCCGTTAACCTCCACCATTTTTTTGCCGACTTAGCTCAACTGGTAGAGCAACTGACTTGTAATCAGTAGGTTGGGGGTTCAAGTCCTCTAGTCGGCACCATTAGTGACTCGCTAGCTCAGATGGCAGAGCATCTGACTTTTAATCAGAGGGTCAGGGGTTCAAATCCCCTGCGAGTCACCATCTTGATGCGGGTGTGGTGAAATTGGCAGACACGCTAGACTTAGGATCTAGTGCTTCGGCGTGCAGGTTCAAGTCCTGTCACCCGCACCATTCTGAATGCAGACACCGAAGTTTTCGGTGTTTTTTTATGTCTAAAATTAAAAAAATCTACCAAAATGGTAGATTACATTCCATTATAGAAGAGAATTTGATGAGGGGAAGCTCATTAGTATCTCATATATTTTGGGAAGCTATAACAGAATGATGTGTATATTATAATACTCTAGAATAGAGTAGTAAATATGTATATGATTATGAAATCCCTTGTATTTCATAACTGATTGTTTTAACATATTATTATAATTGAAATGGGAGCTAATTTGCTGAGAGTAGACATAAGTCTTGACCATGAAACCTGATTTGGATAATGCCAACGTAGGAATTTTATGAGCACCTTCTTTCAGCGTGCTCTTTTTTATGGAGGAAAAGAATATGAACTACATTAAGAAATTAAGAGAAGTAAAACCATTAGTACACAACATCACTAACTATGTAACAGTGAATGATGTAGCCAATGCGATTCTTGCAATTGGTGGTAGTCCTATTATGTCAGATGAGATCACAGAAGTCGCTCAGATGACTTCTATCAGTAATGCATTAAATATTAATATTGGGACTCTCAATCAGGTGAAGATTGCTTCTATGTTTGAAGCAGGTAAGGCATCTAATGCGTGTAAGCATATTACTGTATTAGATCCAGTAGGTGCAGGTGCGACTGATTTACGTACTAATACATGTAAAGAACTATTAGAACAGATTCATTTTGATGCCATCAAAGGGAATATTTCAGAAATCAAGACTTTAATGGCTGGTACAGGTCATACTAAAGGTGTAGATGCATCTGTGGAAGATCAGAAGAACTCACATGATCTCATTGACGATATCAAAGCATTCGCAAAAGAACTCAATACTATTATTATTGTGACTGGTCCTATAGATTATGTCACTGATGGTAATAAGTGCTATATGATCAATAATGGATGTAAAGAAATGAGTGCCATTACCGGTACTGGATGTATGTTATCAGGTATCTTAGGCTGTTTCTTAACAGTAGAAAATAGTGTAGATAGTGCTGCGGCAGCTGTTATGTCCATGGGTATTGCGGGTGAAATTGGTGCATCTAAATTAAAAGAAGGTGAAGGTAATGCAACACTTCGTACTTATTTAATTGATGCATTATTCAATATGACGGATGAAGAACTAGAAAAGAGTGGTAAATATGAAGTTCAATAATGACATGTTGAGACTCTATGCTGTGACTGATCGTCATTGGACAGGAGAGAAGACTCTATATGAGCAGGTAAGAGATGTTTTAATGGGTGGTGCTACTTGTCTTCAGCTAAGAGAAAAAGACCTAGATGAAGCCTCTTTCTATGAAGAAGCAAAGAATATTAAAGAACTATGTCGTTTATTTGATGTACCATTTATTATTAATGATAATGTTATGCTTGCTAAGGAAATAGATGCAGATGGTGTTCATGTGGGTCAGGATGATATGGCATGCGTGAAGGCAAGAGAAATACTTGGACCAGATAAGATCATTGGTGTAAGTGCACATACTATAGAAGAAGCAAGAATTGCGAAAGAACAAGGTGCAGACTATTTAGGTGTAGGGGCGATTTTCCCTACATCTTCTAAAGATGATGCGGAAGTATTAGGTATCAAGCGTTTAAAAGAAATAACGGATACAGTGGATCTTCCAATGGTAGCCATTGGTGGAATCAGTTATGATAACTGCTTATTACTTAAAGATACAGGTATTGATGGCATTGCGGTTATTAGTGCTTTATTTGGTCAGAAGAATATCAAACAGGCTACTATTGATTTAAAGAAGCGTGTAGATGCACTTTATGAAACAATGCATACATGCTTAACTATTGCTGGTAGTGACTCGAGTGGTGGTGCAGGAATACAAGCAGATTTAAAGACAATGCTTGCCAATAAAGTATTTGGTATGAGCGCTATTACAGCCCTCACAGCCCAGAATACAACGGGTGTGACAGATATTATGGATGTTACTCCAGAGTTCTTAGAAAGCCAGATTCGTGCTGTATTTGATGATATCTATCCAGAAGCTGTTAAGATTGGTATGGTGTCTTCTAAAGCGCTTATTCATACTATTGTAGAAATGTTGAAACATTATGATGCGAAGCATATTGTGGTAGATCCAGTCATGGTTGCGACAAGTGGCGCAAAACTTATTAGTGATGAAGCCATCTCTACATTAAAGGAAGAATTACTTTCTATTGCTGAAGTCATTACTCCTAATATTCCAGAAACAGAAGTACTCACTGATATGGAAGTCAAGACTGTAGAAGATATGGAAATAGCAGCTAAGAAGATTTATGACACATATCATTGTGCTGTATTAGTTAAAGGTGGACATCAATTAAATGATGCCAATGACTACCTATACAATGGTGAAAAGGGTACTTGGTTTAAAGGACATAGAATAGACAACAGTAATACACATGGTACAGGATGCACTTTATCAAGTGCGATTGCATCCAACTTGGCTAAAGGCTATACACTAGAAGAATCAGTTAGACATGCTAAAGCATATCTTTCTGGTGCAATAGGTGCCATGTTAGATTTAGGTCAGGGAAGTGGTCCTATGGATCATGGCTATAATATCTAAAAGTACACAATAATTCCATAACTGCCTGGTATAATCTCTTTTAAGAGGTTAAGGGCATGAAAGAATTCAAAGCGTGGTTTATACTCATATTATTTATTTTGCTTCTTCGAGTTATATATCTATTACTTGAAGGTGGGCATATCTTATGAACATCCTCTAGACATATGATCTGGAGGATATTTTTTATTTAACTTAAAAACTTGCATATTAACATTCGCAAAGTTAAAATGAAATAAATTAAGTTAAAAGGAGCCTATACAATGATTGATAATATATTTGGCCTATCTATAAGATATGAACCTTGGGATAAGAAAAGCATATTACCTCTCTATATTGTGAGTAATTATCAATTCTATACAGCTTATATAGAAAATATACGTTGTATTGTGATTATACCGATAGAAGAACTGCCAACACTTCCATCACTCAAAAAACAAATACAAAAAATTCGAGTAATTGATGATGTTCCTGTCGTATTATATAGTAAGACAATATCATTTTATAGAAGAAAGAGTCTTCTTGAGAATCACATTCCTTTCATAACAGATAAACAAACTTTTCTTCCTTTTATTGGTACATTACTTGTAGATGAAAAGGAACCAGAAAAGATTAAAGACAAGTTTGTCTATTCAACACAGTTATTATTTCTTGCTTATATGTATAATCATGAGAAGAAGGTATATGTATCAGATCTGTCAAGGAGCCTTCCATTTTCCGCAATGACCCTGTCTAGGGCAGTTAAACAATTAGAAATGACAGATTTATTTTTAGTATATAAGGATGGTGTGAATAAGGTAATAGAATCTAAATATTTTCATAAAGAATTGTTTGAGCATATTCAACACTATCTCTTAACACCAGTACGTCAAGTAGGATATATGAATCAGTCTTTGGTTACAGATTATATGGTTCTTGCAGGAGAGACCGCATTATCAGAAATGAGTATGTTGAATCCAAGCCGTTTAAGAACATATGCAGTATATGAAAAGGACTTTGATAAGACGCATCTTATTGATGAACTGATAGACCCAGATGTACAGGTGAAAGTAGAGATATGGGCTTATAATCCCCATTTATTTACTCATACAAATATTGCAGATACTCTTTCTATAGTATTGTCTTTAAAAGAAAATAAAGATGAAAGAATCGAAGAAGTCTTAGAAGACATACTAGAAAAGGAGCTGACAGATTAATGGTCAATGGAATTGCTAAGTTTAAAGAGTACTTTAAAGGATTTGAAAATCAATATGTTATTATTGGTGGCACGGCTTGCGATATTATTATGGAAAATGAAGAACTTCCATTTCGAGCTACCAAGGATATAGATATTGTATTAATTGTTGAGTCTATAACAGCAGAATTTGGCAGGAGATTTTGGGAGTATATTAAAGAAGCTAAGTATTCACATTTAAATAAAAGTACAGGTAAAGCACAGTTTTACAGATTTAGTTGTCCTAAGAGTAAGCAATACCCATATATGATAGAAATATTTTCAAGAAATCCTGATTATATGATTTTAGATAATGATTCAATTCTTACACCTTTACCAATTGATGAAGAGGTTTCAAGTTTATCTGCTATTCTTTTGAATAAAGATTATTATGAATTACTGAAAGGTGGACAGTTAATTATTGATGGCGTACCAGTTCTTAGCCCGCTATGTTTAATTGTATTTAAGGCTAAAGCATGGTTGGATTTGACAGAACGAAGGTTATGTGGTGAACATATTGATAGTAAGAATATTAAGAAACACAAGAATGATGTATTTCGATTGGCTCAATTGGTCTCGCCTAATACAAGAATGATACTTAGTGATGAAATCAAGAAAGATATGGAGACGTTTTTATCAGTGATGGTAGATGAAAATGTAGATTTAAAAGCTATTGGTGTACAATCAACAAATAAGGATGAATTAATTTCTCTTTTACATCAGTGCTATGGTTTAAGAAAATAAGTGTAAAAAACCCCCTATAGAAGAATTACACCTTCTATAGGGGTTTATATTATTTATTAAGTTTTTTCTGGTATTCTTTTAAGTCTTCTATGACGTTCTCTATTGTATCATATACCCAGCCAATCATTTCATCAGGAATATGCTGACTATAAAGTCCAGATAAATCCCTATGGAACTGGTTATGAACCTCTAATGCCTGATATCCTTTATCAGTAATACGTAGATATGTGACACGATGATCCGCAGAAGAACGTTCTCTTGTAAGAAAACCTTTATTCACAATAGTCTTTACATTAGTAGTTAATGTTCCTACAGTTACCTTTAATGTCTTTGCGACATTTGTCATAGTAGGAAACTGCTGCTTACTTACAGCCTCTATAATATGCATTTCATTCATTGATAATTCAGGAAAAGGACTATATTTAATATAATCTTCCTGTACTTTAATGGCGAGTTTAAAAACTGTATTAATAGAATCCATTAAATTATTCTTTTTCGCGTCCATAATTCCACTCCTTGAATCTATTCTACAATTTTATCACATATTTGAGAAGACTAATTATATACGACCTAATGATAATTCATTTAAAAGAATCGTATGCTTTTTCTTGTTTTCATCCTCTATCACAAGATGACAATTCTCATCGAGATATAAGAATTTCACTAAACCATATTCTTTATAAGGAATTGTCTTACCTCTTAAATAAGAATGACGATTCATGCCATCTAATAAAGATGCAAAAGGCATATGAAGCATATTCTTAAATGTATCAATAATATTCAACATCAGCTTTTCTTTATCAATAGGATGATCTATCACATCAGATAGAGAATAGTAAGAACCCTTACTTATATTTAACCCTGTCCCAATAATAATACCCTGTAAAGTATTCTCATAAATCGTTTCTACAAGAATACCTGCAATCTTCTGATTATTTACATATATATCATTGGGCCACTTAATGAATGCATTGATCTGTTTCATTCTTAGAACTGTCACAATCGCATAAGCCATAATAGCAGACACCTTTAAAGGATCCACGTTCTGTTTCATATAATAACTAAAGAGAAGCTGTTCATTCTTATCTGCCTCCCAGATATGATTAGAACGTCCTCGACCATGAGTTTGATAATGTGCACGGACAATTGTATCATTATCTAATTCCTGATAATGATCATGAATATACGTATTAGTAGAATCAATTTCTTCAAATTCTATATATTTCATTAGTCACCAATCGCAAAAGTGAGTTCAGCCTGTACAACAGTTTTACCATTGACTGTTGCTTTTGCTTCACCAATACCAATCTTACCTCTCATTCTTGTGAGTGTGCATTCTAATTCCATCACATCTCCAGGAATGACCTGACCTTTAAATTTACATTTATTGATTCCTGCAAAGAAGACAATCTTACCTTGATGTTCTTCCTGGCTTAATATCGCAATACATCCAGTCTGTGCTAAAGCTTCTACAATCAATACACCTGGCATCACATGATGCTCAGGGAAATGCCCCATAAACTGCATTTCATTCACGCTGACACACTTAATGCCTTTCGCGTATTCTCCTGGCTTATAATCAGTAATACGATCTACAAGCGCAAATGGATAACGATGAGGATTAATTTTCGCAATTTCATTACTATTTAGTTCCATTGTCATACTCCTTGAATATAATACTTGCATTATGTCCACCAAAACCTAATGAATTACTCATCACATAATGAAGATCTTTCTTAACACCAATATTTGGTACTACATTTAAATCACATTCTTCATCCTTTACCTGATAATTTAAAGTAGGAGGAATAAAGTCATGCTTTAAGGCTAATACTGATAGTACTGCTTCAATACCCCCTGCAGCTCCTAAACAATGTCCTGTATGGCCTTTAGTAGAACTTACTGCAAGCTTGTATGCATGTTCCTTAAATACTGATTTAATCGCTTCAGTTTCACATAAATCATTTAAATGAGTAGAAGTACCATGTGCATTAATATAATCGATCACATCATAACTGATACCTGCATCATCCAATGCATTCTGCATTGCATAGGCACCACCTTCACCATTAGGAAGTGGGGCAGTAATATGATGGGCATCACAGCTTACACCATAACCAGTCATTTCACCATAAATATGTGCGCCTCTTTTTAAGGCATGTTCTAATTCTTCAAGAATAAGAATACCTGCTCCTTCACCCATGACAAATCCATTTCTTTCTTTATCAAAAGGAATAGAAGCACGGTTAGGATCAGTGGCATCACTTAAAGCCTTCATAGAAGTAAATCCACCAATACCTAAAGGAGTTACTGAAGCTTCACATCCACCCGCAATCATGACATCTTGATAACCATCACGAATATTTCTAAATGCATCACCAATCGCATTTGTACCACCTGCACAGGCAGTCACTGGGCAGGTACATAATCCCTGTGCATGATAAGCAATCGCAATATGACCCGCTGCTAAGTTAGAAATAGTCATAGGGATAAAGAAAGGAGATACTCTATCAAAACCTCTCTTTTCTGCTGTCTGATAGTTCTTTTCAATAGAACCTAAACCACCAATACCACTTGATACAATCACTCCAAAACGATGAGAATCAATGTTGTTGATATCAAGTTCACTATCAAGCATCGCTTCTTTAGCTGCAATCATACCCATCTGAATAAAGCGGTCCATCTTCTTCGCTTCTTTCTTATCAATATACTTTGTGACATCAAAGTCTTTGACTTCACCAGCAAGAGTGACCTTCATATCTTTTGTATCAAACAAAGAAATAGGTGCAATACCGCACTTACCTTCTTCAATAGACTTCCATGTTTCTTCTACATTATGTCCAATAGGATTAATTGTTCCTATACCTGTAACTACTACTCTACGTTTTGTCATAAGCTCCTCCTTACATAGCCATTCCACCATCTACATGAATGGTCTGTCCTGTAATATACTTTGCATCATCACTTGCTAGGAATGCGATTGTCTTTGCAACATCTTCTACATGTCCAAGTGTTCCTAAAGGAATAGATGCTTTTAAACCAACTTTAATTTCATCGCTTAATACTTCTGTCATATCAGTTTCAATAAATCCAGGAGCTACTGCATTCACAGTGACACCTCTAGGACCTAATTCTCTTGCTAGAGACATTGTCATACCAATGACACCTGCTTTACTTGCTGCATAGTTAACCTGTCCGGCATTACCAATCACACCTACGACAGAAGATAAAGAAATAATATGACCAGACTTCTGTTTCATCATTAAACGACTTGCCTGCTTCATACATAAATAAGTTCCCTTAAGATTTGTATTAATAACGGCATCAAAGTCTTCAGTTTTCATTCTTAAAATTAACTGGTCTCTTGTAATACCTGCATTATTTACAAGAATATCAAGATGTCCAAAGTACTTCTTGATACTCTTGAAGATCTTTTCTACATCCTCTTCATGAGAAATATCACCTTCAACACATAATACATCTCTACCAAGATCTTTAAGTTCTTTCACTAATTCTTCAGCTAATACTTTATTCTTTTCACTTGCACGATAATTTAACGCAATATCTGCACCTTGAGTTGCAAGTTCCATCACTGTCGCACGTCCAATACCTTTTAACCCTCCAGTGACAAGGGCTACCTTATTACTTAGTTTCATTTAATGCCTCCACACACTTCTGTAAAGAAGCCATATCTTCTACCTGATATGTCTTGATTTTTCTATCAATCTTACGGACAAAACCGCTTAATACTTTACCAGGTCCAATCTCTATAATTGTATCCACACCATTATTAATCATTGTACGAATACTATCTTCAAAATATACAGGACTCATGACTTGTTTCTCTAACATTTCCTGTACACTGCAATCTTCTAATTCCTTACCTGTACAATTGAAGATTACTGGTACGTTCATTTCATGGAATGTCACATCTTTAAATACTTCATGAAGTCTTGTACTTGCATCTTTTAATAACTTTGTATGGAAAGGACCACTTGTATTTAAAGGTACAGCTCTTCTTGCACCATGATCCAATGCTTTCTGACCTGCTTCTTCTACTGCTTTCTTTTCTCCTGCAATAACTAACTGTCCAGGACAGTTATAGTTCGCAATAGAAACATACCCATCACAGCCAACACATATATCAAGTAATGGCTCACGTTCAAGTCCAAGAATAGCCATCATGGCACTCTCAACACCTTCAGCGGCCTTTTCCATTGCGAGACCTCTTTCTCTTACAACCTGGATTGCGGTTTCAGGATCAAATACACCTGCTGCACTTAAAGCACTGTATTCACCTAAAGATAAACCACATACATAATCTGGTGTAATACCATTCTTCTTTAAAAGAAGAGTCGCCATATTCGCAACTGCTACCATTGCAGGCTGAGTAAAACGTGTAGTACTAATAGTCTTTTCATCACTATTAAACATGATATCCTTTAAATCAAAATCTAACTTTACATTATCTAATAGGTTCTTACAGTCTTCATCATTTTCATAAAAAGACTGTCCCATACCTACATATTGTGTTCCTTGTCCTGCATAGATAAAACCGAGTTTCATACAATACCCTCCATTAATTCATCAATCAGATCACTTACATGTACAAGCTTGTCAATGCGATATCCGTTTGTGCCAGTAAATACAAGACCATTCTCACAATCACCATTCACCGCATTAATTAAAGCTTGAGTAATACAATAAGGAATAGACTTCATATCACAGCTCGCAATACATCTAAAACATCTCTTAATAGGATGTGTCTTTTCCATAAAAGGTGTCATAAAAGCACGTCCTGGCATACCAACAGGAGACTGTACAATCTTGATATCTTCCTTCTTACCATTAATAAAATAATTCTTATACTCCATTGAAGCATCACATTCATAAGTACCAATAAAACGTGTGCCCATCTGAACACCATCCGCACCAGCTTCTAACATCTCTTTAATATCTTCATTAGTATAGATGCCTCCAGCTACAAAGACTGGAATAGAATGATTGAATAGTTCTTCAAAGCTTTTCACAACTTCTTTAACATCCTTCAAGATATCCTTTAGAGAAGCACATGTATTCTCTAATAGTTCTTCCTTCTTAAATCCAAGATGTCCACCTGCTTTATATCCTTCAATCACAATAAAGTCAGCTGTACGATTATACTGACGTTTCCACTTGTTTAATATCAAACGTGCTGCCTTACCAGAAGATACAATAGGCGCAATCGCTGTCTTTTCATCCACGTATTCAGGAAGCTTTAATGGTAAACCAGCTCCAGAAATAATCGCATCTACACCACTCTTAACAGCTTGTTTGACATGCTGTTCATAATCACTTAAGGCAACCATGACATTGACTGCCACCATACCTTTATTATTTGAGATTTCTTTAGCACGTTTGATTTCTTCATCAATCGCTTCTAGATTCGCTTTTTTTGTATCTTTAAGAAAAGTAGGCTTTTTAAAACCAATCTGGGCTGTAGAAATAACACCCATAGCTCCTTTTTTAGCTACATTTCCAGCTAAAGAACTTAGAGAAACACCAACACCCATTCCTCCCTGAATTAAAGGGAGGGATAAAGTATGTGATCCTATTTTCATAGATGAACCTCCATCACACGCTTCTTTTCTTCTTCATATTCTTTAAATAAACCTTCAATGATGTCTTTAAGACTTCTTTCTTCATGCACCATGCCAGCTACCTGACCACTCATTAAAGAACCGGTTTCTACATCACCTTCAAATACAGCACGTTTTAAAGAACCTAATGTATACTTTTCTAGTTCCATCATTTCGGCTCCTTCTTTTTCCTTCTTAATATAAGTACGTGCCATCTTATTCTTTAAGATACGTACAGGAGTTCCAGCAATACGTCCAGTTACTGTTGTATCGGTATCTTTTGCCTTAATAATCGCATTCTTATAGTTTTGGTGAATAGGACATTCTGTGCTTGCAAGAAGAATAGTACCAACCTGTACACCATCAGCACCAAGTGCAACTGCTGCAAGAAGCTGTTTACCACTCGCAACCCCGCCTGCAACAATCACAGGAATATTCACTGCAGCCTTGACCTGTGGTGCTAAAGCCATAGTAGTCAATTCTCCCACATGACCACCAGATTCAGTTCCTTCTGCAATAACGGCATCCACACCTGCTTTTTCCATACGTTTTGCAAGGGCAACACTAGGGACTACAGGCATCACAATAATACCTGCTTCCTTCCATTTCTTAATATAAATACCTGGATTACCAGCACCTGTTGTGACAACAGGAACCTTTTCTTCCACCACAATATCAGCCATTTCTCCTGCTTGAGGATGTAATAACATCAAATTAACACCAAAAGGTTTATCAGTAAGTTTCTTTGCCTCACGGATATTTTCTCTTAACATCTCAGGAGACATACCACCTCCTGCAATAAGTCCTAAACCACCTGCATTAGACACAGCTGCCGCAAAAGCGCCTGTCGCAATATTAGCCATACCACCCTGAATAAGAGGGTATTTAATCTTTAATGTTTCATTTAACCACATAGTCTTCTCCTTACCACTCTATCAGATTGGCACCATAAGTCAGTCCTGCACCAAAACCAACACAGAGTATCTTCATACCTCTTTTTAATAACTTCTTTTCATTCATCTCTCCAAGTACAAGAGGAATACTTGCAGCAGATGTATTACCATATTCATCGACATTCAGATAAAACTTATCCGATGTTATTTTCATTTTCTTATAGACATGACGAATAATTCTTTCATTCGCCTGATGCACCACAAAGTAATCGATATCATCTTTAGTAAGTGATGCTTTTTCTAATACTTTCTCTATACACATAGGAAGAACTCTTGTCGCAAACTTAAATACTTCTTTACCTTCCATATGTAAATAATCATTCTTTAAACCATAAAGCACTTCTTCATTGCCTTCTGATCCTTGATAATCACAAAATAATTTCTTTTCTTTCTCTACTACAACAGCACCAGCCCCATCACCAAACAAGATGCATGTTGTACGATCTTTCCAGTCAATGAGATTTGAAAGCTGTTCAGCACCAATAATTAAGGCATAACGCTTATCACTTGTATAAAGTAATGAACGTGCCACTGATAATGCATAGACAAACCCACTACATGCCCCGTTTAAATCAAACGCAAATACATTATTATTTAAACCTAAACGTTCCTGTAAGAGACAGGCAATAGAAGGGGTATTATAGGGAGAAGACATTGTTGCCACAATAATGATTCCAATATCTTCTTTGTTGATGTTGTTTAATGCCTTTAGAGATGCCTTATAAGCCATATCTATAAGTGTTTCATCTTTACATATATGACGTTTCTTAATACCAGTACGGGGATAAATCCATTCATCACTCGTATCAACTATCTTTGATAGATCATCATTAGTCAGTACATTCTCAGGTACATAATATCCTGTATTGATGACAGAAATACCCTTATCCATTCTTCCATTCTCCAATCTTACGATATCTGTTATATCTCTTACGTATTAAAGTATTTACATCCATTGGGACTAGAATATCTAACTGTTCTCTAATCACCTTACGTATATTTCTATAGACAGCGACAGGATTTGTAGTCATACCACCTAGAGGTTCCTTAATGATTTCATCAATAATCCCATAATGATATAAATCTTCAGCTGTCATCTTCATGACTTCACATGCTTCTTCAATACGTTCTCCCTTTACATCTTTCCAAAGAATAGATGCAAAACCTTCAGGAGATAAAACAGAATAAACCGCATTTTCTAGCATGGCTAAGTGATCACCGATACTTAGGGCTAAAGCACCACCGCTTCCCCCTTCACCAGTAATAATCACAATAATAGGGACCTTTAAATCACTCATCATCATCAGACTCTGACCAATCGCTTCACCGATACCATTCTCTTCGGAACTAATACCAGGATAAGCACCTGGTGTATCAATAAAAGTAATAATAGGACGATGGAACTTCTCTGCCTGTTTCATTAAACGCATCCCTTTACGATATCCTTCAGGACTTGCCATACCAAACTGACACTTTAAATTTTCATCAATACTTCTTCCTTTTTGATGTCCAATAATTGTGACTGGCATGTTATTAAACATTCCAATACCACCGACAATTGCCTGATCATCCTTGAAATAGCGATCACCACGCATTTCTACAAACTCATCAAACACATGATCAATAAACTCATGTATATGAGAACGTTCAGGCTTTCTTGCAAGATAAACACGATCATATGCACAAAGATGTGAATATGTCTCTTTCTTATAATCGTTGATTGTTTCTTCAATCTTACTGGAATCTATTTCTCTATCATTCTTAATGACTGCAAGCTTCTTTTCTAGCTCCGCAATCTTTTCTTCCTTTTCCTTTAAAGACATATAACCCTCCTTATGCATGCATACGTAATAATAAAGCCAATGTGTCACGCATCTTCTCACGTTCCACAATCATATCTACAAAGCCATGATCCTCCAAGAATTCAGCACGCTGGAATCCAGCAGGTAGCTTTGTCTTCATAGTACTTTCAATAACTCTAGGTCCTGCAAAACCGACTAAAGCTTCTGGTTCTGCAATATTAATGTCACCAAGCATTGCGAATGATGCAGTGACACCACCTGTTGTAGGGTGTGTTAAATATGAAATATAAAGAAGTCCAGCATCTAAATGACGTTTTAATGCAGCACATGTTTTACCCATCTGCATTAAAGAGAAGATGCCTTCCTGCATTCTTGCACCACCACTTGATGTAAAAATAATCAAAGGCAATTTCTTTCTAGTTGCCATTTCAATGGCACGTGTAATCTTTTCACCAGCTACACTACCCATAGAAGCCATCATGAAACGATGATCCATCACAACGACAATCGTACGCATATGATCAATACGACCACCCGCGACAACAACACCATCATGTAATCCTGTCTTATATTCATACTTCTCAAGTTTTTCTTCATAACCAGGGAATCCTAATGGATTTCCTGATTTCATAGAAGTGTAGTATTCCTTATATTTACCATGATCAAACAACGCATCTAAACGCGCATAAGCATCAATAAAGAGGTGATGACCACACTGTGGACATACCTGTAAATGATTCTTTAAATCAAGTGTACGAATTGTACTATTACAACTAGGACATGCCTGATATAATCCATCAGGCACTTCCTGTTTCTTGACTTTGTTGTCTTTATTTAAATAACGACGAAAGTCCTGTAATTGTTGTTTTCTTTTCTTCCAGATACTATCCATTTTCACTCACCATCTCATCTAAATGTGTTTCAATAAAGCTTGTATTAAAATGTCCTTTAATATAATCAGGCTGATGTAGGATATAGAACTGTAATGTCTGGTTAGTTGTAATACCTTCAATCACAAGTTCACTTAAAGCGCGTCTCATACGCTTAATTGCTTCTAGTCGAGTAGGGGCATGGACAATCACTTTTGCGACCATTGAATCATATTGAGTAGGGAGTGTATAACCTGTATATAACATCGTATCCACTCTTACACCTGGCCCTCCAGGTAAATGCATGAAGTTCACCTGACCAGGACATGGTCTAAAGTTATGGAAGGGATCTTCCGCATTAATACGACATTCAATAGAATGACCCTGTAAAGTAATATCTTCCTGTTTAAAGCTTAAAGGTAAACCTGATGCAATACGGATCTGCTGCTTAATGAGATCAATACCAGTGACCATTTCAGTAATAGGATGTTCTACCTGAATACGCGTATTCATCTCAATAAAGTAATAGTTGTTGTGTTCATCTAAAACAAACTCAACAGTTCCAGCATTGGTATAACCAGCACCCTGTGCAGCTTTGACTGCAGATTCACCCATTTGTAAACGTAAAGATGCATCAAGTACCTTACATGGTGCTTCTTCTATCATTTTCTGATTACGTCTTTGAATAGAACAGTCTCTCTCACCTAAATGAATCACATTGCCATGCTCATCCGCTAAAATCTGGAACTCAATATGCTTAGGGTTCAATACAAGTTTCTCTACATACATATCATCATCCCCAAAGCATGCTTTGGCTTCTGCCTTGGCAGTCATAAAGGCATTCTCTAGTTCATCTTCACTAAAGGCCTTACGCATACCACGTCCTCCACCACCAGCACTCGCTTTAATAAGCACAGGATAACCAATCTTATTGACAACTTCTTTTAATTCTTCATATGTATTGACTGAACCATTAGATCCTGGAACGACAGGAACACCCGCTTCAATCATCATTTCTCTTGCCTTGGACTTATTACCTAACGCATCAATAACATCTCCCTTAGGACCAATAAACTTCAGTCCACAGGTTTCTACAAGTCTTGCAAAATCACTATTTTCAGATAAAAAACCAAAACCTGGATGAATCGCCTGACATCCTGTCTCAACAGCTGCAGTAATAATCGCTTCCTTATTTAAATAACTATCAGCACTCTTGGGACCACCCACACATACTGCTTCATCCGCTAACTGTACATGTAATGCATTCTGATCAGCCGTAGAATAAATGGCTACCGTTAAAATATCCATCTCTTTACATGCACGAATAATACGAACAGCGATTTCTCCACGATTCGCAATTAAAATCTTCTTAAACATACTATTCCTCGATGATCATTAAAGTCTGATCAAAGCTGACTAAATCTTCATCCTTCACTAATAGAGAACGGACAGTACCATCTACAGGTGCTTTAATTTCATTCATGACCTTCATGGCTTCAATAATACATAATGTCTGTCCCTTAGTGACTTTTGACCCTTCCTTGACAAAAGGCTGATCATCTGGGGAAGGTGAAGAATAATAAACTCCTACAAGAGGGGCCTTTACTTCTGTACCACTAATAACTGGTTTTTCTTCCTTTAATTCTTGTACAACAACAGGCGCACTTTCACTAGATACAGTGACAGGTGCAGTTACCTGCACCTGTTGACTCTTTTCAAGTTCAAGTTTCACGCCTTCCATTTCAATTTTCATCTTATCGATATCGGCTTGTTCAAAAGCTTCCATCAACTCTCTGACTAAATCCATAGAAAACCTTCTTTCTTTGAAATTCAAACTATTTATTTAAAAAATTAAGCATTTGCTTCTAAGTAATCAACAATGTCCTTTACAGTAGCCATCTTGTTAGCTTCTTCATCAGGAATCTGTACATCGAATTCATCTTCTACAGCCATAATTAATTCAACGGCGTCCAATGAATCTGCATCAAGATCATCCTTTAAAGATGCTTCTAATGTCACCTGTTCTTCATCACAGCTAAGTGAATCTACAATAATATCTTTTACCTTATCAAATGTTGTCATGTTTATATCCTCCTTATGACAATACTGTCTTTTTTAATACAATCTTTTCTAATTTAAATGCGATCATGCAGCTGACTGCAATCTTTAGTGCATCACCAAGTAAGAATGGTAATACACAAGTCATTAATGTACTTAGAAGTGATGCTTTCATTGTATACATGAAGTAAATGCTTCCAAGTCCATAAGTAATAGCTGTTCCAATAATCATGGCAAGAATATGGCCCTGAACTGAACGGTTATGAGTAATAATAGTACTCATAACTAATGCCATAATAGGAAAACTGAATAAGAAGCCTCCTGCCGGACCTATAAGAGCACCCATACCACTATTGAAATTACTAAATACTGGAAGACCAATAGCTCCCATAATCAAATAACAAAGCACTGTATAGAATGCATGATTTGGTGTCATAAGACACGCAATGAGATAGATGGCCAGGGTTTGCAATGTGATAGGAACAGCTGTAGGCAATGCCACAGAAATCTGTGATAAACAGATGAGAACTCCTAACATCAATGCGTCTCTGACTAGGTTTGAAACATTAGATTTCATATCATTCTCCTTTTCACTACTTGGAATATCAAACTATTCCTTGACTTGCATTATAGACCTTTGATTTTAAAAATCAAATAAATTAGCAATAAATATGACAAAATAGCCATAATTGTACAACAAATATACTAATTTGAAATTAAAACTAATAGAATAAGCACTTACATTTAAATCAAATATGTTGATAAATGGCATAAAAAAGAGAATAATAGAGATAAGAAAGTGAGGGATATATATGAAAAAGATCACAATGTTTTATTTAGAAGAATGTCCATTTTGTCAGAAGGCAAAAAAAGCTATGGAAGAATTGATGACAGAAAATCCTGCATATCAGTCATTGGATATAGAAAAAATTGAAGAAAGTGAAAATGTCGCTTTAGCTGAAAATTATGATTATTATGCAGTTCCTTCTTTATTTATTGGAAAAGAGAAGTGCTTTGAATGTACAATCCAGGATGATTATGATTCAATCAAAGCAAACTTCAAACGTGTATTTGATGAGGCTTTAAAATAATGGGGCATTTCTATTTTACACGCCATGGTCAGACAATCTGGAATGTAGAAAATAAGATCTGTGGGGCAACGGATATTGAATTAACAGAATTAGGACATAAGCAGGCTATAGAACTTGGTCATTATATTAAGGAACATCCTATTCATATAGATCAAATTCTCTATTCACCACTTAGTCGTGCAAAGGATACTGCCTTACATATATCTGAAGTAACAGGTATACCAGCAAGAGAAGAATTAAGACTTAAGGAACAGAACTTTGGGAAATATGAATCTACACCTAGAGATGGAGAAGAATTCAAACAGGCAAAGACATGTTTTGTGAACTCTTTTGAAGGAGGAGAAACAATGTTGCATCTTGCTCATCGTATCTATAGTTTATTAGATGATGTGAAGAAGGATGATCAGCATGTTTATCTTTTAGTTGCTCATAATGGTATTTCTCGTATTATTGAATCTTATTTTCGTGATATGACTAATGATGAATTTTCTGCCTTTGGTATAAAAAACTGTGAATTAAAGAAGTATAATTACTAAGAAGTACAACAGATACTTCTTTTTTTTGATTGAATATGTGACCGATATCACTATAATAAGAAAGAGATGGAGGAATAATAGAATGAGACCAAAAATACACTTTACAGCACCTAGAAACTGGATCAATGATCCTAACGGGCTAACTTATTTTAATGGAGAATATCATATCTTCTACCAGCATTTCCCATATGATACATCATGGGGCACAATGCATTGGGGACATGCAGTCACTAAGGATTTCCAGACATTTAAGCATCTCCCAATCGCTTTATATCCTTCTAAGGATTATGACAGAAACGGAATCTTCTCAGGTTCCGCATTAAACTACAATGGCAAAATGTACCTTTATTACACAGCCATCAAGTATCGTATTGAAAACCCTGAATATATCCATAAGCCACTTATTAAGGATGACTTAATTGCATCACAGGCATTACTTATTAGTGATGATGGATATCACTTTAATAATAAAGACGCAAAATATAAGGTTGTCGATGTGATTACTGATCCTTCTTTAGGACATGATCAGCATACAAGAGATCCTAAAGTCTGGTTAGGCAAGAATGGACATGTTTATATGATTCTAGGAAGTAAGATTCCTCATGGTGATGATTTTGATGGTGAAGTATTATTCTATGAAAGTGAAGATGGTATGACATTTACTTATAAGAATAGATTTATCGATTCTTCAATTGGGAATATGTGGGAATGTCCAGATCTATTTGAATGTGATGGACAGTACTTCTTGGTCTTCTCACCTGAAAACTTAGATGGTTATCCACGTCCTAATAGTAATGCAGCTATTATGCCAGTTAACTTTGATGAAGAAACATGTACAATGTCTAAGGTAGGAGACCTTATGTTTATTGACTATGGCTTTGATTTCTATGCCCCTCAGACATTCTTAGATGAAAACAATAAACGTACTATTCTCGGATGGATGAGAATGAAGGAAGTCTTAGAAGGTGAAGAATGGATTGGTTTATTCACAATGCCACGTCATCTTTCTTATAAAGACGGACATGTTTATCAGGATGTACATCCATTAATTAAGAATACCTTTGTGCATACAACAGATACTATTGACTTTGATGAACCTTTCTTAATGAAAACAACTCTTGAAGATAATGAAACAATCACATTAGGTGGTGTTAAGATTTCTTATGTTGATGATCAGCTAGTCGTAGATCGTACAGCTGTATCTGTGAATAATGATGAATTATACAATATTCATAAAACACCTGTATTAAATGGTCAGTGTGATTTAGAAATCTATTACGATGAAGGTGTTATCGAAATTTTTGTGAATAACGGTTATTATGTAGTGAGTCAGATTATCTACCATCTACAGGAAGAAGACACACATATCTCAGACTGCACAATCTATACAAGATAAATCATTTGCATATTTCTCTTAAATTGTATATAGTTAGTATGTACTAACTAGGAGGTATACATATGATGAGAGATATACTTGTGACTTTGTGTTCACTTGGATTTGTATGTATCAGTCAAAAGGTGAAGACACAATTAAAATATTATGCATACAGAAATCAGAAGGGACATTAATCTCTTCTGATTTTTTTGATAGAATAGATACAAGGGAGGACTATATGATGAGAAAAGTATTATTTTTTGATATCGATGGTACATTGGCTATTCATGGACATATTCCAGAATCTAATAAGAAAGCGTTAGAAGCTTTAAAAGAGAAGGGGTATGATACATTTGTTTGTACAGGACGTGCACCTTATTATGCAGAAAATCTTTTTGGAAAACTTGTTTCAGGTATTATTTCATGTAATGGGCGCTATATCAGTTATAAGAGTGAAAAACTTTATGGCGTTCCATTTACATTAGAAGAGATAGATAGTCTTAGAAAGAAGTTAGATGACTTAGGCTGTGGAGGACTGTTTGTCTCTGATACATTCTCTAGCCCTTATCATCTAGAAGGAGGTGTACTCACACATGTAAAGAAAGAATATGGTGAAGAACATATTAAAGACGAAGAAGGAACTTATTATACATGTGACTTCTTCTATGATACGCTAGAGAAAAGAGATACATTAATGGAAGCCTTCAAAGATGGATGTGTGATTAATGATCATGGAGGCAGTGGTTCATGTGATACATCTACTCTTGTTTTTGATAAAGGACATGCAATCAAGTATATAATAGAACACTTCTCACTCACTAAAGAGGATGCCTATGCATTTGGTGATGGTTATAATGATCAGGCGATGTTTAGAGAAGTAGGACAACGCATAGCGATGGGAAATGGTGTGGATGTCTTAAAAGAAAAAGCAACTTATATCACTGATACAGTGGATAATGAAGGAATCTATAAAGCTTTGAAACATTATGAGTTACTTTAAGTTTAAAATATGTCATAATATCTCGAGGGAGGGTCACTATGAAACAAAAAACTGATTTTCAAACATTTATATCTTACTTTAAACCACATCGTCGTTTATTCTTTCTAGACCTTGCATGTGCGTTAATGATTTCTTTAATTGATCTTGCTTTTCCATTTGTCTCTAGATGGTGTATGTATACATTACTACCAAATAGTATTTATAAGACATTTTGGATGGTTATGATTATTTTCTTATTGGCTTATTTAGTGCGTTCATTCTTTACTTATATAATTTGTTATTATGGGCATACATTTGGTATTCTTGTAGAAGCAGATATGCGTAAAGACTTATTCGAACATATGCAGTCATTAAGTTATGGTTATTTTGATAATAACCGTATTGGACAATTAATGAGCCGTTTAACGACTGATTTATTTGATATCACTGAACTTGCACATCATGGACCAGAAGACTTATTTATCTCTACTGTGACTATTATTGGTTCTATTATTATCATGTTCACAATTGAATGGCGTTTAGCTTTGGTTATTGCGATTATGATACCTGTTTTCATACTTGTTGTATGGAAATCACGTCACTCTATGAGTGAAGCTTCAATTCGTGTTAAACAGAAGGTTGCAGTCATCAATACTGATATCGAATCAGGACTCGCTGGTATGAAAACAGCCAAGGCCTTTGCGAATGAAACAATTGAACAACAGAAGTTCAATACATCCAATGATACATATAAAACATCTAAGAAACAATTCCATAAAGCTATGGGACGATTTAATGCGATTATGGAATTCTTTATGTGTACATTATCACTGATCGTTATTGCGGTAGGTGGAGCCCTTATTATGCAGGGTAAGATGGATACAATTGATCTTATTACCTTTAGCTTATATGTTTCTACATTTGTGAATCCAGTACGTAAGTTATCTAACTTTGCGGAATTATTTGCGAATGGGACTGCGGGTCTCCATCGTTTTGTAGAACTACTTAACACAAAACCTCAATTAGAAGATCGTCCTGATGCAAAAGAACTTACAAATGTATCTGGACAGATTGATATTGATCATGTCAGCTTTGCGTATGAAGAAGATAGAAATATCTTAACAGATATTGATTTACATATTCATCCAGGTGAAACAGTTGCGTTAGTAGGATCTTCAGGAGGAGGTAAAACTACTTTATCTCAGTTGATTCCTAGATTCTATGATGTGACTAAAGGGGCTATCTTAGTAGACGGTCATGATGTTAGAGATGTGACTCAAACATCATTACACAACAACATTGGTGTTGTTTCTCAGGATGTCTTCTTATTTGCGGATAGTATTGCGGAAAATATCCGTTATGGTAAATTAGATGCGACAATGGAAGATATCATTGAAGCAGCTAAACTCGCAGAAATCTATGATGATATCATGGAAATGCCTGATGGCTTTGAAACCAATGTAGGAGAACGTGGTGTATTATTATCTGGAGGACAGAAACAGCGTATTTCTATCGCAAGAATATTCTTAAAGAATCCACCAGTACTTATTCTAGATGAAGCCACAAGTGCATTAGATAGTGTCACTGAAGCTAAGATTCAGGAAACATTTGATAAGTTATCACAGGGACGTACTACTATTGTGATTGCGCATCGTTTATCTACAGTCAAGAATGCAGATCGAATTGCGGTTATTGATGAGGGAAGAATCATTGAACTAGGGTCTCATCATGAGTTATTAGAAAATAATGGTGCTTATGCACAATTAGTACATACACAGGAATTGATGAAATAAGAAAACGACCTCGCGGTCGTTTTTTAGATAAAGTAATAAATTGTATTCATCACTCCTGCAAGGAGCATAACAAGAATAGGATCCCACTTATACTTAGTAAGTAATATAACACATATACCAAATATCACTACAAGATGTATCTTAACTGTATTGAAGCTTTCACCAAAGAAAGCAGTAGTAAGAATAGAGACACCAGCAGTCGCAATTAATGCGACAACGGCTGGTCTTAACATCTTTAAGACACTCTGTAATTTATCCATGTGTCTATATTTAAGATAGAAATAACTGATAATACCTACAATAATACATGAAGGTAATACACAGCCAATAGTAGCACATATTGCGCCAGGAATATCAGCAATCTTGATTCCTACAAAAGTTGCTGAATTGACGGCAATAGGGCCAGGTGTCATCTGTGAAATAGATATAAGATCAGTGAATTCAGAGACAGATAACCAATGATGGGCTGTAATCACCTGCTGCTTAATAAGCGGCATAGCTGCATAACCACCACCAAAACTAAATGCACCAACCTGCAAGAAACTTAAGAATAATTGTAGATAAATCATGACTGTACTCCTTTCATAGAATAAAGTAATCCAATCATGATACAGATGAGTATCACAATCATAACATTGATATTGAATATATAATTGGCGATAAAAGCCCCAATCATAATAACAGGATAAAGCTTATTTTTCTCTTTTAACAGCCCACTACCCATTTCGAAGCATACAGATGCAATAACTGCGCCTACTCCTGCCTGCATCCCTTCTAACATAAGAGATACAATCAGATTAGTCTTAAATATTTCATAAAAGACAGAAATGACAGATATGATTACAAAAGGAGGAATAATTGTGGCTAGTACTGAGATGAATATTCCTAGCAGTCCAGCCATCTTATATCCAACTACAATAGCCCCATTGACCGCAATAGGTCCTGGTGCACTTTGTGCAATAGCGACTAAATCTAACATCTCATCTTCATCAATCCAGTTGTATTCATCCACAAACTTCTTTCTCATTAAAGAGACGATGACATATCCACCTCCAAAAGTAAAAGCACTTAAGTAGAGAGTAGAAAAGAATAGCTTCACTAATTTATTCTTCAAAGTATTCACCTTCCTATGTCCTGTATTATACATTTTAGGTATGAAAAAAACCAGTTTCTCAACTGGTTTAACATTCACACCCTACAAGTAGTCCACCTATTTCAGCATAATAAGTACATAGACCACCCATTGGATATACAATAATATCTGCATGTGGATAAAGTTCCAAAATCTTATCTCTGACATTATGTGCAAGTTTCAAATTGTCTGCATGTGAGATACGTACCTTACCACCATGGTATCCTGCATTTTCAAGGTGTTCAATCATTGATTTCACTACTTTCTTTTCTCCACGACATTTACTGATCTGCTGGATAGTACCTTCTTCACTAGCTGTTGCGAAAATAGAAATATTTAATACACCAATCGCAGAAGCAACTGCTTTATTTATACGTCCATTCATCGCAAAGTTATGTAATGATTTTAATGCGAAGAATAATCTAGTATGTTTTAAGTAGTCCTGTCCTTTTTCTACAATTTCTTCAAATGGTAGATCTTCTTCAATCATTTCTTTTAATTTTTCAATAAGTAATCTCATTTCAGGACCTGTAGATAAACTGTCAAATACATGGACCTTTACATTATCATTTTCTTCTTCATAAATACCTTTGGCTGTCATGGCAGAGTTATAAGTGCCAGACATAGAACCAGTTAAAGTAATAACGAATACTTCATCATATCCTTCATAACAATCTAACCAAGACCCTACACTTGGACATGCAGTATGTGATGTGCCTTTATAGCTTGCAAGCTCTTCAGACATCAAATGAACATCTAGTTCCTGATTATCTACATAGTGCTTATTATCAGTAGAAATAGTGAGCGGTGCTACCGCAAAATCAACGCCATTTAATTCCCACATATCACAAGATGAGTCAGCTATAATTTTTCTTTTCATGCGAAAAACCTCCCTATTAATACTATTGTAGTTTAAATTGTGAAATGATACAATTTACAAAGAGAAAGTTTATGTAAATATTTGTTCAGAGGTGCAGTTTATGGACGTAAATAAGAAAACACAAAGAAATAGATTTACAAGAATGTGTATAGGAGAAGCGATTGTAGAACTTATGAAGAGAGAAACTCTCGATAAGATTACAGTAAGCCAGATTGCGAAAAAAGCAGGTATTTCACGTATGACTTATTATCATTATTATGATTCTAAAGTGAATGCGATAGAAGACTATCTACGTGAGATCATTATTCAATATTTGACAGAAAATAAAAAACGTCCTAAAGAAGAACGTTTCATGGAATATTCACATATCTTGTTTTCAATAGAATTCTTTGATCAGTATGCGACATTCTTTATTATCATGGAAAGACAAGGTCTTTATTCTGTATTAGTGAATGCAGTCAACCATTTCATGGTAGAACTCTATTCTGATCATAAAGATATGATTTATCGTGCGTATTACTATGCAGGTGCTTTACTCAATACATTTATTAATTGGGAAAAGACAGGAAAACTTGTTTCTGCACAGGATGTAGCCAAGATGATCAGTGAAAGTGCACCACAGATGCCTTAATAATGAGGCATCTTTTTTTTATGTCTTTTAATTTGTCTAGTGCAGCAAGAAGTATTTCATCCTTCTTTGCAAAATGGAAACGAATGAGATGTTTTACATCTTCTTTAAAGAAACTAGAACCAGGCACAGCTCCTACACCTACAATACGGGCTAAGTCCTCACAGAACTTTACATCATCGTTCTGACTACTCTTGTCATTCTTCTTATTACTGAATCAGTAAATGTATCAGTACGATGAGATAAATTCATAAAACCAACTCATTTTCAAATAAATTATCACAATGATTAATATTTGTTACGTAAAATGAATGATAAGACATGAATTGTCTGAAGTTGATTGTTGTTCATGATATGATGAATATATATGAGAGGAGAATAGTATGAGTATTATTGATTTACATATGCATAGTTTCTATAGTGATGATGGTGAATATACACCAACACAGTTAGTAGATATGTGTCACGAATCAGGTATCCAGATTATGGCTATTACAGATCATAACTGGATTAAAGCTAATAATGAAGCATCTTTAAGATGCAAGGAATTAGGTATGACTTATATACCAGCCATTGAAGTAGATTGTACCTACAAGGGTGTGAATCTTCATGTTGTGGGATATGGTATTGATGATTCAGGAAAATTTAATAAGCTAGGTGAAAGCATTGAGAAACAGGAACAGGCATGCAGTTTAAAGAAACTTGAACTGACTAATAGTTTAGGCTTTGAATTAGAGAAAGCACAATTAGATGCTTTATCTTCTAACGGTGTCTATACAGGTGAAATGTTTGGTGAAGCATTATTAAATGATCCACGTTATATTGATTATGAAATACTTGCACCTTATCGTGAAAATGGTTCTAGAAGTGATAATCCTTTTGTGAATTTCTATTGGGATTATTATGCACAGGGTAAACCCTGTTATACGGAAATTAAATTTCCTACATTAGAAGACACAATTAAACTGATTAATAAACATGGTGGAGTTGCAGTCTTAGCCCATCCTGGGAATAACCTTAAAGGACAGTTTGAATTATTGGATGAAATGGTCAAACTAGGACTACAAGGTGTTGAATGTTTCTCTAGTTATCATTCGGAAGAAGTGAATCAATACTTCTATAATAAGGCAAAAGAACTAAATATTCTTTATACATGTGGTAGTGATTTCCATGGTAAGACAAAACCTTCTATTAAGTTAGGTGGACATCATAGTCAAGTAGAAAAAGAGATAAAAGAAAACTTAAGAAAGTATCATTTGATTTAAGGAAAGTGAAAGCTTTCCTTTTTATTTGAGTAATGACTGAACAACTTGAGTATATATAAGTGAAGGGGCTATATATCAAAATTGACTTTTATGCCCTCGATATATATAATAAAGGGCATAAAAGTCAATAACTAAATTGGAGGTGATAGAATGAATATATCTGATACAATCATACAGCTTGCGAAAGAGAATAATGGTGTTATTACATCTGCGGCAATTACCGAAAAAGGAATATCCAGAGGAAACTTAAAAAAACTTGTGGATGAAGGCAAACTTGAAAGAAGTGTGAGAGGTGTATATATTCTTCCTGAAGTATGGGGAGATGAATTTGTGGATTTGCAAGCTAGGTTTAAGAAAGGAATTTTTTCTAATGAAACAGCTTTGTTTTTATGGGACTTAACGGATAGAACACCGAATAGATATGATATGTGTTTTCCAAATAATTATAATCTGACAAATGTAAGGAATGAGGGAGTCAATTGTGCAAGGGTGAAACAGGAATGGTATGATGAAGGAAAGACTCAAATACAATCTCCAGGTGGAAATAAAATAATGGTATATAGTATGGAACGTACTTTGTGTGATATTCTCCGCAAGCGCGGAGGATTGGATAAAGGTATTGTTGCAGAAGCATTTAAACGCTATGTAATCAGAACCGATAAGAATATTCCACTTTTATCGGAGTATGCGAAGAAGTTTCATGTTGAGGATAAAGTAAGAACTTATCTAGAGGTGCTCATATGAAAAATGCGATGCAACTTAAAGCTATTATTAAGAATATCTCAAAAGAAAAGCAAATTTCAGCGCAGCTTGTCATGCAGAACTTTATGCTGGAGCGTTTGTTAGAGCGAATTTCTATTTCAAAGTATCATCACAATTTTGTATTGAAAGGTGGTTTTCTTATAGCTGCAATGGTGGGCTTAGATACTAGAGCCACTATGGATATGGATGCAACAATTAAAGATTGGCCAGTTAATGAAGAAAGTATTAAAAAGATGTTTTTTGATATATGTAATACTGATTTACATGATAATATAACTTTTGAATTAAAGAAAATATGTGAAATTCGAGAGGGCGACAAATATACGGGATATCGTGTTTCAATATCTGCTAATTATCCACCAATGGCTGTGCCTTTGAAATTGGATATCACAACGGGGGATAAAGTTACACCTGAAGCAATAAGATATGGGTATAAGTTGTTATTGGAAGATAAAGAAATCTCTGTACTTGCTTATAATCTGGAAACAATTATGGCAGAAAAGTTAGAATCTATTGTTTCAAGAGGTGACCAGAATACTAGATTAAGAGATTATTATGATGTTTATATTCTTATGAAGCTGCAGTATAAAAATATTGAACCAGAGTATTTGAAGGCAGCGCTTGACGCAACATCGAAAAAGAGAGGTACTTCAGAAGTCCTCAGGGATTATAAGAACATCATTGCTGTTGTTAAAAAGAGTGGCGTGATGAATAGTCAATGGAGAACTTATCAGAAAAATTTTGAATATGCTGCGGACATTAGTTTTGATGAGGCTTGTGATGCTGTTATGCATATGATGGATATGTATTCTTTATAAGAGGAGATGAACTTATGTATCAGGAACCGGTTAAGAACTTCAATAAAATACGTGAGTATATCAGAGAATTTTATATCAATGGATTCAAGAGTCGACAGGACTATACAATTAAAAGTGCACGTTCTTATGATAATGAAAAAAGACGTATAGAAAGCTATATGAGTGATTATATTGACTATCATATGACACCAAGCGGTAAGATTCCCTACTTATCGATTGATACACGTGTGATTCAACATAACCCTTTATATCGAGTATTGAAAACCAAAAGTTTTACTGACTATGACATTATCCTTCACTTTCTTATATTAGACTTACTGCATACATCTTTATCCATGAGTGAACTCATGGATCAAATAGATGATAAGACAAATTATACGTATCTCTATGATGAATCAACACTTAGAAAGAAACTAAAAGAATATGTAAAAGAAGGACTCCTTATCACAACTAAGAAAGGTAAGAAGATCTATTATCAATTAAGTGAAGACTACATCATTCCTCATGATATTCTTGATTTCTTTAGTGAAGTATCTCCTTGTGGCGTCATTGGTTCCTATATACTTGATAAACAGGAGAAAGAAGATTCTCTCTTTGGTTTTAAACATCATTATTTGACTCATGTATTAGACAGTGAAGTGCTTTATGATTTATTCAATGCGATACATCAGCATAAGTATGTATCGATAAGAACATCAAATAATAGAATAAAGGTCATCCCTCTTAGTATATTTATAAGTGTACAGGATGGCAGACAATATTTGATGGCTTATATGTGTCGAAATAAAAAGATGCATTCATTTCGTCTGGATCATATTATTTCTATTAAGTCTCTGGAAGAAGCAGAAGACTTTAAGGTATATAGAAAAGAGTTAGAAGAAATGAAGAAACATCTATGGGGTGTAAGTTTTTCTAATGGTTCTTTAGAAACAGTAGAATTTACTCTATATCATGAGCCATGGGAAGAACATATATATAGACGATTATTACGTGAGAAGAGATGTGGGTATGTAGAAAGAGTGAATGAGAATACAAGTCGTTTCTATGCAGAAGTATATGATGTAAAGGAAATGATTCCTTGGATTCGTACATTTATATGTCGTATTCAATCTATTTCTATATCGAATAAAGAAGTAGAAAAACAATTTAAACAAGATTTAGAAGAGATGTATCGTTATTATGAGGAGGATGAAGATGATATTTCATGAAATATACAGTCTTTACTATAAGACTGTGACTTGTCTCATACAGTCTTCTTTTACTCATGTGAATGAAATAATAAATGAGAATGCATTTAAAGAAAGCTTCATGATGTTGGAGGAAGCGTTAGAAAGATGGCCTATAAAGAACATAGATGTCTCTACTTATCCTTTGACACTCCTTCAAAAGAGATGGTTAAAGGCTATTTCATTAGATCCTCGTATGCAGCTTTTTTCTTATTCCTGGTCTTTTCTAGATGATATAGAACCACTCTTTACACCTGATGATATTTATATTTACGATCAATATAGTGATGGTGATTCTTATACAGACTTACAATATCAGAAGAATTTTCATATCATCATGCAAGCCATTAAAGAGAAGTCTGGTTTAGCTGTGACATGGAAAACGAAGCAGAAAACAAGTTATGTCTTACCGCAGTTATTAGAATATTCAGAGAAGGATGATAAGTTTCGTTTAGTTGCGTATGATGGAACAGTGATCAATGTTTCAAGAATAGAAGAATGTCATTTGACTGATCATAATGTTTCTACCACGAATAAACAAAGAGTAGAAAAATATGTCTTGATAGAAGTGAAGGATGAAAGAAATACACTGGATAGAGTTCTTCTTCACTTTGCACATTTTAAGAAAGAAACAGAAAAGAAAGAACAGACTTATACAGTTAAACTTTTCTATGATGAATCAGATGAGACAGAGATGGTGATTCGATTGTTGTCATTTGGTTCTATGATCAAGGTGATAGAACCACTAGAATTCAAACAACTCATAAGACAAAGATTAAAGAAACAGAAAGCATATTCCATTTAAAAAGGGCGATGATTCGCCCTTTTAGTAATTTCTATCAAATGATATATATCTTGTTCCCTGGAAAGTAAGTTTTCCTTGATCTCCTTCTACCATGAATCCATATTCACGACTTGGTACTACAAGTTCTATTCTATCACCGCTTTCTACTTCAAAAGTCACGTAGTAGGTTGTATGTGATGTTGACATCATATCCTCTTGGTGCGTATACATAGTATCTGCACGTTTAGTGACTATCTTTACTGGAACGCTTAAACGTGGTGAATTATTATTCTTATGCCAGGTACCAATACCACTGACTATAACATAGATGAACATTCCTATTACTAGTACAGGAACTATTGTAAACATTAGATCAAACATGGGATTTCCCTCCTCGTATATGATTTTACTATAGTTCGCAACTTTTTGTCCACGATAATCAGTGCCTTATTCTCTATGATGTTGTTGAGGTGAGAAGTAATGATAGAAATAAGAGGAAAGAAAAATAATGCGATATGTTTTGCATCACAGATAGATGAAAAAGCTTTAGAACAGATTAAAAGAATGTGTGATTATGATCTTACATTAGGAAGTCAGATTCGTATCATGCCAGATGTACATGCGGGAAAAGGTTGTACAATTGGCACGACAATGACTATTAAGGATAAGGTATGTCCTAATATTGTAGGTGTAGATATAGGCTGTGGGATGTATACAGTGAAATTATTAAATAAAGAAATTGATTTTAAGAAGATCGATGAAGTATGTTCATGGATTCCTTCTGGAATGAATGTATGGGAGACTCCTTTAGAAACATTTGATTTATCTGAGTTAAAGTGTTATTCATCTCTTAAGAAATTATCACGTCTAGAAAAGTCATTAGGAACATTAGGTGGAGGCAATCATTTTATAGAGATTGAGCAGTCTATAAGTGGTGATTATTATTTGGTTATTCATTCAGGAAGTCGTAATCTTGGAAAACAAGTGGCAGAAATATATCAAAGACGTGCCATTAATCTACATAGAGGATGGGACGAATATATATTAAGACGCCAGGAAATTATTAAAGAATATAAAGAACTTGGGAAAAGCAAGGAAATCAATCACGCATTAGAGGAACTTAAGAAAGGTTATGGAATTTTAGATATCCCAGAAGATCTGTGCTGGTTATATGGGGAGGCATTAACTGATTATCTTCATGATATAGAGATATGTCAGAAATATGCGATGAGGAATAGAGAACTAATAGCCAGTATGATAATGGAAAAGGCATCTCTTACAGAAATCGACTCTTTTCATACCATTCATAACTATATAGATATTAATGAAATGATATTAAGAAAAGGGGCTATACGAGCTGTAAAAGGTGAGAAGGTTCTTATTCCTATGAATATGAAAGATGGATCTATTCTAGGTATAGGTAAAGGAAATAGGGAGTGGAACTATTCAGCACCACATGGTGCGGGAAGAATATTATCACGTAAGCAAGCAAAAGAAATGTTGGATATCAAGGAATATAAGAAGTCTATGGAAGGAATCTATACAACTTCTATTTCTCTAGATACATTGGATGAAGCACCACAGGCATATAAATCAGTAGAAGATATACTAGATGTTGTTGGAGAAACAGTAGATGTAATAGAGGTGTTAAAGTCTGTATATAACTATAAGGAGCATGGAAATGAGACAAGAAATAATAAACAAGCTTAATGAGATTGAAAAGAAAGAACGTGTAAAGATTATTTATGCGATAGAGTCAGGAAGTCGTGCCTGGGGGTTTGAGTCTATTGATAGTGATTATGATGTACGTTTTATTTATGTAAGAAAGAAGGAAGATTATCTTTGCCTGGATGAGAAATCAGATGTGATAGAACTGCCTATAGATAAAGTGTTTGATATAAGTGGATGGGATATCAAGAAGGCTTTAAAGCTTCTATATAAGTCTAATCCATCATTACTTGAGTGGTTTGCATCACCTATTGTGTATAAAGAAGCAAAGGAAGCATCTTATATTAGAGAAGTGATTCCTCTCTATTTTTCACAGAAGAAGTTATATCATCATTATCAAAAAATGACAAAAACACTATTAAAATATATGAATAAAGAGAAAGTACCTGTGAAGAAGTATCTCTATATTTTTCGCTGTATCTTATCTAGTCAATATATTATACATAATAAAAAGCAGTCTCCAATAGAAATAGAAAGGCTAATAGAATGTGAACTTCCTAATGAATTAAGAGAAGATATAAATAAGCTACTAATGATCAAGAAGAACAGTAATGAGAAGAAGTATGTGGATCATATTTCCTCTTTAGATGAGTTTATATTTACTAGTTTAGAAGAAAAAGATGTGTCTTTTATGGAAGATAGAGAAGTATCCTGGGATAGGTTGAATAACGTATTTAGGCTTATAATAGACGCATATCATAATAGTGTATAGAAATATTAAGTGATGTGTTTTAATAATAGTCATTGAAAAAATACGCTATATATCAATAATAATTCGCTTTCTCAAAATCATATAATGACAATAAAGAGAAATGAAATAATATTACAAATTGTAAGTGTATATTGTTGACATATTGTTTAAAACTCATGTATACTGATGTCGAAGGATTGTTACTTTAAGTAGGCAAGACCGTCATTCATAGGCCCTTTTTAGGGTATCGTGAATGCGGTCTTTTTTTTGTTTCAATCTATCAAATTTAAGAGTGGAGGTGAAATCTTTAGTCTTATCAACAAAGAAAGAGGTGAAATAATGAAAGGGAAAAAAATTGTTGAAGTAGGCTTAGCTGCAATTATTGCGCTATCGGGAGTTGCTTCTGCAGCTGCACCAGCTTTTGCGGCACCTGATGTGATTTATCCAAATGTACAGAGTTACACAAAGGATTCAGACACATTTACATTGCCAAAGAAAAGCCGTTTACTTGTGGTTTCAAATGAAAAGACACTTAATAATGAAGTGTTGTTACGTGATTTGAAACGTGCAAGTTCGCAGTTAGCAGACAGAGGTGTTTTATCAGAAGCACCACAGATTGTTTTTGGTACATTAGAAAATGCTGCAGACAATGACATCATTGTAAAAATGGGAACTAATCCAGATTTAACTGGTAAAAATGATGCTTATGCAGTAGATATTAAGAATAATATTACTATTTCTGCAGAAGATGAAACAGGAATCTATTATGGTTTAACATCTGTGATTCAGATGTTAATTGAAGGTGACAATGTTTTAACTAAGGGAAATATTATTGACTATTCTGATGTTGAAGACCGCTCATTCCATTTGGACTGTGCAAGAAAATTTTTCACAAAGGATTGGATCATTTCATTAATTAAAGATTTATCTTGGCAGAAATACAATTCAATTCAGCTTCATTTCTCTGAAAACGAAGGTTTTAGATTACAGAGTGATACTCTTGAAGCAATTGATGGCTTCCAGTATGTAAACAACCAGTATCTCACTAAACAGGATATGTTAGAAATTATTCAGGTTGCAAATGAATATCATATCGAAGTTATCCCATCTTTAGACTCTCCAGGTCACCTTGGTGCAGTTCTAAGATATTTACCATCTGACTATAGCTGTGCAAGCTTATTCCCATCTGATGGTAGAAGGGCACAGTGCTTTAATATCTTTACAAATGACGAAGCACGCGGCTTCTTAATCGATTTAATGACAGAATTTATTGATTTCTTCTCAGAAGCTGGATGTAAGAGATTTAACATTGGTGGAGATGAATTCTTAGAAAAATTCTCTAACTTCTCTAATGAACAGTATGTACAGATCATGGAATACTTCAATGAAGTATCTGCAATCGTTAAGTCAAAGGGTATGACTCCTAGAACTTGGAACGATGGTGTGATGTATGGAAATTATACTGGTTATAAGTTAGATCCAGATATCGAAATCTGTTATTGGGCTGCTCCACAGAACTGTGCAAGTATCGAAAAGTTTGTACAGAACGGTAACAGAGTTATCAACTTCTCTGACACTTACATGTATTATGTACTATCTTCTTGGTGGTTACAAAATGCATGTCCTGAAGGAGATAGAATTTATAGAGAATGGAATCCAGGTAAATTCTCTACATTACAGGGTGGTATTCCACAGACTTATAACAAACCTTACGCAAACTTTGTAAAAGGTGGTTCTTATGCAGTTTGGTGTGACGTTCCAGGTTATATGACACAGGACTCAGTGGCCAATAACATCTTTTATAGAACACGTGCAACTGCTTATAAGATGTGGAACACATCAGATTCAATGCCTGAATATGCTGATGTAAAGAAGGCATTTGATAAGATTGGACGCGTTCCTGGTTATAAGAGTGTCCTACCAGAACCAGGTCAGGTTCTTTATGAAGGGCAGTCTGTTGCACTTACAATTGAATATAAGAATGAATTTGGACAGACAATTGAACCTACAGAAACTTTATATGGCTTAAAGGACAATGAATACACTATTGAACCTAAGGAACTTTATGGTTATAAGTTTGAAAAAGCAAGTGAATCATTAACTGGTACATATAAAGAAAACAAAACAATCACTTTAACTTATAAGACATTTACTGATAAGGAAGCATTAATCAAAGAAGTTGACAATGCATTAGTGATTAAAGATTATATTCCTGAAACAGTAAAGGAATATAAAGATGCTTTAGACGCTTCGAAAGACGTTAAAGAAGATCTTACAGTAGGACAGAAGAAAGTTGATGAAACATTAGCTGCACTTCGTACTGCAAAAGAAAAAGCTGTAAAGGCTAAATTCTATAAGTTATACGTAGAAGCTTATTATCCAGTAAGTGATGCTGCTTATGCATCTGGATATCAGGCTTATATGAATGCCGTTAATAACGGAAAAAACACTCTTAAAGATGAAAACTTAGATGTTGAAACAGTTGAAGCTGCCTATAACAACATCATGAATGCGAAGAAAGCATTAATTAAGAAAGCTGCAGATAAGCCTACTATTTCTGCAACTAAGGGATATTATAGCTGGTACTCATACAACAACATGATTGATGGTAACCATAATTCTAAGTGTTGGTTTGGTGCTAACCAGACAGCTGGGGATGAAGTGTTATTCACATTCCCAAGTAAAGTAAAATTATCAGGTGTGAATGTTGTACAGGCAGACCAGGGTGATATTTTACGTGATGCTGAAGTTCAGATTTCTGCTGATAAGGTAAACTGGACAACAGTAGGTACTTTAAAGGACACAGATCCATTAGAAAAGAGATTTGACTTTGATGCTCAGGAAATTAAGTATGTAAGAATCTACATCAATTCTGGATATGGTGCTTGGTATCAGATTTCTGAAGTTGAGTTCGTATTAGAATCCATTGGTGAAGATACTACATTAAGAGATTTAATTGAAAAAGCTAAGGAAGAAGATTTAGAAGGCAAGACAATTGCATCTAGAGATGAATTCTTAGATGCTCTTATTGAAGCTCAGAAGGCATTAGTAGCTGAAGATATCAAGAATGAAGAAGTCATCAATCGCTTAAATAAGGCTATTGAAGGTTTAGTTGATGCACCTGTAGTGAATACAGATGCTTTTGATGAAGCAATTGCTAAAGCTGATGCTTTAACTGAAGAAGAAGTAAATAAAGCAATTAAGAAGAACGTTGAAGTATTCAACAAAGCATTAGCTGATGCCAAGGCTGTTCTTGTGAAGGATGAACCTACTCAGGAAGAAATCGATGCAGCAGTTAAGACATTAAATGAAGCATTAGATGGATTAAAGGTTCTTAGAGGTAATCCAGAAGCTTTAAATTCAGCTCTTGAAGCTGCTAGTAAGAAAGACGAAAGCAAATATACTGCTGAATCTTGGGCAGCATTAATGGCCGTAGTAGAAGAAGTAAAGGCTATTGACTTAGAAAATGCAACTCAGAAAGAAATTGATAAAGCTGTAGCTAAGTTAAATAAAGCAGTAGATGCATTAGAAGAAAAGGTTGTAATTGAACCAGAAAAACCAACTGTTCCAGAAAAACCATCTGAAAAACCTACTGAAAAGCCAACAGAAAAACCAACTGAAAAGCCAGCAACTAAACCAGAAGATAAGAAGGATGACACTGTCAAGACAGGAGATTCTACTATGATTTTAGGTATGGTTGCATTAATGGCTGTTTCAGCTATCGCTTATATCTCATTAAAGAGAAAAAAATTAAATTAATACATAAGAGGCAGGTTTGCCTGCCTCTTACTTGATAGGGAATAATACAATGAACAAGAATAATATGAAACGTGTTTTAATGAGCGTTATGCTCGTTTCTTCTATGACTCTTTCAAGTGGTGCTATTGTGGCTCAAGCGTACAATGGTACATCAGCTATTACTGAAAGAACAATGACTAATGAACAGCTCGTTGCTGCAACAACACCTATCCTACAGTCATATACTAAAGATGCATCTGATAAGACATGGGTTATGACTAAGGATTCTAAGTTCGTTATTGTAGCTAATGAAGCTAACTTAAAGAATGAAAGACTTGCTGAAATTGTTAAATTAGTGAATTCTGAATTCATGGCAAAACAGATTGTTTCTAGTGATGCTCAGGCTATGCTTTATAATCAGGACGGAACACCAACTGATATCACTATTGATATTAAGCCTGTATCAGAAATTACTGATAAGACTACAAGTAAAGAAGCTTATAAGATTACAATTGATGACACTGGTATCCATTTAACTGGTGCAAGTGAAACAGCTGTATTATATGGTTTACGTACTATTGAACAGCTTTCAATTGCGAATAATAACACTTTAGCTTATGGTGAAATCGTAGACTATCCTAATGTTGCTGAACGTCGTATTCACGTAGATATGGCTCGTAAGTATATTTCTAAAGAATGGTTCATCAGACAGATCAGAGAAATGTCTTACTTCAAGATGAATGCAATCCAGATGCATTTCTCAGAAAACCTAGGTTTCCGTATTGAATGTGAAACAGATCCATCAATCGTATCTGAACAGCATTTAACTAAAGCTGATGTAAGAGAAATTCTTGCTGAAGCAAAGAAATATGGTGTGAAAGTTATTCCATCATTTGACTCTCCAGGCCATGTTGACCAGATTTTAAGAGCACATCCAGAATATGGACAGAAAGATAAATATGGTAATAATTATAAATCAGGTTTAGATGTTACTAATCCTGAAGCGATTAAGTATATTTATAGCTTATATGATGAATATATGGAATTATTTAAAGGATGTACAGATTTCCACATCGGCGGGGATGAATATATGGAATTTGACCGTGCACCTTTCACTACTCAGTACAAAGAAGTACTAGATAACTATGCAAGAGAAAACATTGATCCTAATGCAACTTGGAAAGATGTCATTGCGAAATATATCAATGACTTAGCAGAACATGTACATGAAAAAGGATTTACTCCACGTATCTGGAATGATGGTATCTACTATGGAGAAAATTCCTGGGGACAGAATAAACAGATGATCGAAATGCATAAGTATATCGGTATCGATTTCTGGAGCCAGATGTCTTGGAACCATAGTATCGCAAAACTTCAGACATTCTTAGATAAGGGTCATGATACTATTTATAACGTAAATGCTAGTTTCTTCTATTATGTATTAAGACCATCAATGCCAAATGATGGACGTAAACAGCATTCATTTGATAACTTGAATTCTGATAAGTTAATCTTTGATGAATGGACTCCAGGTAAATTCCAGGCTAACACTATTGCTGATGATAACCCAGCTATTAAGGGTGCTTCACTTGCAATCTGGTGTGATAAGGCTGATGTATGTAATGAAGATACTATTACTGAAGATATCGCAAATGAAATGCGAGCACTTGCTACTAAAGCATGGAATACAAAGTCTAATAGTATTATTTCTCATAACCAGTTTAAGGCTAATTATGCAAAGCTTGGACATGTTGCAGCATTTGATAAGGGTTCTACTTTACCAGATTCTGGATCAATCTTACCAGCTGATTCTTTAGGTAAAGTGACTATTAAATATGTAGATAAAGATGGTAAGGAATTAAAGAGTCCTGTAACTCGTTATGGTAATATCGGTGATGAATATAACTTCACTGCTGAAAAGATTTATGGTTATCGTTTAGTGTCTGATAAAGACAGTGCAACTGGTACATATAGTAAGAAGGGTGATACTTTCACTTTCACTTATGAAATCTACACAGATAAAACTGACTTAAAGGCTGCTTTAGATAATGCTTTAGATGAAAATGTATACATTGGTGCAACACTAGGTGAATATAAAACTGCATTAGATGAAGCACAGAAACTTTATGATGATAAGGATGCATTACAGCAGGATGTAGATGCTATCTTGACTACGTTAAATAATGCTAAGAAGAAAGCAGTTAAACGTGCTTATTATGCATTATGGGTAGAAGTAGAAAACCCAATGGCTGATAACGGATATGCATCAGGATATCCTGAATACTTAGAAGCTGTAAAGAATGGTAAGAAGGTTCTTTATGGTGAAGAAGTGACTGATGAAGCAGTAAAGACTGCATATGATGCATTAGTTGCTGCTAGAAATGGTTTAATGAAACGTGATGGTACTGTTCCTAGTATTGAAGCATCTGATGGATATTGGCAGTTAGGTGTATCTCCAAGTGATAAATATAGCTATGAAAAGATGTTTGATGGTAATAGAGAGACATTCGCTTGGTTCAATGATGCTCAGAAGGTAGGTAAACATATTACATTTACTTTACCTAAGACAGTAAATATAAGTGGTATTAAGATCTCTGCACCTGAAAGACCAGGCTCAGATATTATTAAGAATGCTGATATCATGGTTTCTACAGATAAAGAAAATTGGACAACTGTAGGTAATTTAAGAATGACTGCAGATACTCTTGAACAGTCATTTACATTTGATAAACAGTCAGTGAAGTATGTAAAACTTGTGATGAAAGAAGCAAGTGAAAGCTGGTATAAGATTGCAGAAGTACAGTTTACTTATGATCAGGTTGAAGAAACAACTGAACTTAAAGATTTATTAACAGAAGCTTATAATCAGGATTTAACTGATAAGACAAGTGATTCTGTTGATACATTCTTAGACGCATTAGTAGAAGCACAGAAAGCTTATGCAAGAGAAGATTTAAATAATGAGGAAGTAATCAATGCATTACGTACAGCTATGAAGAACTTAAAGGTAGTTTCTAAAGTAAATAAGGCTGATCTTGAAAAAGCAGTGACTAAAGCTGAAGCTATCTCTGAAGAAACATTAAATAAGGCTGTTAAGAAAGCACGTGATGCATTTACTAAGGCATTAAATGATGCAAAAGCAGTATTTGAAAACAAAGGTGCTTCTCAGGAAGAGGTTAATGAAGCAACTAAGAAGCTAGAAGACGCAATTAAGGGCTTAGATGTTCTTAAGGGTGATACAACTGCGTTAGATGCGAAACTTGCTGAAATTAAGAAATTAGATGAAAGTAAGTATACTGAAGAATCTTGGACTGCATTAATGAATGTTGTTGCAGAAACTAAGGATCTTGACAAAGAAAATGCAACTCAGGTAGAAGTAGATGAAGTTGTGGCTAAGTTAACTAAGGCAGTAAATGCTTTAGAAGAAAAGGTTGTAATTGAACCAGAAAAACCATCTGAAAAACCTGAAATTAAGCCAGAAACAAAACCAGAAGTGAAACCTGAAACTAAGCCAGAAGTAAAACCAGAAACTAAACCAGAAGATAAGAAGGATGATACTGTTAAGACAGGTGATCCAACTTCATTATTCGGATTAGTATCAGCTATGGCTTTATCTCTAGCAGGTTTTGTATCTGTGAAGAAGAAAAAAGGGGTTTTTAAAAAAATTGGTTGAAATTCGATATTTAACTAATGTACCTGCAAAGGCTGATTGTTAAATAACTGGTTGGATAACAATATCCCTAATAATAAATATTGTTAAATAATTGGTTGAAACTTAGGACGGTATCTTGAATGATATCGTCCTGTTTTAATATACCGATTGGTGTAAGATTGTTAAAAAAGTGTAAGCGTCAAATAAATACCGTCTACAAAAATATCTCCAGTCTAGGATAATCATATCCAGAAGGGAGATATTTTATGATCAGACAAAGTACATTAGACAAATGGAAACCAATTATTGATGGATATGATAAAAAGCAATGTTCATTAAAAGAATACTGTTCAATGAACAATATCAGTCAAAAATCATATACCAGAAACAGACTGCTGAACTATGGTCGTCATGAATCAAAAATGGATTCAGCTTTTCTTCCTGCTTTTATTGTTCCTGAAAGTAAAGAAGAGACGTTTTCTATCAATGGTGTATCTATTGCCATTGATACTTCTATTGATGATGAAATTTTAAAAAGAATCATAAGAATCTGTTCAGAACTATGAATCTGTTTGAAAAAATCAGTCACATCTATATACAAGTAGAACCGTGTGACCTTCGAAAAGGAATCGATGGCTATGCAGCTTTAGTAAACAGTGAATTCAACATGGACCCAATGGACAGTAACAGCCTCTATATTTTCTGTAACAGGAATCACAATAAGCTGAAGTGTCTGTACTATGACGGAACTGGTTTCTGGCTTTTATATAAGCGACTGGAATCCGGTACATTTAAATGGTCAAAATCTGCTGATGAAAAGTTTCTGGAAATCAGTGAACAATAGCTGAAATGGCTTCTTGAAGGATTGAAAATGGAACAAAAAACCGCCTTCAAAGAAAGCAGAAAAATGTATGTCTGAAGTGCTGATTTTATGCATAAATATGCCATATTCCGACAATTTCGTGGTACAATAGATATATGGAAACAGAGAAGCAATTCAAGGAAATATTCGGAAAAATGTCACATGATCAGCTGCTTGATTATGCATATAAACTGCGCACGGAAGTAGAAACCCTTCAGGAAAAGAATTCTTCTCTGAAGCGTGCAATGTACGGCCGTAAAAAGGAAAATGTAAATATCGATCAGCTCTCCCTTTTCAATGAAGCTGAACTGATTGATGAATCTTCTAAACCTGATGAAGTAAAGGATGTTGATATTCCAGAAGATACAGCTTCAGCCAGAAAACGTGGAAAGAACAAAAATCTCAAGACAATCAGAGAAAAGGTTATTGATATTACCATGGATAATCCAGTATGTGATATCTGTGGTGGAAAACTGGTTGAAATCAAACCGAAGATAACAAAAAGACTTGTATATGTTCCATCTCAATTGTATGTTGAAAAAACTGTTGTTCATCAGTATGTCTGTCATGAATGCAGCGAACGGGAAGAAACAATGTATATCTTTCAGAAAGAAGGATATGTAGAACCAAGACCATTGTTGAAAGGTTCTATGGCATCATAGTACTAGGGAATAGGTTCATGATGAAAACAAGAAAAAAACCATGGAATAGAATACAAAGAGAAAAGCTAGCGTTGAAGATCGCTGCTCCAAGTTCGTATAGATGAGTAGAGAGGATTTATGTGTATGGTAGAAAAGTTTTATGATAATAGAAATTTTAAAATACTTAAAATAAACAAAAAAACAGAAAATATTAGTATGTTGATCATTGTGTTATGTACATTGCTACTATTGGTATTTTTTTTAAAGATTAGAAGATTTTATATTAATGATATAGGCTTGTTTTTTTCTGCATTTGGAGCTGTGCTTATTTCTGTTTTTCCTTTTAGTATTGTACATGAATATATACATTTGCTATCATATCCGAAAAAAAGTAGAAAAAAAATAATATTCAAAATGAAGAACTTACAACCGATAATATCTGTTGAAAGTGATGCGAAGATGAGTAAGTGTAGAACTCTAATAATGTTAATATCTCCGACGCTTGTCTTGGCAATTATTCCTATTTTTTTATCATTCATTATAAAAAAATTGATTCTTATGACTTTTCTTACTTTTTTTGGCTTTTCAAGCTTAGCAATGTCGGTAAGTGATATATATTTTTTTATTGTTATATTGTTAAAAATGAGAAATAACGAACTTTTTTATCAAGAAGATAATAAGATTTATTTTTTAAAAAAATGAAGTTTTTTAGGCTGTTGTTCCGTACCACAGCCTTGATGTCCTGGTTCTTTTGATCTTGATCCGATACAAAAGAACAGGATATATATACTATTTGTTCATTAGGAACACTTCTATAGTACATATCCTGTTTTTCTTTATCTAGACGGTATTTATTTGACGCTTACACTTTTTTAACAATCTTACACCAATCGGTATATTAAAACAGGACGATATCATTCAAGATACCGTCCTAAGTTTCAACCAATTATTTAACAAAAATATTGTAAACATTTTATGAATTCCAACCAATCTATTTTTTAGAGAGTAGCACTCCGGAATTCAAATTTCTCATTTTCCAACCAGAAATTTAACATACCCGAAAAAAGACTAAATCTTTGAAGGGATAGTGTAATGCTATCTCTTCTTTTTTTTACAAAAGAAGTGAGATGTTTAAATTATAATGTGAAGTGAATATGATATCATAGATATAAGAGAGGGGTGAGCATAATGAAGGATGCTTATATTAATGGAAAAATAATAGATGGTACCAAGGAGATGCAGGTTAAGGAAGGTTACGCTATTCTTGTAGAACAGGGTAAAATTACAAATATTCTTTTACAAGAAGAAGCTGATTTAACAGGCTTTAATGTAGTGAATTTAAAAGGAAACTATATTATGCCAGGTCTTATTAATATGCATGTACACTTAGCTGGTAATGGCAAACCACAAAAGAAACAGAGAGATAATGCAAAGTTAGTAAACTTCTTAATGAGTAATCCACTTACTCGTGCTATTGCTCATAATATGGTGAGTGGGTTTGCGGAAATGGAGTTACTCAGTGGTGTCACTACTATTAGAACAGTAGGTGGTATTAGAGATTTTGATACACGTGTACGTGATGAAATTAATAGTGGGAAGAAGAGAGGTCCACGTATTTTAGCAGGTAATGAAGGTATTTCAGTCCCTCATGGTCATATGGCAGGGAGTGTAGCTATTGCATCTGAAACAATTGATGATGCACTTTTACAGGTAAGTAAAGCAAAGGAACAGAATGTCGATTTAATTAAATTAATGATTACAGGTGGTGTTCTAGATGCAAAGGAAAGGGGTGTTCCTGGAGAATTAAAGATGGCTCCTGAAATGGTTAAAGCGGTTTGCGATAAAGCACACGAATTAGGCTTTAAAGTGGCTGCTCATGTAGAATCATCTGATGGTGTAAGAGTGGCTTTAGAAAATGGTGTAGACTCTATTGAGCATGGAGCTAAACTTGATGAACATATGATACAGTTATTTAAAGAAAACAATGCATTCCTATGTACTACATTATCACCAGCCTTACCATATGCTTTATTTGATCGTTCTATTACTAACGCATCAGAAGTAGAACAATTCAATGGTAAAGTTGTATTTGATGGAATTATAGAATGTGCGAAACAGGCACTAGAGAATGATATTCCTATTGTATTAGGTAATGATGTAGGATGTCCTTGGATTACACAGTATGACTACTGGAGAGAACTATATTACTTCCATAAGTATGTGGGTGTAAGTAACGCATATGCGATTTATTGTGCGACATTACAGGCAGCTAGAATGGCAGGTATTGATGATGAGACAGGTTCTATTGAAGTAGGTAAGTCAGCTGATATGATTGTCACAAAGGATAATCCACTAGATGATTTACTGGCATTAAGACATATTGAATCTGTGATCATGAGAGGTCATAGAATTGATCATCCTACTAATAAGATCAATGAACAGGTAAAAACTGAATTAGATAAGTTCTTATAATAACGAAGGTCCCGTAAGGGATCTTTTATTTCCTTATATTAAGTGAAATAAAGTACAGCAAAATGTAAACGCTAACTAAATTTCACTTTAGATAGTGAAATTTAGTACATTGAGGATATACAGTTTGTTGAGTAAGATATATGTGAGCTTAAGAAAGAGATGTATTCACGTGAAAACATTAATAAAAGAGGAGGAAATTATGGAAAACAAAGCAGCATTATTATTGATGAGTCATGGTGATTTTGCAACAGAAATTATAAAGAGCGCTGAATTAATTATTGGTAAGCAGGATAACTATGCAACTTTAGGTGTTCACATTGATGATCAGATCGATGATTTAAAGGAACAGATGTTCAAGAAAATCGAAGGTTTAGATACATCAGCTGGTTTAGTGGTATTTACTGATATTGTTGGTGGGTCACCAATGAACCTAGCACTTAATTTATTAAGTATGGAAAATGTAGTTGTTTGTTCAGGGTTAAACTTACCGATGTTATTAGAATGTGCATTTAATAGGGATAAATCAGTTGAGCAGATTGAAGAAGTCTTAAAGGCAGCCTATAAGAATGGTATGACAATTTTAGATAATAGTTCATTTGATCAGGAGGAAGATGAAGATGATTGTATTTTGTAGAATAGACGACCGTTTAATTCATGGACAGGTTGTTACTACTTGGGTAAATGTTAAAAATATTGAATCAATTATTGTTGTTAATGATAAAGTAGCAGGCGATAAAATTCAGAAGAATATTTTAGCAATGGCAGCTCCTGCTGGAATTAAAGTACATGCATTTGGAGTAAAGCAGTTTGCTGATATTACTAAAAAGCAGCCAATTAAGAAAAGAACAATGCTTTTATTCACAAACAGTATTGATGTATTAGAACTAGTTAATTATGGTGTAGAAATTCCTGGTTTAAATATTGGTGGTATGAGATATCAGGAAGGCAGAAAACAGTTAACAAAAGCTTTATCTGTAACACCAGAAGAAGAAGCAGCATTTAAAGAATTATTAGAAAAAGGTATCGATGTAACAATTCAGATGGTGCCAAATGATGAAAAGAAAGATATCAGGGAGGTTATTTAAAGATGACTAGTGCTTTATTAGTAGCTATTTGGGCAGGTCTTTGTGCTCTAGATGATATTGGAACACAGATGTTAAGAAGACCATTATTAATTGCTCCAGTAGTTGGATTAATTATGGGTAATTTACAGGCAGGTTTAATGATAGGAGCAACACTTGAAGTTATGTGGATGGGTGTAGGTAACGTAGGTGCTTATTCTGCTCCAGATATGATTTCAGGTACTTGTATCGGAACAGCTTTAGGTATCGCTTCTGGAGGAACAGAAGTAGCAGTTGCATTAGCTGTGCCAACATCAATTTTAGCTCAGCAGTTATTAGTTATTTATAAAACTGGTATTGTTGCATTAAACCCTATTGCTGAAAAAGCAGCTGAAAGCGGTGATTTTAGCAAGATCTTCAGATTAAATTATATTCCAATGGTTATCGCTTTCTTAATTAGAGCAGTGCCAACATTTATTGCTATTTATTTAGGTGCTGGAGTTATTGATACAATTGTTGCTGCACTACCTGCAAATATTATGGGTGGATTAAAAGTGGCTGGATCTGTTATTCCTTCAGTTGGTATTGGTTTATTAATGTTAATGATGATTAAAAAAGCAGAATTATGGACATTCTTGATTGCTGGTTTTGCATTAGCAGTTTATTTAAACTTATCAGTATTACCAATTACATTAATTGCTTTACCAATCGCATTAATCTATGACTATGCTATCACTAAGCCAACTGTAACTGTAAGTGAAGTAAATACAGAAGATGAAGGAGACTATGATTTATAATGGAAAAGAGAACAAACAAGATCACTAAAAAAGATCTAGACAGAGTATTCTGGCGTATGCAGGTTTTAAACGTTACAAATAACTTTGAGTCTATGCAGGCTATTGGTTTCTTATCAAGCTTTGTTCCTGTTTTAGAAAGATTATATAAAGATAGACCAAAAGAAGAAAAAGTTGAAGCTATGAAGAGACATTTAAAGTTCTTCAACTCTCACGTTAACAGTGACGCCTTAATTCTGGGTGTTGCAGCAGCTATTGAAGAAAATACTGATGAAGATGAAAAGGATGTAGTTACTTCTGTTAAGACAGGTTTAATGGGTCCTTTAGCTGGTATTGGTGATAGTGTACTAAAGTTCACTTTGTTACCAATCTGTGGTAGTATTGGTGCTGCTTTAGCATTAAATGGTAGCGTGTTAGGTCCAATCCTAATGTTCTTACTATATAATGTTGTAAACGTTGCCACTAAGTACTATGGAATCCATTTAGGTTATAGAAAGGGTATGGACTTAGTAAATGAAGCTGGAGGCGGAGTTTTACAGAGAGTTACTAACATTGCTAATGTAGTAGGATTAATGGTTGTAGGTGCTTTGATTGCATCAGTAGTTAAGATCAATGTACTTCTTGAATTTGGAGCTGCTAAGAACGTTATCAAATTACAGGATTTATTTGACAAGGTTATGCCTGGTTTTCTAGGACTACTAATCACAGTTATTGTTTATAAAATTTTAAAGAAAACAAATGGTAAACATGCTCCACTTATCATTATCGCTCTAATGGTTATTTGTATTGTGTTAAAAACAGTGGGAGTTGTATAATGGAAGAAATAAGTTTGAGAGTTCCAGTAGAAGTAACTAAAGTAGATAATAAATATCATTTTGTTTTTAATAAACATATTAATAAGTTGAAGAAGATTAGCTTATTTGAATCAAAAGACCAAGAGCATAAAGAAATTATTACTTCTGAATTAGATCAATTTGATGTAGAAATTGATAATGAAATCATTCATCCTTTGTTTTTTGTAGAAGTTGAATCTCAACAGTATATTGTTGGTGAAAGAACTTTACCGGTAGAAGGAATGAATAATTTCAGAGATATGGGTGGTTATGAAACTTATGATGGAAGAACAGTTAAGTGGAAATTACTTTATCGTTCAGATCACATTCATAATGCATCTTTAAAAGGTTTAGAATACTTAAAGGCATTAAACATTAAAACTATTATTGATTATCGTAGTGAAGATGAAAGAGGAAAGTATCCAAATAAAGTGATTGATGTAAATATTAAGACATATTGTTTGGATCCAGATGCTCATACAGCTGAATTAGCAGCACAGTTTACATCTGATAAAGCAAACGAAGATGAAAACTTAGTTAAGAAGATTATTAGTCAGAAAGAAAAAGGTGCACTGGTTAACAGATATGATATTGTGATGGAACAATATAAGAACTTTGTTAATAAGGAAGAGTGTAAGAAAGCTTTTTCTAAGATGATTAAAGTGATTGCTGAAGAAAATTCAGCCCCAGTAGATCAGCATTGCCGTGGTGGTAAAGATAGAACTGGTTATGGTTGTATGTTATTATTAGGCTTATTAGGAGTAAAAAAAGAGTATATAATTTATGATTATATGCTTACTCATAGTAATCGTGTAAAAAGAAATGCTGTGAAAATGGAAAAGTATAAGAAGTTTACAAATGATCAGGTAGTATTAGATTATTTATACTCACTTATAGACACTCAGCCAGAGTTTATTGATGCATCTTATGATGCAATCATGAGTGAGCATGGAAGTTTTGAAAATTATGCCAAAGATGTACTTGGAATTACAGATGAAGAAATCAGCAATTTAAAACAACATTATTTGGAATAATGTAAGGGAGGAATAGAGCATGAATGATGATTTAGCCAAGAAACTAGAATTTTTGGAGAACAATTATCGTCATAAAGCTTTATTCCTCATTTTAATTAGAAATGAGGATTTTGTTACTACTGATGAATTGGCTGAAAAACTACATGTAACGTCTAGAACCATTAAATCAGATGTTAAATATATAAATGAACAGCTTGATATTGATGGACTAGATGTTGTTGCGCAACGCTCTAAGGGTATTAGAATCGAAGTGGAAGATACGAAAATAGCCAAAAGGATTAAAGAGTATTTCAAGATTTATCATGAGCAGAATATTGATAATGATTTTGATAGAAATGTTCAATTTATAACAAGAAAGTTATTAGCAAGTAACAAACCTATTAGAATTGAAGATTTACAAGAAGAACTTTATTTGAATACTACTAATTATATTCAAAGAGAAATGACAGAAGTAAGAAATATATTGAAAAATTACAATCTGACATTGACTACTAGAATTAGAAAAGGGTTAGTGGTTGAAGGAGAAGTTTATTATAAATATTTATGTATGTTGAAGATGTATAAGTATTTTACGGACGCAGCAGAACCGATTTTTAATAACCAAGCTTATGCAGAATTATTTAAACCAAAATTTGGTTCAAAACAAGAAATTAAAGATATTGTATGTAATTCATTGCTTAAAAGCAGAATCGTATTCTCTGATATCTATCTAGAAAGATTTATATTATATATTATTCTGTTATCTAATGTTCCTGTTCCTAAAGAAGACAGAATAGTAGAGAATATTGATTTTGATTATACAATTACAGATGAATATCGTTTAGTTTTGTCAATTGATCAACAATTAAGCCAGAAATTTGTAGATTATGTTGGAAATCATAAGGCAAGACTTATGTACTTAACATATCTTGCTATTATGAGTACTGACTTATACCGTATTAGAGATTGTACAGAAAAAAACTATGGATCATTAATCGCATTAGCTGATGAAATGAGAACATATATTGTTCAATGTTTCGAAGATACTTTTAATGTATGTATAACTGATAATATCGTGTTCCTGAAAGATTTATTAAAAGTACTTATTCCAATTGCAATGAAAATAAAATTAGGTGTTTCTGATGATGTAGACTTAGGATTTTACAATTATGAATCAATGACAACAAAACCAGTTATTAAAGAATTTGTACATCAATTATCAGACATGGTATATCAGAAATTTTCATATCTTTTCTCATTAAGAGAAATGCATGTCTTGGTTAATATTATTTATGAATTTATAAATGATATTGAGTTATCCAGAAAAAAGCAAAAAATAGCAATTATTGCGTTAGATGGTCGATTAAGTACTCAGCAACTAAAATTTTGTTTAAGAAAATATTTCTCATCATATATAGAGAGTATTGAAACAAGAGTTTTGTATGAGTTAAGTGAGTTGGACACTTCTTCTTATGATTTATTCTTTTGTATGGAGTTTGGGAAGTATTTAGATATTCCATATGAGCCTATTTATTTCTTTGAAGAAGGTATTTCTGATGATGATTATAGAAAAAAACTACAAGAAGTGTTTTTGAGTTCCTATTACTATAGTTTATTTCTCCCTAAAATAAATTATACGAAAATACCATTTTTCTATAAATTCCAGGATTATCCAATAAACGACTATCTAAATCCTCATAATAGTTATATGAAGTTGACTGTTGGTGATAAGAAGAGCATTGATATTTATATTGCATTAAAATCTACAAAAGAAAGTTTTGAAATTCATTATTATGCAGATGATGAGTCACCTATTAATGGTAAGCAGTGCTATATAATTATTAATCTGCATATAGCTTATAATAAGCAAAAGTTTAAGATGTTATTAAATGTAGTGGATAAAATTGCTGAGGATCCGGAAAAATTTAAAAGAATCTATACAGAGAATGAATCTAATATAGAGAAAATTTTAAAAAAATAGGAAGAATAAAATGAAAATTATAAAGACATTATTACTTTTTGTTATGAGTTTGTTTCTAGTGTTATCAAATATTTCAGTATCGATAGAAAATGTAGAAGGTCTTACATTAAAATCTTTAACTGATCAAAAGGTTGAATATAACGATACTGTTTCCTTTGAGTTTATGGAAAGATTAGAGGCGCCTACTCCTAAACAAAATGGAAGAGGGGAACCACTAGAAAAATTGGTGTCCGATTATGGTGATTCCTACATTAATGATCCATATTTACATGATGAAGTAGTATATTTTAGAAGATGGCAATGGAAGGAAATGTATTCTTCACTAAATGCTAAAGCAAAAGAGAGATCTGATTACTTAGATACTTATAGGTTGCAGGCAGAAGCTTATTTAGTGAATAAAGAATATAAATATGCATTATCACAACTGGATAGAATTCTAAGAGTAAATCCTCTAGATGTGCATGCTTTATCTTTGTCAATACTTGCGAATAAGTGCGGTGCGTTAAGTTCACAAACAAGTATGAGATTAAAGGCGTTAAAATTAGTGAGTCCAAACGCTGAAAAAAGAATAAGAAGTATTCTAAAGGATTGTGATGATAATAATGCGAATAAGAAAAACTATTCTGGTGATCAATTATATGGTATTACTCCAGATGTTATAGCTGTTTTTGGTCAATCTCCTAATGCTGATGGAACACCATCAGAAGCGTTATTAACAAGGCTTACTAAGACTAAAGAAATGGCGGATAAATATCCTAATGTAAAGATTGTGCTTAGTGGTGGACCAGTCAGAACACCTTATGCAGAAGCAGATGTTATGGCAAAATGGTTAGTAGAAAATGGAGTAAGTCAAGATAGGTTATTACTAGATGACTTGGCACGTGATACACCGGGTAATGCGATTGGAATGGTGAATTTATTTAAAACAATCAATGCACACAAGATTTTATGTGTAGGTACAATATTACATTGCCCTCGTGCTATGACTGTATTAACGGTATATGGAAAAACAATTGGTTATGATATGACAATAGATGTAGTAGGTGGTGGAAGTCAACCTACTCAATCTCAAATGAAGACTGAAAGAATTTATACATACGTTAATGCATTTAGAGCAGGCTACTTTTATTCAAAAGAAGACTTTGGTAATTACTAGGTTGAAGAATTAAATTTTCTTATTCTAAAAAGGCGGGTAACCGTCTTTTTAGTTGTATGAATAAATAAATCAAAAATAATATTATTTATGCTAATGTGATTATGAATAGTATTTGAGTATATATATGTTTATACTAGAAGAGAGATTTACCTTCTTGATATAATATAAGAGGAAGAAAACAAAATGAATTCTAAGAAAAAGATAATTGCAGGTATTATTTTATGTTTGTTTATTGGTGTAATGACTGTATTTGTATTCCCTAGTCCTAATGCATATTTACTAAAAGTTGATGTAAATGGTGAAAAGAAGACAGGTTATTCTTTATATAAGTCTACTTCTGTTTCTTCTAAGATGAAGAGACTTGAGTTTAGTACTCAATTACCAGAAGGTGTGACAAAGTACGATGAAAGTAAAGCACGTTATGGATCACCTAGTTATAATCTAGTATTAAAAGGAATGACATATCGCTTCTATAGACTTGCGAGAGATACAGATGTTCTTGTAACTAAGACAGGTAATAAGTCTAAAGAATATGCACGTATGGATAGAGAGACATATCAGAAGGTTGCATCTGCCAGTAGTTATGCTGAATATGATTATTTAGATTATTGGAATTAAAAGAAAGAGGATTGACTCTGTAATAGAATCAATCCTCTTTTTGTGCACTGTTTCATTTTCATACTGATTCTTGAGATTATTAAGTTCTTTTAGACGTGAATTAATAACTGTTTTGAATACCCACAAACCACAGGTTAGTGAAAATTAAATTTCATAAGCACCGATT